>Ga0213876_10001506_pt1 | contig 14426 bp, 12 predicted proteins | sample BarmaccomBMRX_R9_FD_160113 | JGI IMG/M metagenome (GOLD analysis project Ga0213876, IMG submission 160113) | Root-associated microbial communities from Barbacenia macrantha in rupestrian grasslands, the National Park of Serra do Cipo, Brazil - RX_R9 | ecosystem: Host-associated > Plants > Roots...
ATCTGTGCAGGCAACAGTACGGCATTAACGGCCAGTGCGCCCGGCGGCAACTACGAATGGTACGACGCAGGTTCGGGCGGCAACCTGCTGGCAAGCGGTTCGGGATATACTACTCCTGTGTTGAATACAGGTAGTTCATACTTTGTTCAGACAACGGTTTCCGGTTGCGTCAGCAGCAGAACGCAGGTGCAGGTAAACGTTACGCCGCTTCCCGCGGCGCCTGTTGTTACCGGCAGTACGATCTGCGCCGGCAATGCATCGCTGTTATCAGTATCGGCGCCGGCAAGTGTTTACCAATGGTATAATGCGCCTGCCGGAGGCAGTATGCTCAATACCGGCCCATCGTATGCAACCCCGGTACTGAACACCACCACCAGTTATTATGTGCAGGCAGTGGCTTCGGGATGCGCCGGCCCGAGAACGATGGTTACTGTAACTGTTACACCTATCCCTTCCGCACCGGTTGCGGCGGCATCGAGTATTTGCCAGGATAACAGCACCGGTTTAACAGCAACTGCGCCCGGCGGTTCGTATGAATGGTATGATGCGGCAACGGGCGGCAACCTGCTCTATACCGGCGCCAGATACAATACACCTGTTCTCGCAGCCACCACCAGTTACTATGTACAAACAACGGTTTCAGGATGCACAGGACCGCGGACGGCAGTTACCGTTACGGTGATTCCCAAACTCAATCCTGCTTTTCAATATCCATCCGGCACATTCTGTATTTCAGGCAGCAATCCAACACCATCTGTTTCCGGTGGGTTGAGTGGATCTTTCAGCGCCGCGCCTTCGGGACTTGTATTTGTAAGCAATTCAACCGGGCAGATCAATGTAGCGGCGAGTACACCGGGCACCTATACGGTAACGTTCACAACCGGCGGGGCATGTGTGTACAGCAGCTCTTCAAAGATCACGATCACTACTGCTCCCAATTCTGCCTTCTCTTACAATGGTCCGTTCTGTCAGCAGCAGCCAAGTGTTCTACCCGATTTTCCAACAGGTGCAAGCGCGGGTATTTTTAGCGCAAGTCCGGCAGGATTGGTCTTCATCAGCAGCAGTACGGGCGAGATCGATCTCTCCAAGACAGCGCCCGGCACTTATTCGGTCAACAATAATATTGCCGCATCATCAGGCTGTGCGGCAGCCAATGCATCGGGAACAGTTATCATCCACCCTGCAGCTATCGTTTATGCAGGACCCAACCAGGTGGTATGTGCAGGCGTTACGGTACAGCTCGCCGGATCATTCAGCGGATCAGCAACAAAGGCAAGCTGGTCAGGTGGCGGCGGAAGTTTTTCGAATGCGAATTCAGTCACCAGTCAATACACGCCGGCCGCGGGCGAGAAGATCGTGACACTATATCTTTCCACGGATGATCCTGCAGGGCCCTGCGGTGTTGCTGTGGACAGCATGCAGATATTCATTACCCCAACGCCAGCTGCTCCCGTGGTTTCGGGCGGATTTGTCTGCACCGGATCTGCAGCCACGCTGATCGCAACCGCGCCGGGTGGTCTCTACGAATGGTACGATGCGCCAAGCGGTGGTAACCTGCTTGCCAGTTCAGGTTCTTATGTTACACCGGTACTCACCGCTTCTACCACTTATTATGTTCGTTCTATCATTAACAACTGCCCGGGCAACCGTTCGCCGATAACCGTCAGTGTTACGCCAAAGCCGGCGATCAACAGCGTCAGCAGCGGATCGGCCTGCACAGGTACGGCACTGGTGTATGATATCACCGGAAACCTGCCAGGCACTTTATACAACTGGTCGCGCGGCACTATACCGGGTATTACGAATGCTGCCGCTTCGGGCTTTACGGACGGACAGATCAGCGAAGTGCTCAACAGCAATACCAGCGCAGCTGTTACCGTGGTGTATACGATCGTTCCTACCAATAACAACTGCGCCGGCGATCCGTTCCTATACACTGTTACCGTCAATCCTACGCCTAACACGCCCGCCGTAAGCGCCAGCTCGCCGGTTTGTGTGGGAAGTACGCTGTCATTGTCCACGCCTGCGGTAAGCAATGCCGTGTATAACTGGACGGGGCCAGATAATTTTTCTTCCACGCAGCAAAACCCGGTGCTGTCCAATATTACGCTGAAGTCAGCCGGTATTTATTCGGTAACGGTTACTGTCAGTGGCTGTACCAGTCATGCCGGGAACAAAAACATTTTCCCGGTCATAGCTGCGCCGGTTGCAGCAAGCAATGGACCGCTCTGCGTCGGAAACAATCTTTCGCTTTCCGCAGGCAATCTCGCAGGAGCAACTTATCAGTGGGCTGGTCCGGCAGGATTTACCGCAGTTGTGCAGAATCCGTCTATCCCTGCCGTATCGCCGGGCAATGCCGGTACTTATTATGTAACAGCCTCAATTGCCGGCTGTCCGGGATTGACCGACTCGGTAAAAGTGCTGGTGAATATTCCGCCTACCACACCGCAGGTCGCAAGCAATTCCCCGGTATGTTCCCGCGATTCGGTGATGCTTGTGGCCACAAGCGTTGCGGGCGCCAGCTTCAGATGGACGGGGCCAAATGGTTTCAGTTCCACTTCGCCCAATCCGATCATCAGAAAAGCAGCGCCGGAAAACAGCGGTACATATACCGTTATCGCCACTACTACAGGCTGTACGGTCACCGCAAATGCCTCGGTTCCTGTTACCGTTAATCTCACTCCCGAACTTCCCACCGCCGGAAGTAATAGCCCGGTCTGTGCAGGCAATGCACTCACACTGTTCGTTTCGCCGCTTGCCGGCGCCAGTTACCAATGGAGTTCTTCATCGGGTTTCAGTTCTACTGCGCAGAATCCTGTTATCCCGAGTGTGGCGGTATCGGATGCGCAGACCTATTATGTCGTAGCAACATTGAATGGCTGTAAAGGCGATACGGGCTCTACCAAAGTTGCCGTGGTTACACCCGCTATTGCTGCTGCAGGCAACGATCAGACTGTCTGCGCCAATAATGCAACCGTTCAACTGAATGGGAGCATCAGCGGGGAGGATACCAAGACAGGTGTTTGGAAAACAGACGGCACAGGCATCTTTCAGCCAGGCGAAAGCAGTCTCAACACAGCCTATCTCCCAAGTCGCGCCGATACGGCGAAAGGACTGGTGCATCTGAGCCTGTCTACCACCAATAACAAAGTGTGTGCTGTATCCACTTCATCCCTGATGGTGAACATCACGCACGCGCCTGTAGCAGATGCAGGGCCCGATATAGCGGTATGTTCCAATGATTCGATCATCCGTTTACAGGGCAGCATTGTTACTGCGGGGGGTGGACAATGGTATACGTTGGGCTCCGGAAGTTTCAGCAGGTCTGGAAGCGGTGATCTTTATCCGAACTATATTCCATCACGTCAGGATATTTTGAAAGGCAGTGTACAGTTCTATGTCGTTACCACCGGCAACGGCTCCTGCCTTGCCGCATCCGACACAGTAAAGGCGGCGATCATTGCTGCGCCGAAAGTAGATGCAGGTCCTGATAAAACGATCTTCCTGAATGATAAATATGTGTTCACACCGGTGGTTACCGGTACCGGTCTTCGTTATGAATGGACGCCGGCCACGGACCTGGCAGACAATAAGATCAAGAATGCGGTAATGACGGGAAAGAACAGCATTACGTACCGGCTTACCGTAACAGGCGACAGCTCCTGTACTTCTTACGATGAGATCTTCATCAAGGTGCTGAAGCCGATCGAGATCCCCAATATTTTTTCGCCGAACGGAGATGGCATTCACGATACCTGGGAAATACCCGAGCTCAATAACTATCCGGGCGCCACTGTTGAGATCTATACCAGGGGCGGCATGAAAATATTCGGCTCCCTCGGCTATGCCAAACCATGGGACGGAACCTACAACGGCAAACCGGTGCCTGTTGCCACTTATTATTATATCATCAATCCACGGTACAACGGCCAGATCTTCTCCGGCTCCATCACCGTGATCAGATAACGGTAATTACGCAGGTTATTTTTGAAAAAATTTCCGCGGACAATACGCTAGCGGCACGCAGGATGGGATAATAGTTTAGCAGAAAAAAAACATGATGGAAAATTCTGTTTCCAGGACCTGTCTTACCTGCGGCCGGAACCTGCATGGCCGCACCGATAAGAAATTCTGTAACGAGTACTGCCGCAACACCTACAACAACAGGCTCAATAACCGTCATAACAATGGGTTGCGGTATATCGATAACTGCATTCGCAGGAACCGTCGCATCATGCAGCAATTGCTTGGCGCGAGACAGGGTGCCCACTACTCTTCTGCAAGTCTTTCGGCCAGGGGTTTCCTGTTCAGCTACTGTACGCATACCCATATCAACCGAAACGGTGTGATCTGTTATTTCTGTTACGACTATGGGTATCGGCTGAAAGGCAAGGATCTTGTTCAGATCATGAAACTAAAAGCGCAGGAGGAAAAAACGAAACCTCAGATCAGTAGCTGATCTTCACTTTTGCGATACCGGCAGCGAGCATGTCCAGTTTTTTGGCGGCCTTTCGTGTAAGGTCTATGATCCGGCCCTGCACAAAAGGGCCGCGGTCGTTCACCCGTACTTTTACTGTTTTGCCGTTACTGAGATTGGTGACTTTTACTTTGGTACCGAAAGGAAGTTTTTTATGCGCAGCGGTCATTTCCGAAGAACGGAAGATCTCGCCATTGGCCGTGGTCTTGCCGTTATAGCTTTCCGAATAATAAGAAGCCAGCCCGGTCTCCGAACCTGAGCCCGGATACGCTTTGCGGTGACAGGAGCATGCAAGGAAAATGAGCAGGATCAAAACAATGTTTCTCATCCTGTAAAACTATCTGCCTGCTGCAGTTAAAGAAAATGATTATTGTTCACAGCATCGTCGGTTCTGTGAATAACCGAGGCAGGATCAGCGGAACGGCACCTTCACAATTTTCGCTTTCACCGGCGTATTGCGGATCTCGATGAAGATCTCGTTGTCGATATTGGCTTCGCCCATCGATACATAGCCCAGTCCTACGGCTCTGCCGAGCGAAGGCGCCTGGGTGCCGCTGGTCACTTTGCCGATGGTATTTCCCAGTTCGTCCTTGATCAGGTAGTCATGGCGGGGAATGCCGCGGTCGATCATTTCAAAACCCACCAGCTTGCGGGTGATACCATCCGCTTTCTGTTGCTCGATGATATCCCTCGAAGTAAAATCCTTGGTGAATTTGGTGATCCATCCCAACCCCGCTTCAAGCGGCGATGTGGTATCGTCGATATCATTACCGTACAGGCAATAACCCATCTCAAGCCGCAACGTGTCCCTCGCCCCAAGCCCGATCGGTTTTAGTCCCTGCGGCCCTCCGGCATTGAAGATCGCATCCCAGATCTTATCGGCAGCCCCGTCCCTGTCTTCAAAATAAATTTCCACGCCACCCGATCCGGTATATCCGGTAGCGCTGATCAACACATTATTTACACCGGCAAACACGCCTTTGGTAAACGTGTAATATTTCAGGTTCATGATATCGGTGTCGACCAGCGGCTGCAATATTTTGGTGGCGTTCGGCCCCTGAATAGCGAGCAGACAGGTCTTGTCGCTGATATTGTGCATCTCCACGTTCTGGTGATTGAACCCGCTGATCCAGTTCCAGTCCTTCTCAATATTGGATGCATTCACTACCAGCATGTATACTTTGTTTTTCTCGAGACAGTATACGATCAGGTCGTCTACAATACCCCCCTTGTTGTTAGGCAGGCAACTGTATTGCGCCTGCCCATCGGACAATTTGGAAGCATCATTGGAAGTAACGCGCTGGATCAGGTCGAGCGCATGTTCGCCCTTCAGCATGAATTCACCCATATGGCTCACATCGAAGACCCCGGCATTGTTGCGCACGGCTGCATGCTCGTCGTTGATACCGGTATAGCTGATCGGCATATTATATCCGGCAAACTCGGCCATCTTGGCGCCAAGCGCAATATGTTTCTGGGTGAACGGCGTATTTTTCATCGTCAGGTCTTGTGGCGGCAAAAATAAGTGAAGCGGAGGGGGCACAAAAATAAAAAAGCGTTGTTTTCGGCAACGCTCGGTGTATATAGACAGGTGTACCTGGATTATTCGGAGAGCCGGTAACGCAGTTCTTCTGCCAGCTGCCTGATGCGCGTACAGGACTGCGTCGAATTCTCCCATTTCGACAGCCGGATCACGATCTTGCCCGGGCTATTCCAGACAAGAATCCGGGTACTATCGTCGAGTGTCAGGTCTTCGTCGATATGGTCGGTAGTAAAAAATTTGGTACGAAGCCTGGCATCGAGGAACCGCTGCAGTTTCTCCGTCAGATCGGATGGATAGCGGGCATTGAATTCATATTTGCTGTCGTTGTCGTAAACCCGGATAGAACTGCCTGACCTGAAAAGTTCGCCGTGACTTACGCGGTAAGCGACAAACCCAAAAAAGCCAATCACGCTTATCACCAGTACCAGCACGATGATCGGAAGCTTTTTCATATTCGGTTAATCGGTAAGCTGTAATTTAATATCGTTGCCCAATGCCTGGATGCGGCGAAACGCTTCCTCGCTGTTCTCATCTTTGTCGAACCTGATCAGCAGTTCACCAGGTTTGCTTTTGATATAGAGTCTGGTCCGATCATCCAGTATCAGGTTCCCATTCATGCGCGCATGCCTGAAAAGATGATCGGCGCGGAGATGCCGTTCGAGACAACGTTCCAGCCGCCCGGCTCTGCTCCTGTCGTAATGGGCAGTCAACCTGTACCGGTGATCCCATTCACTTTCACTTACTGAAACATAGTGCCTGCCGAATACATTCCGGTGATTTCGCCACCGGGAAAAGATCGACGCGAAAATGCTGATCACACAGAAAACGAGGATGGCGAGTACGAGTAATGGCTTTTGCATATGGTTGTTTTGATGGTGAGCGAATAAGAAGGGAAGAACCCCATCCTGTGAACAAGACAGGGTTCTATAATTCCCAACTTCAACCTTTGTTATGATGCGCTTTGCATCAATGCGAGCATCACGGTGCCTTCTGAAATATCCACAGGCTCCGGCGTATTTTCTTTTTCGGCAGTCTGCACATTGCCGCTTGCCGGCGTTACGGCAGTCGTTGCCTTTTTATAGTGATATTTGGTGCTGTCGACTCCTTTCTCGAGTCCTTTGTCCAGTTCTTTCTTCAGGTCCTCTGCTTCCTTCTTCTTGCGGTCATATTCCTTCTGAAGTTCTTCCTTGCTTTTTTTGTAACGCTCTATCGTGCTGTTCTCGTCCGGATTTTCCTCGGTAACCTGTTCTTCCGCTTCTTTTTTGCCTACTCTCTCCAGGCCTCCGGGTGTCATGATATATTCCACGTTATCATACCAGTGCTGGTATTCGTTGCCACCCCAATCTTCTTCCCAGTCCCAATCGTTACGGCCCATGCTCATGCGGAACCAGTTAAGCCTCCGGCTAACACTGTTATCGATCAGGATCCTTTTTCCAACAGGCACCTGCAGTGTTACTGCCACTCCCTGGTTGCGGAAACGGGTTCCGTTCTTCAGCGCAAAACCGCGGTCGAGCCAGATGGTGCTGTCTGCCTGGTTAATACCATAGTTTATCTCCTTGATATTCTGCAGAGCGGCTGCTTCATTTGGACCACTGCTGTATTTGGTAGCGGTCATATGGTAAAGTGAATCCTTGCTTTTCACGATGCGGAGCCGCACATTGTTCAGGAACAGGCTGTCATCGTTAATGCTGATGATGCCGTCCATCTTAAAGAAACGTCCGATCACTTTTACTTTGCTGTCGGGCACTTTCACGATCAGTTTACCGGTTGCAGGCTGGCTGATGGTGAACTCCTGCGAGTCCCTGGCCCTTGCATCGAAATTGCGGGCGATGGAAACTGCGAGTATGCCTGCGCATACCAGGCCGATGAACCATAAACCGGCGAATGTGAAGCCCAGGTATTTGTTCTTCGACTTCACGCCCATGATACGGCGGATCAGCCAGGTGATGAAAGCAACTACCGGTATGCCGAGGAACAGCAGCAGTGTGGTCCAGGCGAGGAAGTTTTCCCAGAATCCTTCGAGGAAGAAATTCTTCAGCGGAAATACGCCTACGCCGGCAACCAGGAATGCGAGCAATGTTACCAGCAGTGCAAAAGCGAGTACGCCGGCAAGGAACAAAAAGAATGCCTTGAACATGATGCCGATCGCGCGCAATAACCGGCTGCCGCCGCTGCGGGCCACATAGGCCGCTTCGGTGCCGAATTGCTGGCCTTTCTGACCCATGGTCTGACCAAATTCTTTCCCGAACTGCGTAGCACGGTCTTTCACTTCACCGCCCCATTTTTCTGCACGGGTCTTGAAACCTTCGAGATCTTCCTGGATGGTATTCTTAATTGTATTGAGGTCTACTTTCTCACCGCGCATTTCCAGTTTTTCAGAAGCGCTTTTCGCTTCGGGGATCACGGCCCACAGAACTGCATATACCACGAACAGGGTACCGCCGAATGAACCGAAGATGATGCCGGGGAACGGATCCACATCGAACCATAGTGCACTGCGGAAGATAGAGGTAACGATCCCGGCCACCAGCGGCAGCGCGAAGATCAGCCTCGGTATCCATACCGCTATATCGAAATAAGAAGCAATACCGCTGGCAACACCGGCGATCACTTTCTCGTCGTGATTACGGTACAGCCGCTTGGTAGAACTGGTTGCAGCCATGGGCCTTGAGGGCAGGATGATCCACAACAATATATAAAGTAAGATACCGGTACCGGCGCCGAAGCTGATCAGTGCAAATACGATACGGATAATGGTAGGATCAACGCGCAGATAACTCGCCAGGCCACCGCACACGCCACCGAGGATCTTGTCGGCATCATTCCTGTACAGTCGTCCGCGGGGTGCATCGGATGCAGCCTGCTCAAAATTGCGGCCTGCCTGTTCGTGGTGCTCGGCACCGAGTTGTGATTGAACCCTGCTCTCTTCGCCTTCGAAATCTTCGGGGCGGCCCATGCTTACAATAATGGCATTTACATCGTCGTCAGTAATGCAGGTGCTTCCTTTTTTCAGGCTCTCCACAAACAGTTCGGCAATACGGCCTTCGATATCGTTGATGATTTCGTCACGTCCCTCCTCGTTGGCAAAGAACTTTCTCAAACTTTCCACATACTGTTTCAGCATGTCGTAGGCCGATTCCTCGATGGGAATCACCCTGCCCTGGAAGTTTATATTAATTACCTTTTTCATGGTCTTTTCTTATTTATGGTTGGTTAAGGTTGGGTTGGGTTTTCAGAGGATGTTGCGTTCTCTGCCGGTTGGGTAAGCGATTGCACCGCATCTGCCAGTTCCTGCCAGGTCCTTTCGAGCTCACCATAGAACTCGAGGCCTTTATCCGTCATGACAAAATATTTACGGGGCGGTCCGCTATTACTCTCTACCCAGCGGTAGGTCAGCAGTCCTGCATTTTTTAATCGGGTAAGCAAAGGATAGAGTGTGCCCTCCAGAATATGAAGGTTGGCTGCTTTCATCCGTTCTACCAGGTCACTGGGATAAACCTCGCCCTGGCGAATGATGGACAAAATGCAAAACTCCAATACACCCTTTCGCATCTGACTTTGTGTGTTCTGAATATCCATAGCCGGAGTTTTTGTAGCTCCCGGCCGGTTGCCGGCCGGGATTCTTGTTAATTAAAAATTTTAGATCGCAGTAGCTTGGGGGCTTCTATACCAGGTGCCTTCTCGCGATCCTTTTTTTGCTGCTGCGTTCCAGGTTCCACAGATCAACGATACCGAAAGCCGGTTTATGATTGATGACAGGAACAGTTGCTACAGTTTCTTTTACTTCTTTTACCAGGTTGTTCAGTTGGGTGGTACCGAGTGACTGGAAGAAGTGAATGTTTTGCGTTTTCATGATCTTTCTATTATAAGTTTTTGAAATTGGGTTTCGGTAAAGGGCTTCTATCATTCCCTTTGACAACACAAAGATGGGGGATTATTTGGTACTATGCAACACATAGTACCAGTTTTTTTTAGGTAATGGGCACAGAACAATAACTGGCTTTACTTAAGTTGTTGTCATACAGCGAATTATGAGAAAACGATCCAAAAAGAAAATGGTAAACGGCTATTTTTCATGACAAATGGCCTTTCCCGGGTGGCATGGCTCACACCGCGTTTAGGACTCTTCTTTCTCTGGCCCAGTAATCGGCTTATCTACCTGCGCTAGACCTTCAGTCAGTTCGTATTTTAGCATCGATGCAAATCCTTCGCATGCTTCCCCATCACTGGGATGCAGTCAAAACAATTTATGAACAGGGCATTGCTACGGGTAATGCAACGTTCCAGACGGCCGCGCCTTCCTGGCAAGAATGGGATGCTGCGCATGCAGCGCAACCAAGGCTTATTGCTGTTGAGAATGAGATCATATTAGGCTGGGCAGCCATCACGCCCGTGAGCGGCCGTTGTGTGTATGCAGGCGTTGGCGAAGTGAGTGTGTACATCGCCGACCACGCACGCGGCAAAGGGATCGGCAAACAACTGCTGCATGAACTCATCACCGCAAGCGAAGAAAATAATTACTGGACATTGCAGGCTGGCATTTTCCCCGAAAATGGAGCGAGTCTTGCCATACACCGCTCCTGTGGTTTCCGGACCATTGGTATCCGCGAACGGATCGGCAGGATGAATGATCAATGGCGCGATACTGTACTGCTCGAGAGAAGAAGTACCAGGATAGGACTATAGTATCAATGAAGAAAACACTTATGAGCGCTCGCGCCTGTCGTCGCTGCCGATCATTTTTTCGATAATAGAGGAGACAATACTTACCACCAGGCTGAACAGCAATGCAGACCACCAGCTGTCTACCGAAAACCCGGGTACAATGCCCGCCGCAAGTTTTACGATGATGATATTGATAACAAGCAAAAACAATCCAAGCGTAAAAATGGTAATCGGAATGGTGAGTAAAATAAATATGGGCTTTACAAAACTATTGAGCAGGCCAAGCACTACCGCTACGATCAGGGCGGTAAGTGTGGTATCCACATGTACGCCGCCAAGAATATAAGCTGCTACCACCACCGCCACCGCAGTAGCCACAGTCTTCGCAAAAAATTTTCCCATAACATTTGCTTTGCGGCTACAAGTTACCATTTATTTTACGGCATACTCCCTGTTTCATAACTGGTACATTGAAATTCAATAATAACCCTAGTTTCTTTTCAGATAATTTTAGATAAGTCAATAATTGCGCCTCATGAACCGGCAGGATGGCTTCTATAGCTTTTAGCTCCACAACAATTTCTGCTTCAACCAGGATATCGATAAAAAAATCTTTTTCCAACAAACAACCTTTATAATTAACAGGAAGTTGTTTCTGGCGTTCGAAAAAAAGCCCAGTATGCTGTAATTCCCGGGTGAGGCAAACATCATAAACAGATTCCATCAATCCAGGCCCCAGGTGTCGATGAACCTCCATGGCACATTTGATAATTTTATAACTGATAGTATTGTATTGCTGTGCGGTCACTTTGCTAAAATACTCATGCCATCTGTCGACAAATAGCGTATTTGCCGTAATTTTTAGATGGGTGATTTCACTTCACCACAGAGGCACAGATTACACTGAGGCTCACAGAGGCACTCCGTGGCACTCTGTGTATTCTGTGACTCTGTGGTAAAGCCTCCGATTTTGTTTTATCAGGCAATTCATCTCAACACCTTCATCTTCACCATCTCAATCCGCTTATCGCTCACATTGAGGATGTCGAAGCGGTAATCGCCGATGATGATGGTCTCTTTTTGTTTGGGGATATCCTGGTGCTCGGTGATGATGTAACCGCTGAGGGTTTCAGATTCGGCTACGGGGAATTTCATAGCATATTTTTCGTTGAGATAGTCGAGCTCTATCCGGCCGCTGAAGATGAACTCATCATCAGCGAGCTGTTTCTCTACCCTTTCTTCCACATCATATTCGTCCTGGATCTCGCCGAAGATCTCTTCAAGCACATCTTCCATCGTAACAATGCCCGCAGTGCCGCCGAATTCATCCACCACCCAGGCGATGCTTTTGCGGTTGCGGGTAAACTTGCCGATCAGGTCGGTAGCACTCATGCTCTCCGGAACGGCCATAATAGGATGCAGGATATCCCGGATAGACTCTGGTCTTTTAAACAGATCGATCTGGTGCACGTAGCCGAGTATGGTGTCGATATTATCGTCGAACACGATCAGTTTGCTCAACTGGGTGCTGATGAACTGCCGCCGCAAATCATCTACCGGAGAATTGATATCAAGCCCTTCGATCTCCGTTCGCGGCACCAGGCACTGCCTTATCTTGACCATCGGCAGACTGAGCGCATTCTCGAACAGTTCCGTATTCAACTCCTGCCCGTCCTCATCCTGTTCCTTGGTCTGCTGGAAAAAATGTTCGAGGTCTACTTTCGAGAATGCTTCGCTCCTGTCGTTCACCCGCACATTGAACATGTACTTCAGTACCCACTGCGAAAATCCCACGAAGAAATTGGTGATAGGCTGGAACAGGCTATGGAAAAATTTTACGATCGGCGCAAAAAAACTGAGCAACGAATCATTCTTTGCCCTGAATATCGCTTTGGGAAGGAACTCTCCGAGTATCAATACTACTACAGACGACAGAAAAGTATCGAATGCAAGCTTGAGGTACTCATTCTGCAGGTGTAAGGGGTTCCAGACAATTTTTTTAAGCAGGTCATGAAAAAGCAACCCGTAGATCACCAGGAAAATATTCAGTCCCACCAGACAGGTCCCGATCAGTTTGGCCGGATGTTCCAGAAAATCCGACAGGATAATGCCGCTGCTGCGCCCCTGTTTTTTTTTCAGCTCGATGCTCAGCCGGTTGCCGGTCACAAAAGCGATCTCATACCCCGCAAAAAATGCGATGAGCAGCAGGGTAATGCCTATCCATATGACGGTGTAGAGCTCAGACATAAGGCAAGTTAAGAAAAATTGAGTCTGGAGTTAGGAGTCTGGAGTCTGGAGTAAGTTTTACCCAACCCCAGACTTCCAACTCCAGACTCCAGACTCAACTAAAAAGTGCCCCGTAGACACGGGGCACGTACCGATAATTAACAACATGAGAATCGGCGTGTGAGATATATGCACATGAGAAATTCGCCGTTACAGAGATAAACGCAGTTTTGGCCGCAGGGTTACAGGGAAACCGCATTTTTTATGGCAGAAACCCCGCAGGCCGGACATTAAGGTCTTACTGCCCGGCCTGGGAGCGTTTATTTGAAATCAACTGTGCAGTTCATGCACTTCATTTCCACCTTCAATCCCTTGCCGCTGCCTACTGTGGCGGTAAAATGGGATGGGCCATTGCTTTGAGTACCCCAGACCATACCCGGACGCGTTGAGGTAACATAAGTGTGTCCGCCTACAGCCGCAACTTCAGCAGCCGCCAGCGATGGTGCATTGGCAGTGGGGGTGCCGCTGGCTGAGCCTGTCGCTTTTTCTTTGTCCTTACTGTCGGTGGTCACCGGCACCTTCTCGAAGTTGCCATATACCGAACTATAAGAGCCGGAGAAGTCTACCGCATAATCCTTCACGGCGCGCAGGGGAATGCGCACATCGGCATACCTGTTGTCGAGCTTGATCAGGCTGACTCCGGAGCCTACATTGCGGATCTTAACGTCTGCGTTGGCGCCATCCACTTCGAGTGAATTATTGAGTTTGGTGATGCGCAGGTTGCCATAGTTCTTGCGGCCGCGCACTTCACCTGCTTCCTCGATCTCGTATTCATCATTGGTGCTGCGAAGCACTATTTTTTTTGCTGCTGCCATTTCAATAGTGGAAGCTTTGCTTTCGATATCCAGATCATCGATATTCTTGGCGCTGAAGCGGCCGTTGCTGAATTCGAGTTCGGCAGTTTTTACATCGCCGATATTGGCATTGGAATAGCGTGAACGAAGCACCAGTTTATTGATGTTTTCCGCTTCCAGGTTGCCGTTCTGGATATCCACGTTCACATCGCCGATACTGGCTGGCAGCTGCACATCCGCATACTTGCTCTCGATATCCAGTTTACTGCCTGCCGGTACGGTTACGGTAACGATCCTTTTCATATTGGATTTGGTACCGATATTCTGACCGCCGGCATTGAAGATCGCCACTCCGCCATTGGTGCTGTAGGAATAGCCCTGTCCGCTGTAGAGCGTGAAAGCGCCGTTACCATTACCCGGCGTGCCTGATTTGATCTTCACCGAAGACCCCAGGGTTTTCAGCGACAGGTTCACGCGTTCCAGCCATTCCTCATCGGTGAGTTTGCTGTCGCCTTCGTAGTAAACAGTGGTAGTTACTTTCACTTTGGGCTGATCCCAGGTCTTTATAACGATGCTGCGGTTGGCATTCTCGATGTAGATATCCGCACCTTTGGGTGTGCTGATCTCTTTACTCACTTCTTTCGATTTAAGATCTTTCTCG
>Ga0213876_10001507_pt1 | contig 14422 bp, 12 predicted proteins | sample BarmaccomBMRX_R9_FD_160113 | JGI IMG/M metagenome (GOLD analysis project Ga0213876, IMG submission 160113) | Root-associated microbial communities from Barbacenia macrantha in rupestrian grasslands, the National Park of Serra do Cipo, Brazil - RX_R9 | ecosystem: Host-associated > Plants > Roots...
TTGTCTTCCGTCCCAGGCCCCGCCGGCGTTACACCTATTTGACTGTATACACGGGCTAGGCCAGACGGGCCGGTAGACGGTTTGATGGCCTGAAGGGCCAAAGGAACTTAGCCCAGGGTTTACCCTGGGAAAGCGTTTCTCCCTCCGACCCAGCCCTGAAGGGGCGGCAGAAACCGGGAGCGACGCCCTCTGCCGCCCCTTCAGGGCTCGATCGTGATTTTACGGTTACCCAGGGTAAAGCCCTGGGCTAAGTTCCCCCGGCCCGTTGGGCCTAAGACCGATGTAACGCCGTGTGGAGCATCCGGCAGCACCTCCTCCCGCCGGAATTCTACCGAAATAATTGTGTAAATGATATTAGTTAAGGGCCGGTGGAGGGGGGCGCTTTCGTCCCGAAGGGACGGCTGAGGTTAGCCAGGGACTTCAGTCCCTGGAAAGGGCATTTAAGAGGGATCGCGTCCCGTCGGGTCGCCTGAGACGCTGTCCCGGCGGGTGCCGACTCCCAAACGGCCAGCCAAACCCGGCGCGACCCTCGACGACGGAAACCCGAACGTCCCCTCCAATCTTTGACGCCCGCCTGTTTGGCGCACGCCTTCCGGCGTCTCGAGGGGACGCAACCCCTGGGGGACGCCTTCACAGGGACTGAAGTACCTGCCTAACCTCAGCCGTCCCTACGGGACGAAAGCGCCCCCCTCCACCGGCGCTTAACTAAATGGCCAAAGCCGAACTTACACCGGTTTTGAAGTCGGTTGAGCGGCTCGTTGCGCGAGTGAGACGGCCGGAGCGGGTGGCCGGTGGCCTTGCTGGCTCCGGCCGACCGAGCCGGTTTTAGCCCTCCTAAGGCGTCACGCCTGTACGCCCTCCCTAACAAACGCCCGCCCCGCCGGGTTGGATTTGCTGAAGGGCCGGCAGAAGGTGTCGCTCGCATTTTCGGCCGCCCCTTCGGGGCTAAAACCGGCTCAACCATCCTGAGAAGGGGTGTTAGCCGCAATCACCCCTCGGGCGCCCCGCGTCTCCTAGCGAGGCCGACCGGCAGCTCACCCGCCCGCTGGCCCAGGCCGCGCGCCTGTCGCAGATCCACTTCTCGGATCACGTCACCTGCGGGCGCCCGCGTTTTTCAGCTTCAAGGGGGCGGGGCTGCTATGGGCCGGGCGGACAACCGGCAAGAAACGGGCGATCAGGCTTGCTCGCCGGTCAAATGCCCCAGCAATCTCCACAACACGGGCCACACGGTCTTGGCAGCCTCCGGCGTTTGCGTCACGATCGCCGGTGGCTTTTGTTGAAACGGTTTGCCCGCCTCGATCTCATGGGCGGCGTTCTCGACCAGTGCTTGTACGCTCCGGGGCGTAGCTTCCAGATGGAACTGCAACCCGACGGCCGGTCCGAGCTGGAAGGCCTGATTGGGGGTGAGGTCCGTCTCGGCCAGTCGCGTCGCGTCCTTGGGCAGGTCGAACGTTTCTCCATGCCAGTGAAGCGGCGTGAATGTCTCGGGCAACCGCGCCCCTACGCCCTCGGTGGTGACGCGACGTACGGGGAACCAGCCGATTTCTTTGTGCAACGCCCTATAGACTCGTGCGCCCGTCGCGCTCGCGATCAGCTGCGCGCCCAGGCAGACGCCGAGGACGGCCCGCCCCAGCTCCATCGCCCTTCGGACCAATCGCTTCTCCTCCCTTAACCAGGGGTACTCGCCTTCGTCATTGACGCTCATGGGACCGCCCATCAGCACGAGCAGGTCAAATGCTGCCGGGTCGGGCAACGCGTCGCCCCGGTAAAGGTGTGAGCCGATGATGGTATGCCCGGTTTCCCTCGCCCAATCTTCAATGGCCGCGGGCCCTTCGAAGCTTACGTGCTGCAGGTAGTGAATGCGCATGGGGGTGATTGCTGCTCGTGACGGTGGATAAGCCGATCTTACTTTTTAACGGCCGGGCCTCCCGCGCCATTACTCAAGAGGGGTAAACGTTGCGGCCGGCTTGGCGCAAGAGCAAGATTGCCTCAATGCCCGGCCGGATCGGCATCGAGGTCAAAAGCTTGCGCGCCGGCGGTGGCCGGCGGCCCCCGACGGCTTAGGCCGGCACGGACTATCCTGCCGCGGCAGCCCGCGGCGACGCCTTGCCTTCCCTGACGATCGCCGTTTCATAGCGCTCGCCGGCAGGCGTAAAGACGTGCAAGCAATTGAGGTCATCTGCGTGGGACGGCGCAAGAAGAGCAAAACCGGCGAGCACAAGGGATACTCCGTGATCCCGCGGACGTGCCGGTTTGCCAAGCGCTTACCGAGCAACCGGCCTAATGAGTCGCCGCAGTTCTTCCACTTTGGCTTCCGCCGGGGCAATAATGTTTTCTCGGATCGAAGCAATCACTTTATCCGTATCCTCATACTCGTACGTGTCTTCGACCACGGACCGGTGCAGCCGGATCTCGTCCAGCATGCCGTATTCGTGCTCAGACTTCCTGATCATCAAACGCACGGCGACTGCGGGAAAGGCCGGGACAACGGCCTGAAGCTCCTGAAGCACGCTCCGGGCGTCGGTTAGGTCTGCGATCACAAACCGGGCCATGCTTGCCAAGGTCTTGATCGTCCCGAGGGTCGCCTGATTGGGTAAAGGCGGAAAGTCGAACAGGATCGGAAGGTAATCGTGCTTGCGAAGCGCCTCCCGAAGGGTGTCGAGGACCGGTTTCCGTTCCTCAGAAAAGCGGCCCAGGATTAACACCGCTTTGGAGGTGATCGTGTCGATCACCTCACGGATCTCTTGGTTGTTTAGCAGCAGATGAATAAATTGGGCGACCTTGATGTTGTCGACGGTGATGACCGGTTCGTCGTGGTCCGTTATGATGAAGTTCTGCTGCTTTGTAAGCTCATTCACCTTTATGCCCCACACCGAGACACCGTAGACGGAACTTCCGGTGAGCATCGCACCGGCAAGGTCGGTGCTGATTAATTGAGCCCGGACGAGGTCCGCGTGGCTAAGGTTTGCCCCGCGGAGGTTCGTCTCAGTGAGGTCTGCCTGGCGGAGGTTTGCCCCGTGGAGGTCCGCGTCGCTGAGGTTTGCCCTGAAAAGATCCGCCCTGAAGAGGTCCGTCCCGCGGAGGGTTGCGCCGCTGAGGTTTGCCCCGCGGAGGTCCGCGTCGCTGAGGTTTGCCCCACGAAGGCCCGCCCTGCTAAGGTCTGCCTCGCGGAGGTCCGCAAAGCGGAGGTTTGCCCCGCACAGGTCCGGATGGATTGCGGGCTGTTTCCCTCGCCACCGGTTCCAGGCGGCTACGCCCTGCCGGAGGATCCTAAGCTGTTCTTCGTTGACCATAGCGCAAACCGAAGGGTCTGCCGAGGCGGTCATAACACTTCCCGCCCCCGACATCGAGCATACCGCAATGCTTTTACTGGGTGATTGATTCACTTGGCAATGGGTGCACCACCTGGTCTAAGGTCTGGAAGTTGGACCTGCGAGGCGCGTCATGAAGCCCTTTTCACTTCTTGTCCTGGCATTTGTCACGCCTGCGTTGGGCCAGTTGAAGTGGGATCAAACCATCCAAACCTTTGCGGCGAAACCGCTGGACAGGCAGGTGATCGCTCATTACCGCTTCACGAACGCCGGAAACTCGGTGGTCACGATTCGTGAGGTCCGGACTTCCTGCGGTTGCACCACCGCGGCTTTGGGAAAAAGGCAATACTCGCCTGGGGAATCGGGAGAGATCGAGGCGAGATTCCAGTTCGCGGGACGCATTGGACACCAGGAAAAGTGGATCTACATCACCACGGACGTAAAATCTGATGACCTGACGCTGTTGCGGCTGGCGGTGGACATCCCCCCGGCGATCACGATTGACCCGGAATTCCTGATGTGGCGGGTCGGCGACCCACCCGAGCCCAAGGTGTTTCGGATTGCGGTTGCGGACGAATTCCCGGTTGCAATCGTTTCGGTGCAATCGGATGACCCGGCGGTGAAACTGGAGGTTCGCGAGACCCGTCCAGGCAAAGCGCTCGAAGTGAAAGTCACGCCGCCCCCGACCACCAGGCCGGAGAGCGCCACCCTTGTTATTCGGACGGATTATCCGCCGGAAAATCCGGACGTTCATTACGCCTTCGTGCGGGTGGAATAATCGCAATGGCATGTACACCCCGCCGGCTCGGGACGTGATTTTCCGCAACAGATCCGAGTGACGTTGCGCCCCTCACGGATCGCCGCGGCCGGTCATTCTCGTCCCGCGAGCCTGCCCTAAGTAGAGCTCATGTATCAGGCGATCGTCCTTCAGTGCCGCGATCGGACCGGAGGCGACAATCTCGCCGTGCTGCAACAGGTAGCCGCGTTCAGCAACCGCAAGCGCAAGCCCGGCGTTTTGCTCAACCAGCAGAACCGCGGCGGAAAATTTCTCACGGACATCCATGATCACGGAACGCACTTCTCTGACCAGTAACGGGGACAGGCCAAGCGAAGGTTCGTCGAGCAACAGAACCTGGGGACGCGCCATAAGTCCGCGCGCAATCGCCAACATCTGTTGCTGCCCCCCGCTGAGCTCCCCGCCCCGGGCGTGGCGCTTGGTGGCGAGGACTTGAAAGTAAGTTTCCATGAGCCGGATGTCGGCTTCGATCGCGTCCCGGTCTTTGCGGATATAAGCGCCAAGGCGCAAATTTTCTTGCACCGTCAGATCGGCAAAAATTCGCCGTCCTTCAGGGACCATCACCACGCCCATGCTGGCCATCCGGTCAGCCGGCACGCCGGTGACATCGCGACCATTCCAGCGAACGGTCCCTTTCCTCGGCCTCAGCAATCCGGCAATGGCCCGCAGCAGCGTCGATTTGCCCGCCCCGTTAGGACCGAGAATGGTAACGATCTCCTGCCGGCCGACGTTCAGCGATACGTCGCTGCTCACCACGACAGGACCGTAAGCCGTTCGCAGACGCTCGACTTCCAGCGGCATCATAGGTCGCTTCCGAGGTAAACCTCCCTGACTTTGGGATCGTTCAGGACCAGTTTCGGTGGGCCTTCAGCGATTTTGGTGCCGAAATTCAGTACGACGAGGCGCTCGCATAAGGCGCTCATTAAAAACATGTCGTGATCGATCAGGCACACGCCGATCCCTAACTTCGGCAACCGAAACACCAATTCCATCAAGTCGTCCGCCTCGCTGTGGCTCAAACCGGCTGCCGGCTCGTCGAGCAGCAGCAGGGACGGATTCACCCCTAAAGCCAGCGCCACTCCGAGGCGGCGAAGGTTCCCAAAGGGCATGGCTCCCGCAATTTCGTCGCCGCGGTCGGCGAGACCCACGAAATGAAGAAGTTTGTCCGGAGAACCCCATTCTGCCCTCGTTGTTTCATGGTCACCGCGCGCGCGCTCGCACGCGATTCGCACGTTCTCGCGAACGGACAATCCTGGGAATGACATCGCCTGTTGAAACGTTCGCACCAGTCCCCATCGCGCTATTTGGTAGGCGGGCCGGCCGGTAATGTCTTTGCCCTGCCACATCACGCGGCCGGACGTCGGCTTATGCACGCCGGTAATAACGTTGAACAGCGTCGTCTTGCCGGATCCGTTCGGCCCGATGATGCCGACGATTTTGTCTGCCTCGATCGAGAGGTCTATCCCGGCTAAGGCGATCACGCCACCGAAGGTTTTGCGCAATCCGGAAATTTCAAGCGCTGGCATAATGTTTGCCGTTCCTTTAAGGCCGTCGTTTCGACGTGAGCCAGCGATAGATGTTTAGGCATCCGGCACTCACTCCCCCGGGGAGCAGCAGGATAACGGCGAGGAGAGCCACGCCGTAAGCGATTCTGGAATCAATCGGGTTCAGATTCAGGATTTCGGGAAGAAAACTCACGATGACGGCCCCGGCCAACGGCCCATAGAGCAGCCGGGATCCCCCCAGCATGACCATCAACGCAAGGTAAAGGCTCGGAAACGGGCCGTAAAGGCTCGGTGAGATATGGCGGAGGTAGTAGGCCTGGAGTATGCCGGCCACCCCCGCAAAAGCGCCGCTGACCATCAGCGCGCCGATCTTGTGCAGGTTTGTGTTGATGCCCACGGCGCGCGCGAGCGTTTCATTCTCCCGGAGCGCCCGGAGCGTCCGGCCGTACGAGGAGTTCACCAGTAAATGGGTGGCCAGAAGACAGATGATCAGCACCACGACAACGAGGTAATAGGTGTTCAGCAGTTTATTGAAGTTAAGGCCAAAGGCTGAACCGATGGATCCTACATCAAGACCGGTCGCGCCGCCGGTGAACTGGCCTCCATTCGTGAGCGCGATGTTCAGTAAGGCGCAGAAGCAGAACGTAATGATGATGTAATGTTGCCCGCTTACCCGTAGGGAGGGTAACCCGACCAGGCCGGCAACAACCGCCGAGACCAAGGCAGAACAAGGCAGCGCCACCCAGAAACCAATTCCGAGCTTTCCCGCCAGGATTCCAGCGGTGTACGCCCCAATCCCCATCAACGCGGCGTGTCCGACGGACATGATGCCGGCCTGGCCGAACTGGAAGCCTAAACCGTACAACGCGACGGCCGTGAATCCGGTGGTGATGGCCAGTGACAAAAACCGGTAACCCGGGTTCATCGACGGGAAACCGACCAGAAATCCGGCGACCACGACTGCGGTGACTATCTCTGCCAGAGTGGACCGCCCGCCATGGTGCGTTTTGCCGGCGCGACGCACCACTTCCGGCCGGTCCGGCGCGGCGTCCTGGGCCGGACCGATCGGTGCGTTCGGCTTCGACGGGCTATCCTTCATCACCCATCTCTCCTTGGGCTCGCGGAATCGATCAAGTTGCTCGGGGGCCCAGTGTCCCGCCAAGAAGCCCCTGGGGACGCACGATGAGAATCACGATCATCACAACCAGCGAGTAGGCGTCGGTCCACTCCGGGTAACCGTACTGCGCGCTTAGACCATCGACCAAGCCCAAAATCAGACCGCCCAGGACCGCACCGCCGACGTTTCCGAGCCCGCCGATGAGAGAAACCGCGAATCCGCGGATGATGACAACGCTTCCCGTAAACGGCGTGATCGGAAACAACGCAATCATGAGTGCGCCCCCTAAGCCCGCCAGGACACTGCCGTAGACGAAGACGCCGGTCACATAACGCCTGACCGGGATGCCCATCAGCGCAGCCGTATCCGGGTCAGCAATACTCGCCTTCAAGGCCATCCCGTAACGGCTGCGCGATATGGCGAGGTAGGTAATGGCGACCACGATGACGGTTATTCCTACAACCACAGCGCGCATGGCGATGATGTCAACCCCTCCTACCATCCAGACGCCGCTGATCGGGTCGGGAATGGTTTTCTGGACTTCGTTGAACAGACGAATGACAACGTGCTGAAGAATCACACTTAAGCCGATCGACATGATGAATCCGTTCATCGGCCGGTCCAAAGTAAACCGGAACAAGCCCCGTTCGGCCGCAAACCCGAGCGCGCCGACCAGAATCATCGCTCCCACCAGCGCCACAAAAAAGTTTAAGCCCGAAACGACCAGAAACCAGGTAACCATCCCGCCGACCATCAGGAATTCGCCGTGCGCAAAATTGACGATCCCGGCCAGGCCAAAGATCAACGTAATCCCAATCCCGATCAAGATGGTGACGCTGGCCACCGAAAGACTGTTAACCAATTGCTGGATGAAGATCTGCATTCCGCAGGCTCAGAGAAACTCGGGCGACGGCGGGGCTTTTGAGGTTAACCGCCCGGATCGCCCGGCGGCGGTGCGGGCGGGGGCTGTTGCACCGCCGTCTTGAATTGATCCGAGGTATCCGGCTGGACCAGGCAGACCTCGGTGGCGAACGTTACCTGGTGGTGGTCGTTGAAACTCAGGGGAACCGGTGATACCACACCCTGGTATTTCATCTTGAGGATGGCATCCACAACCGCGTCCGGGTTATCGAGCGATCCGACCTGTTCCAGCGCCTTGGCGTACATGAAAAAGTAATCGTAGTAGAGCAGTGAGACCGATGACTGCGGTCCTTTGGCGGCGCCCAGGTCAAAATACTGTTTGAAATAGTCCTGCACCGCGGGATAGGGCGACGCGCCCCAGCAAACCGGAACGCAGCTCAGGGTCACCGGTTTATCCGATTTCAACCGGCGCTCCGCATAGATGCCTGGGTCGACTCCGAACAGGAAATAAGCGGGCGCCACATCCAACTTCAGCGCTTGGGGAAAGGCGGTCAACGTGGAGTCCCCGTTGTACCAGAAATGGACGATGTCCGGCTTTAGCCCTTTGATCCGGGTGAGCAACGGGGAAAAATCGGTGGTATCGGGCGGATACTTCACCAGGTCCACTTGTTGTCCGTTTGCCTCCAACGCCTTCACGTAGTGCGAGGACAGGTATTGGCCGGTAGCATCGTTCCCGACGAACACGACCGAATGCTTCGGCGCCTGAGGCAGCAGTGGGGTCAAAAGCGCCAGAACGCCTTTGGCGGTGCTGCCGCTGCGCTGCCATTCCTGAGGCTCCGTCTGGAAAGTGTAGTGGAGCCAGCCTCCCGGCGCCACCGCCTTGTCGTCCAGCACGGCCCCCAGGGAACTATTACCGGAAAACTGGAGAACTTTCGACGCCCCCGTGATCTTTGCCATAGAGATCGAAAAATCATGCGTTTCGGTGCCCCAGATCGCTTTGACCCCGACGTCGTCAACCAGTTCCCGGGCGGCCGCGATCGTCACATTTACGTCAGTGCGATTGTCACGAATGTAGAGATTGATTTTGTAGGTTGCTCCTCCGATTTTGACGCCGCCGGCGTCATTAATTTGCTTCGCCGCGAGCTTGGCCGCGGCGACGATCGTGTTTCCGGCAGAGACGAACGATCCGGATTCGGCCGCGACGACGCCGATCTTCAGTTCCCGATCCTGCGCGAAGACGGCTTGGGCCGCCAGCGCAATAGACGCGCCAACCGCAAGGGCGACGCCCAGCTTCAGCATTTTCATGGGCATTCCTTCAGATGTTTTGGGGGGGAAATGGCTAAGGTTCCAACGGTATGATCGCGCCGCTGACGTGTCAATCCGGCATGTGGCCGGCGCCCCCGGCGCAACCAGTCGCACCTTCGTCGATCAACAACTCTTTAGGCTCCGCCTTGCCATTTTGCACCAAATGATGGCAGAATGTCATCCCGGAAAGGCTCGCAGGGTGTGCGTCTATCCAACGGTAAAAGCTTCTGCAAGCTGGTTTTGCACAGTGCCGGGTCGTTTGTTTGGCTCGTTTGGATTCCCATTGTTCTGGCGTTAGATCCGCAAGAAATCACCGGCCGCTCTGACGCCGAAGTGGTGGGTTACGTGTACGAGATGACCGGCGACTGGCTGCAAAATGGATCACCACTGAAGCAGGGAGAGGGGGTCTTTGCAGGAGCGAAGATCGCCATCTCACCAGACTCCCTGGCCCAACACCCAAACGACGCTGAAATCATCATCCATCTGGCGAATGGACGGCACGAGGAGCGGTCGGCAAAAAACCCGGGATCTTTAAGCGTGCCGATTCAGCTCGAGCCTCTCGGAACGAGAGAGCCACCTTTCGACAGGGTGATCAAGGCGGTGCAATCACTCTTTGTTAAGCAACCTGAGCGCTACATCCCTACCATGACCCGAGGCCAGCGCAGCCAGCCTCTGCAGGAAACGGTGGTCGCGCTGCAGAATGGCGCCGTCGAACTGACCCCGTTGTTCGAGTCTATCCCAGGGGCAAGATACGTTGTTCGGCTTCGACCGCTGTCGGCGAGCGCGACCTCCCCATCGCCGAGTGCAAGTAAAACCACGATCGATTGGAATCCGGGCGCGAGGTCAGCAGCCTTGGTTCCTGTCGCCGGCCCCGGCCTGTACCGCGTGAGTATCATCCACCCTGACGAGGGGCCGGTCGGCGAGACCTGGCTTTTGGTTTGCAAGCCGGAAAGCTTTCAGGCCGCGGATAACGCCTTCAAAAGCGCTCTTGAGCTTACGCGACAGTGGGGACCGAGCGCTTCTGCAGAGGAGAAGCACGCGGTGCTTCGCGCATACCTGGAGCATCTCGCAAACGAACCGCGGAGGGACTAGATGAGGTCAGAACTCTGGGAGCGTCTTAAACCGGCAGAACTTCGGAGCCACCTGAAATCGGCAGTCCTTGTGATCGGGTTCTGTACGGCTGTGACCTTCGTTTTTACCCAACTCGGATGGTTCAGCGGCCTCGAGAGCTCGTCGCTCGATTTTTTCCTTAAAACCGGTGAGCCGGTGCCGTCAAAGTACGTCTGGCTGATCGCCATCACCGATGACGATTACGACCATCTTTTTCACGAAAAGAGTCCGCTCGACGCCGATACCCTCGCCAAAATCATCCAGATCGCTGCGGAAGGACAACCTGCTGTGATCGGCGTAGACATTGACACAACTAAATCGACGATCGTGTTTGATCGTAAGGTGATGGCGTCGTCTGCACACTGGCCGCCGATCATCTGGGCGCAGAATGCGGTTCAGAGAGACGGTGTGCTGGAGCCGCAACCGGTCCTTGGCGGCGCGCAGCCTCAACCGCCTGCGGCACTTGCCTTCTTTCCCATTGATGAGAACGACCGGGTAGTCAGACGTTACCGGCGCATGCTTCCGACGGTCGATGGCGAGGAAAGATCGATGCCGTGGGCGTTGGTTAAAACGTTTTGCACCGTCCCTTCCGGAACTGGCCATCCCGCCGTCTGCCGCCGCATCGACGATCCAGACAGCGAACACCAGGAATCACCGCTGATCCTCACCTTCTCGGCGGGTCACCATCCTAACACGCGCCGGATCGAAGCGACCGAATTACTGGCTCAGGAGAATAGTGACGGCTGGAAGGAGAATTCCCCAATCAAGGGGCAGATCGTCATCGTCGGCGGCGTTTTCAGCAAGTCGGCGGATTGGTATACTACGCCGTTCGGCCCATTGCCGGGCGCCGAGTTGATTGCCCAGGCGGTTGAGGCCGAACTGCAGGAAAGAACGATCAAGCCTGCGGCTGAGACATTCATGCTCGCAGTCGACGTCGTTTGCGGGTTTCTTCTGGTTATCTGGCAGTTTTATCGGCCGCACCGGCTCCATTTTGCGCTTCGAATGCTTGCAGTCCCGGTATTGGCGGTGCTGGCGAGCTACCTGGTTTTTTTCTCCCATGCTCACTGGATCAACTTCGTTCCTGTCCTTGCCGGCGTGGTCATCCATGAGGTTTATGAAAATCGGCACAAACACAAGCCGGACGATAAGGTGATCGCCGGTCCGGCCATAACAAAGGAATAGCCAAAAACGTGTCCTCCATCCGGCCGAGTTCGAAGGCCCTCGTCACCTTACTTGCGTTGTGCCTTTTGGACCTGAGATGCCTCCAAGCTCAGCAGCCTGAGGTTGACCTGAGAACCCCGTCAGGTTTCGAAGCAGCCCTATCCGGCATTCATAAACTTGAGGATCGGCGAAAGCTGGATGAAGCCCTGCTTACAAGCGCGCGTTTCGAGGCTGCCGTCGAGCAGTTGTACGGCGGTGCATCGCCCCTCACCGCCGTTGCCAAGCGCGAATTCGCTGAAGCCTACATGTTACATTCGGATTTCGGTCATCCGGTGACGCTCCTGCAAGAGGCGCTACGGATTTTTGATTCGTATGCCGCGCCTGGGCAGTTTCAGGCGGCACGAACAAAGGTGGACCTGGGCGTATGCAACGCAATGATCGGGCAACTCGCTGAAGCGGAACGCCTCGACCTCGAGGCGTTAAACTACTTCAACCGGACCGGTCACGTCGACGAAGCCTCAACCGTCCGGGCCAACCTCGCACGACTGTTCGCTCGTCAAGGTAAAATCGAGGATGCGATCTCCCTGAACCGGCAGGAGCTTGACGCGCGGCGTGAAAAATACCGGCGCGATGACCCTGGTGTTTTAACGATTCTTTATGAGCTCGGCGTCGATTACCTGACGTTAAAAGACATGCCGAAAGCTGAATCGCTTCTCCGTGAAGTGCTTGCGGCGGAAGATAAACGCAGCGGACACCGCGAGTCGAATCCGCTGGTACTGCGTACGCTCGGCTACGTATTGGTCGAAGAGGGCAAGTTCAGCGAGGCCGAGGTGCTGCTTCGTCGCGCGATGGACCGCGACGTCCGAAGGGTCGGCAGCCCCTCACACGAGGCGTTCTACCTTTCGATGCTATACGCGCATACCGGCCGCTGGGAGGAAGCAACCCGGCTGATAGACGGTCGCGTTCGTTACCCGGCGCTCCGCGCCGGCCTTAGTTGCCTGTCCGAGTCTGAACAACTCTCATACCTTCAGGATTACATGATCGAGGTCCAGACCGCGCTCTCGTTCGGTTTGGCGCAGCCGAATGACCCTAAGATCGTAACGGCCTCTGCGCAGTGGCTGCTCGCGAGTAAGGGGTTAGCTCACGAAGCCCTCGCGGAACGAACCTTGCTCGCACGCGACAGCGCGGATCCACAGGTTGTACAGATTGCCGGCGAGTTGCAGAGCGTCCGAACGCGCCTTGCTTTGTTGGCAAACACCGTGGTGACCGCGCCGGATGCCCCTGCATCCAAGGACCAGCTTGAACAACTCCTCCAGCGAGAGGCTGAGCTTTCACGCCAACTCGGGCAGGCCGAGCATCGTCCGCCCTCCGCGGGACGCGGTGTTGAACTCGCGGACGTGCGCGCCGGCATTCCGGCGGGCGGGATCCTGCTGGAATTTGCCAGGATCAATGCGGAAGACCTGAGTGATCATGGCGGCCCGAACGGAGCGAAGGGCATAAGCCGTTACGGCGTCTGGATCATTCCGCCCGGCGATCAGACAGCCATTCAACTGGTGGATCTCGGCGACGCGAACACCATCGATGCCGAGATCGAGAAGGTGCGCAGGATCTTCAATAGCTTCGACCTTTCCATTGATCAAGACGAGGAACGCGACCTCGAGCAGGAATTCAAAGACGCCGCGGCGCCCCTCACCAACCTCATCCTTAAACCGCTGGAGGATCGGGTTGGCGATGTTAAACGGTGGATTCTAAGCCCCGATGGTCAACTCTGGCTGGTTCCCTGGGCAGCCCTCTGTACAACCGATGGGCGGAGCCTGGTGGAAAGCCACACGGTGAGTTACGTCATCAGCGGCCGTGACTTGCTCGTTCACGGTCGTCCGGTTCAGGATACGACGCCTCCGGTGATTATGGCAGATCCCAATTACAACCTGCCCCCGGATGAAGCGGCGAGCAAAACCCGCAAGCTGATCGGTGAATTAAAGACGGACACGGGACTGGCGGATCTATCTCCTCCCGAAGTCGCGGACGCGCGCACCAGAGTAAGACGGCTTATTCCCAGTCAAGCCGCAAGGCCTCTTCCGCACACGCGTGAGGAGGCGATGGCAATTCTTCCGTTTCTGGAGGCTTACGCCAAGGCGAAACCGCGCCTGTTCATGGGCGACGACGCGCTGGAAGGCGTTTTCAAGAGCATCCGCCGTCCGCGGGACGTGGTCTTCAGCACTCACGGCCAGTTCATCACCACAAAGGAGCTGGGCTTTGATGATTCTCACCTCAAACCTGGAACCGGGTTCCTCCTGGAGAACCCTCTTCTACGCTGCCGCCTGCTGCTTGCCGGATGCAATCAACGAACTGCCGGGAGCGATGATGCCGATGACGGCATCCTGACGGGTATGAAGATCGTCGGCTGCGACTTGCGCGGCACCGATCTCGTCGTGTTGAGCGCATGCCAAACGGCACTCGGCGATGTTTATGCCGGCATGAGCGCGGCCGGATTGCGGCAAGCGTTCCAACTCGCAGGCGCGCAGACGGTGGTGGCCTCGCTTTGGTCTGTCCCCGACGTAGAGACCGCTGCCCTTATGAAGGGCTTTTTCAAGAATCTCGCGGCAGGAGATGCGAAAGCTGACGCCCTCGCCGATGCGCAACGCGACCTCATCAAGACCCGCCGCGCGGCCCGGAAAGGAGCGGCGCATCCTTATTTCTGGGCGGCGTTTACCCTGACTGGTGCCCCGTAGCGCCGGCTGAGCCCAGTACCCGGCAAGCCTGCATCGACCAGAAACAACCAATCACCTAATGACGAACGGCGGGACGCGCATCGGCTGTACGAAGGGTTGTTTCACACCGTTTCGAGGGCCATGGAGATAAAAGTTTTTGTCTTCCTGCCCAGGTGCCCTGCCGGCTTTACACCTATCAAACCGTATAAACAGTTTAGGCCCAACGGGCCGGGAGACTTAGCCCAGGGGAATGTCGGCTCAGGGGGTGCCGGCGCGGGAGGATGCTCCGTACTTTGGTTGAATTGGTCTTAGGCCCAACGGGCCGGGAGAACATAGCCCAGGGCTTTACCCCCTGGGTAACCGTCAAATCTCGATCGAGCCCTCCTAAGGCGTCACGGCCGTACGCCCATCCTGACAAACGCCCGCCCCGCCGGGTTGGATTTGCTGAAGGGGCGGCAGAACTCGTAAGCAACGCCTTCTGCCGCCCCTTCAGGGCTCGATCGGGGGGAGGGGTGCGTTCCCAGGGTGGAACCCTGGGCTATGTT
>Ga0213876_10001508_pt1 | contig 14420 bp, 10 predicted proteins | sample BarmaccomBMRX_R9_FD_160113 | JGI IMG/M metagenome (GOLD analysis project Ga0213876, IMG submission 160113) | Root-associated microbial communities from Barbacenia macrantha in rupestrian grasslands, the National Park of Serra do Cipo, Brazil - RX_R9 | ecosystem: Host-associated > Plants > Roots...
CTTTGGGTAATCAGTGCAGCGACGGTTTTTGGCGCGGGAATCTGGTCAACCCATTTCGTGGCAATGCTGGCTTATAAGCCTGGTCTGCCTGTCGGCTATGACGTGTCCCTCACGACAGTATCCATCGTCATGGCTATAGTAGTCTCGGCTGCCGGCTTCTTTATTGCCTTGCGAACCGGAATGGCCGCCCTTGGAACCGGGATTTCAGGTGCAGCGATCGGAGCGATGCACTATACCGGGATGGCTGCGCTTCAGGGACCCTTCCACCAGATCTGGAGCAGTCAGTACGTGGTGGCCTCCGTCATCACGGGTATTGTCTTTGCAGCACTTGCGGGACACGCGCTTGTCTCATTCGGTAAAGTGGCGGGCCACGCACTGGCGGCGCTGCTGCTGACCCTGGGCATCTGTGGGATGCACTTCACAGGCATGACCGCGCTAACACTCATTCCGGACCCAACCATCGCCTTCCATGGGGCTGTTCTCGACCCAGCCTCTGTTATCGTCGCGGTCGCCGCGGTGGCGATACTGATCGTGGCGGTTGGCTTCATCGGGGCCCGTCTCGACTCACACCTTGCTAAACGGGATGCGCGAGAAGCTGAACGTCTCCGCGCCTATATTGCGGAGCTGGAAACTGCCAACAGCGAAGTCGAGCGAACATCCGGACACCTTCGGTCTGCATTGGCGGCCGCGGCGCTTGCCAATCAGACGAAAGCGCAATTCCTCGCAACAATGAGCCATGAGTTGCGCACTCCGCTGAATGCCATCATTGGTTTTGCCGAAATAATGGCGCAGCAGACTTTCGGCCCGCTGGGAAACAAAAACTACGTTGATTATGCGAACGATATTCGCGCGAGCGGCTCGCATCTGCTGCAGCTAATCAATGATATACTCGACCTGTCGCGGCTTGATGCTGACGGGGCGGGCTTGCACGAAGACACCTTTGAAATATCAACGGTTATCGCAGAAACAATCCGTATGGTTCGCGGGCATATCGAAAAGGCAAACCTGAGCATTGATCAGAACGTCGCCCCTGACCTACCATCAATCCGCGCGGATCACCGCCGCTTGAGACAGGTACTAATCAATCTCCTCTCCAACGCGATCAAATTTACCACTGCGGGTGGGCAAATAACGGTGATGGCCGACCTACGAGGTCCAGACTTGGCCGTATCAGTGCGCGATACTGGGATTGGCATAGCCCCTTCAGATATTGCACGGGTCTTTGAGCGTTTTACCCAAGTGGATAACACAATGTCCCGGAAGTACGAGGGAGCAGGCCTAGGACTCGCTATTTCCCGCCAACTGGTGGAGGCACACGGCGGATGTTTGGAATTGGTCAGCGCGTCCGGTGAAGGAACAACAGCTACGATCATTATACCGGGGGAGCGGCTTGACCAGCGACTTGGTGCAGTGGCTTAAAAAACTGGCGCGGCACGTCAGCCCGGTTATCGCTCCTTACAAGAGTGCGTCTACAGTTTTCCGAGCCTCGACCCGGCTTGGCTGTCCCGGTGGCCTCGTGGCAAGGCGCCCAACGGCATTTCAGACGAAACGGTAAAACGACTCGTAGCGCGGGGTTTACCTCGAAGCGGCGTCTAGGGTCGTGGGTGGTGACTTATCGCGGCCATGCGAGAGTTTTGCATGGGCCAGAGCTTCGCCTGAGTTATTTCGGCGCGCGCAACGACTTAAATGGAACGGCCCGACATATTTTGGGGGAAGGGCCAAGCCGTTCCATTGCACCGCCAAGCAGGCGCATGCCGCTCGCCCTTATGACGCCATGAATATCAGCGCCAGCCAAAGCGCTTGCGAGTCGGCTGAAAGTATGGACTTATCCACAGTAAGCGGCTTGCCTCCTGGTCGGGCGGGGCGCCTTGCTCTAGCCCGGGTTCACAGGCAGAGTGCCGCCGCCTTCGGGGCGGGGGCGTGCATGGGCAAAGTGCTATTTCAGGCGATAGAGTTCGGCCGCGACACCTCGTGGCACGTCGGGGTGTATTATCGGCTGTGGTTTGATCCTGTGGGCAACCTGCAGCTTTGGAATATTCGAAACAACGGCGTGGTCTGGGAGAGCGGCACGCGGGGCGATCGCCTCGCCATGCAGGCCGACGGCAATCTCACGATCTATGATTCGCGCGGAGAGTGCATCTGGTCTAGCGGCACTACTGGGCATTCAAATGCCTACCTGGCGGCTCAAGATGACGGCAATCTCGTGATCTATACAGCCGATCAGCGGAAAGCGGTGTGGAACAGCGGAACCGCTGGAAAATAGCGACCGTGCCTCGTGCCAGTTCCAACATCCATCACCTTCACCGCACGGGCCGGGTGACGAAGCAGAGCATGAAAGTGCTTTGGGACATTTCCGCGCCATTGTGTTGCCGGAAAATAGAGCGCTAGGTGAATGAAGCCTGAGGCCCGGTGGTTACTCGGTTAGGGTCGGATGCGCTGAGGACACTCGTCCCTTGGGGAAGCAGCGAGTCCGGCCCGCCTCTTGTCAGGCAATATCGGTATGATCGGCGAGGAGGCGGCGCTCGAAAGCATACCGGACCGCCACATCATGCTTCGTCATGGCGCAAGGGGTTATAAGAAAGCGCAAGCCAAGCGATAGCGGGGCGCTAGAAGCGGCTCCACGTCGTTACCTATGCGGCAAGCCCGGACAGATCGGCAGTCGTCCTGCAAGCGATATACCCAGGACCATTACCCCTCTAAGTGGTGCATTTATTGCGGCAGTAAAATAGGAGGCCCGCCGTCGCCAGCGGGCCTCTCTCGAATGAACCGTTTTGCTCTCTTGCGAGAGTCAGTTCGGGCAATTGGCCCTTATTGTGAATTCGCCACCACCCCCCTGAGACGAAGTGCTCACCCCATCGTAGACGTGAACTTCCTTTGGGTGATTCTCCCATTCGGTGTGCGGATCGTTGATGGGAAAAGTTATGGTGTGGAGTGTGCCCCCAGAGGCATTGATCACTAGGTCGGGGATGCCTCCGCTCGCCCCAAAAATGATCATGACGTTTTTCCCGAACCATGGGTTACCGGAGAAGGTTCCAACCAGGTTGTAGGTGTGGCCAGGGTAGACGCAATGGGGTGCTCCAATCGTCACGCCATTTTCCGTGAGTGCTGTGATCGTGAAATTCTCGTCGTACGCCTGGTAGTTATACAAGGCAGAGGTTAAATTGCTCCGGTGCAGGATGTAGCTAGCTGCGTCTCCCTCCGCCAATCCATTTGTTGCATCGTGTGCCACGCTGCTCGTGTAAAGGCTGCAGGTCTCCCTGTGCCACCCCGTAAGATCAAAGGGGATGAACATGGGATTTTCGCCTTCCAATCCGCAATTGATCCAAGGATCATCCTCGGGATGCTTCGCGAACTTAATTTGTTTTTTCTTTCGATATTTACCGCCGCTCGGGCATTGATCTTTGTTGAGGGATTCGTGTCGTACCTTGCCCAACTCTCGGATGTAGTACTCCTGTTCAAGGTGACAATCGTCACTGGTAGACTCCGTATGGACCAAGGTCAGAATCCAGTTGCTGTTATAGCGATCGATTTGGTTTTCCCCTCCGATTTTCATGGGCCATCGTGCCCATATGAAGTGCCAAGCGTCGGGGTGCCTGCGGTACCGGTCCACGTTATCAGGACACCATTGATCTCTGATATCTTCGAAGGCTTTTTCTTCGCCTTGTATACCAGGGTTGTCATCCACCGTCCCGTCCGCCAACCCGTCAACGACTCGACTGTCGAGTTGCACCCTGGTGTTTTTTAGTGCCGCCAGCGTAATCGTCCCGGTGTTGCTTCCATTTGCGCAATCATGAGTGACGCGCACGTTGGGACCGCCGCCATCATCGTTGTATACAGCGGCTACCGTTCCCGGAAGCGTGCCGGCGGGCGTCCAGTTGTATACGAATTTCAAGCCGTGGCCCAGGTCCCAATAATGGTTATGGAGAGGGTCGGGGGCTTGGCACGGGTGGCCGCATTGAAACATGACATCAATGGGATCACCGTTGGCGTCGTGAAACAGCAGATCATCAAAAATATTCCCGTGCCGGTCTGCTTTATGATACGGTAGGTTATTGTAATCCACAGGATCATTGTAGCCCACAGCAGTGGAGTCTATGTAATCCAAGACCGCGCACCGAGCGTCGCCGTCGAGCGGACCAACGTCCACGACAATGTCTCCTCCGACCGATTGTCGGCAGACTTTCTGCGCGAAGAAGATGTCTAGCACCCTACCCCAATTGTGAACGCATTGCGGGCTCGATCCTCCACAAGGATCGGGCATTTGGTGAATATGGTGGTCGTCGGCCACGGGCACTGGCGGCAAGTCCAGATCGATATCAGCTTTCGCTGCTAACCGGATTCCCATAAACGCGATCGCTGAGACGGCTAAACAAAGTAAGGCCCTCTTCATGTCTGCTTTCCCCCCTCAAGTTGTCTGATGATTACGCAGTCGATTTTTAGAAAGATCAATAGCTACGGCAAAAGGCCCTGTTCGCTTTCGATTTTTCCGTTGCCTGTGCGCACAACCCATTTCCCGCCTTCAATGCGAAAATGTGCGCCGTCCTCGTACGTTGCGACAGTGAAGTCCGAATTGTCCGGTGCCGAAGGGCTTCCTGCATCAATGAGGAGAGGCCCCGCCGTCGCCGGCGGCCGGGCCTCTCAGCAAATGAAGCTCAGTTCCTTACCGTGAAAATGATGGCGACGTTACCCATAGTTCCATCCCGACTGATAACTTGCATCTCGGATGCAGCAGTTGACTGGACTGTGATGTGGCTTGGCATATCGGGTGGGCTTAAACTCCCAGCTTGAAAACGCGACGCCATAGAAGTGGCGTTCGTGCCATGCACAAGTCTGCACACGCCATTGTTTCCGGCAGCGACGTAGATAATCGTCCCGTTTTCTGGATCCCGATTGATATTGAATTGGATTGGATCCGACTCTGCGACACCCGGCCTAACAGCATGTAGAGCAAATTGCGGATGAGAGCCCCCCTTGCCATTGTAGCATTCCAGAGTTCCAGCGCTTTGAGCAAAGCAAGTTGTCGATGACAGCATCGCAGCGGCGATGACGAAAGCAATTCTCATTGTATCCCCCTTGGAAATTTAGTGGTGAGTGATCTTGAACAAAAAAGGGGGGCGCTCGCAAGAATCATCATGCGCGCTGCTGCGCCCCCCCCGTTGGTGGGGTGGTCTTTCAATCTACCTGTGCACCCGTCCTCGCATTCCGGCTCGCGGCCGTCATGCTCGGCTTCCACTTCGCGCCGGAAAGGCGCCAGTGCCCGGTCGGCAGCGGCTTGAACTTAGCCAGAATGTGAATGATCGTGGAGGGCTCGTTGTGGCAACCCCGGAATGGGCTATTCGCTTTTGGGTAACGATTTTCAACGGGCGGAAACCGAAAATGGCGGATAACAAAAAGAAGCGTGGTGCTCGTGATCGTGCTACCGTGGCGGGCAATGAAGGCTACGAGGTTCGTTACTTCGCGCTGAAACACAATCTCTCATCAGGCCAAGCCCGCGGCCTAATCGAGCGGATCGGCAGCAACCGGAACAAGCTCAATGCGGCTGCGTCGAAGCTCAAGAGCAAGCGGCGCACTCGATGAGCGCGCCAACGCGACGTGGGGTGTGTAGGGGAATTGCATTTCCGATCCGTGCAACGGAATTCCGCGGGTGTTCATGTTCCTTTGGCAGGATTTGGACGCGCCAGGCATTGGGGGGAAGTCCATGCCCCGCTGTGGTGATGCTCACGGTTCCCGCAAGAGCCATAACCGGATGCCAAGAAACCGACGTTGTTCAGGAACATCATGTTAGCACTTGTACCGAGCCCTAAGCAGCTACCGGACATCCGGATTTTCTCAGCCTGATTTCCTCCAACGCCCTTATTTGCCTCTGACGTTCTTGCTCGGCACACTCCGCATAGTACATCTGGCATTTCCGACTCTCAGCTTCTTGGCGTTGCCGCGACTTGTCGTCTAATTCCGGTTCTGGAGGACTAGGGACCAGAAGTAATGCGTCGCCACTAGAATTAAATTTCAGTTCGGTGCCATCATTGAAGGTCGCGATACTTTTCGGTTGCTGTTGTGACCCGCTCTCCGAATAGAAGGAAAGATGGCGCGACGACATCTTGTTGTTTTTGGGCAACCGCGTTGAATTTAGCCGCTTTTCGGTGAGCGAACCGGACAAATCCGTAATTTCCTCTGCTCTAGCTTTTAGATATTCTGGCAAAGCGCGGAAACACTCTCGGCTGAAGTCGAAGACTCTTCGAACCTCATTTTCAAACGTCCTACGTTCCTTGTGTGTAGGATTTTCTTGGCCGTTCGCCTTCATTCGTCGTATGGCAGCATGGACGAGGGGTTTTTCTTCCAGTTCCTTGTTTTCAGCCGATGTATGGCGTGAAATTTTGAAGAGGCGAAGATGGAGCATCGCGTAGCCGGCGCAAACCTCATTAATCGCCGCTTCTATCTCTGTCGAATGGACCTGTGCCAAACTATCCTTGTAATGCTCGCCCAAAAGCGCCCTCGGTCCGCACCAGTCATCGTAATGCTCCAAAATCCACTTTACTGTTTCCGGATCTGAGCCAATGAGTTTCGCCAGGCTTCTGTTTGAGATGCGCTGCTTTTCCAACGTTGTGTCGAACAGCGCGCGAACCTCTGTAACCTTTCGATTCGCGTCCTCACGCGATTGGACAACTCGTCTAAGAAGCTCTTCCCGCAACATTTTTTGGCCGATTTGATCTCGATCGGCTTTTTCGTACGCCTCCCGAACCAGCCGCGCCTGTGATGCTTGCCTACGCTCCGGTCGCAACTCCCTGAGCAGACATTCGATGATGAATCGGTTGTGCATGACGGCCGGACGATGTCTCGGTTTATCTGCGAAAATGCCGACGCTGGGACAAACGATAGAGAATGGTGGCAAATCGGCCATCGCTCCCGAAAAGCCAATAAGTGGTTTGCCGATAGAAAGCAGGACCAGCTCTACTCGTCGTCGCAGTTCTTCGCGATATGACTGCCACGCCAGGCCGTCATGTTTTGTATCGACAGCATCATTGCCGTCTTCGGCAAAGGGGCGCTTCTTCGATGCTCTATTCTCCACCACTAGTCGTGTGTAGTACTGCTCTGGAAAATCCATCGGCCCTAGTTTTTCGAGCTCCCCACGCTGGCTGATCTCAAAACAATCAGGATGTGGATTGTAGTTCTTAATCCATTCGTGGGTCCGCTTTTTCATCGCGGGCGTGGCTTTTCTAAAAACCTTCTTGGCGGTGGCAATTTGCGGCGGCAGCAGGTCGGCGATCGATGATGCTGTCTTTTCATGTATAGTCATGCAGCGACTCCGCTGTTCAGTGCATTTGCAATCGATTGGCCGATGGCGTTCGAAGCGCGGCGCGCCGGATCGGCTTCAAGATGTGCGTAGCGCGCCGTAGAAACTAGGTTGGCGTGACCTAGCAGCTTGCCGACCACCGGCAGACCGAGATTTTCTGCAACGCCAACGCTGGCGAACGTGTGACGCAGATCATGGATGCGAACATCTTCCAACCCTGCACGTTTGCGTATTGCGGTCCATGCACGCTTCAGGCTCGTCCGTGGCTTCGGCTCCCATTTGTCCTTCTTCGAACACTGCGGCTTCTCAGTGCCCGGAAACAGATACGGCCCCGTATCGGGAATGGTATCGATCACCGCCAACGCCAATGCGTTCAGAACGATCGTCTTCTTCCCGGTCTTACTCCGTGCCAAATTCAGAAAGCCGCGCTGCCGATCAAGCTCCGCTCGTTTCGCATGGAGGATCTCGCGGTGACGAGCGCCGCTAAACAGTATGAGGCGCAGCGCTGCCGCCGATAACGAATCTATTTTCGTGCGGTGATTTTTCTGACAATGCTTGACCTTCTTGTTCGGGTCAGGCTCCCAGGGGAGGCCGATGGTTTCAGCCTCATGGATCGCTGCTCCGAGCCTGCCGAGTTCCTCACTCGTGAGAAAACGCTCGCGAGGCTCCTCTTGAAATTTCTCGATATCGCGCGCCGGGTTCTCTCCAGCCGGACGCTCACCAATCCGCCGCGCCCAATCGAAGAAGCAGGCCAAGGCAACCAGAACCCGATTTGCGGTCGGCGGCGATTTCTGTCCGATCTTTTGATGCAGCCCGGCAACGTCCGAATAGGTCACGTGGCGCGCGCGTTTCGACCCGATCGCGGGCAAGATGTGGACCCGCCAGTACATCTCATAGAGCTTGCGGGTGCTCTCCCGCCGGCCAGCTCCCGTCTCGGCGTTATAGCGTGGCAATAACTCGGTTACGGTCGCGGCCTTCCTGGCCTCGGCGCGATCCGCGGCCGGATCTTCACCCAAGCGAGCCCGGGCCAACAGATCACGGGCCTTCTCTCGGGCCTTTTCTGGCGTAACGAGTTCGACCCGCCCCAAACTCATTCGGCGGGTAGGGGCCTTTCGGCCGCCCGGCGCAACACGATAGCTGATGATGTAGCTCCGAACTCCCGACGGCATTACCCGGATGCCAAAACCCTTCAGATCGGAATCGTAAAAGAGAGTTGTGTGCTCAACCGCAGGAAGGTTGGCGACCGTTCGTCGTCCGATTTTCAATGTTGGCATGAGCCTTCGAAAGTCAAACCATGTACACACCGCAGGGTGACACAGCGGATTGCTCAAGCAGTATAAGTCATACGCTAAGCCGTTGTAAACTCAAGTAGAACCTGACTTTTCAACTGTGGCTTGACGACTTCCAGGTACCAGAAAACACACTAACTAAGACTACGAATCTGGGGGTCGGAGGTTCGAATCCTTCCGGGTGCGCCATCGATCGAATCGACTAGCGAAGTCGTTCTCGGCAGCATTCACGTTTCTTTGGAAGGGCGAGAGTGGCGCCGCGTCATCTGTGCAGCGCCGCAGAAACAAACATTCCCGGCCTCGTCATAAATGCGCTGACACCTTTTCCAGTTCAACTTTCTCCGCCGACGAAAGGCCAAGAGGCGACGCCACGACAAACTGCCTTTGCGCGCCGGCCTTGTCGCCGGACCACAGGAGCGCTTCGCCCCATTTCAGATGCAGGCGGCCCCAGCGAGGCGCGTGCCCGTTGGCTCCCTCGAATTTCGCCAGCGCGAGATCGGAGCGGTTCTTGGCGATCAACGCCTCGCCCCACATCTCCAACGGATCGGCGAAGCGTGGCGCCTTCCCGCTTGCCACTTTGAACTTCGCCATTGCCCCATCAAGATCTCCTTTCGCCATCAGCATCGCGCCCCATTCGAGATAGGCGAACGGAATCGACGGCGCCATCTTCGCCGCGCGCGCAAACCAATATCCGGCGCCGGCCCAGTGCCTTTCCTGGGCGTCGATCTTGCCTCTCGATCGGACGCAGAGATAACAATCCACCGGCGTGCGATCGATTAAAGCGTGCGCCGCGGGAAACTTGCCGCTATGGGCGTAAGCGTCCGCAAGCCACGGCCAGAAATTATAAGGCAGTGTGGATTTGACATTGGGATCGGCCAGGACTGGCAGCCGTTGCACCGTCAGGAGAGTGCTTAGGGCCTCGCGCCATCGCTCTAGCAGGGCCGACCGCAAGTATTGAAGCGACGGTGGCAGGCCGTAGCCCACGGTTGCTTCGAGGGTGGAGGCAGCGCCCGGATCGTGCCGCAAGGACGCTGCGATGTCGTGCTGGCGCGCAAGATCAAGACTTCGGAGGATCGCGCCTGTTTGTCCCGACCGATAATACTCGGGCTGCTGCGCAAGCCGCCGGTCGAAATCCACGGCGGCGCTGTAGTCGCCCAGAATCTGGGCGATGGCCGCAGACTTCATGACGAAAAGAATCTTGGCGGCATGGGGCGCGAGTTGCCGGATGGATTGTTGCCGCCGGAAGAGTTCGACCGTTTTCCTAGACGCGGCCAATCCCGCTTCATCGTGACCGAGATTGAACTCCGCATCGGCCAAATCGCTTGCAAAGTTCGGCAATGCCGGTTCGAGCGACGCTGCCACGCGCTCCTTCTCCAGTTGCCCCTTGAGATCGCCTGTCATCATGAGGCCCCAGCCCATCCAGGCCCACGGCTTCTCGTTCGCAGGTCCATGCAACGCGAGATCGCGAAAGACTGCGCGCGCTTCAGGCCGCCCTTGCTCCATCAGAAGGACGCCGTAACGATAGGGCTGTGTGTCGCGATAAACGCGTTCGGCTGCTTTCGCGATGAGCTCCGGCAGAGCGGCCTCGCGGCCGATGAATTCGTAAGTGCCCGCTCCGCTGCGGACAGCGACGTTAAGCTGGCCCTGCGCTCTCCAGATCGCGCCGCTGATATGTGTCTGGTGTCCCAGCCAGCCCACGAGTGCGCGGTAAGCCTCGCCGATGGACACACCGGTGTCAGGAATCTGCACCTTGATGTCGTTGGTCCAGCTGTTCTTGAAGGTCTCCGCGGCGCGCATCGTGTCGGTGTGCGCCTGCATCCAGGCAAGCCGAGATTCAAGTTGCGTGGCGACGACCTGGCCTGTCAGTCCATTGGCCGCCATATCCGACGGCACGTTGAACGCTTCAATCACCAGCGCGCGGTCATGCGCGGCCGTCCAGATCGCGGTCGCGACAAAAATGGCGAGCGCCAGAAACACCAGCGCTGCTCCGAGCTCGAAGGACAGTTTGAAGACGTCGCTGATGTGACGGACACGCAGGGACCAATGGCGAACACGGTCCTCGCGCCGCATATCGTGGATTTGCAGATCGGCGATCGCGATCTGCCGGCTGAGCAGCTCGTCGACTTTGGGGTTGGCTGAGACAGTGCCAAGCGTCGCCGCAAGCAGCGCGTCGGTGCCGGCCACAGGCCGGTCCTCACCGTCATCAGACATAAATCCCCTTCAGCCACACCAGGAGCGGCCAGCCGAGTCCCAGCTTGTTGGAAACTGGCGCCCCTAGCAATCCACTATTTAACGGCTCCGTTGGCGCACCGGTGTGGACATCAGATTGGTGGGTAGGCCGCCTGTACCGGCGGAAAATTTCGACGCTGCCAAAGCAGCGGCTCGCGGGAAAATTCGATCCCTGCGTTCAAGCACTTACATCGAGGAATTCGGGAACGGAGCTATCTCGGCAGGACGCCTTCGCGCTGCAGGCGCTTGCGCTGGAGCTTGCGATAGCGGCGTACGGCCTCGGCCCGTTCGCGGGCCCGCTTCTCACTGGGCTTTTCGTAGTGGTCCCGAAGCTTCATCTCGCGGAAAATGCCTTCGCGCTGCATCTTCTTCTTCAGCGCCTTGAGCGCCTGGTCGATGTTGTTGTCGCGCACGATGATCTGCAAAGGCTACTCCTGCTTGGTCCCGGAAAGGCGCGGCTAGATATCAGAAGCGGTTTTCCCTGTCCAGCCGAGCATTGCCGGACAAATTCGCAACCCAGCACGATCTGGAGCGTTAAGCAAACGCCGCCATTGGGTAATGGCGGTTGGAGGTGGGTTATGGTGTCGGAAGAGGCGGTTCGCCAGCGGAGTTATGAGATTTGGGAGCGCGAAGGCCGTCCGGCAGGACGGGCATTCGTCCACTGGATCCAAGCCAAGGAAGAATTGGAGAACGAAGCGGCGGCTTCCAGGCAGGCGGGCCGGACCTTCGAATATCACACCGTCCTGTATCGCTTCGAAGAATGGCAGCGCGTCGTCCAGCCAAAGCCGCGGATTTCGAGCCGCCCGCAGCTCATGCTGTCCCAACGCCTGTCGCCGAATCATTCCGTCGCTGCCTGAAACGGCACTATCTCTGCCAGGCGATGAGGGGTAGCTCGGCGGGTATCTGCACGCCGTCCCTGAAAGGCACGATACGCACCGTGTAATCGTCGGCCGGACGCGTGACGGGCACTTCGCCGGCGTAGATGTAACCGTTGAGCGCGCCGGGAATCTTGTGCTCCTGATGAAGCACCACGGCTTCGGCCGGCTTCTCGCCATTCACGTTTGCAAAAAGCTGCACCTGCACCGATTTGGGCGGTATTTCGCCCAGGAACACCGGCACGGAAACCCGCCAACGATTCTCGCAGCCGGCGATTGTGGGTTTCTCGATTTGCAGACCCGGCCAGCGGCGCGCCAGATTATCAGCCCACTCCCGTGCACCGCGTGCCTTGGCACATGCATCCGCGCCGCGTTCGCGGTACAACTGAGTTAGGGGCAGATAAGCATCCTCCACATATTCGCGGAACATCCGCGTGCTGGCGAACAGTGGTGTCAGCGTCGCCGTGCTGCGGCGAACCCGTCCGAGCCAGCGGCGCGGCAATCCTTCCGCATCGCGGTCGTAAAATTCCGGGACAATGCGCGTTTCGAGGAGCGAATAAAGGCTTTCCGCATCCCTGGCGTCGATCTTGTTGGCCTCGCCGCCCTTGTCGTCGCCAATCGCCCAGCCGGCATCAGCCCGGAACGCCTCGTCCCACCACCCGTCGAGGATCGAGCAGTTGATGCCGCCATTCACCAGCACCTTCATGCCGCTGGTGCCGCAAGCTTCCCATGGCCGGCGCGGCGTATTGATCCACAGATCGACGCCTTGGACCAGTTCTTGCGCCACCGCGATGTCGTAATCCTCCAGAAACACCACGTGCCGGCGGTAGCGAGGATCGCGCGCCAATTCGATCCACGCGCGGATCATCGCCTTGCCTTCGCTATCCGCGGGATGCGCCTTGCCGGCGACCACGATCTGCATCGGCCGCTGAGCGTCGGTCAGCAGGCGGCCCAGCCTGACCGTGTCGCGAAGCAGGAGATTGGGCCGCTTGTATTCGGTGAATCGCCGCGCAAATCCCAGAGTGAGGATGTTGGGATCGAGCACGGTGTCCGCTTCGCTTACTGTCCTCTGCTCTGCGCCGCGCTCGCGCAATTGAGCCGCCATATGATGGCGGACCGTTGCGACCAGACGTTGGCGGCCTTCGCCGCGCATTGCCCAAAGGCTTTCGTCCGAGAGCGAACCCACACGTTCCGCCAGAGCATCCGGCATCTCGCGCCACCGCTCTTTGCCGCATGCTTCCGTCCACAACCGGTCCGCTGCCGGCGAATCCCATGTCGGAATATGCACGCCGTTGGTGACGTGCCCGACCGGCACCTCGCAGTCCGGCCATCGTGGAAATAACGGCTGAAAGATGCGCCGGCTGAATTCGCCATGCAGCCGGCTCACGCCCAAAGTTGTCGCCGAGCCGCGCTGGGCCAGATAGGCCATATTGAACGGTTCGTCCGCATCGTCCGGATCGAGACGGCCCAACGCGACCAGGTCATCGGTGGCGATGTCACAGTGCTGCAGATCGCGCTCGGCATAAGGCAGATATTTGCAGAGCAGAGCCGCGGGAAAGGCATCGAAGCCCGCCGCCACCGGCGTGTGCGTGGTGAACACGTTTCCCGCGCGCGTGGCCCAGAACCCATCGTGGAAATTCATGCCACAGGCGACAGCGCACTGCCGTGCCCGCTCGATAATCGCAAACGCAGCATGACCTTCGTTGATATGACAGATCTCGGTATCCGGATGCAGCGCTTTCACCACGCGCCAGCCGGCGATGCCGAGAACGATCTCCTGCATGAGCCGGATTTCACTGCCGCCGCCATAAAGCTTCGCGGTGATGCCGCGATCGGCCGGGCTGTTCAGCGGATCGTTACTGTCAAGCAGATATAGCGGCACGCGGCCGACCTGCGCCTTCCATACGCGCAGCTGCACCGGACGGCCGGGGAATTCGAGCTGGATGCGCAACCAGCCGCCTTCGTCGGAAATGACCGGCGCGATGGGAAGGCTTGCGGGCTCATTGTAAGGATAGAGCTCCTGCTGCATTCCTTCCGTGTCGACGATCTGACGAAAATAGCCTTCCTGATACAGCAGGCCGATGCCGATCACAGGGGCGGCGAGATCGCTTGCCGTCTTCAGATAATCGCCGGCAAGCACACCCAGACCGCCGGCATAGAGCGGCAGCGCGGCGCCAAGCCCGAATTCCATGCTGAAATAGGCAACGCCTTTCAGCGACTCGGTGCCGTGGGCCGATACAAACCATCCCGGATGCTTGAGATATCGGCGCCGGGCGGCGACAAACTCCGCCAGCTTTTCGCGGAAGGCGTGATCGCTCGCCAATCGCTGCAGAACCTGAGGCGGGACACCCTGCAAGATGCTCCATGGATTTCGCGACCGTTCCCACAGCGCGGGATCGATATCCTTCCAGAGCGTGTCCGTTTCGTGATTCCAGGTCCAGCGCAGATCGAGCGCCAGATCGCGCAAATCCGACAGACCTTCAGGCAGATTCGGAAGCGGCAATGCGACCATGCCAATCAGCGCCGCAAAATGCCGCCGAGGGCGCCGCGCACGATGGCGCGGCCGACCGTTCCGCCCATCGAGCCGCCGATCGAGCGCCCGATGTTGGCGCCCATTTGTCCCACGACTCTGCCGGCGACCGCTCGCGTCACGCTGCGCGCGATCAGCTGGCCTTCGCTGAGCCGCTGATTGCGGGGGCGGCTTGTGCCGAAGATGCCGCCAAGCACCGCGCCAAG
>Ga0213876_10001509_pt1 | contig 14415 bp, 14 predicted proteins | sample BarmaccomBMRX_R9_FD_160113 | JGI IMG/M metagenome (GOLD analysis project Ga0213876, IMG submission 160113) | Root-associated microbial communities from Barbacenia macrantha in rupestrian grasslands, the National Park of Serra do Cipo, Brazil - RX_R9 | ecosystem: Host-associated > Plants > Roots...
CACGGGGATGGTGAACTTTAGGTAATCAGCAAGTCAGCCGGTCAGTAATCAGTATTCTGTTACTAATACGTATTAGTGATACGTATTAGTGTCAAATCAGCAAGTAGATCTAAGCGGCATGTGTCGGCCAAACGGGTCAGATGCGCCGCGCAGGCATCTCAGCAGAAGGACGCTACTCGACAATCAGGCCGGCACGATGTCGGGCCGGTTCTTGGGAAATTGCGCGATGATTGAGGGATCTAGGTTCAGCGTTTCGGCGACCATGCCCACTGGACTGTGCGCCAGCCAATCGGCTAGTAAAACCTCCTCGAAGCGCTCTGCCCGGAACACCTCCATGAAAACCAGGTCCGTGTTCCCCGTGTTCTCGATGTAGTGGCCAAGCCCTTTTTTGACGTAGCCAATATCACCAGGATGAAAGTCTGCGGTCATCGCCGCCGGCCCGGTGTTGAAGACCGTCATGCGCGCAGTACCCTTGAGAAAATATGCCCATTCGTCGGCGTTCGGATGCCAGTGCATCTCGCGCAGCCCGCCCGGTTTAACCACAACCTGGGTGGACGCAATCGTCTTTGACACCAAGAAGTTGCTGCTGTCAGCGATTCGTACCGTGCCGCTCTTCGTCTCATGGCTCGGCGACATCTCGCCTAGCCGAAACACGAAGGGGTGGGGCGGATTGCCGGCGGCGGCGGCCATCTGAGCTTCCACTGTTTCCAGGGACGGCGCCGGCTGGTTGCTCTGATAAATCCATTTATTGTGCAACGGGATATTTTTGAACGCCTCGACAGGAACTCCGAAGTTCTTAGCCAGTACGTCCGGCGGAGTATGGGCAATCCAGTCGGTCACCAGCAGGGTGTTGAACTCTGAGGATTCGCCGTTGTCAAAGGCCAAGACGAACTCCGTACCGTCCGGGTCCAAGCCCTGCAGCGAATGGGGAAGACCGGCCGGAAAATACCAGAGATCACCTTCCTTCACATCCGCGACTTGCGGACGGCCTTCCTGATCCAGAATCGTGATGCGGCAGTTGCCGTAGGTCACAACGGACCACTCCGCTTGTTGGTGCCAGTGGAGCTCGCGAACGCCGCCCGGGCCCAGACGCATGTTGACGCCCGCGATGGTCGTCGAGATGTGGAAGTCGTCCCGGGTGATCTGCCGTGCCCAACCGCCGTCCTGAATCCGTTTGGGCACTAGGTTGAACGACGCCCAAAACTGGGGCATGCCGTTCACGTCGGTGGCAGGCGGATTGAGGAACGCAGACTCAAAACTCGCAAGGCCGGGATCTTGTGGTCCGGGATCGGTCAATGCCTTAGGATTGGTGACGTTGACGGCGCCTTCGGCTGGAAGGTCCGGATTGCCAAAACCGCCGGCAGCGCGGGCGGCTGCGGTCAGCGTGGCCAATCCACCAGCAGCTAGCACAGTGCGGCGAGAAAGGCTTGCTCTCATCAGGCTCCTCATGATTTCTACCAAAGATTGCTTCTGGGTTGGTTTCATGGCTCGAGACTATCAATTCCCTGCTTTCCTACAATGCCTTGTGCCAAGCCCAGCCGGAGGCCATCCCCATGCTCTTCTTTTCATCGGGATAGCCTTTTTGCATTGGTGCCGGCGCGTTCCCGAGGTTGACACCGGCAGGCATCGCGGCTAGAACTTGTAAACCGGTTTACTAAACCGCTTTATCTGGCTTCAAAGGATGCGGGCTTTGCCCAAAAAGGGCGACCCCAGGTTCAGTTATGCACCGGCAAAGAGTCACCACTATCCGAGATGTGGCCGAGGCAGCCAAGCTGTCGCCTACGGCGGTCTCCCGATATCTAAACGGGGATATCGTTCTCCCTAAAGCCTCGGCCTCCCGGATTGATCGCGCGGTTCGGGAATTGAATTATCAGCCGAATCGGTTGGCTCGTAACTTGAGTCTCGGACAGAGCAAGATGATCGGCCTGATCATTCCGGATATTTCGAATCCGTTCTTTGCTACGTTGGCTTGCGCGGTAGAAGAAGTCGCCTTTAAGGCCGGCTACGGTGTGCTTCTTTGTAATACTCAGAATGACCGAGACCGGGAGTTTTCCTATCTTAAACTGCTCAGCAGTCGTCAACTTGATGGCATCCTGTTTCTGACCAACCAGGCAGAGAATCCTGAGCTGGCAGATATTCTGCAGAGGAACCGCAACGTGGTTTTGATTGATGAGGATGTCCCTGGGATCTTGGCGCCCAGAATTTTCAGTGAGAACCGGACCGGCGGCTACCTCGCGACTCGCCACCTATTAGACAATGGACATGAACGAATCGCGTTTATTGGCGGCCCAAAGAATTTGTTGTCCACTCGGGAACGGTTCACCGGATTCAAGAACGCTTTACAAGAGAATCGGCTAAAACCGACCGCGCGACTAGTCCGGTTCGGACCGTATACTTCGGATTTTGGGCGTGAGACCGCGCTCCGATTTTTTGAGGCAAAGAAGCCGCCAACGGCGATCTTTGCTTCCAGCGATTATGTAGCGCTCGGAGTATTGAACGCGGCGGACCGGGCGGAACTCAAGATTCCGGAGGACTTATCACTGATCGGGTTTGACGATATGCCCTTAGCTGAAGTCTTGCAGCCACCTCTAACTACGGTTCGGCAATCCGCACAAGATCTGGGCGCGAAGGGAACGAAAGTTTTGTTAAATCTGATGGCTGGCGAACCCGTTGAACGAGTCGAGGCCCGACTTCCCGTACAGCTGATCAAAAGAGAGTCGGTGCGCAAGCTGTCATCGGGGGAATCGATGCAGATGGACATGAATAGCCGGATGCCGAGAAAAAGGCCGGTCTTAAGAAGATGAGCGCCGAGACAAAAGATTGGCTACGGGTTACCCAGGTCTCCAAGCACTTTGGCGCTGTCGTCGCGTTGGAAGGGCTCGATGCCGGCATTCGCTTAGGTGAAGTGGTCGCGTTAGTCGGTGACAATGGCGCAGGGAAATCGACCCTAGTAAAATTACTGTCCGGCGCGCACTTACCATCGGCCGGCGAAGTCCTCATCGAAGGCAAGCCGGTCACAATCGATAGCCCCAGTAGAGCCAGGCAACTGGGGATCGCCACTATTTTTCAGGAACTGGCATTAGTCGAAAATCTGACCGTTTACGAAAACATCTTTCTTGGCCGGGAAATGGTGCGTCCGGTTTTTGGAGTGCCCGTCCTAGATAAAAAGAAGATGCGAGATCGGGTGATGCGATTGATCGATGAATTGGGGTCGCATATCCCGTCGCCGGCTGCGTTGGTATCGGAACTATCAGGGGGGCAACGTCAGGCAGTCGCGATTGCCAGAGCGCTCGATCTGGAAACTAAGGTGGTGATTATGGACGAACCGACAGCGGCGCTAGCGGTAGCGGAAACTCGAAAGGTTCTCAGATTAATCGAACAGCTCCGAGTTAAAGGCAAAGGGGTCCTACTGGTCAGCCACAATCTGAATGACGTTTTCGAGGTAGCCGACCGGATCGTGGTGCTCCGACGGGGCCGCAAAGTGGCGGATTGTGCCCGCTCTGAAACCGATGTCGAAGAAGTCGTCAGTTGGATTACTGGAGGGAAACCGGGCCGGCAGACTCCGGAGCCGGAATTCAAAACATCCCATGGCGGGGAGCAACATTGAGAAAGGTAGAAATGCGCAGAAAAAATCGATGGTCAGCTTGTCTCAGTACAGGTCTGATGCTGTTTACGGCAGGAATCGGGCTTGCTCAAACGAAGCCGAAAGTCGCGTTTGTGCCCCAAATTGTGGGCATACCGTATTTCAACGCGATGGAGGAAGGCGGCAAAGATGCCGCTGAGAAATTCGGAGTACAGTTTGTATATACCGGTCCGACTGATACCAATCCGGCGGAACAACTACGCATCGTCAACGGACTGATCGATCAAGGTGTCGCCGCAGTTTCGCTTTCCGTGCTGGATGCGAGCTCGATCGATCCGGTCATGAAAAAGGCTAAGGAAAAAGGGGTCAAAATTTTCACATCCGACTCGGATGCGCCGAAGAGTGACCGCGAGGTTTATGTCGCTCAAGCGCTGGACCAGGACTTGGGCTACACCATTATAGATGAACTGGCAAAACGGATCGGTGAACAAGGGACCATCGGCATCGTCTCGGGTGAAGCCACCGCAACCAATTTGAATACCTGGATCGGTTTCATGCAGCAGCGGGTTAAAGAGAAATATCCTAAGATCAACCTGTTACCGCCGCAATTTGCTGGAGGAACCGCGCAACGCGCCTTTCAACTGGCAACCGATCTCATGACTGCACATCCTGATCTCAAGGGTTTGATCGCGGTCGCGTCAACGACTTGCCCAGGAGTCGCTCAAGCCATCGAATCGTCTGGGAAGATTGGCAAAGTGGTCGGCACGGGTTACGGCTCCCCCAATACGGTCCGTGCCTATCTAAACAGTGGGGCGTTTGGGTTCAGCGTGCTGTGGAATCCGCGTGACCTAGGGTATTTGACCGTGTGGGCTGGCAAACAGCTGATCGACGGTAAGCCATTTGCAGAAAGTAATTCGGTACCGGGGTTGGATCAGCCGGTGAAATACGATTCGGCGACCAAGGTACTGTTACTTGGACCGCCAACCGTATTTACCAAAGAAAACGTCGATCAATATAAATTCTGATCGCATCGAACATGAGCTGGAAACGATGGCTGTTCGGCCGGCGCGAATTAACTCTCGCACTGGCCTGCGTTGCGGTAGCAGTTTTCTTCCAGTTCTTGTCGCCTTACTTCCTGACCACGGACAACCTGATCACGATTCTCCGCAACAGTGTGGAACTGCTGTTGGTTAGCTTAGGCATTACATTTGTACTGGCTACCGCCGGAATCGACATTGCCGTGGGCGGAGCATTAGGGATCTGTGCGATTTTCGTGGGTTGGAGCGTTCAAGGCGGTTGGCCTCTAGTCGTCGTGGTATTGATCGGACCGCTCGTGGGAACTGGGCTTGGCCTGGTTTCAGCGTTCTTAATCGTACAGGGAAAGATCCCGCCTATCATTGCTACCCTCGGTCTCTTCGGAGTCTATCGGGCGGCAATCTTCTTGCTCCTGGGTGGGAGTTGGATTTCCGGCTTACCGGACACGCTAGGTCCGGCGGTAAATACTACTATCGCCGGCATCCCGCTAACCGCGATTTATATCTTGTTCTTCTATTTCATCGGCTGGGTCGTGATCCGTTGGGTGCCGCTGGGAATCGCAATCCGGGCGACCGGTGGTAACGAGCGAGCCGCCCGACTTTCCGGGGTTTCTATCGGTAGAACCAAGTTTTTCGTCTACGGATTTACTGGCTTGTTAGTTGGGTGTGCCGCGTTTCTCTATGTGGCCCGGTATCGGAATGTGGAGACGTCAACCGGCGGACTCATCGCTCTGGATGCGATTGTGGCTTCGGTTCTAGGTGGTACGTCCGTGTTAGGAGGGAAAGCCAATCTGCTCGGAGCCATGTTTGGAGTTCTCTTGGTACGCTTATTACAGAATGGCTTTGTGTTGATCGGTGTTCCCTCGCTTTGGGAACAAGTGATTACGGGGGTCCTTTTGATTGGGGTTCTGATCTTGGACGCTTTGGCTGAACGCAGTCATGCCCAAGGTCGGCCTCGGAACCGAGGCAACGCTCCACCATGGTTGGCAACGCCATGATATCCGCGTTTAAACAGATCCGGTTTGGCGGACTGCTGGTGCTCTGGTTAGTCGCGCTCTTGATTTTCGCGGTGTTTGCCCCTGCTTTTTTTACCCCCGCTAATTTTAATTCCGTTCTTCAGTTCTCGACCTTGCTCGCGTTGGTGACCCTTGGCCAAACCTTGGTGGTTCTGACCGGTGGGGGAGGGATTGATCTTTCCGTCGGCGGGATCGTGAGTCTATCGGGACTGGTTATCGCCTCGCTCATGAAAGCTGAGGTACCGGTCCTTATCGCTGCGCTTGCCGGGATTCTGTCCGGCGGCCTCCTGGGAAGCATCAATGGATTCATTATTACCCGACTTAGATTATTGCCGTTGATCGTCACACTCGGGACTTACTATGCCTACAATGGCCTCGCCCTAGCCCTAACCGGCGGCGCTCCTATCTCCGGTTTACCCGTTTCCTTCGGGTCACTCGGTCAACAATCCATCTTGGCGTTCCCGCTGCATACTTTGGTTTTGGTGGCGCCCATCTTTCTCGTATTGCAGTTCACTTTAAATCAAACACCGTTGGGGCGTTGGGTTTACGCGGTAGGCAGCAATGAAAAAGCAGCCCGGTTAGTCGGTCTGCCAGTCGCTATGATCCGGTTAGGCGTTTATAGCTTAAGTGGTGTTCTGGCGGCTTTGGCTGGTCTGGTGGCGGATTCCTGGCTATTGAGTGCTCGCCCGAATATCGGCGATAACCTCGAACTATTATCTTTGACCGCTACGCTTCTGGGAGGAACCAGCATCTTCGGCGGTAGCGGCGGTTTAGGCGGTTCTTTGGCTGCCGTGCTCTTTTTTACCTCGCTTCAAGTCGGCCTGCAGATGTTGAACGTGAATAGCATCTGGCAGCTCGGGTTAGTCGGGATCTTCCTCATCGTGAGTGTGCTTCTGGACAGAATGATTCGAACCGCAGAAACAAAATGAATAACGAATTCCATAAACACATCGTGGATGCCGTCGACCAGAACCGGGAACGAATTGCGGAAACGCTGCAACAGTTGATCCGTTTCGAGAGCATCGTCATGGCCGATCCGAACAAAGCCGGTCCGGGCGAGCGAAAGTGTCAGGAATATTTAGAGGACAGATTGCGTCGGACGGGATTCAAGACAGATTTGTGGGAGCCGGACGCTGATGCGCTTTTGGAAAAGTATAGAGGCAAACCCGGCGCGCAACTTGGCCGCAACTTTAAAGGACGCCCTAATCTCGCGGGCGTTTTGCCGGGTTCGGGCAACGGTCGATCGATTCTTTTAACTGGCCACATTGACGTAGTCCCAGCGGGAGAACGGAGCCATTGGCGCCATGAGCCATTTGCCGGTATCTGCGAAGGCGAGATAATCCATGGACGAGGAGCCGTCGACATGAAGGGTGGTGTGGCTTCGATGTTGGTTGCGGCCGAAATTCTGCGGGAACTGAATGTCCCGCTCGCCGGTGACATTGTATTTGCCACGGTCGTCGATGAAGAAATCGGCGGGATGGGCACGCTGGCATTAGCCGATCGCGGCTATCGAGCGGATGCCGGTATATTGACTGAGCCGACCGGGAATCGGCTATCGCCGCTGTGTCACGGGATTCTCTGGGGCAAGATTGTGATCGACGGGATCGGCGGACATGCCGAATTGAAACCGCGGCATTGGAATGCGGGAGGACCAGTGGATGCAATCAAATTGATGAGGTTCGTTTTAGACGGAATCGACGTCCTAAATGAGCGTTGGCACACGGACCCAAAAAAAAATCATCCGCTGATGGAGTTATCTAACCAGATTATCGTGACGCAAGTGCGAGGTGGTGAACATCCCAGCTCGATGGCCGGGCGAGGCGAGATTATCATTGACGTCCAATATCTACCTTCCGAGAAAGACACAGACGGGGTAGGAGGAGCCGTGAAACGGGAAGTTGAAGCCCACATCACGACACTGGCCAAGGTCGATCCGTGGCTATCGAAACATCCACCGCGAGTCGAATGGATCCTGGACGCTGATTGTGCGGAAGTAAAATCGGATCATCCAATCATTAACACTTTTGCCGAAGCATGTACTAGTGCGGGGCATCCGTTTCAGCTTTGGGGTATGGGAGCGCACACGGACATGGGTATCCCCACGGATCTCGCAAAGACGCCGACGGTCAATTTCGGACCGGGCGATCCGAGTCAAGCACATCAACCCAATGAACAGGTGTCTATCGATGACCTGGTTACCTGTAGCAAGGTCATTGCGTTAACCATTGCGAATTGGTGTCAGTAAGAATTTCTCTTTATGGCGATTAAAGCATTACTAGTCGGTGAAAGCTGGGTCAGTAGCTCGACTCATCTGAAAGGATTCGATTTCTTTGTTTCCACCCACTATGCAACCGGGGGCGATTTCTTGATCGGTGCCTTGAGTTCAGGTGGTATTGAGGTGGTCCACCTGCCGAGTCATGAAGCGGCCAGAGCGTTTCCGTTGCAGCTGAGTAAGCTCGAGCAATACGACGCTATTATCCTTAGTGATATCGGTGCGAACACGCTTTTACTACCTCCGGAAGTTTTCTTGGAAGGTAAACGCGTCCCGAATCGGCTAGAGCTGATCAAAGAATATGTGCGGAACGGGGGCGGATTAATTATGGCGGGTGGTTACCTTAGTTTTCAGGGCATCTATGGCTCGGCGCGCTATCATCGAACGCCAATTGAAGAAGTCTTGCCGGTGACCCTTCTACCTGTCGATGACCGGGTAGAGAAGCCGGAAGGCATAAATCCCAAGGCCAAAAAAGCGGAGCATACAATACTGCAAGGGGTTGTGGGGGATTGGCCGTACCTGCTTGGGTTCAACGAGGTTATACCAAAGGAAGAGGGAGAGGTGTTGGTAGCAGTCGGCGAAAATCCACTTTTGGTAACCGGCTCCTTTGGAAAGGGTCGATCGGTAGCCTGGACCTCCGATGTCGGTCCTCATTGGTGTCCAAAAGAATTTGTCGAGTGGCCGGGGTACACACGCCTCTGGCGACAAATCGTCACGTGGGCGGCGGGAGAGCGAAGCGTGAGAGGTGAAAAGTGAAAAGTGAGAAGTGATTGGTGGAAGCCGCACGACGGCGGACCGTCTGTCACCTCAGGAAACAGTCGGCAAAATCAAGGTACTGTGTCCAATCAAATTCTGTGACGTCGTGCCCGCCTGAGCGGCAACCGCGCCATTCGGGGTGGCGCGATCACCGTTTTTAAGGCGAACTATAGAACCGATTTCCAGGACGAGGCTAAGTGCCCGCCTCTTGCCTTCCAGCTCCTAGCTCGGGCTACCGCTATTCGCGCTGCCCCGCACAGGCAGCTTCGAATCGCCGGTTGATCTCCTCAAAGGAGACATCTTCCACGTGAGTCGCTAATCCCCAGCTATGTCCAAAGGGATCGGTGAGCGCGCCATAGCGGTCGCCCCAGGGCTGATCCGCGAGAGGCATCTCGATTTCGGCGCCGGCTTTTACCGCCTGATTGTAAAGGGCATCTACGTCTTCTACATACAGATGGATCTTGACCGGAGTACCACCGAGGCTTTTCGGGCCGAGAGCGCCCATCTGCGGGACTTCATCATAAAGGAAGAGGATTGAATCGCCGATTTTGACCGCCGAGTGCACAAGTGTGCTCCCGTCAGGTCCTGGGATCCGGCAAAGCTCTTCGGCGTTAAAGGCCTTCTTATAAAACTCGATGGCCTGAGCCGCCCCCTTCACACAAAGATGGGGAGTAATGGTATGGGAGCCTTCCGGGATCGGGTTAACTTTCGTCGTCATTTTATTCTTGGGTATTGGGTTGTCGGTTGGAAGAACCAGGTTTGGTTTCCTATGAGCGACGAATGGATCCTGGGGATTTGGACATTGGACGAAAAAAATCTCAAGCAAAGCCGCAAAGGCGCAAAGAACGAGACGAATCGCCGCGAACAATGGTCTTCTAAATAGATATTTCTACCGGAGGGCAGGCCTTCGCATTAGAAAGTTCGGGGTTCCCAGTACCGGCATCTCATGTGTCACTTCGAAGCCGAACCGTTGATAGAATGCAACATTTTGAGGACGATCCGTTTCCAAGTAACCGGCGGTAGTGGTCCGATCGAGATCTTCGCAATAGAGACTCATTAGGCGTCGGCCGATGCCGCGACCTTGCGCATGGGGATCAACCCCGATTGGGCCCAGGTGGCAATGCGGATCTTTCGGATCATGCTTGGACCAGGTCGCAAGCCAACTGCTAATTCGCAGTGAGCGTTGTAGGCCAAACTCCGGGATCATTCTTGGCAGCATGGTCAGCTTCTCCGGGATAGAAACTTGGCATCGCGGCGAGGTTACCCAGTGGATAAAACCGATGATACGCGCACCGTCCAGGGCGACCAGTTTTCTTCCGCGCATGACTCGAAGACCACCCCTAAAAAATGCTTGGTTCGCCGATACCTGGTCCACACCAAAGACCGCAATATTGAGAGGATTAGTAACAAAAGCGCGGGCAAGGACATCGGCCGTGTCGTCCGTCATCTCCGGATTAAATTCTTCGATGGTGATTTCGGGCATCGAGCAGTTTACATGGCTGTGCGAATCTACCAATCAAGGATGGCGTTGGTCGCGACTCCCCTGCGCCGTGAACCGGGGAAGACGTAATCGTTTCTTGAGGCTCGGTGAGCCTCTGACTAGAATATCGCATCTATGATCCCCCTCAGATTCCCGCGATCCTCTGTTCGCGTGCTCGGGGTCGGCGCACTGGCATTTTTGTTCATGCTTGCAGGGTCCGCAGCAGCCGCGGATGCGCTCAATATTGTGTTCACCTGTCATTCGGCGACGACCAACTCGTTCTGGCAGGCAGTAAAGCTAGGTTTCGATGACGCCTGCGCCAAAGTGGGAGCGAAAGGGCAGTTCATCTTCGTGCAGACCGAAGGTTCGATCGAACAGCAAGTTGCCAATATGCAGGCAGCCGTTGCCCGTAAGCCGGACGCACTAATCACTTCGCTTGTGGACAATAACGCGTTTGTGGGAGTGCTTAAAGACGCCAAGGCGAAGGGTATCACGATCATTTCCTCAAACGTCGATGCCACCGCTGGCCCCGAACTCGAGCTCAGGGACGCCTTTATCGGGCAGAACTTCATCCCAGCCGGAACCAACCTGGGTAAGCGTCTTTCAGCTCTATTCCCAAAAGAAGGAGCGATCCACGTCCTGGTCGGCGTGAGCGCGCCTGGCCAGAACTGGGCCGAGCAGCGCGCTCAAGGCGTTATGAACGGATTAGAGGCGTTCAAAAAGGCGAACCCGGATCGCCAGGTGACCATTGAGAAGATCGATTCGGGCACGGATCTCGCAACCGTCTCTGACCGGGTTGGAGCGTATCTTAATGCCCATCCTGATACGACCGCTTACTTCGATATGGGATTCTGGCACGCCGGAGTAGCCAAGGTTCTCAAGGACCGCAATATCGCGCCGGGGAAGGTGCTCCTAGGAGGTTTCGATCTGGTACCGCAGGTGCTTGAGATGATGAAAGCCGGATATATTCAGGTCGAGATCGACCAGCAACCTTACGAGCAGGGCTTTATGCCAGTGATGGAGGCCTACCTGAAAAAGAACATCGGCTTGGCGCCGGCCGATATTGACACCGGGGAAGCGGTGATCACTCCCGACCAAGCCGACTCGATAATGGCGCTTTCTAAGCAAGGGAAACGCTGAGCCTACCAATCACAGATTTCGCTGGTTAATCACATCCGCGTGATCCGTGGATCATTTTATCGGCTAAATTCGCATTAGATAGCTGGGAACGAATTGTGAGGAGGCTCTTCAGGATCTATCTCGAGAAGCCCGAGTTAGCCGGCGTCGCGCTACTCTTCGTCTTAACGGTGGTGTTCGAGATCCGTTCCGACGGTGTATTCCTTTCGGCGGAAAATCTGCGCGGTATGTTGGGCTTGCTGCCCGAAGTGGGTCTGGTCTCGATCGGCGTCACCATTTTGATGATCTGCGGCGAATTCGATTTGTCCGTGGGCTCAATGTTCGCCCTGATGCCGGTGTGCATTGCGCTGATGACAAACGCCGGCGTCCCCTTTATCCCAGCCATGCTGCTTGGATTGGTGATCGCGGCGGGGGTGGGTTTTGCTAACGGTTTCATCACCTTGACGTTTAATATTCCAAGCTTCATCACCACATTGGGGATGCTTTTCATCGTGCGCTCGTTGGCCGTCGTTCTTACTGGCGGATTCCCTCCTTTGCTCTCGAGTGATCTGCCGACCGGTGTCTTCACGCAATTTGTTGGTCCGGGTGGAATGATTCGGGCCTCGTTTATCTGGTTTGTCATCATAGCGCTGATTGCGGCAGCGACGCTGGGTGGCTCGAACTTCGGCAACTGGATTCGGGCTACTGGAGGTTTCTTTGATGCGGCTGCAGCAATGGGGGTTCCCGTAAGGCGGGTGAAGATGACCTGCTTCGTCATGTGTTCCATGCTGGCGGGCTTCGGAGGAACGATCCAAGTCTTTCGGTTAGGCGCGCCGCTTCCTTCGATCGGCGAGGGACTGGAACTGCAGGCCGTGGCGGCAGCGGTCATTGGCGGTACTGCTTTGATGGGCGGCATCGGGACCGTGTTTGGCGCCATCGTCGGTGCACTGCTCATTCGGGTCATCGACAACGGGTTGGTGTTATCGCAGGTCGATGCCAACTGGTTTAAGTGCGCCGTCGGCGGGCTGACCATATTTGCGGTCGTTGCGAATTCGTGGCTGCGACGGACCGCGCGCCGCATTAAGGTTGAAGCCTGAGATGACTACCCCCCTGATCTCGGTGCGTAACCTGCATAAATGGTACGCAGGCGTTCACGCGCTCAAGGGAGTGGATTTTGATGTCCAGGCGGGTGAGGTGTGCGGTTTGGTCGGCGACAATGGCGCCGGGAAATCGACGCTGATCAAGATTCTATCTGGTGTCCAACGCCCGAACCGAGGCGAAATCAGAATCGATGGCCGCCTCGTTCAAATCACCTCACCTAAGTCGGCCATGAAGCTCGGTATTGAGACGATCTATCAGGACAACTCGATGGTGCCCACGATGTCGATCGCGCGTAATCTATTCATCGGGCGCGAGCCGCTTCGGTTTGCCATTGGCGGCTTGGGCTTGCTGGATTACCAACGCATGCGGGAAGGCGCGATGCGAGCCATCGCGGATGTCGATCTGCAGGTGCGGTCGCCCGACGCTCTGTTGGGCGAACTCTCTGGCGGACAGCGACAGGGCGTTGCCATCGCCCGTGCGATGCATTTCAAGTCCAGGGTTCTGATCCTCGATGAGCCAACGAACCATCTTTCGGTGAAAGAGACATCAAAGGTACTGGGCTTCGTGCGCAGTTTACCTGCGCAGAGTGTGACCGGAATATTGATCAGCCACAACCTGCATCACGTGTTCCAATCGTGCCAACGTATCGTGGTCATGGCCCGCGGCCAGATGGTGTTAGATAAGCCTGTGGCCGAGACCAACGTGGATGAGGTCTCCGATGCTTTATGAACCTATGAGACTCGAGAATAAAATCATTCTGCTTACCGGTGCACTCGGTTCGCTGGGACGGGCTCAAGCCATGGGGCTGGCGCGCGCGGGAGCGCGCCTTCTACTTCTGGATCGGCCGGGCCACGAACGGGGCGAAAGTTTCGCCGCCGAGGTCGTCCGAACCACCGGAAGCGCGGCCTCATTCATCGGGCAAGATCTAGCGGATCTCGAAGGCTCCAAGAGCCGAGTCCAGCAGCTGGCGACAGAGCACCACGGCATCGACGCGCTCATCAACAACGCCGCGCTGATTATCAACCGCCCGTTTATGGAGTTTTCGCTTGCTGAATACGAGGATCAACTTCGAGTCAACGCAGCGGCCGCATTCGCTTTGGCGCAGGCAGTGGCTCCAGGTATGATTGCCAAGCACTACGGCAAAATCGTGAACTTTTGCTCGCTAACGCTAAATGGTGGGTGGGAGGGCTACGTGCCCTACGTGGCTTCGAAAGGCGCGCTCTACGGGCTGACCAAAACGCTCGCTCGCGAACTCGGCAAGCACGGCGTCCGGGTCAACGCCGTGAGTCCCGGGGCAGTACGATCGGAGGCCGAAGACCGCGTTTTCGCCGACCGCTTGCAAGAATATAATGACTGGGTGCTCGACCGGCAGTCACTAAAGGAACGTATCCATCCGGAGCACATCGCTGATCTGGTTTTGTTCCTGTGCGCCAAAGAATCCGACATGATTACCGGTCAGAATATTTTAATCGACGGAGGCTGGTAGCGAATGCGCCCCGCGATCCGGCTCACCGCGGGTTCGCTGATCGCCGATATCATCCCGTCACTGGGAGGAGGCATAGCGCGCTTCGACCTTCTGCGAGAAGGAAGAAGGCTTGATGTGTTCCGCGGTTGCCCGCAACGCGGAACGGACGATCCCGGCGAGCTCGGGTTGTACGTGCTCGTGCCCTGGTCAAATCGGATCTCCGGCTCAGGATTCACATTTGACGGTGTATTGCACTCACTAACGCCCAACATCGCGGATGAGCCTTGCCCTATCCACGGGAATGGTTGGCTGGCGTCCTGGCGTGTCTCCCACAATGACGATCGTCGCGTGCGCCTCGAACACGAATCTCATGGCCCCGGCCCTTATCGTTATGACGCTACGCTCGACTACACGCTTGAAACCGACGCAATGACAATCCGTTTGGAGGCGCGGAATCGCGCTACTTTTGCGCTTCCTTTCGGGCTTGGGTTTCATCCCTGGTTACCGCGCACTCCGGCGACGCGCCTGCAGGCAGAGGCCGAATCGGTTTGGCTCGAAGATGCGCGCCACCTGCCGGTCAAGCGTGTACCGG
>Ga0213876_10001510_pt1 | contig 14409 bp, 16 predicted proteins | sample BarmaccomBMRX_R9_FD_160113 | JGI IMG/M metagenome (GOLD analysis project Ga0213876, IMG submission 160113) | Root-associated microbial communities from Barbacenia macrantha in rupestrian grasslands, the National Park of Serra do Cipo, Brazil - RX_R9 | ecosystem: Host-associated > Plants > Roots...
CCGGCTCGAGGTCCGCGCGCATCAGGTGAGCGGCCTGCATGCGGCGCACGAACTCCTCGCCGAAGATCATCCGGCGGGCGTAGATGGCTGGGTCCTGGCGGTGGACGTAGTCGCCCAGGACGCGTGCGTCGAGGGTGTAGACGGCCAGCAGCAGCGGGTTGCTGCCCATGGCCACCAGGCTGTGGCGATAGACGCTGGCCAGCGTGCCGCCGGCCGGATCGGCCTCGACGCGGGCGCGGACGTCTTCGATCAGGCGCAGGCCCTCGCGCAGCAGCGTGGCGTCGAAGAGGGCGACCTTGGACGGCCAGTGCAGGTAGACGGCGCCCTTGGAAACACCGGCGGCCTTGGCGATGTCGTCCACGCTGGTCTTGTCGAAGCCGAAGCGGGCGAAGAGGGCGGCCGCGGCATCGAGCAGGCGGGCCTGGCGGCCGGGCCGGGCGTCGCGTCCGGGGCTCTGTTTGACCGACCAGACCGATTCGGTCACGTGGTCACTATAGGCCCTTCGGAGCGGCGGCGCTAGGGCTCCGCGGCCGGCTGGGCTGGCCCGCGCGAGCGGGCGTAGTACAGCGCCAGCAGCAGGTTGACCAGCAGGCTGCCCGGCGGCCAGACGAAGGCCAGCACGAAGCCGATGAAGTAGGCCGGCGGACCCCAGCGGTAGCGGGCGCTGATGACCTGGGCCAGCCCGGCCTGGGCGTCGGTGTGCCACAGCAGCCGGCCACCGGCCGAGGCGTAGCTCCACAGCAGGTTGAAGAAGATGGCGATGATGAGGAACCAGCCGCTATAGATGGCGGTAGCCACGGTCTCGTCGGCGCTGAACAGGTACTGGGCGACCATGCTGGTTGGGAACGGCACCACGGTCACGCCCAGCAGCAACAGGCCGTTGAGTTGCAGGAACGTGCTGTCGATGCGGGCGATGTGCTGGAACATCCAGTGGTGGTTGATCCACATGATGAGGATGAACAGGAAGCTGATGAGGTAGGCGGCGAAGACCGGCCACTCGGCCAGCAGCCCGTTCAGCAGCGACCCGCTAGTAGGAACCTTGAGGTCGAGCACGAGCAGGGTGATGGCGATGGCGAAGACGCCGTCGCTGAAGGCCTCGACGCGGCCGGTCTCTTTGGCCTCCTTGGTCTCGCCGGTGCCGAACAGCATCGCTCTGCGTGGCTATGCTAAGCGCTGCGATGAGGAACGTCCTGATTACTGCGCCTGGGGTCAGCGGCCCCGACGACCCACGCCTCGAACGCCTGCGGGCGGCCGGCTGGCGCATCCGCACCCACCGCTGGCCCGGCGGCCGGCCGGCCGAGGAGGAGGTCATCGAGCTCGTCCAGGGCAACGACGCGGTCATCGCCTCGGCCGCCGAGCGCTACACGCGCGCGGTCCTCGAGCGGGCCGACACGCTCAAGCACATCGCCCGCTGGGGCGTCGGCTACGAGACGATCGACGTTGAGGCGGCGACCGACCTGGGGGTGGTGGTCACCACGACCCAGGGCTCGAACCACTGGGCGGTGGCCGACCACGCCTTTGCCCTGCTGCTGGCGGTGGCTAGACGGGTGGTCGAGCTCGATGGGGTGGCGCGCAGCCGCCAGTGGCGGCGGCCATTGGCGCGTGACGTGTGGCGCAAGACGCTCGGCATCGTCGGCCTGGGCCGCATCGGCAAAGGCGTCGCCCAGCGGGCCTTCGGCTTCGAGATGAAGGTCCTGGCCTACGAGCCGTTCCCCGACCACGCCTTCTGCCAGCAGTGGCAGGTCGAACTCGTCGAGCTCGACGAGCTGTTCGGACGCAGCGACTACGTGACCATCCACGCGCCGGGCGAGGCCGGCAATCAGCACCTAGTGAATGCCGAACGGCTGGCGCTGATGCAGCCGACGGCGGTCCTGATCAACACGGCGCGCGGGGTGCTGGTCGACGAAGACGCGCTGTACGCGGCGCTCCAAGCGGGCCGCCTGGCCGGGGCCGGGCTGGACGTGCGCCAGTCCGAGCCGCCGACCGACGACCGCTTCGAGGCGCTGCCGAACGTGGTGCTGACGCCGCACGTGGCCGGTTCGACGGAAGAGGCCCAGGCGGTGAGCGCCGTGATGGTCGTCGATAGCCTGTTGCAGATGGCCGCCGACCAGGAGCCGCACGGGCTGGTCAACCCGGCCGTGTGGGGCCACCGCCGCGGCACCCCCGCCCCTTAGGACAGTAAGCCAAATGATTCATTGACTTACTAGCTTAAAGGCCACTAAGCTGGCGGCGTGGCTCAGTCGCGCCGCCGTCCCGCTCCAGTTCCCGTTCCCACGCTCGCGCCCGCTCCCGCGTCGCCCAGGCGTGACCAGCGCCACCAGGCCATGCCGGCCCTGCTGCTGGTGGGCGCGGTCTGCTGCTCGGCGGCTGCTCGACGCCGCCGTCGGCCGCCGCCGCCGCGTCCGTCCGCACGACGCGTGTCACGATGCCGTCGAGCTACCGCTTCGAGCCGTCGAGCATCCAGGTCGCGGCCGGCGCGACCGTGGTGTGGACCAACACCGACAACTTCACCCACTCGGTCCAGGTCCAGGATCAGAGCGACGTCCACGTCGCCCAACCGGGCGAGCCTGTCCAGATCACCTTCGACCAGCCCGGAACCTACGCCTACGTCTGCACCTTCCACAGCCAGAACATGCACGCTACGGTTGTGGTGACCTCAGGAGGTTAGTCGCACGCTATGACTGCCACGATCACGCCCACCGACAACGGCCCGTATCGCGTCCAGGGCGAGTTCCGCGTCGTCCTGCCCAACGGCGAGGAGCTGCCGGTCCGCCACCAGGTGTTCCTGTGCCGCTGCGGCGGCTCGACCAAGAAGCCGTTCTGCGACGGCACCCACTCGCGCATCGGCTTCCAAGCCGCCCAAGCCGCCGTCGAAGCCCAAGACCGCCAGGCTGACTGAGTGCACCCCACGCCGCCACGTGCCCCCTCACCCGGCTCCCTGTGCCCGCCTCACCTGTCTCACCTGTCACCGCCCCCTCACCCAGCTCGCTGCGCTCGCCGGCCTCTCCCCCTCCAGGGGCGAGGCGGCGTGGGCTGTCCGCCGCTCTGTGAACCTGTGCCGGTGCAACCCACCGCGTCAGCGCCGTCCACTCGCTTGCAGCGCACTGTGCCGTTACTGCTCACTGCGTCGGAGTTTCCGGAGCGTGGGCGGCTCGTACCGCCTCGCCCCAGCGGGGAGAGGCCGCGCGGCAGCGCGGGTGAGGGGCGGCGTCGACCACTGCGAGCCGGGTGAGGGGGCGGCGCTGCGGCCCACCGCGTCAGGGTCATCCACTCGTGTGCAGCGCACTGTGCCGCTCCTGCTCACCGCGTCAGTGTGCTCAGAAGCGTGGGCGGCCCGGTCCGCCTCGCCCCTGCGGGGTGGATAACGGCCGCGCGGCAGCGCGGGTGAGGGGCGGCTGCAGATGAGGGACTACGGGTGGCCGGTGCGCCGCGGCGGGAGGTAGCCGGCCGTGCCGGGCGCCACGCGCTGGGAGCAGCGCTTTCTGGGCACCACGCGGGGGCAGGTCGTCCTGCTCTTGCGGCGGGCCCGCCGCACCGTCGACGAGCTGGCCGCCCACCTCGGCCTGACCGACAATGCCGTCCGCTCGCACCTGGCCACCCTCGAGCGCGACGGCCTGGTCAGCCAGGCCGGCCAGCGCCGCGGCGAGGGCGGCAAGCCGGCCACCTTCTACGCGCTCACGCCCGAGGCCGAGCACCTGTTCCCCAAGGCCTACGGCCTGATCCTGCGCGAGCTGCTGGGCGTCCTCGGCACGCGGCTGTCGGCCAGCGAGGTCGAGGCCGTCCTGCGCGACGTCGGCCGGCGCCTGGCGGCCGGTTACGCGGCGGGCTCAGCCATGGCCGGGTCGACCGAACGCGTCCAGCGCGCGGTCCAGGTGCTCGACGCGCTCGGCGGCCTCGCGGCGGCCGAAGCCCACCCGTCCGACCCGCCACGAGCCGACCCGGCCCGAGCCGACCCCACACGAGCCGACGCCGCGACGGTCACCATCTACGGCTACGCCTGTCCATTGGCCGAGGTCCTGCCCGACCACCCGGCGGTCTGCCGCCTGGCCGAGACGCTCCTCAGCGAGGTGACCGGCCTGCCCGTGGTCGAGGCCTGCGACCGCCACGCCGAGGCCTCGCACTGCCGCTTCGTGGTCCACCTCGACACCGCGCCGGCCCGCTGAGCCGGCCGCCGATTCGCGACCGCCGCCGGCCGCCGACGGCCATCACCGGCCGCATCCAGGCCGCTCCGCGCCGCCTGGCTAGCACGCGTTCTGCACCGCACCCGGGCATGCCCGATCCTCGCACCCTCCCCGGAGGAGTCTTCCACGAAGCCCGCGCCGACATCGGTGGCTTCAAGAAGTTCATCCTGCGCGGCAACGTGGTCGATTTGGCCGTCGGCGTCGTCATCGGTGCCGCCTTCGGCAACGTCGTCCAGTCGATCGTCAAGGACATCCTCAACCCGCTGATCAGCGCCTGGGGCGGCAAGTCCGACATGTCCTCCCTGAGCGTCACGCTCGGTGGCATCACCTTCCCCATCGGCGACCTGATCAACGCCCTCATCTCGTTCGTGCTGATCGCCCTGGTGGTCTACTTCGTGGTCGTCCTGCCGGTCAACAAGCTGATGGACCACTACAAGCCGGCGCCCCAGCCGGCGCCGACCAAGGACTGCCCGGAGTGCACCAACAAGATCCCCCAGGCCGCCCGCCGCTGCCCCGAGTGCGCCGCCCAGCTGCTGCCGCCGTCCGATGAGGTGGCCGCGGCCATGCGCCAGGTGGCCGCACCGTCCGGCGCCGACATCGCCGACCACGCCGCCAAGGTCCTCGCCCAGCGCCTGCAAGGCCAGAACGGCACCTAAGCCCACGCCGCGGCGTGCCGCTACACTGGCGGCATGCCGCAGGCCCACTGGGATGCGCCTGACGTCCTGATCGTCGGCGCCGGGCCGTCCGGCGCGGCCGTCGCCTGGCGGCTCGCCGAGGCCGGCTTCCGTGTCACCTGTCTGGAACAGGGCGACTGGCTGCCGCCTGAGGCCCTGCCCCACGGCCAACCGGACTGGGAGCTCCACCGCCTGACCGACTTCAACGCCGACCCGAACGTCCGCCAACGCCAGGCCGACTATCCGGTCAACGCTGCCGGCTCGACCTTTCAGCCGCTGATGTTCAACGCTGTCGGCGGCAGCACCATCCACTGGAGCGCCCACTACCCGCGTTACCACCCCTCGGACTTTCGGGTCCGCTCGCTCGACGGCGTGGCCGACGACTGGCCGCTGGAGTACGCCGAGCTCGAGCCGTTCTACGACCTGAGCGACCGCCTGACCGGCGTGGCCGGCCTGACGGGCGACCCGTCGCAGCCGCCGCGCTCGCCGCGCGGCACGCCGCCGCTGCCGATCGGCCGCCTGGGTGAGACGATCGCCCGCGGCTTCGACCGCCTCGGCTGGCACTGGTGGGTCTCCGATGGCGCCATCGTGTCCGAGGCCTACGACGGTCGGCCCGGCTGCAACCTGTGCGGCCCGTGCGACCTCGGCTGCCCGACCGGCGCCCGCGCCAGCGCCGACGTGACGTTCTGGCCGAAGGCCCTCGCGGCCGGCGCCGAGCTGCGCACCGGCTGCCGCGTCCGCGAGATCAGCCTCGAGCCGAGCGGCCAGGCGCGCGGGGTGCTCTACTACGACCAGCGCGGCGCCATTCACGAGCAGCGGGCGGCCCTGGTCGTGCTGGCCTGCAACGGCATCGGCACGCCGCGTCTGCTGCTCAACTCACGCTCGGCCCACTTCCCGGATGGCCTGGCCAACCGCAGCGGCCTGGTCGGCAAGAACCTGATGTTCCACCCCTTCGCCGCCGTGGGCGGCGTCTTCCCGGACGACCTCGACAGCTGGATGGGCCCGGTCGGCTCGGTCATCTTCAGCCACGAGTTCTACGAGACCGACGCCGACCGTGGCTTCGTGCGCGGCTTCGGCCTGCAGATCGTCCGCCACTCCGGTCCGCTGAGCGTGGCCCTGGGCGGCTTCACCGCCCGCCGCGTGCCGTGGGGTGAGCAGCATCATCGTGTCTTCGACGAGCGCTTCGGCCACCTCATCAACATCGGCGTGATGGGCGAAGACCTGCCCGAGTTGCACAACGAGGTCGTCCTCGACCCGGAGCTCGCGGACGCCCACGGCATCCCCGCCCCGCTGGTGCGCTACCGCCTGAGCGACAACAGCCTGCGCATGCTCGACTACGGCGTGGCCCGCGCCGCCGAGGCGCTCGAAGCGGCCGGGGCGACCCAGGTCCTGGTCCAGAACCCGCTGCGGCCGTCGGGCTGGCACCTGCTGGGGACGTGCCGCATGGGCGACGATCCGCGCACCAGCGTGGTCGACCGCTGGGGCCGCGCCCACGACGTCCCGAATCTGTTCATCGTCGACGGCAGCATCTTCGTCACCAGCGCCGCCGTCAACCCGACCACGACCATCCAGGCCCTGGCCCTGCGCACCGCCGACCACATCGCCACCACGCGAGGCCATGCATGAGCCGCCGCGGCCCCACGCTCGCCGTCGCCCCTCCGGCGCGTCGGCACGCCACGCCCGGTTCTCCGCCGGGCGCGCGACGGCGCCCGCGACTTGCCCACCGGCGGCAGCGTGGGGCTCGCCCATGACGCGGCCCAACGAGCCGCCGACGCCGGCTCCGTCAGCGGCCGCCGCACCCGAGGTTGCCGAACACGTCGCCGCGGCGGCCGAGGTCGCCGCGCGCGGTACGCCCGAGGCTGAGGTGGCCGGGCCGCAGGCCGCGGCGGCCGTCGTCGCCCAGCCACCGCCGCCCAGCGCGCCCGCGGTCCTCGACGCCGACCAGCGGGCGCTGCTGCGCGCCGCCCTGAACCGCATCATCCCGCCCCGCGACGACGCCCTGCCCGGCGCTGGCGACCTCGACGTGGCGGCCAGCATCGAGCGCACGCTGGCCATCTCGGCCAGCTTGCGGCGCCTGTTCCTGGACGGCCTGCTGGCCATCACCCTGACCAGCCCGGCGCCGTTCGTGGGCCTCGACCCGGCCCAGCAGACGGCTGTCCTCGAACGCGTCGAGCAGCGCGCGCCGGCCTTCTTCGTGGCCCTCGTCGAGCACGCCTACCGCGGCTACTACACCCACCCGCGCGTGGTCGCCGCCCACGGCGCCGCCGCCCGACCGCCCCAACCGCTCGGCCACCAGTTGCCCATCTTCGACCCGGCCCTGCTGGCCCAGCAGCGCCAGCGCCCGCCCTTCTGGCGCCCGGCCTAGCCCGGCCCGCGCCTCTCCGAGCGCCCGGCCCAGGCGCTGCGCTTCTCCGGCCGCGCCGCCCCTGGCCGTGCTCCGTCTGTGCACGGTCCGCGCCACCACCGTGTCCCATTCGTGCCCAATCTGCGCAACTGGTGCGTTCCTCTCTTGGGGCTCGTCGACCGCGGGCGCTACCCTGGCCAGTCAGTCCTGGGCTGGCCAAGGTGGCAGGGTCTTGGAGCTCATGCAGGGAGGCCCGATCCATGCTCCGAGTTGACCGTGAACAGATCCTCGACGAGGCGTCGCTGTACCTCGACGACGCCTCGCGCCGCGCCCTCGCGCGCGTGCTCGCCGATTGGCTCAACGTCTACGCCGGCATGAGCGGTGATGTGCTCAGACGAGAGCACCTCGAGCTAGTGGTCGAGACCCGCCGCCTGCTGTTGGCGCCCGATGAACCGCCCCACGCCGAACGGGCTCGTCCGGCCCCGGTCCACACCATCAGCCTGGCCGCCAGCGGTCCGCCGACGATCGAGCGCCAGCCCGGCTCGGCCTGCCTCGCGCTGGCCTTCCATGGCCCGCGGCCGGCCGACCGCGGCACCTCGGACGCCGAGTCGGAGGCCGAAGTGCGGATCACCCTGCCGCTGGACGAGGCGGCCGCCCTGGGGCGCTCGCTGAGCGAGGCGACCGGCGTCGGCGCGGTCTGAGCCGCCCGATTCTCACAAGTTCGTGGGGTTCGTTCCCCAAGTGTGAACCGTGGGCCGGCAGCGGCCCGGGTACGCTGAGTCCTGGATGGTCTTGAAGCCGGCCGATCAGCGCGCCGCCAAGCGCCCCGCTCCGCCGCCGCCCGTCCACCGCCGCCCCAGCGCGACCACCCGGCCGAGCGGGCCGGCCGTGGGTCCGACAGGTTGGCCGGCGCCCGGCCCAGCGCGCCTGTGCGCCGACTGTGGCGCCGGCTTGGGCGGCCAGACGACGCCCATCGTCGGCCTGTGCGACCTGTGCTACGCCAATCGCCTGGTCCACGGCACGCACTACTGATCGCCTGACTGCCCCATCGCCGCCCCGTTTCAGCCGCCGTGGGCCGCGCCGTGGCCCGAATCGTGCTTCTTGGGACGTTAACTACGACGAGTCGCGAAAACGGCCGGCTGAGACCCCGTCGAACGTGGGACGCCGGCCGTTTTGCGCGCTTAGCGCCGGTCGCCCGTCAACCGCTCGTCCTCGTCGAGCATCGGCACCTCCTGCTGGCACCGCCAGCACCACAGGACTCGCATCAGCCGCGCCGCGGCTGATCCAAGGGGCTGCCGGTAGCGTATGACTCAGTGAGGTGACGTTGATGCGTGGCAGGTTGTGGCTTCTGGCGATCGGCGCGGTCCTAGCGATTGTGAATGCGGCTCCCGCGTTCGCGGCATCGCCTGGGGTGATCTGGGGTACCTAGTGTCCGAGCCGCTGTCCCGCAGGCGGCTGATGTCCGGTAGCGAATAGCCGTTAGCCACGGCTGTACGCCGGCGCGCCCGGCAGGGCTCGAACCTGCAACCTGCAGCTTAGAAGGCTGATGCTCTATCCGTTGAGCTACGGGCGCGGGGGGCCGCCCAAGTATACGGCTCGGTAGCCGGCTGGACGGGGGTGCGCTCTCAGGTGAGGACCAGGCCGCACAGGGAGTCGACGATCTGGTCGGCACCGTCGAGCGTCAGGTGGGCGGTGTAGGGGGTGCGCACGCCGATCACGTGCATGCCGGCGCGGTGGGCGGACAGCACGCCGTTGGGCGAGTCCTCGATGGCCACGCACGACGCCGGGTCGACGCCCAGGCGGGCGGCGGCCAGCAGGTAGATGGCCGGCGCCGGCTTGCCCTGGCCGGGCGGCACGTCGTCGCCCGAGACGATCGTCGCGAAGCGGTCGGCCAGGCCGATCGAGCCGAGCGTGGCGTCGATCCACAGGCGCGGCGACGAGGAGGCCACGCCCAGCGGCAGGCGCTGCTGCTCGAGGCGGTCGATCAGCGACACGACGCCCGGCTGGGGCGGGTGCGGCCGTTGAAAGAGGTCGAGCAGGGCGGCGTTGTAGTGGTCGAGGTAGGCCTCGAGCGACGCCGGCAGGCCGAAGCGCTGGATCAGAGCGGCCCAGGTGGCCTCGGTCGTGGTGCCGATGAAGGCCTCGTAGGCGGCCCGGTCGAGCGCGTGGCCGCTTTTGGCCAGGATGCCGTTGAGGACGTCGAAGTGCAGCGGCTCGCTGTCGACGAGCACGCCGTCCATGTCGAAGATCACGGCTCGCACGTCCACGCGCAGCAGCAGGATACCCTCTGTGCTCGTGGTGGTTCGGGATGGCCGCACGCCGGAGCGCCCGCACGGGCAGCGGCAGGAGCAGCAGCCGACGGGTGTGTTCGGGCCGGCTGAGGAACAGCGCGACGCGTTCGACGCCGCCGACACCGAGCCGGCCGAGGTAGCCACGGGCGGCGACGGACGAGCCGAGCAGCCGGCGGGAGCCGCCGGGCGCAGCGATGCGGCAGAGACGACGGGGGCGTTTGTGCGGGCTGCGCAGCCGTGGGGCGATGGTCAGTTGGCGCGGCTGTACGACGCCTTCGCCTTCGACGCCGACCTGCCGCTGTACCGCGAGCTCGCGCTGGCCCAGGGCGGCCGGGTGCTCGAGGTCGCCTGCGGGAGCGGCCGCCTGCTGGTGCCGTTGGTGCAGGCCGGCTGCGCGGTGACCGGCATCGACATCTCGCCGCACATGCTGGCGCTGACCCGCGACAAGCTGCACGCCGTGCCTCGGCGCAGCGGCACGGCCGAGCTCATCCAGGCCGACATGCGCACCTTCGCCGTGCCAGGCGGCGCCGGCCGGTTCGACCTGGCCATCATCGCCGTCAAGAGCTTCGCCTACCTGACCGAGCGGGCCGACCAGTTGCGCTGCTTAGAGCGAGTGGCGGCCCACCTGCGGCCAGGCGGGCTGCTGGCGATCGACCTGCTGCATCCGCGGCCGGAGTGGGTCGGTGCGCCGCTTGGCTGGCTGCGCGACGACCTGCTGGAGGCCGCCGTGGCCGACGGGACGACGGTCTGGCGCACCGAGTCGGTCACCAGCACCGACCTGGCGCGCCAGGTGCGCACGATCCGCTCGGTCTACGAGGTGCTCGACGCGGCCGGCCGGCCGCTGGCCAAGCGCTTCGTCGAGTGGCCGTACCGTTTCACGTACCGCTTCGAGGCCGAGCACCTGCTGGAGCGGGCCGGCTTGCAGGTCGAGGCGGTCTACGGCGGCTACGCCCGCGAGCCACTCGACTCGGCGTCGACGACGATGCTGTTCCTGGCCAGGCGCGGCTGACGGCCACCGCCTGACCTGCTCGACCAGCGCGTGGTCTACTCGACTTTGATGACCTGGCCCTGCGGGTTCAGGTAGACGATGTAGCCGACGGTCTGGCCCTCGGCTTCGACGGCGTAGAAGACGACCTGCGAGCCGTCGGCGTCGCGGTGGTCGCCGACGCGGTTGTAGGTGCCCTTGGGCAGCTTGCGCTGGTGGAGCGTGGTGACAAAGGTGTCCTCGCTGGTCTGGCGCATGGTCGGCCCCAGGCAGGCGTAGGCGGCGTGGGCGGTGGCGTCATCGATGGTCGTGACGGCCGCCATGGTCGTGTCAGCGCAGTCGCCACCAGCGATCGGCGATGACGGGGCGGCGGCGGTGAGCTCGTACAGGCCCAGACCGGCGATGATCACGGCGCCGAGCAGCCAGGCGACGCGGTGTTTCCAGAGCGCGACGCCTGTGCGGACGGCGATGCGGCCCAGGAGATGAGACGTGCGCATGCGGCCGAGTGAGACAGCACAGCGCGTGCCGCCGCCGTCCTCATGGCGGGCGCCGGAGCCGTTGCGCGGGGCCCCCGGAGGGGTCAGGCGGCGCGCTTGTCGGCGTCTTCGGTGCGATCGCGGCGCGGGGCCATGCCGAAGCCCATCGGCGGCTTCTTGCGCTTGGGCTCGTCGACCCACACCTTGCGCCGGATCCAACCGGCCGGGCTGGTCGGATCGGGGACCCACAGAACGGCGCGCTCGTAATCGGTATCGCTCATCTGACCCATGAACCTTCAGTACAGGTGAGCGCAGTGTAGCCAGCGGGCGGCGGGCGCTCGAAGGGCGCCAGGGGTGCCTTCGGCCAGCCGAAGGTACCGGCCGCGCGCTGGCGGCCAGTACCGGTTCGGGCGACCCCGGCGGCGGTGGTCCTAGGCTTCGGCCCGCCGGCGGCGGGTGCGGCGGCCGTTGCGGGCCTTGGGCTGGGCGCCGCGCGCCTCGCGCACCTGGAAGCGCAGCACCCCGCCGCCCGTGTCGCGCGCCCACTTGAGCGAATAGCCGGTTTGTTTCGCGGCCTGGCCTAGGCGCCGCTTCAGGGCCCGGCTGGAGAGCGTCCCCAACTCGATCTCGGCCGCGTCGCCGGGCTGGAGCTCGCGCAACGCGTCGGCGTACTCGGACAGGTCCATCTGGCCGCGTTTGGGGAACACCTTGGCCGCTTCATCGGAGGACAGCTTCCTAATCTGCACAGCCATGCTTGTCTCTCCCGCGCATTGATGTGATCCAAGTCACTCGACTCTCGAGCATGATGCTCACCGGCATCATACACGTTGTTGGTGGCCTTAGATTCGGCCGAAGTCGCGCGCCTCGCCCCACGCACGTCGGAAGGCGTCGGAGATCTCGCCCAACGTGCAGTACGCTTCAACCGCCTCGAGGATCAGCGGCAGCAAGTTCGTGCCCTCAGCACGCGCCGCTTGCTCGAGTCGCACGAGCAATTGGCCGCACCGCTCGCCATCGCGTCGCGCACGCAAGGCGGCTAAACGTGCACACTGCCGCTGTCGGACGCTGGGATCGACCAACAGAATCTGCGGCGTTGGCTCAGCCTCACGTTGGAAGCGGTTGGTCCCGACGATGATCCGCTGGCCCGCTTCGACCTGCCGTTGGTAGGCGTAGGCGGCCTCGGTGATCTCGGCCTGAATGTAGCCCCCCTCGACGGCGGCCAATGCGCCACCCCGTTCGTCGATGCGCTCGATGTAGGCCCAGGCCCGTTGTTCCAGCGCATCGGTCAGCGCTTCGACGTAGTACGAACCGGCCAGTGGATCGACCACCTCGGCCACGCCGCTCTCGTAGGCCAGCACCTGCTGGGTGCGCAGCGCCAGTTGGGCCGTCTCTTCGGTCGGCAGGGCCAGTGCTTCGTCCTTGGCGTTGGTGTGCAGCGATTGCGTCCCGCCCAGGACTGCCGCTAGGGCTTGGACGGTCACGCGCACCACGTTGTTGTCGATCTGCTGGGCTTGCAGCGTCACCCCGGCCGTCTGCGTATGGAAGCGCAACATCTGCGACCGCGGGTCACGGGCCCCGAAGCGCTCGCGCATGATGCGCGCCCACATGCGCCGCGCGGCGCGGAACTTGGCCACCTCTTCGAGCAGGTTGTTGTGGCTATCGAAGAAGAACGCCAGCCGCGGCGCGAACGCATCGACCTCGAGGCCCACGCGCAGGGCGGCGTTGACATACTCGATGCCGTTGGCCAACGTGAAGGCCAGCTCCTGGACGGCCGTGGCGCCGGCTTCGCGCATGTGGTAGCCGCTGATCGAGATGGTGTTCCAGTTCGGCACCTGCTGGGCGCAGTAGGCGAAGACGTCGGTGATCAGACGGAGACTCGGGCGCGGCGGATAGATGTAGGTGCCGCGGGCGATGTACTCCTTGAGGATGTCGTTCTGCAGCGTGCCGCTGAGCTGCCGCGGCTCGACCCCCTGGCGCTTGGCGACGGCGATGTACAGGGCCAGCAGGATGGCCGCCGTGGCGTTGATGGTCATCGACGTGGTCACCCGCTCGAGGGGGATGCCTTCGAAGAGCTCCTGCATGTCCTCGAGCGAGCAGATCGAGACGCCGACCTTGCCGACCTCGCCCTCGGCTTGCGGGTGGTCGGCGTCGTAGCCCAGTTGGGTTGGCAGGTCGAAGGCCACCGACAGGCCGGTCTGGCCGCGTTCGAGCAGGTACCGATAGCGGGCGTTCGATTCGGCCGCCGAGGCATACCCGGCATACTGGCGCATGGTCCACAGCCGACCGCGGTACATCGTTGGCTGGACGCCGCGGGTGAAGGGGTACTCGCCGGGGTAGCCGAGTCGCTCGCGCTCGTCCCAGTCGCGGGCCTGGAGGTCCTCGCTGGTGTAGGTCGTCTGGAGCGGGACGCCGCTGGTCGTCTCGAAGGGCGCGTCGCGTTCCGGGGTCCGCTCGAGGGCCTTGCTGAGCGTCGTCTGACGCCACTCGTCGGCCGACCGGGAGGTCATGTGGGCGGCCTCAGCTCGCGCCACAGCAGGTAGAGCGCCTCGAGCGCGCCGCGGCGCTTGTACTCGGTGCGCGTCGTCGCGTAGCGCGTCTCCTGGCACACCTGGCGGCCCTGGATGTCGACGACGATGTGCAAGAGCCCGACTGGTTTGTCTTCCGATGGATCGGGGCCGGCGACGCCGGTCGTGGCCACCGCCACGTCGGCGCCGGCCCGCTGGCGGGCGGCGGCGGCCAAGGCCTGGGTCGTGGCCTGGGCGACGGTGCCGTGCTCGTCGAGAACAGCCGGGCTCACCCCGAGCGCCTCTTTGGCGGCCCGCGAATAGGCCACGTAGCCGGCGCGGAAGTAGTCGGAGGCGCCCGGCGCCTCGGTGATGAGCGAGGCGAGCTGGCCGCCGGTGGCGCTCTCGGCCACCGCCAGCGATAGCCCCTGGCTGCGCAGCAGCGCGCCGATGACCGACGGGAACTGGTCTGACTCGGTGCCGTATAGCCACTCGGCAACGCGCTCGCGGACGCGCGGCTCGAAGGCGTCCAGCAACTGCCCGGCCGCGACCGGATCGTCGGCCTTGGCCGTGAGCCGCAGGTGGATACCGTCGCTCTTGGCGTAGGTGGCCAGCGTCGGATTGGTCGAATGGGTCAGCTCGCCAAGCATCTCCTCGGCGTGCGACTCGCCGATGCCGGCCAGCTTGAGGGTGCGCGAGACGATCGCGCCGCCGGTGATCAGCTTGGCCAGGCGCGGCTGGACCTGCTCGGCCCACATCTTGAACATCTCATGCGGCACGCCCGGCATGGCCACGATGACTTTTCCATCGCGCTCGACCCACCAGCCCGGGGCGGTGCCGACCGGGTTCGGCAGATACGTCCCCGAGGGGATGGTCGTCGCCTGCTTGACGTTGCGGTCGGGCATCGTCCGGCCACGGCGGGTGAAGAACGCGCGCAGTTCGGCCTCGAGCTGCGGC
>Ga0213876_10001511_pt1 | contig 14407 bp, 11 predicted proteins | sample BarmaccomBMRX_R9_FD_160113 | JGI IMG/M metagenome (GOLD analysis project Ga0213876, IMG submission 160113) | Root-associated microbial communities from Barbacenia macrantha in rupestrian grasslands, the National Park of Serra do Cipo, Brazil - RX_R9 | ecosystem: Host-associated > Plants > Roots...
TCCGCCAAGGGCAGGAGCGCGCGGCGCACGGCAGGCTCCGGTCGGGCGAGTGCCTGCGCGCCCGTCACATGGTTTGCGAGCTGAATGAGCGAGCGCGGCGCCACGATGTCGAGGTCGCTGCTCGCCCAGGCGGCCTCGGGGCCGCCGGCCTGCGGGCAGATGAGGCCGAGACCACGCGCATTGGCGTGCATGGCGGCCGGCAGCACGCCGGCGATCGGCAGGATCGTGCCGTCGAGCGCAAGCTCTCCCGCCACCACATAGCCTTCGAGCGCATCCGACGGAATCGCACCGATCGCCGCCATCACGCCAAGCGCGATCGGCAGGTCGTAATGGCTGCCCTCCTTCGGCAGATCGGCCGGCGCGAGATTGGCCGTGATTCGCTTTGCCGGCAGCGATAGTCCCGACGCGATGAGCGCGGCGCGCACGCGCTCGCGACTTTCGCCCACCGTCTTGTCCGGCAGGCCCACGATGTTGAACACCACGTTTCCGGAGGAGACGAGGACCTGCACATCGACAGGGCGCGCCTCGATGCCCTCGAACGCGATCGTCGCGACACGTGTGACCATTCAGGCTGAACCCCAGCTACGAGCTTGAGCTTAGCCGGGGCGAATTAGATTGGCAAGAACAAGAAGGGAACAGTGTGGTTAGCTCGTGATGTGTCCGGATTATGTAGCTCGTGAAGTGACCGGTTTTAGAACGTCTCCAAAGAGGGAGCGTTCATGGATCGGACACGGGTTCACGAAGGAATACGCCGGATGCGATTTGAGGCTTTGTTGGAACGCCATGAGGCGGGCGCATTGAGCCAGGTTGAAGCGGCCGAGCTACTGGGTATGAGCGAGCGTTCGTTTCGGCGCTGGCGTGATCGTTTACGGGAAGAAGGAGAAGCGGGGTTGGCAGATCGTCGGCTTGGCAAGCCATCGAGCCGGCGGGCTTCGAGCGGGGAGATCTCGCGCATGCTCGATCTCTATCGGGAGCGCTATGCGGATTTTACGGTGAAGCATTTCCACGAGCAGCTGGTGAAGCGGCATGACTATAAGCTGGGATATACGGTGACCAAGGTGCACCTGCAGCGAGCTGGGCTGGTGAGACGAGCGAAGACGCGCTCGGCGCATCGCAAGAAGCGCCCTCGCCGGCCGATGCTTGGGATGCTGCTGCATCAGGACGCCTCTCGGCATGCTTGGCTGCCGGGTCAGCAGCACGACCTGGTAGTGACGCTGGACGATGCGACGAGCGCGATCTACTCGGCCTTCTTGGTCGAGGAAGAAGGGACCTCCTCGAGCTTTCGTGCATTGCGAGAGGTGGTTGCGCAGCACGGGTTGTTCTGTGCGCTCTACACGGATCGGGGCAGCCACTATTTCCAGACGGCGAAGGCTGGCGAGAAGGTCTCCAAGAGCCAGCTGACGCAGGTGGGCCGGGCCTTGAAGCAGCTTGGCATCGAACACATCGCCGCCTACTCGCCACAGGCACGCGGCCGCTCGGAGCGTGCCTTCCGCACTCTACAGGATCGTCTGCCCAAGGAGCTGAAGCTGGCCGGGATCAAGAGCGTGGCGCAGGCCAATCTTTGGCTCGCAAAAACCTACATTCCCGCCTACAACGCAGCCTTTGCCATCGCCGCCGAACAAGAGGGTTCGGCCTTCCTGAAGGATGGCAGCGCCGCCTGGGCCGAGATCCTGTGCGTCCAGGACGAGCGCGTGGTCGGCAACGACAACACGGTGAAGTGGAATGGGCTGTGCCTACAGCTGCCGGCCAGCCGCTTACGGCCGCACTTCGTCAAGGCGACGGTCTGTGTGCACGAATATCCGGACGGCACGCTCAAGGTCTTCCTCGGACCACACCGATTAGCCGACTATGATAATTCGGGTAACATCGTTACTGACCTCGAGCAAGCGGCGTGACACCCTCCCATGCCGCCAAATGCACAACGGAGCGGACACATCATGAGCTACAAAAACCGGACAAGTTGACGAGCTAACAATAGCGCTCGATACAATAAGCCTATTAGATTCGGAGGTTCGGTATGGGCTGCGATAAGTTTCTACGCCGCTCTGGGAGCATAGAATGGGCGAATGGGCGTTTAGATCGGGCCCTCGAAAGGGGACACTATCGGCGGGCGCTTCGAGCAGCCAATTTGATAACCCTATCAGAAAGCTGGCTGAACGATAATATCCCCTTTGACGTCACTACGTATAAGAGAGACTAAGATGAACAACGCCGAATCGGGTATTCCACCCCATGCCATCGCGGATTCAGTTTGCTACTCACCCGGCTCCGAACGTCGGTGCCTATCAAGAATGGGCAAAGACTAAAGATGCCCGCCTACGCAAGGTTCATGAATAGGCGTACATTGCGACCGCGTTGCTAAGCATAAGCCTTGGGGCCGAACCCGATATAGCTGAAGGATAAATACGAGCATAGTCTCCCTAGGTTATGTTCTCTTTGTATACTCAGCCGGCGGGTGACCTTCGCTGGCGAAGTAATGATCACCGACGCCTTCGGGGCAGCCCCGCCGCCAACAAAACCGGGCCTCGTGAAACGTCTCCATAAAATCGTAGTAGGTGAGCGCCACAAAGAACCAAAATTCAACGGCTGCATTGGCCATGGCCTCGATCTCCTGCTTGGTCAGTTCAATTGTGTGGCGAGGCATCTCGAATGATCCGGCATCATCTGCGCGGATTATCTCTCCCCGATCGATAAACCTATGCGCCAAGTAGACGGGATCGGCCGGCAGCAGTTTGGCGAGTTTCCACCCTACCTTTATGAAGGTCGGATAAGCTGGAGTGCGCCCGCTATTAGAAAATAATATGCTGTTAACTGTAGAGTAATTACCTAGAAGCAGCGTCTCGGATGAGCCGAAAAAGGGGCCTACAAGTGGAACAGGTTTATCCAAGCTAAGCAACTCGGGTTGCTGTGCCGTGATGAAAGGAAGTTCGACTTTTAGAGCCGCCGCAGAACTCAAATAGGCAGCATTAGCGGCCTTACGCGTGGCCTCGACTGTTCTATCGAGGTGGCTAGCTTGTTGGGCACCAACACATACCAGTAAGCCGGTGAATATGGCAATTAGCACGTCTGTGATTTTGACATCGACAAAGAGTGAATGCGCCCAATTCTGAGATGGATAGAGCAGTCCCGCCACCACGATGGCGGCAAGGGTCACTAGACTACCTAAAATGAACTCATTTCCAAGCCGGCTCATTCCTAAACGTCCCCGCTTTCGCGTGCGACCAAAACTCGGGGTGGCTTCTTCCCGAGTGGCGTGCTTATAGCCAAGACACACCACGAGCCGTCCATCGGGCGTGTCTACGCCCCAATATGGGCCGATGTTGCATGTATTGAAACGAAGGCGGGCCACTGGCAAATTTGAAAACATGGGCCTTACTTTCTAGAACATGCGCCATTCTAATCGTCGCGCCCCCGGCGACGGAGGCGTGCTCATAATATGGCGGGCGACCGAACGGCCGGGGTGCGCACGGAACTCCTCACATTTTGAGCCGAATGCCTTGTGACCGTGCTCGCGAGTCTTGCCCTTGTCCCTGGCTCCGAGCTGCACCTCGAGGTGCTAGGCTGCACCGAGTTGCGGATGTGGATACGGCGCTGACACAACCAGCATGATCAATTCTTTCCTCGACGAGAAATCGCCGAATGCGACGAGAGCCACGATCATGACCCAGCGGTGACGCTGCCGCTAGCGTGCGAGCTAGAGGCGGCGCCCTCGTCAGCGGCGCTCCGACCGCGGGTCGAAGGCGTGCTGCATGCCGTCGCCGAGGAAGTTCACGGCGATCACCGTGATGAAGATGAGGAGGCCCGGATAGATCGCGAGCGCCGGTGCCGTCGTGACGAGTTCCTGGGCGTTGTTCAGCATGTTGCCCCAGCTCGGCGTCGGCGGGACGATGCCGAAGCCGAGGAAGCTCAAGACGCTCTCGAAGAGGATCACGCGCCCGACCGTCAAGGTGAGGGCGACGATGATCGGCGTCACGATGTTCGGCAGCACATGCGTTGCCATCACGTAAAGCGCGCCCGCGCCGCTGGCGCGCGCCGCCAGGATATAGTCGCGCTCCTTGACCGAGAGCGTGGCGGCGCGCACGAGGCGCGCGATCGCGGTCCAGTCGACGAGCGCGATGATCACGACGATGCGCCAGAAACCGGCCGCGCCCGAATGTGCGAATTCGCTGGAGAAGCCGAGCTTCGTCAGATCGAGCGCCGCGAGCACGATCAGGAGAGGCAGCAACGGAAGGGCGATCACGCCATCGGTGAGGCGCATCAGGAAGGAATCGAGCCGGCCGCCGAAATAGCCCGCGACGAGGCCGAGCGAGACCCCGATGCCGCCGCCGATCACGGTCGCCAAGAGGCCGACGAGCAGCGAGATCTGCCCCCCATACATGAGACGCAGCAATTCATCGCGCCCGCCTTCGTCGGTGCCGAGCCAATGTGTGGCGGAAGGCGGATCGTAACGCGACAGGAGATCGGTCGCGTTCGAGTCGAGGTTGAGATAGCGCTCGAGCGGATAGGCCGAGAGGCAGAAGAGCACGAGAAGCGCGAGGATCGCGAGGCTCGCGATGCCGGCGCGATGGTGGCGAAAACGCCGCCAGCGCAGGCTCCAGACCGATTGCGCCGCCTCTATGGCGCGGGCCGGGGACGCGAGCGCGCCTTCTGTCGCCAGATCCGTCATGCGAGCGTGGTCATTTCGGCGAAGTCATCTTGGCGGATCATTTGAGTGCAATTCGCGGGTCGAGCCAGCCATAAGCGAGATCGGCCGCGAGGTTTGAAAGGAGCGTGATCAAGGTCGCGAAGAGGAGGCCCGAGAGCGCAAGATTGAAGTCGTTCGAGAGGATCGAATCGTAGATCATCTTGCCCATGCCCTGTTGCGCGAACATGGTCTCGGTGACGAGGGCGCCGGAGAACAAGGTGCCGAACGAAAGCGCCATGATGGTCACCACCGGGATGAGGGCATTGCGCAGGGCGTGCACGATGACGACGCGCCAGGCGCCCGCCCCCTTCGCCCAGGCGGTCCGCACGAAATCCATGCGCAAGGTCTCGATCATCGCGGCACGCACATAACGGGTGAACTGGCCCGTATTGGCGAGCATCAAGGTGAGCACCGGCAGCGTCAAATGCCGGACCTGATCCATGAAGCCGCCGTCGCCGACATTTGTCATCCCGCTCGCCGGCAGCCAATGCAGAGCGACCGCGAAGGTGAGGATGAGTACGAGGGCGAGCCAGAACACGGGCACCGAGATGCCGGCGAAGGCGAAGAGGCTCACGAAGCTGTCGACGAAGCCACCCGGGCGAAGCGCGGAGACGACCCCCAGGATCAGCGCCGCGATGACGCTCAAGACGAAGCTCGAGATCATCAGCTTGCAGGTCTGCCACAAGGCCGGCATGAGCACTTCGAGGACCGGTTGCGAGTGGGTGCGCGAGAAGCCGAGATCGCCCTGGAGCGCCGCCATCAGCCAGCGCCAATAGCGCAGCATCAGCGGCTGGTCGAGGCCGTAGATCGCGCGCAGCTTGGCGACGACTTCCGGGGTCACGCCCGGCATTGAGGCGGCCATGATGTCGATCGGATCGCCCGGCATCAGGCCGATGAGGCCGTAGATGATGAAGCTCATGACGAGGAGGACGACGAGCGTCTGTCCCATGCGCCGCAAGGTGAAAGCGAGCATGCGGTCTCACTCCTTGAAATGGCAGGCGGCCAGATGCGAGGGCCGCGCCGCAAGCGGCTCGAAACGCGGCGCGAGGGTGCGGCAGATGTCCTGCACCAAGGGACAGCGCGGGTGGAAGACGCATGCCGACGGGGGAGCGAGCGGGCTTGGCATCTCTCCCTTGATCGCACGCTTGCGATGCCGACCTTTGCCGATCCTCGGCATCGAATCGAGGAGCGCGCGCGTGTAGGGGTGCGCCGGATGGGCGAAGATGTCCTCGCGACGCGCGAGCTCGATGATGCGGCCGAGATAGAGGACCGCGACTCGATCGGCGAGATGCTCGACGACCCCGAGATCATGGCTGATGAAGAGGTAGCTCAGCCTCTCGCGCTTCTGGATGTCGCGGAAGAGATTGAGGATCTGGCTTTGGATCGAGACGTCGAGCGCGGAGAGCGGCTCGTCGGCGACGATGAGCTGAGGCGCCGGCGCGAGCGCGCGCGCAATGGCGATGCGCTGACGCTGGCCCCCCGAGAATTCATGCGGGTAGCGGTTGAGTGCGTCGACCGGCAGACCCACCTCCTCGACAAGCGCGGCGGCCCGCGCCCGACGCTCGGCTTTCGAGGCGGCGCCTTGGATACGCAGCGGCTCGGCGATGATGTCGGAAACCGGCATGCGCGGATCGAGCGCCGAGAACGGGTCCTGGAAGACGATCTGGATCGCACGTCCGGCAAGCGCGCGATTTGCGGCGCCAAGCTCGGCGCCGCGCAGGCGCACGCGTCCCGCGCTCGGCTTGCGCAAGCCCGCGACCACATGGCCGAGCGTCGTCTTTCCCGACCCGGATTCGCCGACGAGAGCGAGCGTCTCGCCCTCGCCGATCTCGGCCGAGACGTCATCGACGGCGCGCAAGCTCGCGCGGGGGCCGCCGAACAAGCGCTTTCGCTGCGCGAACGAGACGCTCACATTCTCGATGGAGAGAAGCGCGTCCATGCCGAGCTCAGGCGCGCGCCTTGAAGCAGGCCGCAAGATGCCCCGGCTCGATTTCCTCGAGCGGCGGCTCGGCGGCGCGGCAACCGGTATCGGCGAGCGGGCAACGATCGGCGAAGCGGCAGCCTGCGAGCGCGGCGTCGGGATCGGGCACGCCCCCGGCGATCACCGGCAAGCGCTCGACGCGACGCGTCGGGTCGGGAAGCGTGGCGATCAAGCCGCGCGTATAGGGATGCAAGGGCCGCGCGAAGAGTTCCTCGGAGCGCGCCCTTTCGACGACGCGTCCCGCATACATCACGATGATCTCGTCGGAGACCTCCGAGATCACCGCGAGGTTGTGGCTGATGAACTGGATCGCCATGCCGATCTCGGCCTGCAGATCCTGCATCAGGTCGAGGATCTGCGCCTGAATGGTCACGTCGAGCGCGGTCGTCGGCTCGTCGGCGATGAGGAGCGCCGGCCGGCAGGCGAGCGCCATGGCGATCATGGCGCGCTGGCGCATGCCGCCCGAAAGCTGATGCGGAAAGGAGGTGGCGCGCGCCTCGGGCGAGGGGATGCCGACTGCCTCGATGAGCTCGATCGCCTTTCGCTCGGCGGAGCTCCAGTCGATCGCCTGATGCAACACCATGGCTTCGGCGATCTGGCGGCCGACGGGCATCACCGGGTTGAGCGAGGTCATGGGTTCCTGGAACACCATGGCGATCCGCGCACCCCGCAGGCGCCGCCATTCCGTCTCCTCCTGGCCGATCAGCTCACGCCCTTCGAAGCGCAAGGAGCCGGTGACGCGTCCGGGCGACGGCACGAGACCCATGAGCGCCAGCGCCGTCATCGACTTGCCGCATCCCGATTCACCGACGACGCCGAGTGTCCGCCCCGCCGGGATGGAATAGGAGACGCCGGCGACGACGCGCCGCTCCCGACCTTCGATCGGAAAGGCAACCGAAAGGCCCTTCACCTCGAGAAGCGGCGCCTCACGCACGGCTCGCTCATCCGGCCGGCTCGGCGCCTCGATCATCGTGCCTGACATGGCTGCCGGACTATGCGATCGATCGGCCATGCGGCGGACAATCTACTGGGCGTGCCAGTTCTCCGACCAGTAGCTGCTCATATCGCCATGACCGGTCGGCGTGTAGCCGGCCAGCCATTTCGGCACGACGTGCGGCTCGGCACGGAAGAAGAGTGGCATGGCCGGCAGGTCCTTCGCATAGATCTCCTGCATATTGGCCCAGATCGCCTTGCGCTTTGCGGGGTCGAGCTCCTGCTCGGCAGCGTCGATCAGCTTGTCCATTTGCGGGTTCGAATACCCGATGTAGTTCGAGCCGCCATAATTGTTGGCTTCGCTGGGAATCTGCGAAGACGACAAGGTGCGACTCGGGGACTCGTTCACATTGCTCGACCAGGCATACATGGCGAGCGCCCCATAACTGCGCTTCTTCACCGTCTCGCCGAAGAAGGTGCGGGCCGGCTCGTTCTTGATGGTGACCTCGACACCGGCGGCCTTCCAATTCGATTGCAGCACTTGCTGTTGCAGTTCGCGCAGGCGATTGCCCGCGGTCGTCGAATACTCGAGCGAGAGGCGCTCACCCTTGTCGTTGCGGCAGATGCCGTCCGGGCCGGGCTTCCAGCCGGCTTCGGCGAGCAGCGCCTTCGCCTTGGCGAGATCATAGGGGTAGTGCTGGATTTCGCTCGCGAAATCGGCGCTCAGCGGATTGACCCAGGTGTCCGCGACCGGCTGCATGCCTTGGAAGAGCTTGTCGACGAGGGTCTTGCGATCCGCCGCGTAGACGAGTGCCTCGCGCACACGCACATCGGCGAGGATCGGATTGCCGACCTTGAGATCGATATGCTCGTAGGTGAGGCTCGGCTTGAAGATGTAGGTGAATTGATCGGGATGCTGTTTTTGCAGCTCGAGTGCTTGGTCGATGGTGAGGCCGACGCCTTCCCCGGCCACCATGTCCACGTCGCCAGAGAGCAGATTTGCCTGAAGCGCCGCCGTGTTCTCGATAAGCTTCAGGACGATGCGCTTGAAGCCCGGCTTGGTGCCGGGCCAATAAGGGTTCGGCTCCATGACGATCTGCGCGCCGGACGTGTAGCCGGTGACGATGTAAGGGCCGTCGAAAAGGCCGGGGGTCGTCGGGGCGCGCGCATAAGCGGTCTCCTTGATGTAGTCGCCGCTCGCTTGCGCCTTGTCGTAGATCGGTCCCTCGACGTGCTCGGGAAGGATCTGGTCCCATTCGTTGTAGGATGACAGCACCTTGTCGAGATGCAGCACCGCGGTCGTGTCGTCGACGACGTCGACCTTGTCGGCTCGCGTCCAGGGATGGGTGTTGGAGAACCCGGTTTTCGGATCGCGCGCGAGCTTCCACGTGAAGGCGAGGTCCTTCGCCGTGACCTTTTCGCCATCGCCCCATTTGAGATCGGGCTTGAGCTTGATGGTCACCGCCATGCCTTTCTTGCCGTCCGGACGATCCTCGACCTTGGCGAGCCCGTTCTCGATGGTCGGCAGCTCGGCGCAAAGAAGGCAGGAATTCTTCCAGCTTGCGTCATAGGCGGTGATCTGCCGCATGACGAAGCCGAGCGCGTAGGCTTTGATCACCTCGGCATCGATATCGGGATGCAGCGTCGAGGGAAATTGCGCCACGCCGATGGTGAGCTGATCGTGGGCTGCGGCTCGGACCGGGCTCGTCGTGAGCAAACCGGCGGAAAGGCCCGCCGCGCAAAGCGCGATGATGTGTTTCATGACGGCCTCATATGAGCGTGGTTGGGCGAACGTCGCATGCTAGCTTTTCGCCCGTCCGCGTCAACGCGGCTTGCGGCCCGCAGGGGCGATGCCTACGCTTCGAGAGAGCCGGGCCTAATTGGCCGATCGCCAGCGTCACCGAAAGAACGAGCCCAAAGGAACAAGTTCATGTCGCGCATCGATGAGAGCCGTCCGTTCCTGCCGCTTTCCATCGCCGTGCTCACCGTATCGGACACGCGCTCCCTCGAGGATGACAAATCCGGCGCCACGCTGGAGAAGCTTCTCACCGGCGCCGGACACAAGCTCGCCGCGCGCGCCATCGCCGAGGACGACAAGCGCTCGATCGCCGCCAAGCTTCGCGCCTTCATCGAGGACCCGAAGATCGACGTCGTGATCACGACCGGGGGTACCGGGTTCACCGGGCGCGACGTGACCCCGGAGGCCGCCGAGCCCCTTTTCGACAAGCGCATGGAAGGGTTCTCGACTGTGTTCCACCAGATCTCCTTCGGCAAGATCGGCACCTCGACCATCCAGTCGCGCGCCACGGCGGGCCTTGCGGGGAACACCTTCATCTTCGTTCTGCCGGGTTCACCCGGCGCTTGCCGCGATGCCTGGGAAGGCATTCTCGCTTCTCAGCTCGACTACCGCCACCGCCCCTGCAATTTCGTCGAGATCATGCCGCGGCTCGACGAGCATCTGCGGCGCAAGGCCAGCTGATCGGCGTCAAGCGCGCAAGCTCGGCTCGGCGGCCCTCGTGATTGGCGTAGTCGCTCGCGCACCCGGCCAACGGCGCTCCGGATCGGCAAGAAGACGGGCGTCCTGCCGGCGCACGAGCAGGCGAACCGCATTTTTCGGCCCAAGGCCCGAGAAGGTGAAGACTTTGCCGATGAGCGCGCGCCTCACTCGTCCGGAGGTCGCCGGAAAGGCAAGAAAGGCGAGGGGAAGCCGCGTCCGCGCATTCCGTGCGAGATGATCGCGCAACGTCGCCGCTGCGCGAGCCCCGACTATGTCGCCCGGCCTCAGCACGAAGAGCCATTCCTTGCGCGCGTGCTTGACGGCGCGCTCCAGGGCCGCGCCTTCGGTGGCGCATTTCTCGACGAAGGTGCAGCCGGCGGCCTCAGCCACCTCGAGCGTCGCGTCGCGCGAGCAAAGATCGGCGACCACGACATCCCCGATGAGGCCTTCGGTCGCGAAGGGAGCGAGCGCCGCGAGACTGCGCAGCAAGGGCTCTTCCGCGTCGCGCGTGAGGAAGACGGCGGTGATCATGCGGAAAAGTTAAACACAATGGCTCGAGCTTCGCCGCGAGTTCGTTTCGGATCACCAACTTGGGCCGAGACCTTACCGATCGGGCCCGCCCGTTCATATTTTGAGATGGACCTTTTCGCTGCCGGTTCGTTCAAGGTTTCAACACCGCACCCGGGATCCGCGCGATCCTCGCTGTCCGCGCAATCTCTCTTGGAGCCGCTGCTGGGCCGTGAGATAAACGCCGAAGCCGTAAATGCCATTCGTTTCGCGTCCCGCGAACCTAGCTGGAGCCTCGTCATGCTGGACAAGCCGCAGCGCGCAGCGTTTCTCGATGAAATCGCGGCGATCATTGGGGCGCGCTATGTGCTCACCGAGTCATCCGATCAGGCCGCTTATCTTACGGAAATGCGCAACATGTTCCATGGGCGCGCGCTTGCCGTGGTGCGTCCCGGGACGACCGCGGAGGTCGCAAGGCTGCTGGCGCTCGCCTCACGCCATCGCACGCCCGTCGTTCCGCAAGGCGGCAATACGGGCCTCGTCGGTGGGCAGGTTCCGGATGCCTCGGGCGACGCGATCATCCTGTCGCTCACGCGGCTCGACAAGGTGCGCGAGGTCGACCCTTTGTCGAGCACGATGACGGTCGAGGCGGGACTGACGCTTCTCAAGGCGCAAGAGGCTGCTGCGGCCGCGGACCGGCTCTTTCCGCTTTCATTGGCCTCGGAAGGTTCATGCACCATCGGCGGCAATCTTTCGACCAATGCGGGAGGCGTCGCGGTGCTCGCTTATGGCAATGCGCGCGATCTCGTGCTCGGCCTCGAGGTGGCGCTTGCGGATGGGCGCGTGATGGATGGGCTCTCCAAGCTGCGCAAGGACAACACCGGCTATGATCTGAAGCATCTCTTCATCGGCGCGGAAGGGACGCTCGGCGTCATCACGGCGGCGGTCCTCAAGCTCTTCCCGCGCCCGACCTCCCTCGCAACCGCCTTCTGCGGCCTGTCGTCGGCAGAGGCCGGACTTGCGTTTCTGTCGCGGATGAAGGGCGGCGCAGGCTCCGCCCTCACCACCTTCGAGCTCATTCCGCGCATCGGCATCGACATGGCGTTGCGACATGGCCAGGGCACGCGTGATCCGCTTGCCGAACCCCATGCCTGGTACGTGCTCCTCGAACTGTCCGGGCATTCGGGGGCGCGCGTCGAAGAGCTCGCCGAGGAGCTGATCGGCGCGGCGATCGAGGCCGGAGAGGTCGAGAACGCGGTGATCGCCGCCTCGATCGAGCAGGGCAAAGCCTTATGGCGCATCCGCGAGACGATCCCGGACGCGCAGCGCGCCGAAGGCGTTTCGATCAAGCATGACATCAGCGTGCCGGTCGCGAGTGTTCCGCGCTTCATCGAGGAAGCGGATGCGGCGGTGAAGAAGCTCATTCCCGGTGTGCGCACGCTCGCCTTCGGCCATGTCGGGGACGGCAATGTCCACTACAACGTCTTTCAGCAACCGGGCACTGACGGGGCGCAATTCCTCACCCGCTGGCACGAGATCGGTGCCGTGGTCTACGAGGTCGTCACTCGCCTCGGCGGCTCCATCTCGGCCGAGCACGGTGTGGGCCAATTGAAGCGCGATCTTCTGCCTCGGGTGAAGGACCCGGTCGCGCTCGACCTCATGCGGGCCTTGAAGCGCACGCTCGACCCGCAAGGCATCCTCAATCCGGGCAAGGTGCTCTGAGCGCATGAAGATGAGATGCGCCATGCGCCTGTTCGGCCCCGGCTGACGGGAAAGGAATGCACCCGACCACGATTTCGGACTACAAGAACGCGCTGCTTTTCCTCGTGATGGCAGGCGTCATCGTGCCGCTCTTCCGCCGCCTCAAGGTGAGCCCGGTGATCGGCTTCCTGGCGGCAGGCATCGTGCTTGGGCCCTTCGGGCTTGGCCGCTTGGCGCGACAGCCGGGCTTGCTCGGCGTGACGCCGTATTGGCTCACCTATGTGACGATCGCCGATGCGCAGGAGATCGAGCCCGTGGCGGAGCTCGGGGTCGTCTTCCTGCTCTTCATGATCGGCCTCGAGCTTTCCTTCGAGCGCTTGATGCGCATGCGCCGCATCCTCTTCGGCCTCGGCTCCGTGCAGGTCCTGGTTTCGGCCGCGCTGATCGCCGCCATCGCCTATGCGCTCGGAAGTGACGGCAAGGCGTCGATCGTTCTCGGAGGGGCGCTGGCATTCTCCTCGACGGCGATCGTCATCCCGGTCTTGGCGGAACGCAAGCGCTTGAACTCGATGACGGGGCGCGCGACCTTTGCGATCCTCCTGTTTCAGGACCTTTGCGTCGCACCTTTCCTGATCGTCGTCGGCGCGCTCGGTCGAGGTCAAGGCGGGCATATCGAGGGGCAGTTGCTCGAGACGCTTGCGGTGGCGCTCTTCGCCATCGCTCTCATCATCCTCGCCGGGCGCCTGGTGCTTCGCCCCCTGTTTCACATGGTGGCGGTCGCCGGGTCGACGGAATTTTTCATGGCGGCGTGCCTTCTGGTCGTCATGGGGACGGCGCTCATCACCGCGGCGAGCGGATTATCCATGGCGGTCGGCGCCTTCATCGCTGGACTGCTGCTCACCGAAACGGAATATCGGCGTGAGATCGAGGTGATGATCGAGCCTTTCCAGGGTCTCCTGCTCGGTCTGTTCTTCGTTTCGGTCGGCGCCGGGCTCGATCTCTCCCGCCTCTTCGCGCATCCCGCCGAGATCGTCGCGATCGCGATCGGCATCATCGTCTTGAAGACGCTCGTCGTCGGCATCACGGCGCCCGTCTTCAAGGTTCCGCGCGGCGTGGCACGAGAGATGGCGCTCCTGCTGGGTCCCGGCGGCGAGTTCGCCTTCGTCGTGCTCGGCGCGGCCATGCTCGCCGACGCGGTGCCGCGCGAGATCGGCGAGAGCGCCATGGTTGCCGTGACCCTTTCCATGCTCGTCATCCCGATGCTTGCCCGGCTCGGCGAAGCGATGGCGCGCGGCCGCCGCGTCGACGAGCGTGCCTTCGCGCATCTTTCGCCACCGACGGACGCCGCCGCCGCGCGGGTGCTCATCATCGGCTATGGACGGGTGGGAGCTCTCGTCGGCGACCTCCTCGCCGCGCATGACATCCCGTTCGTGGCCATCGATCAGGACGCGAGCCTCGTGAAGCGCATGCGCGATGCCGGGCAGGCCATTTATTATGGCGATGCGTCGCGCCCCGAATTCCTGCGCCGCGCCGGATTGGCGAACGCCCTCGCTCTCGTCGTCACGATGGATCAGCCGAGCGCCGTCGAGCATGTCGTGGTCGCGGCGCGCGCCGAAAGGCCCGATCTCACGATCGTTGCTCGTGCACGCGATGCGAGCCATGCCTCGAGGCTCTACGAGCTCGGCGTCACCGATGCGGTGCCCGAAACCATCGAGGCGAGCCTTCAGCTTTCCGAGGCCGTCCTCGTCGATATCGGCGTGCCGATGGGTAAGGTCATCGCCTCGATCCACGACAAGCGCGACAGTTTCCGCAAGCTGCTGCAGCCCGCGCGCGAGGGCGAAATCCGCGCCATCAGGGCGCCGACGCGCAAGGGAAAGCTCGGAGGGTGAGGAGGCCTAGTCCTGGCGGACCACCAGTATTAAGGGAGAACCACCGATTCAAGCGATCCGAGCTGGCAGGGATCGAGAAGGAGTTGACGGAAGCGCTCGAAATTATCTGCTCGCACTGGAGTGCAATTCATGGCGATCACTAAAAGGGAGTTGGACAACGCCGAAAAAAGGACGGCGGAGCGGCGGAAAGCGGGATATGCAATCGCGGCGCGCTA
>Ga0213876_10001512_pt1 | contig 14392 bp, 3 predicted proteins | sample BarmaccomBMRX_R9_FD_160113 | JGI IMG/M metagenome (GOLD analysis project Ga0213876, IMG submission 160113) | Root-associated microbial communities from Barbacenia macrantha in rupestrian grasslands, the National Park of Serra do Cipo, Brazil - RX_R9 | ecosystem: Host-associated > Plants > Roots...
CCTACCGCGACATGGGCGCCAAGGAGCGCAGGGAGCGGGTGGAGGAGGCGCTGCTCAAGGTGGGCATGTCGCACCGCATGAAGCACTACCCCTCGCAGCTCTCGGGCGGTCAGCAGCAGCGCGTGGCCGTGGCCCGGGCGGTGGCCGGCAACCCCTCGATCCTGCTCGCCGACGAGCCCACCGGTAACCTCGACTCGACCAACAGTAAGGCAGTGATGGAACTCCTCGGCGAGCTGCACGCGGGCGGGGCCACCATCTGCATGGTCACCCACGATCCGCGCTACGCGCGCCACGCCGGGCGTACCATCTTCCTCGCCGACGGCCGCATGGTTGACGGAGAGGGCGCGCCCATGCAGCTCGCGGAAGAAATGGTAGAGGTGGCCTGATGGATACGCTCTGGCAAGACATACGCTTCGGCGTGCGGATGCTGTGGAAGGCGCGCGGGCTGACGGCCATCGCCGTGCTGGCGCTCGCGCTCGGCATCGGCGCCAACAGCGCCATCTTCAGCGCCGTCAACGCCCTGTTGCTGCGCCCGCTCCCCTACGACAAGCCCGACCAGCTCGTCGTGCTCTGGGAGAACAACCAGCAGCTCAACCTCGAAAAGAACGAGGCCTCGCCCGCCAACTTCAACGACTGGCGTGAACAGGCCGGCTCCTTCAAGGAGCTGGCCGCCTTCATGTACGAGCCGCTGAACCTGACCAGCAAGGGCGGCGAGCCCGAGTGGGCGATGGGCTCCGACGTGACGCCCAACATGATGTCGATGCTCGGCCTCAGGCCGGCGCTCGGCCGCGCCTTCACCCCCGAGGAGGGCAAGTCCGGGGCCGACCCCGTGCTCATCATCAGCCACAGCCTCTGGCAGCGCCGCTTCGGCGGCGACCCCAGCGTCCTCGGCCAGTCGCTGACGCTCAACGGCAAGAGCTACGCCGTCGTCGGCGTGATGCCGAAGGACTTTCATTTCGACATCATCGCCACGCGCGGCTTCCAACTGCCCGTCAGCATCGACGTGTGGATGCCGCTCGCCCTCGACGGCGAGATGGCGGCCGACCGCGCCTCGCACTTCCTCAACGTGATGGGCCGGCTCAAGGACGACCGCGCCGTCACGCAGGCGCAGGCCGAGCTTGACACCATCAGCGCGCGCCTCCAGCAGAAGTACCCCGAGACGAATCAGGGGCGGCGCGTGCGCGTCGTGCCGCTCAAGGAGGAGCTGTTCGGCAACATCAGCCTCATCTTCTTCGTGCTGCTCGGCGCGGTCGGGTTCGTGCTTTTGATCGCGTGCGCCAACGTCGCGAACCTCCTGCTCGCGCGCGCGGCGGCCCGCCGTCGCGAGATGGCCGTCCGCATCGCGCTCGGGGCCGGGCGGGCGCGGCTCGCGCGGCAACTCCTCACCGAGAGCCTGCTGATGGCGCTCCTCGGCGGGGCGCTCGGCCTCGCGCTCGCCTACGCGGCGACGAACCTGCTCGTCGCGCTCGCGCCGTCGAACATTCCGCGCATCGAGACGATCGGGATCGACGCCCGCGTGCTCGGGGTGACCTTCCTCATCTCGCTCGTGACGGGATTCCTCTTCGGACTCGCGCCCGCGCTTCAGGCTTCGCAGGTCGATCTGAACGAGACGCTCAAGGAGGGCGGCAGGACGCAGGGCGCGGGCACGGCGGGCAACCGCGCGCTCAGCCTGCTGGTCGTCTCCGAGGTGGCCCTCTCGCTCGTCCTGCTCATCGGGGCCGGCCTCATGATCCGCAGCTTCGTCAGCCTGCAACAGGTTGACCCCGGCTTTAACGCGCACAACGTCCTGACGGCGTGGCTCTACCTGCCGCCGACGAAGTACGACGAAGGGCCCAAGATGCTGGCCTTCCACGAACAGTTGACCGAGCGCATCAGCCACCTGCCCGGCGTCAAGGCGGTGAGCACCGTCAGCGACCTCCCGCTCGGCGGGACGGGGATGACGATGGGCTTTCAGGTCGAGGGCAGCCCCGAGCCGCTCCCCGGCCAGAAGCCGGAGGCCAACTACCGCGTGATCGCCCCCTCCTATTTCGACGTGATGGGCGTCTCGCTGATGCGCGGCCGTGCCTTCACCGAGCAGGATCGTGACGGCTCACCCGGCGTCGTCGTCGTCAACCAGACTCTGGCCCAACGCTACTGGCCGGGGCAGGACGCCGTCGGCAAGCGCATCAGCTTCGGGGGCGCCGAGGGGCCCTGGCTGTCGGTGGTCGGCGTCGTGGCCGATGTCAAGCACCGGCAGCTCGACGCCAGGCCCGAGGTCGAGGCGTACGTGCCCTACAAGCAGAACCCCTGGCCGCTCGTCATCCTGACGGTGCGGACGGAGGGCGACCCGCTGGCACTGGCGGGGGCCGTGCGGCGCGCGGCGCGCGAGGTTGACCCCGATCAACCCGTCTTCGGCATCAAGACGATGGAGCAGCACCTCTCCGACTCGGTGGCCGCGCGGCGTCTCGCCATGACGCTCCTCGGCGGTCTGGCCGCACTGGCCCTGCTGCTCTCGACCGTCGGCATCTACGGCGTCATCTCCTACTTCGTGACGCAGCGGACGCAGGAGATCGGCATCCGCATGGCGCTCGGCGCGCGGCAGTCGGACGTGCTCCGCCTCGTCGTCGGGCGCGGTCTGCGGATGGCGGCCATCGGCGTCGTCATCGGCCTGCTGGCCGCCTTCGCGCTGACGCGGGTGATGACGAGCATCCTCTACGGGGTCGGGGCGACCGACCTCCTCACCTTCATCGCCGTCCCGTCGCTGCTCATCGCGGTGGCCCTGCTGGCGAGTTTCCTACCGGCGCGGCGCGCCACGCGGCTCGACCCGCTCAACGCGCTCCGCCACCAATAGCAAGGAGTTAAGCAATGAGGCGTTTCGTGAAGAAGCTCTCCGCGGTCTGGCTGGCCGCCGCCTGCCTCTGCCTGGCGGCGTCGGCCGCGCGGGCGCAGCAGGCCGCGGCGAAGCAGAAGCAGAAGGAGAAGGTCACAGTCACCATGAAGGACAGAATCGAGTTCGCCGAGGGCGGCACGCTCAACCTGCAAGGGACTTGGGGCGAGGTCACGGTCGAGGGCTGGGATCAGCCCTTCGTCGAGATCACGCTCGACAAGACGACGAATAAGAAGTACGCGCCGAAGAACGAGGCGCAGGCGCAGAAGGCGCTGGCGAAGTTCGGCTACACGGTGAAGAAGGACTCTGCGGCCAGCATCACGCTCGCAGGCTTCCAGCCTTCGTCCAACCTCCTGACGCGCCCCTTCGGCGGCAAGAGCGCGGTCAAGCTGGTCTACACCATCAAGGTGCCGCGCCGCAGCAACGTGAACATCGACCACAGCATGGGCGTGGTCGCGGTCAACGACGTGAGCGGCGACCTCGCCGTCAAAAACCGCATCGGCGAGGTGTCGCTCAAGCTGCCCGAGAACGGCCAGTTCACCGTCGATGCCCGCAGCAAGGTCGGCGATGTCTCTTCGTCGGCGCGCTTCCTGGGCGACAACGGCCGCGAGCACGTCGTCGGCCAAAAGCTCGTCAGCCGTCAGGACGAGCGCGAGTCACATCGCGTCTTCGTCCGCGTTCAGGTCGGGGCCATCACCGTCAGATAGTTGACCGTCAGGCAGACGCGCGGCGCGCGGGCCTTTCGACGCCCGCGCGCCGCCCCCCCCTCCGCAAGCGACCCACACCGGACACTGACAACCTTCACTCGCGGCCGAAAGCGGCTGCCGGGCGAGAGCGCGGCGGCACGCTTTTTTTCATTCGTCCGCCGAGGAATTTAAAACCATGAGACCTACCGAAGCCACCCCCCCGCGGAGCCAGGGCGGCGCGGCCGCCGCCGCCGTCTCTCTCTTAGTCATCGTCCTCTTCGCCGCCACGGCCGTCTACTTCCGGCGTCCGCCGGCCGCGGTGCCGGCCGCCGCGCCCGCCGACGAGTTCTCCGCCGGCCGCGCCATGAAGCACGTGCGCGAGTTGGCACAGGCCCCGCATCCGGTCGGCACGGCCGAGCACGCGCGCGTCGAGCAGTACCTGCGCGCGGAGTTGGCGGCCCTCGGCGTCGAGCCGCAGGTGCAGGAGACGACGGCCGTCAGCACCAGCCGCAACGCGCCCGTCTACGCCGGCACGGTTCACAACGTCCTGGCGCGGCTCGCGGGCACGGAGCACGGGCGGGCCGTGCTGCTCGTCGCGCACTACGACTCGGCCCCGGCCAGCCGCGGGGCCAACGACGACGGGGCGGGGGTCGCGGCCATGCTGGAGACGCTGCGCGCGCTCAAGGCCGGCCCGCCGCTGCGCAACGACGTGCTCTTCCTCTTCAGCGACGGCGAGGAGGTCGGCTCGCTCGGCGCGCGCGCCTTCGTCGAGCAGCACCCGTGGGCGCGGGAGGTCGCCGTCGTCGTCAACCTGGAGGCGCGCGGCAACCGCGGCCCCTCGATGATGTTCGAGACCAGTGAGGGCAACGGCTGGCTCGTCGGCCAGTTGGCCGGCGTCTCGCGCCCCTCGGCCAGCTCGCTCATGTACGAGGTCTACCGCGTGATGCCGAACGACACCGACCTGACCGTCTTTAAGAAGGCGGGCTACGCCGGCTACAACTTCGCGTACATCGACGGCCCGACCCACTACCACACCGGCCTCGACACCGCCGAGAGCGTGGATGAGGGCAGCCTGCAACAGCAGGGGGGCAACATGCTCTCGCTGGCCCGCCGACTCGGCGGAGGCGACCTCACGCAGACGAAGGCTCACGACTCCGTCTACTTCGACCTGCTCGGGCTCGGGCTCGTCCACTACCCGGGTGCGCTCACCCTGCCGCTCGCCGCCGTCGCCGCGCTCGGCTTCCTCGTCGTGCTCGTGTGGGGGCTGCGCCGCGGCACGCTCGGTGCGCTCAAGGTCGTGGGCGGCGCGCTCGCGTCGCTGGCCGCCGTCCTGCTGGCGGCCGTCGCCACCTTCGCCGCCGTCGCCCTGACGCAGGCCGTGGCCGGGGGCGCGTGGACGCCGGACGGCTACAGCTACCACTGGGGACTTTTGACGGCCGGCTTCGCGGCCGTCGCTCTGGCCGCGGCCTCGGGCGTCGTCCTGCTCTGCCGCCGCCGTCTGGGCGTGGCGAACATCGCGGCCGGGGCGTTGATCTGGTGGGCGGCGCTCGCCGTCCTGACGGCGCTCGGGATGCCGGGCGCGAGCTACCTTTTCACCTGGCCGCTGCTGTTCGCCGCGGCGGCGCTCGCCCTGACGCTCCGGCGCGCCGAAGGCGCGGGGCAGGCGGTGCGCCCCGCCCTCCTGCTTTCGCTCTGCGCCGGCCCGGCGCTCATCCTCTTCGTGCCCGTCGTCCTGCTCATCGCGGTCGCTCTGCCGCTGAGCGTCGCCTTCATCCCGGCGGTGCTGGTCGGGCTGCTGACGGCGCTGCTCGTCCCGCAGCTCGACGCGGTCGGGGCCGGCCGGCGCTGGCCGCTGCCGGCCGCCGCGCTCTGCGCCGCCGTGCTGCTCTTCGGCGTCGTCTCGGCCGCGGCCCGCCGCGAGCCGTCGGGGCCGAAGCAGAACACCCTCTTCTACGGGCTCGACGCCGACGCCGCGCGCGCCTTCTGGGCCACCGGCGACGGGCAGGCGGACGAGTGGACGGCGCAGTTCATCAACGGCTCGCGGCGCAGCACGCTGAGCGAGTTCTTCCCCTTCGGCGCGCGCGAGTTTCTGAACAGCGAGGCCCCGGTCGCGACGCTGCAGGCCCCGGCCGTCGAGGTCGCGAGCGACGCGCGTGAGGGCGACGTGCGCACGCTCCGGCTGCGCGTCACCTCGCCGCGGCAGGCGCCCGTCGTGCTCCTGAGCGCGTCCGCGCGCGTGCTCGGCGCCGAGGTCAACGGCCGCCCGGTGGACATGAAGGCGCTGCCCCCGAGCGACCGGCCGGAGAAGGGCTTCGGCCTGAACTTCTTCGGGCTGCCGGCCGAGGGCGTCGAGATCGTCCTGCGCGTCGCCGCCGCCGAGCCCCTCAACCTGCGCGTGGTTGACCGCTCCTACGCGCTGCCCGAGATACCGGGACTCGCCATGAAGGCCCGACCCGACTACATGATCTCGTCCCCCTACTCCTACAGCGACGCGACGCTCGTTAGCAAAACCTACAGCTTCTAAGACGGAGCCCACCGACAGCACCGCCGCCACGGTCAAGACGATGAGCAGCCAGACAGTCACTCTATCCGACAACTTCGACGGCCCCGGTTTCGAGCCGGCGAGCCTCGTGGAACTCCTCCGCGGGAGGGCCGCGCGCACGCCCGACCGCCTCGCCTACACCTTCCTCCTCGACGGCGAGGAGGAGGAGGCGAGCCTCACCTACGGCGAGTTAGACCGGCGCGTCCGCGGCGTCGCGGCGCGGCTCCAGGCCGAAGGGGCCGAAGGGCAGCGCATCCTGCTGCTCTACCAGCCGGGCCTCGAATTCATCGTCGGCTTCTTCGGCTGCCTCTACGCCGGGGCGGTCGCCGTCCCGACCTACCCGCCGCGCCAGAACCGCAGCCTGCTGCGCCTTCAGTCGATCATCGCGGACGCGCAGGCGCGTTTCGTCCTCACGACCTCCGCCATCCTCGCGCGCATCGAGGCCGTCCCGGAGCAGGTCGCCGCGCTCAAGCGCCTGTGCTTCGTCGCGACGGACGCGCTCGCGCCCGAGGTCGCCGACGGGTGGCGCGCGCCGCGGGTGGACGGCGAGACCCTGGCCTTCCTGCAATACACCTCCGGCTCGACGGCCGCGCCGAAGGGCGTGATGGTCACGCACGGCAACCTCCTGCATAACGAGCGGATGATTCGGGAGGGCTGCGGGCACGACGAGCACTCGACCTTCGTCGGCTGGCTGCCGCTCTACCACGACATGGGGCTCATCGGGAACGTGCTCCAGCCGCTCTACCTCGGCTCGCGCTGCGTGCTGATGTCGCCGGTCGCCTTCCTCCAGAGGCCCGCCCGCTGGCTGCAAGCCATCTCGCGCTACCGCGCGCGCACCAGCGGCGGCCCCAACTTCGCTTACAACCTCTGCGTGCGGAAGGTGACGCCGGAGGAGCGCGCCGCGCTCGACCTTTCGAGCTGGACGACGGCCTTCAACGGGGCCGAGCCCGTCCGGCGCGAGACGATGGAGGAGTTCGCCGCCGCCTTCGCCGGGTGCGGCTTCCGCCCCGAAGTCTTCTACCCCTGCTACGGGCTGGCCGAGGCGACGCTCATCGTCTCGGGCGGCGCGCCGCATGAAACGTTCGTCTCCTGCGACGTGCGCGCGTCGGAACTCGAACGCAACCGCGTCGTCGTCGAGGAGGCGGGTGCCCCGGGGGCGAGGCCGCTGGTCGGCTCGGGCCGCGCGCTGCTCGACCAGCGCGTCCGGATCGCCGACCCGGAGACGTTCGAGCGCCTCGGCGACGACGAGGTCGGCGAAATCTGGGTGCAGGGGCCGAGCGTCGCGCGCGGCTACTGGAACCGCCCCGAAGAGACCGAGAAGACCTTCGGCGCGCGCCTGAAGGGTTCGGGCGAGGGGCCGTTCCTGCGCACCGGCGATCTGGGCTTCCTCCGCGCCGGCGAACTCTACGTCACCGGCCGCCTCAAGGACTTGATTATCATCCGCGGGCGGAACCACTACCCGCAGGACATCGAGTTGACGGTCGAGCGCAGCCACGTCGCCCTGCGGCCCGGCTGCGGCGCGGCCTTCTCCATCGACGAGGGCGGCGACGAGCGGCTCGTCGTCGTGCAGGAGGTCGATCACCGGCGCGCCTTCGACGCCGCGGAGGTCGCCGAGCGCGTCCGCCAGGCGGTCGCCGAGGAGCACGAAGTGCAGGTGCACGCCGTCGCACTCATCAAGACGGGCAGCATCCCGAAGACTTCGAGCGGGAAGATTCAGCGCCACGCCTGCCGCGCGGCCTTCCTCGCTCAGAGCCTTGACGCGGTCGGCGGATGGCAGGCCGCAGAGCCTTCATCGGCGACCGCCGCAGGCACGTGTGCGGCCCCCGGCGCCGCGCGCCCCTCGACGTTCGAAGGCGTCGTCGCCTGGCTCGCCGCGCTGCTCGCCTCGAAGCTCGGCGTCGCCGCCGAGACCATCGACCCGCACTGCCCGCTCTCGCGCTACAGCATCGACTCGCTGCTCGCCGTCGAGCTGGCGCACGCCATCGAGACCGGCCTCTCCGTCAGCCTCCCGATGGTCAGCTTCCTGAACGAGACGAGCGTCGCACAACTTGCGGCGGAAATCTCCGTGCGCCCGAAGGACGCGGAGGACGCGCCGGCCGTCGCGCCCAAGGGCACGGGCGCGGAGGGAACGGCCGGCGCGTCTGCACTCTCGCGCGGGCAGAAGGGGCTCTGGTTCCTGCACGGGGTCGCGCCGGACAGTCCCGCCTACAACATCTCAAGTGCGGTGCGCGTCGCCGGCGGACTCGACGTGGCGGCACTCCGCCGCGCCTTCCAGAAGCTGGTTGACCGGCACGAGTCTCTGCGCACGACCTTCACTTCGGAGATGGGCGAGCCCGTCCGCCGCGTGAGTCCCGCGGCCGAAGTCTCTTTCGAAGCGCGGGACGCTTCCGCCCTGTGCGAAGCGGAGCTGTCGGCACGCCTCTCCGAAGAGGCGCACAGACCTTTCGACCTTGAGGCCGGGCCGCTGCTCCGCGTCCACGTCTTCGGGCGTGGGGCGGAAGGCCACGTCCTCCTGCTCGTGATGCACCACATCGTCGCCGACTTCTGGTCGGTGGGCGTGCTACTGCGTGAACTGGCGGCGCTCTACGGCGCGGAACTGTCGGGTGCGTCCGCGCCACTCGACGCGCCCGCCGCCACCTTCGACGAGTACGTCCGCCGGCAGGAGGCGCTGATGGCGAGCGCCGAGGGCGAGCGCCTCTGGTCTTACTGGGGTGAGCGGCTCTCGGGCGAGCTGCCCGCGCTCAATCTGCCGTTCAAGGGGCAGCGTCCCGCCGCGCAAACTTTCTGCGGGGCTTCGCAGACCCTCCGCGTCGGGCCGGAACTCACGCGCGCGCTCAAAGAGCTTGGCCGCGCGCACGGCGCGACACTCTACATGGTGCTGCTCGCGGCCTTCGAGACGCTTCTTTATCGCTACACGGGGCAGGAGGACATCCTCGTCGGCTCGCCCACGACCGGGCGCGCGCGCAACGAGTGGAGTGACCTCGTCGGCTACTTCGTCAACCCCGTCGTGCTGCGCTCCAACCCGTCGGCCGGCGCGAGCTTCGAGGAGTTCCTGAGCGGTGTGCGTCAGGACGTGCTCGCCGCCTTCGCGCATCAGGACTTCCCCTTCGCCACGCTGGTCGAGCGCCTGCAACCGGTACGCGACAACAGCCGGCCGCCGCTCTTTCAGGTGATGTTCGTCTTGCAGAAGGCGGGCCGGCGGGAGGAGGAAGGGCTGGCACTCTTCGCGCTCGGCGAGGGCGGCGCGCGGCTCGACCTCGGCGCGCTCTCACTCGAATCAGTCGCGCTCGAACAGCGCGTCTCGCAGTTCGACCTCACGCTCAACGTGGCCGAGGCCGAGGGGAGCCTCTTCGGCTCGCTCCAGTACAACACAGACCTCTTCGACGCGGCGACGGTCAGGCGCATGGCCGCCAACCTCGAGACGCTGCTCGCCGCCGCCGCCCAGGCCCCGGCGCTCAAGCTCTCGGAACTGCCGCTGCTCGCCGCCGCGGAGCGCGAACAGGTTCTCTGCGGCTGGAACTCGACGAGGCGCGACTACCCGACGGGCAAGTGCCTCCACCAGTTCTTCGAGGAGCAGGCCGCACGCACCCCCGACCGCATCGCCCTCATCCACGGCGACGAGCGACTTTCTTATCGTGAACTCAACGAGCGCGCCAACCGCCTCGCGCACCATCTCCGCACCCTCGGCCTCACGCCGGAGTCGCGCGTCGGCGTCATGCTCGAACGCACGCCCGACCTGCTCGTCTCACTCCTCGCCGTCCTGAAGGCCGGCGGAGCTTACGTCCCGCTCGACCCCACGTATCCGCGAGACCGCCTCGCCTTCATGCTCGAAGACGCCGCCGCCGCGGCCCTCATCACCGGGGAGTCGCTGCTCGGCCTGCTGCCCGCGCACGCCGCACAGGTCGTCAACCTCGACGCCTGGCGCGCGCAGGCCGCGATTCTGCCGCCTACGAACCCGCCCTGCGTGGCGGGTGCGCAGAACCTGGCCTACCTCATCTACACCTCCGGCTCGACCGGCAGGCCCAAGGCCGTCGCCATCGCACACTCCAGCGCCGCCACCTTCCTCCATTGGGCCGCCGAGAGCTTCACCGCCGACGAGTTAGCGGGCGTCTTGGCCTCGACCTCGGTCTGCTTCGACCTCTCGGTCTTCGAGCTGTTCGCCCCGCTCGCGGTCGGCGGCTCGGTCATCCTCGCCGACAACGCTTTGGCCCTGCCCGCCCTGCCGGCCGCCTCCGCGGTGACGCTCATCAACACCGTGCCCTCGGCCATGACCGAGCTGGTGCGGCAGCGGGCCGTCCCCGAGGGCGTGCGGGTGGTCAACCTCGCGGGCGAGGCGCTCAAGCGTTCGCTCGTCGAGTCCATCTATGACGTGAGCACAGTCCACAGGGTCGTCAACCTCTACGGCCCGTCGGAGGACACCACCTACTCCACCTTCACCGAAGTCCTGCCCGGCGAGGAGGTGACCATCGGGCGGCCGCTGGCGAACACGCGCGCCTACGTCGTGGACTCAGCGCTGCGCCCCGCCCCCGTGGGCGTCCCCGGCGAGCTGCTGCTCGGCGGCGAGGGCCTCGCCCGTGGCTACCTCAACCGCGCGGCGCTGACGGCCGAGCGGTTCATCCCCGACTCGTTCTCGGGGGAGGTCGGGGCGCGGCTCTACCGGACGGGCGACCTGGTGCGGTGGCTGGCCGACGGGCGGATAGATTTCTTAGGGCGGCTGGATCACCAGGTGAAGGTGCGGGGCTTCCGCATCGAGCTGGGTGAGATAGAGGCGGCGCTGCTCAAGCACGAGACGGTCGCCGAGGCGGTGGTGGTGGCGCGGGAGGCGGGGGCGGGTGACGTGCGCCTCGTCGCCTACCTCTCGGGCGGCGGCCACGTCCCGCCCGTCACGGAGCTGCGCGCGTACCTGAAGGAGCTGTTGCCCGAGTACATGATCCCCGTCACGTGGGTCGTGCTCGAACGGCTGCCTTTGACGCCCAACGGCAAGGTGGACAGAAAAGCTTTGCCCGCTCCCGAGGCTTCGCGCCCCGGCGACTCCGACGGCTACGTCGCGCCGCGCACGCCCGCCGAGGAGCTGCTCTGCGCCGTCTGGTCGGAGCTGCTCGGGGTCGAGCGCGTCGGCGTCGAGGACAACTTCTTCGAGCTGGGCGGCCACTCGCTGCTGGTGACGCAGGTCGTCTCGCGCGTGCGGCAGGTCTTCGAGGTCGAGCTGCCGCTGCGCTCGCTCTTCGAGTCGCCCACCGTCGCGGAGCTGTCGGCGCGCGTCGGGGCCGCGGCGGCCGACGGGCTGAGCGCCCCGCCGCCGCTCGTGAAGTTCGAGAGAGAAGGGCCTGTGCCGCTCTCGTTCGCGCAGCAGCGCCTCTGGTTCTTAGACCGTTTGGAGCCGGGGAGCGCCGCCTACAACATCCCGGCCGCCGTCCGCCTCACCGGCAGGCTCGACGTGGCCGCCCTGGAGCGGAGCCTCAAAGAGATCGTCCGCCGTCACGAGACGTTGCGCACCACCTTCGCGGAGATGGACGGCGAGCCCGCGCAGCTCATCCGCGAGGCGGCCGAGATCGCGCTCTCCGTCGTCGATCTGACGCACCTCCCCGAGCAGGAGCTTGAGGGCGAGGCCGCACGGATGGCGCAGGCCGAGGCGCGCGCCCCGTTCGACCTCTCGGCCGGGCCGCTGCTGCGGGCCACCCTTCTCCAGTTGGGCGGCGAACGGCATCAACTGCTTGTCACGATGCACCACATCGTCTCGGACGCGTGGTCGGTCGGGGTGCTTCTGCGCGAGCTGGCGGACTGCTACCGCGCGTACGCGGGCGGGGCCGCGACCTGTCTGAACGAACTCCCGATCCAGTACGCGGACTTCGCACTCTGGCAGCGCGGGTGGCTGCGCGGCGAGGTGGTGGAGCGGCAGCTCGAATACTGGATGGAGCAACTGCGTGACGCGCCCGCCGTGCTCGAACTCCCCGCCGACCGCCCGCGCCCCGCCGTGCAGACCTACAACGGGTCGTTCGAGACGCACCTCATTCGCAAGGAGCTGGCCGACTCGCTGAAGGCGCTCGCGCGCCGCGAGGGGGTGACGCTGTTCATGGCGACGCTGGCCGCTTTCAAGGTTCTGCTCCACCGCTACACGCGGCAGGAGGACATCCTCGTCGGCACGCCCATCGCCAACCGCACGCGCGGCGAGACTGAAGGACTCATCGGCTTCTTCGTCAACACGCTCGTCATGCGCACGCGCCTCGGCGGCGACCCCACCTTCCGCGGGCTGCTGTCGCAGGTACGCGAGACGGCGCTCGCCGCCTATAACTACCAAGACCTCCCCTTCGAGCGTCTGGTCGAGGCGCTGCGCCCCGAACGCAACCTCAGCCACTCGCCGCTCTTTCAGGTGATGTTTGCTTTACAGAACGCGCCTGCCGCGACACCCGCGCTCGACGGCCTCGAGGTTGACGCGCGCGAGGTCGAAACGGGGACGGCGAAGTTCGATCTCAACTTAAGCCTGACGGACGGCGAAGAAGGGCTGACGGCGAAGTTCGAGTACAACACAGACCTCTTCGACGCGGCGACGGTCAGGCGCATGGCCGCCAACTTCGAGACGCTGCTCGCCGCCGCCGCGGAGAACCCCGACTGCCGCGTGGCCGAGCTGCCGCTGCTGGCGAAGGCCGAGCACGAACAACTTCGTCAGTGGAATGCGACGAGGCGCGACTACCCGACGGGCAAGTGCCTCCACCAGTTCTTCGAGGAGCAGGCCGCACGCACCCCCGACCGCATCGCCCTCATCTATGGTGACGCGCGCCTCTCCTACCGCGAGCTGAACGAGCGCGCCAACCGCCTCGCGCACTACCTGCTCGCCCTCGGCCTCACGCCGGAGTCGCGCGTCGGCGTCATGCTCGAACGCACGCCCGACCTGCTCGTCTCGCTGCTCGCCGTCCTGAAGGCCGGCGCCGCTTACCTCCCGCTCGACCCGGCCTACCCGCGAGACCGCCTCGCCTTCATGCTCGAAGACGCCGGCGCGCTCCTGCTCACGAGCAGGGCGCTGAGCGAGGGCGTTACGGCCGCGGCCGCCGACATCATCCGCCTGGAGGAGATCGAGGAGGAGGTCTCGCGCGGCCCGGCCGTGAATCCAGTCTGCGCGGCGGGTGCGCAGAACCTGGCCTACCTCATCTACACCTCCGGCTCGACCGGCAGGCCCAAGGCCGTCGCCATCACGCACTCCAGCGCCGCCACCTTCCTCCATTGGGCCGCCGAGAGCTTCTCCGCCGACGAACTCTGCGGCGTGCTCGCCTCGACCTCGGTCTGCTTCGACCTCTCGGTCTTCGAGCTCTTCGCCCCGCTCTCGGTCGGCGGCTCGGTCGTCCTCGCCGACAACGCGCTGGCGCTCCCGACGCTGCCGGCCGCGGCTCGGGTGACGCTTATCAACACCGTGCCCTCGGCCATGACCGAGCTGGTGCGGCAAAGGGCCGTCCCAGAGGGCGTGCGGGTGGTGAACCTCGCGGGCGAGGCGCTCAAGCGCTCGCTCGTCGAATCCATCTATGAGACAGGGACGGTGGGGAAGGTCGTCAACCTCTACGGCCCGTCGGAGGACACCACCTACTCCACCTTCACCGAAGTCCTGCCCGGCGAGGAGGTGACCATCGGGCGGCCGCTGGCGAACACGCGCGCCTACGTCGTGGACTCGGCGCTGCGCCCCGCCCCCGTGGGCGTCCCCGGCGAGTTGCTGCTCGGCGGCGACGGACTCGCCCGCGGCTACCTCAACCGCCCCGCCTTGACGGCCGAGCGGTTCATCCCCGACCCGTTCTCCGGCGTGGCGGGGGCGCGGCTCTACCGGACGGGCGACCTGGTGCGGTGGCTGGCCGACGGGCGGATCGATTTCTTAGGGCGCTTTGACCATCAGGTGAAGGTGCGGGGCTTCCGCATCGAGCTGGGTGAAATAGAGGCGGCGCTGCTGCGACATCCTTCCGTCGCCGAGGCGGTGGTGGTGGCGCGGGAGGCGGGGGCGGGTGACGTGCGCCTCGTCGCCTACCTCTCGGGCGGCGGCGAGCAGGTCGCCAACGTCTCGGAGTTGCGCTCATACCTCAAGGAGAGCTTGCCTGAGCACATGATCCCTTCGCTGTTCGTGGTGCTTGAACGTCTGCCGCTGACGCCCAACGGGAAGGTGGACAGAAAAGCTTTGCCCGCGCCCGAAGCTTCACGTCCCGCGCGCGGCGAGTCTTACGTCGCGCCGCGCACGCCCGCCGAGGAGCTGCTCTGCGCCGTCTGGTCGGAGCTGCTCGGGGTCGAGCGCGTCGGCGTCGAAGACAACTTCTTCGAGCTGGG
>Ga0213876_10001513_pt1 | contig 14385 bp, 11 predicted proteins | sample BarmaccomBMRX_R9_FD_160113 | JGI IMG/M metagenome (GOLD analysis project Ga0213876, IMG submission 160113) | Root-associated microbial communities from Barbacenia macrantha in rupestrian grasslands, the National Park of Serra do Cipo, Brazil - RX_R9 | ecosystem: Host-associated > Plants > Roots...
ATTGTCATTACGGCTCAATTTCTGGAAAGGCGGTACAAGAGCCAACTCACGGGCGATGCCGTTCAACTGCTCGGCACAGTCATCGGAGCGGCACAACGCATGGAAAGCATGATCCGAGACGTGCTTACTTACGCCACCGCCACCAAGCACGTGGAGAGCCCAGTTCCCGCGACTGATTCGAACGTCACCCTGGGCTCCGTTCTTCAGAGTCTTGCCACCTTGATCAGCGACTCCGGCGCAACCGTTACATACGACAATCTGCCGATCGTGGCCGTTCACGAGAACAGCCTCGCGCAGATTTTCCAGAATCTGATCGGCAACGCGCTGAAGTATCGCGGGAGTAACCCTCCCACGGTGCACGTGTCGGCGGTCGAACGGTCTGGTTGGTGGGTTTTCTCGGTGAGTGACAACGGAATTGGCATTGATCCCGCATTTGCGGAGCAGATCTTCGGCTTGTTCAAGCGTTTGCATCGACAGGAAGAATACGCAGGAAGCGGCATCGGTCTGGCAGTTTGCCAGCGCATCGTTGAGCAATACGGGGGACGTATCTGGCTGGAGAAATCGGCTGAGGGCCAGGGCGCCACCTTCTGCTTTACCCTTCCGGTACAACCGGCAGCGAGCACTTAGCGAAGCGAGAACGTTTCTTGCTGCGCGCCAGTAAGGCCGCGCCATCTTATGCGGCGATACCATCGATCACATGCGAAATGGAGTGGTTGCACTCTTGATTTTGGCGGCCTTAAGGCTTGCCTCCGGCCAGGTAAATGTGGCGGAGAAACATCCGTTTGGAATAGCGGACTGGGCGGCAATGCGCAGCGCCCGAGCGACGGCTGTCAGTCCGGATGGCAAGACGATTCTCTACGACGTTCGTTTTGGCGCGCCTAAAGGCCGTACCACGGACGAGTGGCATACCGTCAGCGCCAACGGAGGCGATGCTAAAAAACTGGATCTGCCGGCAGGCTTCACTCCGTTTGGTTTTGCCTCGGCCGGCTTTGCGCTGTACGGTTCATACAGGATCAACAACATTGGCCAGTTTGCAATCTTCGCGCTGGACGGCCTGACTGCAAAATCGGTGCCGCAGACCACCGTTCTGCTGCCGCGCGGGGTAGAGCACGCGCTCCCGTCCCCCGACGGATCGTCTTACGCGCTGCTTGCCGATTCGCGTCCGCCTGATGCCCTTGCCGAGACGCGCAGCGTCATTGAACCCGATGAGGTGAGCATCTACGTGGTGAAGTCCGACGGCACGCATGGCCAGCGGTGGTGCTCTGATCTCAAGTGGATCTCGAGTGGGGCTGATCCTGCTTCGGGCAATCCCTCGATCGCCTGGTCACCGAAGGAATCGACGCTCGCGGTGGTCTCGATGACGCCAAAAATCGGCTTTCACTACGTCCGCTCATTCATCGATACCTGTACAGCTTCGGGAAGCCACCGCATTGCTGAAATTCAGAACACCGTGAGCGGTGTCGCCTGGACGGATGAGGCAAATCTTGCGTTTCTCAGCACGAACAACTCGGTCCTGACCCCCGACGAGGTCTATACGGTGGCAGTTTCCGGCGGCAAGCCGATAAACCGAAGTCCCAATTTGAATGGCAGCGCCGTGAGCCTGGCAGCGGACGCGCATGGTCATGTCTGGGTCGAAGTGAATCGCGGCATTCGGTCCGAAGTGATGGAGCTGCGCAATAACGAACTCCTTCCCGGCTACAAATGGGAAGGCGGAGTAATCGCGGGGCCACCTGTTTCTTCCCCGTACTCATCTGGAACAGCACAGCTCGCGTTCACGGTCGGTGATCCGACTCATGCTGCAAACGTCGCAGTTCTGCAAGCAGGCGGGCTTCACAAGATTACGAGCGAAGGGCACGATCTGCTGAGTAAGCTCGCGCTGGGGCCAGTGCGCGGCATTCATTGGAGCAATAAAGAAAACGTCCCACTTGAGGGTATTGCCACTTTTCCGGCCGGCTACAGCGACGGTCAGAAGTATCCATTTCTCGTGTTGCCGCATGGCGGGCCTGAATCGAACGACCTGTTGCTGCTTGATTCTTTCTCGCGTATCATCGCGGGGCTTGGGTACGTGGTCATCCAACCCGAATATCGCGGGTCAACCGGGTATGGGGACAAGTTTCTCGACGCGATCTATCAGCATTTCGGTGACCGGGCTTATCGCGACGTCGACAGTGCTACCGATTACGCGATCTCCCAGGGCTGGGCAGATCCGAATCGGTTGGCTATCTTCGGCTGGAGCGCCGGCGGGTTCATGACTTCCTGGACCGTTACGCAGACGGGCCGCTACAAAGCCGCGATCGAAGGCGCCGGAATCACCGATTGGGCCAGCTTCATCTGGACCAGCGACGTGCAGCAGATCGATTATGATGCCCGCTCGCCGTCACAGGATCCGGAAGCGTTCCGCAAATTCTCAGCGGTTGATTTTGTGGAGAAGGTGACCACTCCCACGCTGGTTCTACACGGCTGTGCAGACTATCGAGTTCCTACGTATCAAGGCCGCGAGTTTTTCGAATCGCTGCTGGCGCATGGGAAGACGACTCGCATGATCGAGTACCCCGGCTCGCCTCACTTTCCCGTTCTTTGGGAGCAGCGCGAAAACGTGTTTCAGGAGATTGCGGACTGGCTGAAGCGCTATAACCCCTAGCAGCTACTCCTGCCTGCGCCGCGCGGTGGCGGCGGATGGGAACAGTGAGCGATCCGCGAGCGCGACCTGCGCCTTACGCGCCTGCTCAGAACCGGGATACTTCTGAATCAACGCGCGCAGTTCCTGCACTGCCTGGGTGCGTTGGCCGTTCTTCGCTAGCGCCACGCCCTTCATGTAAGCCGCATCCCTGGTGCGCGGATTCTGTGGGTACCGCTCGAGCACAGCATCGAAGGACTGTATCGCGCCGCGGAAATCGCTCTGGTTGTACGCGATCTCGCCCAGATAGAATTGCGCGCTCGCCGCATACTCGGTGTTGGGGAAGTAGGTCAGATACTGCTGATATTCCTGCATCGCGAGCGGCGTGTTTCCCGTCTGCTGGTCGCGCCGCGCGTCGGTAAACAACTGGGCCGCGCTGACGCCAGCCGGGGGCCCGCTAGGGGCCGCAGCACCACCCTGAACCGGCACCGTAGTCGAGCTCATCGCTCCCCCCGGAGGCCCGGTCGTCCCCTGCGCTCCTGGCGCTGGCGGTGGGCTCTGCATGATCTGCATCTGATTTTTCAAGTCCGTGACCTTGGCGTCGATGCGCTCCAGCCGCGCGCCCAAATCCGCCAGCGCATCGCGCAAGGAACGGACATCTTCGCTGGTCGACTCGACCTTCGTGCCGAGATTATTCACGGGACCAAGCGAGTTCGCAACCGTGGTTCGGAGCGCGTCCTGCATGCCCGCGACCTGGTCGGCAGTGTGCTGCGTCTCGCCCGCGATGGTGTTCAACATGCCGGTCAGCACATCGAGCTTCGAGCTCAATTGCTGCTGGTTTTGCTGCATGGTATCGAGCCGTGCATCCAGCTCGCGTTGTAACGCCAGAAGATCTTTGTTAACAGCGAAGGAGAACGGCGCAAATATCAGGGCACATGCGGCGACGCGCAGGAATTTCATTTGAATTCACTCCTCATGATGAGGGGACGGCTTTGTTCCGTCCCCCTTTCAGGCTTGTCTTCAGTTTAAGAGAACAGCGGATAGCGGTCAGCGTTTACTGCCCGGCGGAAAAGTGATCGCGCCGGTTGCGTGCGTAGCAGTCCTCGCTAGCATCCGTACACAGCGGCCGCTCCTTGCCATAGCTGATGGTCTTGAGCTTATCTCCGGGAACGCCCATATTGATTAGCGCTTCCTTTGCTGCCGCGGCGCGGCGATCGCCGAGTGCCAGGTTGTACTCTGCCGATCCGCGCTCGTCACAGTTCCCTTCGATGGTCACAACGAAGTTCGGATCCATGGAGAAGACCTGCTTCAGCGCCGTTGCATCACTTTGAAGAATCGGCTGGTCCTCAGCGCGGATATCGCTCTTGTCGTAGTCAAAGTGAATATCCTGCACCTGCTGGGCAAGTATCTGAGCGGCTGTTAAATTATTGCCCTGATTTGTGGCAGGCGCGGGTGGTTGCGCGGTGGCGACGGTAACGGTGGCTTCGCCATCTGCGGTTCCACCCGGTCCGGTCGCGGTCAGATGATAAGTCGTGGTTTGGGTCGGATAGACAGCACGGCGGCCACTCGGACTGACAGGCCCGATGCCTTCGATGGTGACGTTTGTCGCATCAGTCACGCTCCAACGCAATGAAGATGGCTGCCCGGCGTTCACCGTGGTGGGCTCCGCCGTGAAGTAATTGATGGTTGGCTTGTTGGCCGGCGGCGTCATTGTTTGCGGTGGCGGCGGTGGCGGCGGTGGTGGCGTCTTCTTGTGACAACCTGCTGCAAAAGCTAAAAGCAAGGTTGACAAGGCGATCGATAAAACTCGGCGTTCTTGCATGTTGACTGACTTTCCTTCCTCCCTCTAATTTGTAACTTAACCTGTTTATTCTTTTTACTGCTCCGCATTCACCCAGTAGGGTTTTTCGTTGCTGCCGGTCTGCGTAATCTGGTGCTTACCTGTCCCGTCGGCATTCATTTCCCAGATCTGCGATTCGCGGCCGCGCTTTGAAGCATAGACAATGTGTGCGCCGTCGGGCGCAAAACTCGGATTCTCGTTTCGCCCTTCGTTGGACGTCAACTGTGTGATCTGTTGAGTGGCGACGTCCATGACAAAGATGTTGTAATTGCCAGGTTCGAACCCCTTGGTCCAGGCGAACGCAATGTGCTCCCCATCCGGGCTCCAGGAAGGATTCGTCGCCTCACCGGTACCGGCGGAAAGCCGTTGCACATCGGTTCCTTCGAGGCCCATGTGATAGACCTGCGGCAATCCGGAGCGACCGGAAACATCCACCAGATCGGTGCCCGTCTTCGGGTTGATTTTGGGCTCCACCTCAATGACTCCGGATGCGGTGAGCCTATGCAATGCGCTTCCGTCGGCGTTTGCCATGTAGAGTTGTGCGTTGCCGCCGGCCAAAGTCGACGAGAAAATAACACGTTTCGAGTCGGGCGTAAAGGTGACAAACGCATTCATGGACGCCCGTTGATTGTAGAACGGAAGCTTTCGGCCACTGTCGAGTGAAAACATTTGAATCGCCGGATAGCCCACGGCCCATGTTGTGAATGCCACCGTGTGCCCGTCGGGCGAAGCCGAGGGAAACGTAGAGATGGAGTGGTAATTCGTGAGCTGCCGCTGGTCAGTCCCATCCCAATTCATCACCCAAATTTCTTTCGAGCCGGTGCGCTCGGAGACGAACACGATGCGCGTGCCCACCAGGCTCTTGCCCCCGAACTGCGCCAGAATGTCGGCTGCGTAGCGGTGACCCGCGTCGACGGCGCCCTCGTTCGTCATGGGCGCCGTATAGACTTTTCCAAACACCTGTGCCTGCTGCAGGGTTTGCATCTGCGTCGAGGTGCTGTAGAACCAGCCGAACACGACGAACATGCCGCGGTCCTCGGCTCCATAGCCCAGTCCAAGATAATTGGCCGATACGGGCGGCAGACTCCAATCCGTAATGCGGTTGGCGACCATGGTGATGGCGCGGCCGCGGCTTGGCGGCGCGATGCCGGCAATCAAATCCGACGGTTGTTGCGGAGCCTGCAGCGGATAAAGCGTCTTAGGGACGAAGTTGATGAGCGGCGAGCCTTCGAGATCGCCGCGCACCGTATCGTTGAACGCCGCGATGTAAGCGCCTGCCGCACCCGAAGCACGAAAATCAGTCACCGCAACGTGAGGTTTACCAGGATTCTTTTCAATGGTTCCCTGCACCTGCTGGCCGAGAAGCCAACCCAGGCCGCATAGTGCAAGCAAAACTAAAGCAACGAAGAAAGTTCGCATCAGCGTAAGTTAAAAGTGAATTGAGCCGTAATTGAGTTCTCTGCGATCTGTGGCGGCAGCGGCGGCAGCGGATTCGCCTGATAGACGGCACGCAGGGCCGTATTGTCGATGGACGGGTTGCCGCTGGTCTGCACAATTTGCGGATTCCGAACGCTTCCGTCGCGCATGATGATAAAGCCTACGATGGCGGGTGCGGTCTGCGTGTTGGCGGCCAAGCCGTTCGTGTTCCAGTTCTGAGCAATGCGGTCGCGGATCATCTGCGCATACCAACCCAACCGGTTGTTGCCTAAGGGCGTGTTCGGACCTACTCCGACTTGCCCTCCACCTGCCGGGCCGCCGTACATGGGATTCGACAGCGCCTGGCGCTCCGAAAATACCTGGTTTCTGGGGGTTGGTTGTTGATACGTTTGCTGCTTCGTTTGCCGCTCAGCCTGCTTCTTTTTCTTTTCGGCAATCTCGAACGCGTTCTTGTCCGGAACTGGAGCCTTCTTTTCTACGGTTTGCTTCGCCGGGGCGGTGGGAACCTGCGACTGGGTGTCATTCGCAACGGGATTGGTAGGCGCTTCGTGCCGGGGAATGGGAATGTTGTGCACGGCCGAAACGGCATATGCCGGACCACCCGCGGGGTTGACGTCGCCCAATGTGTCACGATGCCGATTCAACCAGACCCAGCTCAGGAAGAGCACGGCAACCACGCCCGCGTGAATCAGCAACGAACCCGCAAATGGCGCCCCGAGCGGATCGCGTTGGTCCAATATGTCGACAGGCTCGGGCATCGCGTTAGCGCCGCTGCCGCGCGGCCTCATCTACCGGCGCGGTGACCATCTTCACCTCAAACTTCGCTTCGCCGAGTTCTGCAATCACCTGTGCGATCACGTCCCACGGCGTTTGCTTATCAGCGCGCACATACACGGACGTGGCATTGTGAAATCGCTGCCGGACGGCGTCTCCGATGATGTGAATGTTGACAGTCTTGTCGTTGAGAAAAGTTTCGCCGTTCTTCGTGATGGTGATGACAGGCAGATCCTGGGCCGTATTCTGCACGCGCCGGACTTGCGGTACCTGAACATCCAGGCCGAATTCCATCACGTTGGCGGTGATCATAAAAATCACCAGCAGAACCAGAACCACATCCACCAGGGGAACAACGTTGATCTCCGACATGGCAGACGGACCGCCGAACCGCCGCCCACGCCTGCCGCCCTCGCCGAAAGAGAATGCCACGTTTATCGCCTAGCCGCCGAAATCCCGCTCCGCCAAGTTTTGAAACTCAATGGCGAAGTCTTCCATTCGCGTACCCATCTCCTTGATGCGCGTGCCGAAAAGGTTGTAGAAGATTGCGGCTGGAATCGCGGCCGCTAAACCAATCGCGGTTGTCAGGAGCGCCTCCGAAATGCCCGGAGCGACCGCTCGCAAGCTTGTGCTGCCCGCATTGGCCAGTCCTTGAAAGGCGTCGATGATTCCCCAGACGGTCCCGAACAAACCGATGAACGGCGACACAGTGGCGACGGTCGCCAGCCAGTTCATGTTCATTTCGAGCTTAGTGACTTCTTCACTGATTCCGAGCTGCAAACTGCGCTCGACGGCCGGTTTGTTCACTAAGGCTCCGCGCTGTTTGACTTGGCGTTCAATCTCGCTATAGCCAAAATCAAAAACGGCCACCAGCGGCGCGGCGCTAAACTGCTCGCTAGCCATCGCGACTGCCTGCAGATTATTCGCCTTCCGGAATATGCGGAGAAAGTTGCGATTCTGCCGTCGCGCGCGACCGAAAACGTTGCTCTTCGAAAAGGCAATCGTCCACGAAAACAGCGAGAAAAGGATCAAAATTACGATGATTGCTAACGGAACCGGTCTTAGGTTCTGAACGATGTCCCACAGAGAAAGATCTGCGGGGACCAGCAGAAAGTGCAATATCCGAGTGTCCTTTCCGGTTACTTCATCCTCATTATAGAAAGCGAGGTGTTTCCGCTAACCTGTTGGAAGGCTTAGCACGCGCGCGAGTTTCACGCCGCCGAGATTAACTTCTGTTCGCTTTATAATTCGGTCACATGCTGGTGGAGCTCATCGTGGAAAACTATGCGGTGGTAGAGCAGGCGCGCATTCGTTTTCAAAAGGGCCTGAATGTGCTGACGGGCGAAACCGGCAGCGGCAAATCCATTGTGGTTGATTCGCTCGCGTTATTGCTGGGCGCGCGAGCCTCCGCGGAGATGATTCGCAGCGGCGAGAACAAAGCGCGTGTGGCCGGGATGTTCGCGTTGGAAGCGGGCGACGAATGGCAAAAACTGCTTTCCGAAGCAGGCATTGAGCGGGCGGGCGACGAAGAGCTGATTGTCGAACGCGAGATCACGTCGAACGGCAAGTCGCGCGCGTTCGTGGCAAATCGTCCGGTCACGACGGCATTTTTACGCCAGCTCGCGCCGGTTCTCGGCGACATTCATGGACAGAACGAGCAACAATCCTTGTTCACGACGCAAGCGCAACGCGAGATTCTCGACGAGTATGCGCGTGCGGGCCCGCTCCGGAGGCAAATCGCTGATCTGTTTTCGGAATGGCACGTCCTCGGTGAAAAACTCGAAGAGCTCAGCCGCGACGAGCAGGAGAAACTGCGTTTGCTCGATCTCTGGAAATTCCAGACGAAGGAAATCGAGTCCATCGCACCGAAGCCCGGCGAAGATGCGGAGCTTGCGGTCGAACGCAAGATTCTGCAGAATGTGACGCGGCTGCAGGAGAGTGCCGCGGCCGCGTTTTCGGTTCTCTACGAATCGCCTGAGAGCGCCACAACACAGGTCGGCCACGCTATCAAGCGAGTGGAGGAGCTCCTCCGCATTGACGAGAGCTTGGCCGAAACCGGGGCGGGCCTAAAGCAAGCCTTAGCCATGTTGAACGAGGCGTCTTACGGACTTCGTGATTATCTGGGAAGGTTAGAAGGTGATCCGGCGCGGCTTGAGGACATCGAGGCGCGGCTCGCAGCGCTCGATCGGCTGAAACGGAAATATGGGCCGGCGATGGAGCAAGTCGTAGCCTTTTACGAAGACGTAAAGAAACGTGCAGATGAAGTAGAAAACGCCACTGAACGTCGCGCTGTCCTGGAAGGGGAACGCGAGCAAGTAGCCGCGCAATACGAAAAGAATGCTGCGGAGCTCACGGTCCTGCGCACGCAAGCCGCGGCCAAGCTCAGCAAACAGGTTGAAAGTGAATTAAAAGCGCTCGCCATGGCCGGCACGCAGTTCCGGGTTGTGGTTCGTCCGGGTGGATGGACAGCGCACGGCACGGACGAGATTGCATTCCTTGTTTCGCCGAACCGCGGCGAAGAATTGAAGCCACTCGAAAAGATCGCGTCCGGCGGCGAGCTTTCACGCATTGCGCTAGCGCTCAAAACCGCCCTCGGAGATGCAGACGAGCATTTGGGCACGCCGACTCTGGTCTTCGACGAAGTAGATGCGGGGGTCGGAGGGGCGGCCGCGGCAGCCGTCGGAAAACGTTTGAAGGCGTTGTCGCGTTCGAATCAGGTGATCTGCGTGACTCACCTAGCACAAATCGCCGGTTTCGCCGACCATCACTACGCGGTCTGCAAACGCGAGCGCAAAGGGCGCGTGACTACAGAAGTGTTCGAGCTTCCCCGCGAACAGCGCGCGCAGGAAATAGGCCGCATGTTGTCGGGCGAGAAGATTACTCCCGAAGCGCTCAAGCAAGCCGAGCAGTTGATGCAGGCCGGACTAACCGCCTGACGCTGATGCCAACCCAAGCCGCCGTTTAACGGATTCGATAAACGAGCGCGATTCTTGTATGCCGAGCTTTGCTGTTCCTAGAAAATAAATCGCGCCGTACACCGGGATCACGACCAGTCCAGTTACCTTCGGATGCTCGAGCCCAAACAGCAGCTTCAGCGCGTACCCCACGCCTGCGCCTGCTAACGCTACCGCCCATAGCCTCCCGGTAAAGTCAGAGGGCAGGGGAGTTCTTCCAATGCGCTCGCCTAGCGCGTGGCGGAGTAACGAAAATTCGACCCAGCCCGCAATGCCGGCCGAAGTGGTAAGGCCCGCGACTCCCCATTTCGGATCGAATTGCAACCAGCGTGGCAGGCCTATCGCAAACAAGAATCCAAGAGCCGTAGTCAGCACTACGCGAATCACCGCGAAGCGCAGCGGCGTGCGTGTGTCGAGCAGGGCGTAAAACCCCGAAGAGTAGAGCCGCCCTAACGATGTCGCAAGCAGTCCGACGGCCGAGCCGGTGAGCACCGACCAGACCCATACGGAGTCGCTCGCTTGGAAGCGTCCGGTTTGGTAGAGCGTGGCGGCCAGCACATCGCCCAACAACAAAAACGCAACTGCAGAAGGAATGATAAAAAAGGCGATCCGCCGCAATCCCGCCGACAGGCGATGGCGCAAAAAGCGGGCGATCTCTTCCTCGCTTCCCTGCGCGCTCGACAGCGCCGGCAGTTCCGCCGCGGAAACGGACATGCTGAACAGACTCACCGGAAGAATCGATATCACCTGTGCATACCCAAACACCGCGACTGACCCCGACGGCAGCCAACTGGCGATGATGGAATCCACGTAGGAGCTGATCTGCACCACGCCCCGGCTCAAGAAAATGGGTCCAAAATTCCGGATGACGGAGCGCACGTTCGGCGATGTCCACTCGAGCGCCGGCCGAAATCCCGGCAAGAGTTCCAACACCCGCGGTAATTGAACCAGGAACGACATGGCGCTACCGGCCACATACGCCCACGCCGCGTAAATGACCAGCCGCGGCAATGGCGAACGTCCAAGAGCGATGACGATCACGAGCACTGTGATGTTCATCGCGACAGGCGCCGTATAAGACAACAAGAATCGCCCATGGCTGTTCAGAACGCCTAGACACCAGGCGCCCAACACGGCCAGCCCGGTGGCAGGAAACAGGATGCGAACAAGATGAATGGTCAGGTCACGCGTTTCCGCCTTGAAACCTGGAGCAATCAAGTCAATCAGGAACGGGGTGAAGGACACGCCGAGCAGCACCAGGAAAGCGGAGATCAAGGACAATATTCCGAACACAGCCGCCGCGACGTGTTCGGCTTCTTCCTCCTCACCCGCGGCCAGCAATTTGGAATAGACGGTAACAAAGGAGGCCGAGAGAACACCTTCTCCGAAGAGATTACTCAGCAGGTTTGGAATGCGAATGGCGGCCCGAAAAGCGTCCGCAACCGGCCCGACACCGAAATAGTGGCCAATGACGCGTTCGCGTACCAATCCGGTCAGGCGGCTGGCAAGAATGCCGAGCGCTACGCGGGAAGATGCGCCGAGTGGTCCGCGGAAGTTCGACTCCCGCTTCGCCGGTTTGCCCGAAACTGATATGGAATACTCCGCCTCAGCAGCGGGTTTGCGGGGCACGCGGTTCGCAAACCCGTGCGAGATACGTATTCGAACTTGCAAACGGCAAATTTAGAGGTTAACAATTCTCCGCATTCCTGACATGGTGTTGCTGCATCCTAAGGAGGTAGGTTCATTGATGACTCCGGCATTCAAGACGACGGCCTTGCTAGTGTTACCTGTGTTTCTGGCCGCTACTGCTCTTGGCCAGAAAGCACCGGCCAAGCCCAATCCAGAAAAGATGGATGTTCTGCGGCAACTCAGCGGATCATTCGAAGAGATATCGCAGCGCTCCGGCCGCGCCGTGGTTCAGATCTTCGTGCGCAGTTACGTCACGCCCGACGACTCAAACAGCGGTAATGAGTTACTCGCGGCGGAAAATAGCAGTGGCTCCGGAATTATTCTCACGCCCGACGGCTACATACTGACCAACGCGCACGTGGTCAAGAACGCCCACAGCGTAAAGGTGCAACTGAATGTCCGTGCAGAGGCGGAAGCGAACGATAAACGTGACCGTACGCTGAATCGTCCGCTGAACGGAACACTGATGGGGATCGATCGCGGAAGCGATCTGGCCGTAGTGAAAATCGATCGTAGCAATCTTCCATACCTCGAACTTGGCGACTCCGACGAACTGAAACAAGGGCAGATCGTACTCGCCTTAGGCAATCCGCTTGGCCTCGATAACTCCGTCAGCCTGGGCGTAGTGAGCGCTGTCGCAAGACAGATCAAGGCCGATGACCCGATGGTCTACATTCAAACAGACGCGCCCATCAATCCGGGCAACAGCGGCGGACCGCTGGTTGACGCGGAAGGACGGGTAGTTGGCATCAACACATTTATCCTGACGCAATCGGGCGGCAGTGAAGGCATCGGCTTCGCGATTCCCAGTAATCTCGCCAAGCAAGTCTTTGCCCAGCTGAAAACGCAAGGCCACGTTCATCGGGCGCAACTCGGCCTGTATGCGGAAACGATCACGCCGGCCCTGGCCGAAGGGCTGGATCTTGCGGCCGACCAGGGCGTAGTGGTCTCCGATGTCCGCCCCGAGGGAGCTGCGGCAGAAGCGGGCATCAAAGCCGATGACCTCATCACAGCCGTCAACGGCCGCAGCCTGGCTAGCGTGCAGGAATTGAACGCTCTCATTTACCGCCTCTCGCCGGGCGCCAAGGTCACTTTGCATGTACGCCGCGGAGAGGAGCGTCTCGAGCTGCCCGTCGTCACGGAAGAGCAGTCGGGCGAAGAACTGGACGCACTCGCCGATCTAGTGGATCCGGAAAAAAATGTGGTCCCTGAATTGGGCATCGTTGGTCTGGACATCACGAAGCCAGTGCTTGAACTCATGCCCGATCTGCGCCGCCCTGCTGGTGTGGTGGTTGTTGCTCGTAAGGCGAGCACCGTCTTCTCGGGACCAGCGCTGCAAACTGGCGACGTTATTTACTCTGTGAACCGCCAGGTGATTACTAACGTGGGGCAATTGCGCAACGCCGTGGCGCGAGTGAAATCCGGCCAGCCAGCTGTCTTACTAATCGAACGCGAAGGGCACCTGATTTACATCCCGCTGGAGGTTGACTGAGTTTTGATTTTCTCCTCACTGCGTTACCGTGAGGATGGAATGACTCAAGCACCTGTTTCGAGCTTTATCAGACATCACTTCCGCCACTTCAATGCCGCCGCTCTGGTAGAAGCAACAGACGCGTTTGTCGCTCATCTGAATAACGGAGGCAAGATGTTCCTCACGTTAGCCGGCGCCATGAGTACCGCGGAACTGGGAGTCAGCCTGGCGGAGATGATCCGGCGGGAAAAAATCCATGCCGTCTGTTGCACCGGCGCAAATCTTGAAGAAGATGTTTTCAATTTAGTTGCGCACGATTTCTACGAACGCGTCCCAAACTGGCGCGATCTGACGCCGGAGGATGAACAAGGGCTGCTCGACCGGCACATGAATCGCGTCACCGATACCTGCATTCCCGAAGAAGAAGCGATGCGCCGTATCGAGAGCGTCATTCTTCAGGAGTGGACCGCCGCCGACAAGAAAGGCGAGCGCTACTTCCCCCATCAGTTCTTCTATCGCATTCTGCAATCTGCCGATCTGCAGAAAAGCTTCCAGATCGATGTCAAAGATAGCTGGCTTTATGCCGCCATGGAACGAAATCTGCCGATGTTTGTGCCGGGTTGGGAAGATTCGACGCTAGGAAACATGTATGCAGGTCATTGCATTTCAGGGGATGTGAAAAACGTGCACACGGTCCGCACCGGTATCGAGTACATGATTTCGCTCGCCGACTGGTACACAACCACCTCCAAACAAAGTTCGATCGGCTTTTTCCAGATCGGCGGCGGCATCGCAGGCGATTTTCCGATCTGCGTCGTGCCTATGCTGCGCCAGGACCTGGAGCGCGAGGACACGCCGCTGTGGGGCTATTTCTGCCAGATCAGCGATTCCACCACAAGCTATGGATCCTATTCCGGCGCGATTCCAAATGAGAAGATCACCTGGGAGAAACTGAGTATCGACACGCCGCGATTCGTGATTGAGTCAGATGCGTCGATTGTCGCGCCGCTTGTGTTTGCGCAAGTACTGGGCTGGTAAAAAAGGGTGCTCAAAAGAAAATGCCCGGACATTCAAGTCCGGGCATTTCGTTTTGCTTGACTAGCCGCTTATCGATGACACCAGGGTGTCGGCGGCGGGCAGTGCGGCGCCGGGGGCGGCGTGTGGCAATGCGGCGGGGGCGGCGGGTTGTTCTTAGGCGGGCAGATGGTTACGTCCACTGACCCACCGCGAAGACCGCAATAGTTCTGTCCACCGAGACCAGTGCCTCCGGGACAGACTCCCCACTTAAACGATTCGGGCGTGCCGGCGCAGTCGTTGTTCCGGTAGTTGTTATCGCCCCATCCGTCTACGGACTTCGGGCAAATCCACTGGTAACACTGCGAAGCTTTGACTCCGTAAGTGTTGTAAGTCGAAGCCGACCATTGCCAATCCACCGTCACACCAGGAACGCTGCTCGAGAAGGTGGCGTTCCAGGTAATCAGATCGGAGTTCTTCGGGCAGAGCGGACCGGCGGGCGTATAAGCCACGGCCGCAGCAAATACGGCGCCTTGCGTGTTGAGAGGAACGATCGTCTCCCACATGTTATTCACAAACACGGTAGAAG
>Ga0213876_10001514_pt1 | contig 14378 bp, 16 predicted proteins | sample BarmaccomBMRX_R9_FD_160113 | JGI IMG/M metagenome (GOLD analysis project Ga0213876, IMG submission 160113) | Root-associated microbial communities from Barbacenia macrantha in rupestrian grasslands, the National Park of Serra do Cipo, Brazil - RX_R9 | ecosystem: Host-associated > Plants > Roots...
TCAGCTTTCTTCTAAGCAGCAGCAGTTGAACAACGAACTGGCCAGGCGTTACAATATCAGTGCATTCCCCACAACGATCCTGCTGGACGAGAACGGGCAGGCTTTGAAACAGTGGATCGGTTATCCCGGCATCAGCGGTGAACGGTTTGTGGCTTCGCTCAAAACATATATCGACAACGGGCGATAGTCTTAGCATTATTTTTCCCTGCGGATAAATTTTTGCAGACTGGTGCGCGTGTTGCTATTTTAGCTGCATGAAGAAATGGTTGCTCGTTCCGATGCTGGGCTTGTGCTTTCTGTCTGCAAACAGCCAGGTCGAAGAAACATTTTTTGACCATAACTGGCGTGAGACCACGCCCGACAAGGGCCGGTTTTTCAGACACAGCCGCCACAGCGATTCCGGCTGGGTGGTGCAGGACTATTATCTCCCGAAAAAAAGCCTGCAGATGAAGGGGCTGTATCTGGATTCGGCGAAGAAGATCATGAATGGCTATTTTTATTTTTTTTACCCAAATGGTCAGTTATCATCTGCCGGTGTTTCTAAGGATGGGAAAAAGCAGGGCACCTGGCTGTCGTTCCATCCCAACGGTTTCATGAGCGACTCCACCGTTTATGATGAATCGGGCAGACCAACCGGGATCTCACTTCAATGGCACAGCAACGGATATGTATCCGATTCTACCAGCTATACCGGTTTCGGCGCGGTACAGGTCAGCTGGTTTGACAATGGCAATGTTTCGTCTGCCGGACGGGTAGACACCGCTAATCACCAGATCGGCAAATGGCAATATTTCCACCGCAACGGTAAGCTAAGCGCTTCGGAAGTGTACGATGGCGGCGTACCGGTAAGTGTTAATTATTTCGATGAAGCGGGTGCTCCTGTAGCGGACACTTCGGGACGTAACCGTGATCCTCAGTTCGCAGGTGGCGTGGCTGGCTGGCTAAAATACCTGGGGAATCATCTCTACTGGCCAGCAAATTATACTTTAGTAAACGGAGACCTTGCAGGCGTTGGGGTAAGGTTCAGGGTAGATGAGGAAGGCGCGGTAAAAGATGTTTTTATTACCGTTCCTTTCGATGAGGCTTTCAACGATATTGTGATACGGACCATCCGGAACTCACCCAAATGGCAACCGGCGCTTTCGCATAACCGCAGGGTGGCATTTCAACACAGACAAATAGTAAACTTTCAGCAGCAACGTTAGCCTTCTCTACCCCAGTGCAAAATCAACAGCAGCCTGTGCATGTAGACGTGTGGTATCGAAACTCGCAATAGGCGAATCGCCGGCCGGGATCAGTAATGGAATTTCAGTACACCCGAAAATAACGCCTTCGGCGCCCTGGCCCTGCAGTGTATCGATGATCTCCAGGAAGCGCTTCTTCGTTGCGGGCAGGAATATACCCCTGCCGAATTCTTCGTAAATGGCATTGTTGATATAGTCGGTATCGGCCTGGCCGGGTATGATCGTCGCAATGTTTTTTGCGGCCAGTTTCTCTTTGTAAAAATCAAGCTGCATTACATAACGCGTACCGAGTAATGCCACTGTCTTCAATTCCTTTTTGCTGACGGCTTCGGCAGTAACTGCGGCGATATGGATAACGGGAACTTTTACCGCAGCCTGCACCTGGTCTGCAATGCGATGCATGGTATTGGCGCCGATCAGGATGCAATCTGCTCCAGCTTGCTCCAATTGCCGGGCGGCATTTCTCATTGCATCGGCCAGTCCGTTCCAGTTATCGGCAAAAGTGAGTTCCTTGATCTCTGCAAAATTTACCGAGTAGATGATCACTTTAGCAGCATTCACGCCGCCAAGCTTTTCATTCACGAGTTCGTTGAGCAGTTTGTAATATTCAATGGTGGAGAGCCAGGAGATGCCGCCGATGAGACCGATGGTTTTCATGGGCTAAAACTATTACAAAACACGGAACCTCCGCGTAAACGCTGCCCCTCATGTTCTTTGCGGTAAAAATTAACCGCAGCGAACATGAGTTACATGAGTTGGCGCAGAGGTTTAACGAAACAGCCGAATAGTCACCCTAAAACAGTTTCCCCTGCTCCCCCGGCCTCCTGAACTGCGTGCAGTCGAGCTCCCATCTTTCATCGATCAGGTTATACAGCTTGGTGTACTTCCTGAACTGCTGCCGTACCAGGTCGGAGATCGGACCCTCGCCGCGCATGCGTACGCCCCAGCGGCTGTCGTTCACTTTGCCGCCATGGCCATTCTCTATCAGGTGCCAGACCTTATCGGCCCGGTCGGGGAAATTCTTGTAGAGCCAGTCGTGAAAGATGAGCTTAATGGCCCCGTTCAGCCTGATAAAAGTATAGGCTGAAAAACTCGCCCCATTCTCGCTCGCAGCTTCCATGATCCGCTGCATCTCATGTTCATTCAGTCCGGGTATCATCGGCCCCAGCATCACACCGGCCCGCACGCCCACCTCGCTCAGTTCCTTGATCACCCGCAGTCTTTGTTTGGCCGTGGTGGTGCGCGGTTCCATAGCCCTGCGAAGGTCTTCATCGAAAGAAGTGATGCTCACCAGCACGCTTACCAGTTTCTTTTTTGCGAGTTGCTGCAGCAGGTCGGTGTCCCGAAGAATGCCTGCATTCTTGGTGATAATGCCCAATGGTTGGTTGAATTCATTGCACACTTCCAGGATGCCTCTCGACAGCCGGAACTTTTTTTCCGCCGGCTGGTAACAATCCGTGTTACCGCTTAAACTGATCGGCACGCATTCCCAGTTCTTATTCATCAAAAATTTCCGGAGCAGCTCCGGCGCATTCTTTTTCACGATGATCTTGCGCTCGAAGTCGAGGCCGGCACTGTAACCCCAGTATTCATGCGCGTTCCTTGCATAGCAGTAGATACAGCCATGCTCGCAGCCCTGGTAGGGATTCATGCTGTAGAACATGCCTACATCGGGACTGTCTACTTTATTAACGATCGACTTTGCATTGTCTTCGAGGTAAACCGTTGCCGGGTTGGGCTCGCTCCAGTCGTCGATGCTTTCGATCTCGGAGCGGATCTGCTGGTTTTTGAGGAACCGGTTCTTTGGGTTGAACTGGGCGCCGCGGCCTTTGAGGTAGTTGGTATCTTCTGGTTGCATGGTTGTTGATTGACTCACCCCGGCCCGCTTTGCGGGCCACCCCTCTCTACGCGTAGAGAGGGGTTAGGCGTTTAAGATTGTTAATTGATTGGGTAGTTTTAGAACAGCTGGCCTTGCTTTACTTCTTCTTTTACATTCATCAGTTTGAACCTGCCGATCGAAGAATAAGCGCTCTCGCCCGATCGCTTTCGGAGCAGAACGAGTTGGTCAAGGACAAAACGGCCGCTGAAATGGGTATTGCTGTATTCGAGCCAGCTTTTTTCATATTGCCAGGGCAGTAGCTTGCGGGCAATGGGGATATATGGGTCGGTGATGATATGCACTTTGCGTTCTTTATCGATCGTCAGCAGCTGCTGCATGGGCCGCAGTGATTTTGCCAGTTCTACCCACTGCGTTTTCGTAGTAATGTTCAGAAAAATGGTATGCGTGGGAAAACTGCCGAAATCGTGCAGTTCCACGATAAAAGACGATTGTGCCTGCGCAATCAGCTTAAGACGGTGCAGGATGCGCGATTCTAGCATCTCGTATTGCTCAAAACGCGCAAGGGTAAGATTGGGTTTGCCCGAGGCGGCCGCAGGGCAATCATACTTTTCTGCAAAACTTTTTTTCAAACCCTGGATCTCCTCGCGCAAAGCGGCATGAGGCTCGGCCACCAGCAGGTAATGGGCGGTACTGAATGTTATTTCAATTTTCGGTAATGCACTTGCCATCGTCTTCATAGGTCTGGATATTTCTGTTCCGCTAATTCTTCACCGCCGGCTGCAGCCTGAAAATATTCACCTGCTTACAGGCATCGAACTGGTCGCGCCGCCTGAGTAAGACCAGCTCACTCACTTCAAAACTGGCATGGAATGTTTTTTCAGAATAACAGGCCACCGCCTGCTGATATGTGGTCGCATCCAGTCTTCTGGCAATAGTGAGATGCGCATTATCGATCAGTTTCATTCCCGGAAAACCAAAACTGCGGATCTGCTGATCGATCGGTTTCAATGCTTTGGCCAGTTGCAGAAAAGGTTGCTGGTCCTGTATGCGCAGGTAAATGGTATGCGGCCTGAATGCGCCATATTCATGCAGCGTAACCTGAAAACTCGGCGTATAGCTGAATGCACGGCCCATCCACCGGATCAGGGTCTCTTCCATCCTGTCCACCGTCAGAAAATTAGCCACCGTAATATGCGGTTTGGTCTTTACCGCTATTGCGGCATTGAACTGCGAGGAGAAAAACCGTTTCTCCTCCATCACCTGCTCATATACCGCCGCATCGGGGCGGGCGATCAGCAGGTATTCATATAAGCCCTGCAAATGCGGCATGCCTTTGGCCGGGCTGCTTACTGTCCCATTGTCCATAAAAATTATTTTGAGGTCAATTATTTTAGCATAAATTTACTAAAATATTTAGCAACACAAAATTTAATTATTATGGATGGGGAACAATGGTATGGGGCCGCCTATAAAGGCTCCAAGCAGTTCAGCCAGTGGCAGGTGCCCACGGCCAACGCCACCGGGTTTGGCGCCGCGGCCGACGATTATATGGAACGCGGCATCGATCTGAACGAGCAATTGATCCGCAATAAACCCGCCACTTTCTTTTTTCGCATGAACAGCGACGCCATGATCGAAGCCGGCATCCACAGCGGCGATGTTCTTATTGTTGACCGCAGCGTAAAAGCGGTGAACGGCAAGATCATCGTAGCGGTGCTCAACGGCGAGTTACTCGTGCGCCGCCTGCAAACGAATATCAAGGGAGTGGACCTGGTTGCAGAGAATAAAAAGTACGGCAATATCCATGTGGATGAGTTCAGCAACTATGCGGCATGGGGGACTGTGCTTTATTCTATTCATTCACTATAAACCCCCCAGCCCCCTGAAGGGGGAGTTAAAATCCGTTCCTTAAAAAATTTTTCATGAGGCGAAAAATGTTTTTCAATGCAGAGGCTACGATTTTCAACCGGGCTAAGATTTTGCGCAATCGGCAGACCGGTTCGGAGATGCAGATATGGGGTTATCTGAGGACCAGGCCTCTTGGCTTTAAATTTCGCCGGCAACATCCGCTAGGGATTTTTATCGCAGATTTTTATTGCCATTCCGCAGCACTTATCATTGAAGTAGATGGCAATATTCATGACAGTCCCGAAGTAAAATCTGCAGACGAAAGGCGGCAAAAGCTTATTGAAAACGACGGCCTACAGGTACTTCGCTTTACAAACAAGCAGATCAATTTTCATTTTGAAGAATGCATTGCTTCAATTGAAAACGTTCTTAGCCAAAGAAAAAATCAAACTCCCCCTTCAGGGGGCTGGGGGGTATGAAAGCGATCATCGACTGTAACAGCTTCTACTGCTCCTGCGAGCGCTTATTCCGCCCTGACCTGCGGAACAAACCCGTAGTAGTACTCAGCAACAACGACGGCTGCATCATCTCGCGCAGCGATGAGGCAAAGCAGCTGGGAGTGGGTATGGCCGGACCTTATTTCAAAGCAAAGCCATTGATAGAACAACACAAAGTGGCCACTTTTTCTTCCAACTATAACCTGTATGGCGACCTGAGCTGGCGCGTGATGGAGACCCTGCGAACGATTGTTTCTGCAGAGCGGGTGGAAGTATACTCGGTAGATGAAGCATTCGTTGATCTCACCCATATCCCACCGCATGAACTGCAGTCCTTTGCTATTTACCTCAAAGAAACGGTAGAGCAATGGACCGGCATCAAAGTATCGGTGGGCGTGGCGCCAACCAAGGTGCTGAGTAAGCTCGCCAATCGTCTCGCCAAAAAACACAAAGCCGCCACCGACTGCGTGCTGGTACTCGATACGCCCCGCAAACGCGAGCAGGCCCTGCAGCGGACGCCGGTAGAAGATATCTGGGGCGTGGGCTATCGGTATGCAGAGAAACTGCGGCGTTTCAATATCAATTCTGCATATGATCTTGCCAAACACAATGCCGAATGGGCACATTCACACCTGGGTGGCGTTACCGGTGTACGGTTGCTGCGCGAGTTGCAAGGCATCGAGAGCATGCAGATGCTGGAAGAACTGGACAGTAAGAAAATGATCGCCACCACACGCATGTTCGGCTCGCCGGTATCTGAAGTAAACGATATCCGGGAAGCGGTGGCCACTTACACTTCCCGCGCAGCGGAAAAATTGCGGCGACAGCAAAGTGCAGCTAATATCATCAGCGTATTTGTGGTACCGAAAGAAGAATCGCATACAGGCCGTTTTCGTCACGGACCAACAATAAGCAGCTACACTTCTTTGCCGCAGGCTACTTCCGCTACCCATGAGCTTATCAAACCGGCCGTAGCGCTGGTAGACAGGCTATACGAGCAGGGGCGGCTGTATAAAAAAGCCGGCGTGATGCTCAGCGGCATCGTCCCCGATGATTCCATCCAGGGTAACCTGTTTGCGCCGCCTGAAAAAAATAAGCATCGGCTGCTGATGCATATGCTCGACAATGTCAATTTCGCGATGCGCAATGATATCATCAAATTCGCCTCCTCCGGCACCACCCGCGACTGGAAAATGCGCCAGGAACTACGCAGCCCGAGGTTTACGACAAGATGGGAAGAGCTGTTCAAAGTTTCCTGAAGATCTCTCTGCGTACCCTGCGGTCCTTTGCGTTCTCTGCGCTACTAAGGAGCTGTTGATCTAGTAACGCAGGGAACGCAAAGGACCGCAAAGAACACAGGGAAATAAATTCCAACTCCAGACTCCTAACTCCAGACTCCAGACTCTCCCCAAGCAGCGTCTCCGCAAAATCCTGTATCTTTTTGCGCATGAAAACCCTTGCCATCCTTTTCTCGGCTGGCTTGCTGTTGACTGCTTGCAGTAAAAATGGTGGTGGTGGAAACAGTGGCAGTAACGGCGGCGCCTATACGGGGCCTAATGAACCGGCCGTATTCCTGAATTCACCCATTGAGGTGTCGAAGATCAGTTTCCTGCTATCGCTAGGCTGGATACAGCCTGTGGGACATACGATTCCCACAGACCATGTTTATTTCTGGTATTCAAATCCGAACAACACTATTTACCTGCCCGTTTACGCCCTGACCAATGGCAGGGTGGAAAAAATATTGAATGTGCCGGTACTGGGTGTGAAAGAAACCAAGACCTGGTTCAGGGTGAATGAGAAATTCATGTACTACCTGGATCATATCGTGCTCGATCCTTCCATACAGGAGGGCAGCATGGTAAAAGCCGGTCAGCAGATCGGCACCACCGGCCTTGGCAGCAGCATCGATCTCGGCGCTATCGATGATAACATTACGTTGCCGGGTTTTGTGAACCAGGCCCGCTATGTTGGCCAGACCCTGCACTGCGGCAAACCATTCACCTATTTTACAGATGCACTCAAAGCCCAATTATACCCGATGGTCGATCGCGAAGGACCTGACAAGGATGGCCGTATCGACATCGATGTGCCGGGCCGGCTGGTGGGCAGCTGGTTCCTGGACGGACCGGTGCTGTATACGGATGGTCCGGATGGATGGGATAAGGAATTGTCATTCGCTTTCGATATCCAGCACCCGCAGACAGTACTTGTGTCGATCGGCGGCACGATCCAGATGGTGGGTAAATACACGATCGAGCCTGGCAAGCCACTGCCGGCAGAAGTGAGCATGGCCAGCGGAAAAATAGCTTATCCGCTGTACAGCGCAGGCGGCATCAGCGCAGATCCCAATCAACGCGGCCTGATGATCATACAGATGATCGACGACACCCATATCAAAGTGGAAACCTTTGCCGGCTCAACCGCCAAAGACGCCGCATTCGATGCCAACGCAAAAATTTATGCCCGATAGCCGTAAGAGCGTTAGCAACAATTTTCAACAGTGTAAACCTGGCAGTTCCTCTGCGTTAGCTCTTGTACCTCATGTTCTCTGCGGTAAAACCTACGCTGCAATTCACCGCAGAGAACATGAGGTACGGGAGTTCGCGCAGAGAAATACGGTTATCGGAACAGTTCCTGCGGCGCACCATCCACAAAACTGGGTTTGATCAGATTTAATTTACAGGCCTTATTGAGTTTATCGACCATGTACACGGTCAGTTCCGGCGATTTTGCCTCGTCGTGCATATGCATGAAGAAATACAGTTCCTCTATCCCTTTATCCAGCCAGCCCTTCATCCGCGCCACCCAGTCGTCCACACGCGGAAAATCTGTCGGGTGTAAACTATTCCCCACATAACGGATGAACGCTTTGGGTACCGTCAGGTACATGTGCGCACAATCGCGCCGGCCTGCGGTATCCGTGATCACGATGCCCATGTTGAGCGATCGCAGTGTTTCCATCAGTTCTTCACGGATGTCCGGTTTGGCAAACCAGTCGGGATGCCGCACTTCGAGAAAGAATGACATATCAACGGGCAGACTTTTAAGAAAAGTATATACTTCCTCTTTCCGCTTCGGAGAAAATGCATCGCTTAGTTGCACGAACACCGGCCCCAGGTGTTCCCTGAATGCATGAACGCCGCGGATAAATTCATTGAGCTGAAAATCTTTATTGAATAGGTTGCCGCGATGGGTAACACCCTGGTACATCTTCGGACAAAATTTGAAATCGCGCCCCGCGGCTTTGGCCGCCCATTTGCCGATACCGGCCTCGCCGTACAATTTATAATGCGTGGCGTTCAGCTCTATACTGTTGTAATGTTTTACGTAATGGTCGAGAAAATCTTTTTCCTTGGTTTTGGGGGGATATATCTTGCCCACCCATTCGGTGCGGCCCCATTTGGCGCAGCCCAGATAGACCTTCGGGTCTTTGGCCTTATTGCCTGGCAATACCTGCTTATTGAATGCAGGATCTTTTGGCAGTTTAAAATCGATCTGGTCTAGTTCTTCTTCTGGTACGCGGCCGAATTCCATGGGAAATATTTGAGACTAAGTTAAAGAATTGCGGGAGGCATGGGAGGTTTCAATAAAAGAAAAACGAAGGGAAGAAGAAAAGAAGGTTCTTTTAATTGCATGCCTTAGGCTGCTATGGAGTTTCGAATGGTTTCGCTAAAAGTGGATAAGAGCGAAGGAGTTCAGGAGGGATCTCTCCTGCTACCCTCTTTTTCTCCTTGGCTCCTAGCGAAACCATTTTTATCCTCATGTCCAACAAAATAGCTATTCATCTCCACCTCTTTTTTCTTCTTCCCTTCGTTTTTCTTCTATCGAACCCTTACACCATCTTTCGGAAAGTCAGATTGATCCTCGGCTCATGCACCCGTTTGGTGGGCGGTAACCGATGATGCCAATGTGTCTGCGTGCTGCCTTTCATCACCAGCAGGCTTCCCGGATCGAGTACAAGCGAAACGGTTTGCTTCGTCTTCTTATGCCGGAAACTGAATTTCCTTGCCGCCCCCAAACTCAGGGATGCGATCGCGCCGTTCTTCTCGAGCATCAGTTCATCATCGCTATGCCAGGCCATTCCCTCTTCACCGGTATGATAAAGATTGAGCAAACAGGAATTGAATATTTCGCCTGTTGTTCTTTCAACCAGCGCTTTCAGTTCTGCCAGTTCCGGTGTCCATGGCAATGCATGCTTGGTAACTTTCGAATAGGTATACGAATAGTCCGCATCACCATACCAGGCAGCTTTTCTTTTTGTGATCAGATGCCGCCCGAAGATCACCGCTTCATCATTGCGCCATTCGATCGCTTTCAATAATGCATCGAAATAATGCTGCGCATCCTGCATAGACATAACAGGTCCGTAGTAATTAACAATACCTTCATAGGGAAGTAAATTGATGGCGGGATCGGCCTGTTCATTGAATAATTCCATACTGTGCTGTTGATCGTTATACTCCTGTTTCCCTACGTGCGGCTTCCCATCCTATGATCGCAGCTTTACGGGTTGGCCCCCACATATATCCGCCGAATACGCCTGTGGACTGGATCACGCGGTGACAGGGGATCAGAAATGCAACCGGATTATCGCCGATGGCCGTACCCACCGCCCTCGAAGCCCCGGGCCGGGCGATCTGCTTCGCGATAGAACCATATGTAGCCAGCCGGCCCATCGGTATCTTCAGCAGGCTTTCCCAAACCTTGAGCTGAAAACCAGTTCCTTTCAGATGCAGTTTGATCTCGTGCAGCCGGTTCCAGTCGTGTGTAAAAATGAACAGCGCATTCTGCTGTATCAGGTCAAGCTTCTGTTTGAATACCGCCTTCGGGAATTGCCGCTGCAAAGAACCGAATGCCGCTTCTTCATCATCCAGAAAAGAAAGATGACAGATGCCTTTCGGCGTAGAAGCTACCAGTATATTCCCGAACGGGCTTTCTGCAAAGCTGTAGTTGATCGCAAGGTCTTTTCCACCATCGCGGTATTCTGCCGGCGTCATGCCTTCGATATTGATGAACATATCGTGCAGTCTGCCGGTACCCGATAGTCCTGTTTCAAACGCGGCATCGCTTAGCGTTGCCTGCTCTTTCAACACCTGTTTGGCGTGTTCGATGCTGATGTACTGCAGGAATTTTTTAGGGCTGGTGCCCGCCCACTCCGTAAAAAGCCTTTGAAAATGGAAAGGACTCAGGTGTACCTGGGCGGCCAGCTGTTCCAGGCTGGGTTGCTGTTTGAAATTGGCCTGGATATAAGCGATCGCTTCTGCGATCCGGTCGAAATTGAGTTGCTCCTGTGTTTTCATAACATTGATTGATCCCACAAAACTATCCCGCGCATAGCGGCAGTCCTACCCGATCCTTGCTATCTTCTTACAGATACTGCTGCAGCCACGCCCTGGCTTCGTTCTCATTGGTAAAATGTTTCATTGGTATGGGCGGCGACTGCAGTCCGAACAGCAATTTCATGATGAAGCTGGCGAGCCCGGGTTTGGATACCATCGCCATGGCTTTGTAGATGACCGGCAGTTGCTCGGTCGAATATTTCCGGGTCTGCTTATCGGGCACCGGCGAATTTTTGAGATAGATCAGCAAGGGCATGGGTTGGTTGCCGGTGATCTCTTTCACCAGCGCCACATTGCGGCCGATATTCTCCACCGTACGCTTCACCGGTTTGGAAAGCGAAACAAGTATCCCGTGATCGAACCAGTACGTTGCTATTTCGCCGTCAAAAACGGGGCGATCTTCCGGTATTTCCATGGACTCAGGTTTTACCTCCGGGCCTCTGCGCCTCTGTGGTAAAAAAAATAACCGCAGAGACGCAAAGACGCAGCGTTATGAGTCAACAAAATTATTGGATTATCTTAGAGTGCCGTTGCAATTTTGGAATTGCCAATTCCGAAATTTTTACCCTTCTTAAAATATTCGCCTTCCCGCCCCGTCTACCTAACCAATGGCGAAGGCCCTGACGATACCAACTGATATGGGAGAATCCCGATCCAGCAGCATTACCGAGGTCATCAACGCTTACAGCAAGCGGCTGATGGGCTTTATCCGGAAACGGGTGAGTAATGAAGCGGATGCGGAAGACATACTGCAGGATGTATTCTACCAGTTCATCGGCAATACCCAGCCCATCGAGCAACTGACCGGCTGGCTGTTCACGGTAACCCGCAACAAGATCACCGACCGCCAGCGCAAAAAGAAACCCGTTCTGCTCGAAGATGTGTACACCGACGCCGACGGCGAGGCCGGCTTCGACTGGACGGATATTTTTTTCGACGATTCATCCAATCCCGAAACAGTGTACCTGCGCAACCTGTTCTGGGAAGCCCTGAACGATGCACTGGACGAGCTGCCGGCGCCGCAGCGGGAAGTATTTGTTCTGAACGAGCTGGAAGGAGTACCATTCAAGACCATTGCCGAGCAGACCGGCGAAACCATTAACACATTGCTTAGCCGTAAACGCTATGCCGTACTGCATCTCCGCGAACGGCTAGGCAGTCTGCGGGATGAGCTCTTAAAAAAATAAAAACTATTGTATGAATAAGAAATTCTGGGCCATGAAAATTGTTGGCTTCATTGTATGCGCCGTGGTATTTGCGGCAGTGCTGGGCTGGGTGGTGATGAGCCTCTGGAACGGGGTATTGACCACCGTGGTAAACGTGCCCCTGATCGGCTTCTGGCAGGCGTTGGGGCTGCTGGTATTGAGCAAGATCCTGTTCGGCGGCTTCGGCGGCCGGGCCTGGGGCCGGGGCCGCGGACGCTACTGGACCAAAGAAATGCGCGAAAAATGGCATAACATGACCCCCGAAGAGCGCGAGAACATGAAACAGGAATGGCGCAACAAATGCAGAACCTGGCGGAGGGCGGGGGAGCAGGACGCAAGTGCAGAATAGGCAACCGCCAGTCTGGAGTTAGAAGTTAGGAGTCTGGAGTAATAACGCCAACCTCCAAACCCCTACTCCTAACTCCTAACTTCTAACTCCAGACTTTCCTTTTTTCCCCTTACTTTTGCGCAATTTCTGCGCGATGAATCCTACCCTTAATTCCAACGAATCAGTACCCTCGAAGAAGAAAAAGATCATTGTTCTGGGCAGCGGTCCTAACCGGATCGGCCAGGGCATCGAGTTCGATTATTGCTGTGTGCATGGGCTGCTGGCCATCAAGGAATGCGGGTATGAGGCGATCATGGTGAACTGTAATCCAGAGACCGTATCCACCGACTTCGATATGGCCGATAAGCTGTACTTCGAGCCGGTATACTGGGAGCATCTCTGGGAGATCGTGGAGCTGGAGCAGCCCGAGGGCGTGATCGTGCAGCTGGGCGGGCAGACCGCGCTGAAGCTGGCGAAGCGGCTGCATGCCAAAGGCATTAAGATCATCGGCACTTCTTTCGACAATATGGATATCGCGGAAGACCGCGGCCGGTTCAGCGATCTGCTGAAGGAACTGAATATCCCTTACCCCCAATATGGTACCGCTTATGAAGCCGAAGAAGCGATAGCGGTGGCCAATGCGGTGGGGTACCCGGTGCTGGTGCGCCCGAGCTATGTGCTGGGCGGACAAAGGATGCGGATCGTGATCAATGATGAGGAAGTGGAGAAAGCGGTGATCAGCCTGCTGAAACATTTACCGGGTAACAAGATCCTGATCGATCATTTCCTCGACCGCTGCCAGGAAGCCGAAGTGGACGCCATTTTCGACGGCGAGAATTTCCATATCATGGGTGTGATGGAGCATATCGAGCCGGCCGGTATCCATAGCGGCGACAGTAATGCCGTGCTGCCTGCTTTCAATCTTACCCCGCTGGTGGTGGAGACAATGGAATTTTATTCGGAGAAGATCGCCCGGGCTTTGGATATCCGCGGACTGATCAATATCCAGTTCGCCATTAAAGATGGTAAAGTGTATGTGATCGAAGCCAATCCGAGGGCATCACGTACCACGCCGTTCATTGCCAAAGCCTACCAGATCCCCTACCTCAATATCGCCACCAAAGTAATGCTCGGCGCCAATAAGCTCACCGATTTCACCATGGAGAAAAAGCTGGAAGGCTATGCCATTAAGGAGCCGGTATTCAGTTTTGATAAATTTCCCGGCGTGAATAAGGAGTTGGGGCCGGAGATGAAGAGCACTGGTGAAGCCATTCGGTTTATTAAGGATCTGCGGGATCCTTATTTTAGGACGCTTTATAAGGAACGGAGTATGAACCTAAGCAAATAGGCTTCACCCTTATTCCAAAAGATTCAAAAAGTTTTTTTCCTTCGTTTTGTGGGTATATAACCCACACCCACTTGTGCTTTTGTGCACTTTGCTGTTCCGAAAACGAAACTCGTAGCCGTTGAATGTCAGCGAAAAGCGAATTTTGCGGCTATTTCAGGGCTTGCGAAACTTGCGTACTTTTAAGTGTTAACTATAGCTTTATGAAGAACACTCTGCTATTTTTTTTGAGCTTATTATTATTCGCTTGTTCTCCAAACACGAGGTGGATTTAGAATCAAATTCAACAGTTGAACTTTCAGATTCTTCTTGGCACTGGAAAAGCTTTTCTGATACAATAAAAGACGTTTTTTCAATAACTTTTAAATATCCTGCGATACTTCAAACGGAACGTTTTCAGAATGGGATTTGTATTGGGAAGCCAGTGCGCATCTTCTAGGCTTTAATAGAAAAAATGTTATTTTCTTATTCGCAAGTGAATTTATGGACGCAAATGACGAACAACTAAACGTAGAGAAAATTGATTCTGGCAGTACAAGCCCTAAAGTATCTGGATTTCAGATGCTGCTCTATTTACCACTTATGGCGGCAATGTGCTGGGGCTTATCTAATCGAAGCGGCGCTGTCATTTATCGAAATACTTTTTATATCGCCATTCCATTATTTACATTGGTTTCAATTGTATACGTTAGGGCATGGATCAAGGGTGGCTATAAGAAACCGACTTGG
>Ga0213876_10001515_pt1 | contig 14376 bp, 11 predicted proteins | sample BarmaccomBMRX_R9_FD_160113 | JGI IMG/M metagenome (GOLD analysis project Ga0213876, IMG submission 160113) | Root-associated microbial communities from Barbacenia macrantha in rupestrian grasslands, the National Park of Serra do Cipo, Brazil - RX_R9 | ecosystem: Host-associated > Plants > Roots...
GGGCCCCCGATGACGCCGCTCCTTTGGATTCAAGGCGTTCTCGAGGCGCTTGGCGGCGTGTTGCTTTTACTCGGCATTCTCACGCGTCCCGTGGCCTTCATCCTTTCCGGCAACATGGCCGTGGCTTATTTCATGGCGCATTTCCCGAAATCGTTCTTTCCAGCAATCAATGGCGGGGACGCAGCCGTGCTCTACTGCTTCGTCTTCCTCTTCATTTTCTTTGCTGGCGCGGGCCCCTGGAGCGTCGACCGCATGATGTTCAAGCGCCTATCGGAGGTCGAGTAGCACCGCGCGGTTCGCTGACGCTAAGCTATTCCTTAAGCTCGAACGCGCCGAGGACCGCCCAAGCGAAACGGCGGTGGTGCCGGCATCTCGGCGCGGCGCCGTTCTCTCGTCTGCGCTCCGCGTATGGAGTCCCGCGCATCGTGAGATGAGACGTGACAGGGCTCGCGGGTGGGCCGATAATGACCGGGAACCGTCTGCTCAGAGGGGCTCGGATGGGCGCGACCGCCTTCAAGTCAGATGATGCGCCGATTCTCTGCAACGTCGATTCCGCGGGCATTGGCGTCGTTCAGATCGCTCGACCGGAAAAACGCAACGCGCTTTCGTTGAGCATGTGGCGGGCCTTGGGCGGCGTCTTCCGCGCCAGCTCCGCGAACCCGTCGATTCGCCGCCTGATCCTCACCGGAGCGGGCGGCCATTTCTCCGCAGGGGCGGACATTTCAGAATTCCCGGATGTGCGCGCCGATGCAGAAGCCGCCCGGACCTACGACGAGATTTGCGACGAGGCGACGCGCGCAATCCGGGATTGCGCGAAGCCGGTGATCGCGGCCCTGTCCGGCGTCGCCGTTGGTGGCGGGCTCGGTTTGGCGCTCGCCTGCGATCTTCGGGTCGCCGACGAGACGATCAGGACCGGAATTCCCGCGGGCAAGCTCGGCCTCGTCTACAGCCTCCTCGATTGCCGCTTGCTTGCGCAGCGGATCGGGGTGACGAAAGCCAAGGAGATTCTTTTCACCGCGCGGATTTTCGATTTCGAGGGCGCGATCCGTCTGGGGCTCGTGGATCGCGCCGCGAAGAAGGACGCATTGAGCGCGGCGAAGGAGCTTGCGATGGAGATCGCGGGCAATGCGCCGCTATCGGTCCGCGGCAGCAAGGCCATCTTGAATGCCGTCTCCGACGGCACCGCGACTTTGCGAGAGGCTGAGTTGCAAAAGCTGATCGATGAGGCCTTCGACAGCGCCGACTATGCGGAAGGTGTGCGGGCGTTCGGCGAGCGTCGTCAGCCGCGATTCATCGGCAAGTGAGGGTTGGCTGAGGTTCGGCTTCACGCCATTGCCCCTTCGTCGGATCAGCCTCGCCAGACGCTGATCGCGGCTAGGATGACCGGCAGCATGATGCCGAAGCTCAAAATGAATCTAACCATGGCCGCAGTGCCTTTCCAAGGACGGACCTCTGACGAAGAGGCTCGGATGGGCCGGTGGCGAGCACTGCTTCGAGGAAGAAAAAGTGCTCACACGTGCCAGTTTGGGAAAAGCGCAAGAAGAGAAAGCCGTGATGAGCACGGCAATGGCCAATCCTGAGACGATTTTCTCGGAAAGGGACATCTTCACGCGTTTCCTCCGCTCTCGGTGTCCATTTCGCAAAACGGAGACCAGAGACGGAGGTCTGATGCGCGGATCAGCCGAAACGAAGCTCAGGAGCGGCGGCTTACGGGCAGATGTAGTGGCTTTGATCGGCGGCTTTGAAGCAACCGACCGATTCCGGGAACACTTTCTTGGGCAGCCAGAGAACCGCGTCCGGAAAAAATATGGTGAAAGCGATGGTCACGAAGAAGATCACATAGATCGGCAGCGAAGCCCGCAGGGCGCCGGAAAAACGCACGCCCACGAACTTCGACGCCATCAGGAGCGAAAGCCCATAAGGCGGCGTGATCAAGCCGAAGGCGAGGGTCACGATGAGCACAATGCCCATGTGCACCGGGTTGATGGAAGCGGCGTCGGTGAGCTGGTTCACAACCGGCATGAAGATGATGATCGCAGGGATCGGCTCGATGAAGTCGCCGACGATCGTGAACACCAGGACGAGCAGGAACATGATGAGCTCGGCGTTCGTGCCAGCGACCGCGCCAATCCACCCCGAGACGACGATCGGGCCGCGCAGATAGGCGAGCATCCAGCCGAAGGCAGAAGCGGCCGCGATCGTGAACAACGGAAGCGAGAAGATGAGCCCGGCCGAGACGAAATCGCGCGGCACCTCGCGCAGGTGGCTCGGATTGAGGAATGGAATGACGACGACCAGGATGTAAGCGATGGCGACGACGCCGGCCTCGGTCGGCGTGAACCAGCCCGTGATGATCCCGCCGAGCAGGATGACCGGGATGAGCATCGGCAGCGCGGCAGAACGTGTCGCCCCGACAAGCGTGCCGAAGCTTGCGCGCTTTCGGCGAAAGCCGACCGGGCCGAAGAAATAGCAAAACACCATGAGGCCGACGCCGACCATGATGCCCGGCACGATTCCGGCGAGAAAAAGCCCCGCGATTGAGACGTTGCCGATCGCACCATAGACGACGGCCATGATGCTCGGCGGCACGAGATTGGCGATGGTCGAGGCGGCTGCGATGAGGGCGGCGACGAAGGCCGGACGATAGCCTTCTCGCGACATCGGTATCGCCATGGTGCGGCTCAAGACCGCGACATCGGCCGAGGACGAGCCTGACATGCCCGAGAAGAACATGCTGAACACCGTCGTGACCTGAGCGAGACCGCCGCGAATATGTCCGACGAGCGCTTGCGACAGCTCGGCGATCCGAATCACCACATTGGCCGAGGTCATCAACTCGCCGACGAGGAGGAAGAACGGAATCGCCATTAGCGCTTCCGAGTCGATGCCGTTGAACATCTGCCCAATGATGGATTGCAGCGTAATCGGCGTGAACAGGCATCCGATCATCACGCCCGCAGTGAGCGCGAAGGCGACCGGCACGCCGAGATAGCCGAGCACCAGGAAGAGCCCCGTCATCAAAACAAGAATGAGGCTGTTCGACACGGTCAGACGGCCTCCTTCAAAGGCTCGTCGACCCGAACACCACCTTCACAGAAGCCATGGCGAATGCCGTTGGCGATCTGCTCGAGGCTGAAGAGGGCGATGAGGGCGCCGCAGGCCGGGATGGGCGCGTAAAGATAGGCGATCGGAAGCATCGAGGGCATGCGGAAGCTGCCGAAGCCGGTAAGAAAATTCTGGACACCGAAGATCAAAAGGCAGATGCCGATGGCGAGCACCACGCAACGATTGAAGAGCTCGAAGAAAGAGCGCGTTCGCCCGCGCATGGCTTCGGTGACCGCCGAAAGGTAAAGGTGATCGTTGCGCCGAGTTGCGACCGAAGCTCCGATGAAAACGCCGTAGATGAAGAAGGTCGAGGTCACTTCCTGCGGCCAAAGCAGGGGATGGCCGAGCAGCCGCGCGGTGACGTCGAGAAGCGTCGAGGAGGTGAAGCCGAAGAGGCAAGCCCCGCAAAGCACCATGAGAACGCGTTCGAGCCCGTCGAGCGCGCGCCATTTGAGGTGGCGGGCATCGGCAAGAACGAGGTCCGCACGCTCGCCCATCAGCGTCGTTCCCCCCGCGAAGCGCGGACCGCAGTTCCAAGGCCCTGCCCGGTGACGAAGATCGACAGCTCGCCCCTCATGCCGAGACGATGAGGTCTCAGTGGATCTGGCGGGTGATCTGCAGGATCTTCACCGCGTGCGGGCCGAGCCCCTCGGCGAGCTTGTCCTGCAGCGGCTCGGCCACCTTGATGAAGCTCTCCTTGTCGACATCGGTTACAACCTTGACGCCGAGCTTGCGCAGCTTTTCGAGCGATTTGTGGTCGAGCGCGACGGCTTGTGCCGGCTCCTTTTGGCCGACCTCGGCGGCGGCAGCCTCGACCCAGCTTTTCTGCTCGTCGGAAAGGCTTTTCCAGACCTTGTCGCTCACCCAAAGCACGCTGTTGTTCGCCTCGTGCTCCGTCATCGAAAGCACCGGGGCGACTTCGTAATGCTTGTTGGAATCGTAGACGTTCACGCCATTCTCGGCGAAATTCACGACCCCGGTCTGCAAGGAGGTGTAGACACTGCCGAACGGCATGTGCACGGTCTGCGAGCCGTAGGCCGGGAAAATCGTGTCTTCGGTCGGCGTGGCCTGGACGCGCACCTTTTCGCCATGCAGATCGTCGACTTTGCGCACTTCCTTCTTGCCGTACATGTCGCGAAGCCCAAGCGTCGCGAGCGCGAGCACGTGGCCGTCCTTCACTGTATCGTCGAACATCTCTTTAACGGCCCCGACAAGGCGTGGATCGCCGATGGCCCGGATCAATTGTTCCTCCGAGCGGAAGATGAAATGAAGCGAAAGGACGCCTGATTCGGGCGAAACCGTCGCCGCGTTCGCGGTCGAGGAGATCATGAAATCGATATCGCCGGTGCGAATTTTCTGGAGCATTTGCGGCTCCTGGCCGAGTTGCGCACCGGGGAATTGGTCGATCATCATGCTGCCATGGCTCAACTCGGCGAGCTTGGCCGCGAACAAATCCCCGGCGATCCCGTAGCCCGTCGTGTGCGGCTGATCGTAGCCGAAGCTGTAATGGCGCGATTCCTGGGCGCTGGCGCCAAGGCTGGCCGCAAGCGCAAACAGCGCCAAGGTCAAGGCCGTGATCGTCGCTGTCTTCAAGGGCATTGTTTCCTCTCCCGCGGCGTCATTTGCCGGCTTCTTTGACCGTCGCTGCCGACTTTTTCGAAAGTCTAGCTTTCGTGCGCGGCCCCGTCCACGCGCGATTTGCGCTCAAACCGTTCGACGGGATCATTTTTCTGCGAGTTTAGGCTCATCATCCTCAACCGGCCGTCCTCGACCCCCGCGCGGGACGGCCCTACGCATTTTGTTAAGCAATCCATCGCGAGGCCCGCAAAATCCGCTTGGGCCGGAGCAAAGCTTGGCTATAGGAGGAAAATCGACGCTGTGCCGAAAGGACTTCCTTCATGGATAGATGGCTCAAGGCCGCTCTCGATTACACCCCGCGCTGGCTCGAATACCAGATGCGGGAAAGCGAGCAGCCGGGTTGCGTCATCGCCATCGCGCATCAAGGGCGCATTGTCCTCGAGGATGCCTTTGGCCATGCGGATCTTTCGACGGGGGAGAAGCTGACGCCGCGTCATCGGCTGCGCGTCGCCTCGCATTCGAAAAGCTTCACTGCCGCTGCCGTGATGAAGCTTGTCGAAGAGGGAAAGCTGAGGCTCGATGACCGTGCCGGCAGCCATGTCAAGGGGCTGCATCGTGCCGTCGCCAAGGCGACGATGTCGCAGCTTCTCTCACACAGCGCCGGCCTCACGCGCGACGGCGATGATACGGGCCAGTGGCAGGATCGGCGGCCCTTCCTGAACGAGGATGAATTGCGCGCTGCGCTTGCCGAGCCGCCGGTGATCGACGCGAATACGCGTTTCAAATATTCGAATCACGGCTACGGACTTTTGGGCCTCATCATCGAGGCGGCGAGCGGGGAGGACTACGCCTCGTTCGTGACGCGCGCGATCGTGAAGCCGGCCGGTCTCGAGGAGACGACGCCCGACATGCCTCTCCCGCACGGCGCACTCCTGGCGCGAGGGCATAGCGGAAAGCTTCCGCTTGGGCGCCGCGTCATCATTCCAGGCGAGAATTCGACGCACGCTCTCGCCGCGGCGACCGGCTTCGTCTCGACGGCGCGCGATCTCGTGCGCTTCTTTGGCCAATTGTCCCCGCACGCTAAGAAAAGCGTGCTCGCGCCGGAGAGCAGGCGCGAGATGGTCCGCAAACAATGGCGAGATCCCCAGCTTGCGGTTGAACGCTATTACGGGCTCGGGGTGATGAGCGGCAGGATCGCCGATTGGGAGTGGTTTGGGCATTCAGGCGGGTTCCAGGGTTTCATCACCAGAACGCTGACGCTGCCGGATGAGGACCTCGCCATTTCGGTCCTCACCAATGCGGCCGATGGGATTTCGCATTTCTGGCTCGATGGTGTCGTGCACATCTTGCGCGCCTTCGCGCGCAACGGCGCGCCCGAGCGCAAGCTTGCCTCCTGGAATGGACGTTGGTGGGGGCTTTGGGGCGCAATCGATCTCGTGCCGATGGGCCGCAAGGTGATGGTCGCGACGCCGGCAATGTTCAACCCCTTTCTCGACGCGAGCGAGATCACCGTTCTCGCCAAGGACCGGGCGAAGATCACCCAGGCCATAGGTGGGGGCGCCCATGGGCAAGGCGTGCGCCGCGTCCGCAACAAGGAGGGTGAGGTCTCCGAAGTCTGGTTCGCGGGCAGCAAGCTCTTGCCGGAAGCGGAGGTGGCGCGAGAAATTCGCGAGCGGTATGAAAACGGCGCCGCCCGCGGCCAGCCGCGACGGCTGAAGCTCGCCTCGCGCCGCTGAGAGGGCGGTTTGCGCGTTTTACCGCTGAGCCGCCGTCCCCGCCGCCTTCCGCAGGTTTAGGCGCACCCGCCCGCCTCCCTCTCGATCGCCTCCATATCGGCATCCGAGAAGCCGAGATGATGGCCAATCTCGTGGATCAGCACATGGCTGACGAGGTGACCGAGCGTTTCCTCGTGAGACGCCCAATAATCGAGGAGCGGCCGGCGATAGAGGTGGATGATATTCGGCATGCGCCCAGTCGGTGCGACCGCTTCTTGCTGCGCGAGTCCGATGCCGGTGAACAGGCCCAGGAGATCAAAGTCCGTCTCGCAGCCCATCGCGTCGAGCGTCTCCTCATCGGGGAAATCGGTGACCTTGATGATCACGCCTTTGCAAAGCCGCTGGAAACGCTCCGGCAACTCCGCGTGAGCTTTCTCGGCCAGGCGCTCGATATCCTCCAGCGAAGGCGCGAGCTTTTGCGACCAATCGGTTTCGACCATCATCTTCGCCATTTCGGCCTCACAGAAAGCTTTGCGGATCGATGTCCACGACCAGCCTCGTGCCGCCACGCGGCTTCCCGGCTTGTGCGATCATGGTACGCAGGAAAGCTTGAAGATCGGTGCCGCGCGGCGCCTTGACGAGGATGCGGAAGCGATGCCGCCCGCGGATCACCGCGATCGGGGCCTCGGCCGGGCCGAGCACCGTCGGGGCGTCTTTCGAGAAGGACGCGCCAGAACCTTTCTCCTGCGCGATGTGGCGATGGGCCGTTTGCACGAGCGCTCGCGCGTAAGTGAGAGCTTCTTCCGCTCGCGGGCCGGAGACGATGAGGCTCGCGAGCCTTCCAAAGGGCGGCATTGCGGCCGCGCGCCGCGCCGCGATTTCGCGCTCGTAGAAGAGTTCCGCATCGCCCGAAAGCATGGCCGACATCACCGGGCTCTCCGGATCATATGTCTGGATGAGGGCGCGCCCGGAGGTTTCCCCGCGCCCCGCCCTTCCGGCGACTTGGCTGAGAAGCTGGAAGGTGCGCTCATTTGCGCGTGGATCGCTTCCTGCAAGGCCGATGTCGCCGTCGACGACGCCGACGAGCGCGACGCGCTTGAAATCATGGCCTTTGGCGATGAGCTGCGTGCCGATCACGATATCGGCTTTGCCTTCGGCAATCTCGGCAAATTCGCGCCGCAGCCGCTCGGCGCCGCCCGGCATGTCGCTCGAGAGCACGATGATGCGACTTTCGGGAAAATGAGCCGCGACCTCCTCGGCGAGACGCTCGACGCCGGGCCCGCAAGCCGCGAGCGTGTCGATCGCGCCGCATTCCGGACACGCCCCGGGTCGCTTTTCACGATGGCCGCAATGATGGCAGCGAAGCGAACGTGTGAAGCGGTGCTCCACGAGCCAGGCGGAACATTGCGGGCAGCGGAATCTGTGCCCGCAAGCGCGGCAGAGCGTGAGCGGAGCGTAGCCGCGCCGGTTGAGGAAAAGCAGCGTCTGCTCGCCCGCGGCGAGCACTTCCGCCATCGCACTCACGAGAGCGGGTGAAAGCCAGCGATCCTTCGGGGGCGGCGCGCGGCGCAAATCGATGGCCGAGATGTCGGGAAGTGTTCGCCCCGCGACCCGATTCGGCAAAAGCAGCCGCGCATAACGGCCGCTTTCGGCATTGACGCGGGTCTCGATCGAGGGTGTGGCCGAGACGAGCACCACGGACGCACCCTCGATCCTTGCTCGCACCACCGCCATGTCGCGCGCGTGGTAGACGACACCGTCCTCCTGCTTGTAGCCCTGCTCATGCTCCTCATCGACCACGACGAGGCCGAGGTGCTGGAAGGGCAGCGTCAAGGCCGAGCGCGCACCAATCACGACCCGTGTCTCGCCCGTCGCGAGACCGGCAAGGAGCTGGCCCTTGCGCTTTTGCGACACGCCGGAATGCCATTCGCCGGGACGCGCGCCGAACCTTGTCTCGAAGCGTTGGACGAATTGCGAAGTCAGCGCGATCTCAGGCATGAGGATCAAGGCTTGGCGTCCTTCCCGCAGACATTCCGCCACCCCCTCGAAATAGACTTCCGTCTTGCCTGAGCCCGTCACGCCTTCGAGAAGCGTCACCGAGAATTTGCCCTTTCGTATTTCCTCGCGCACAGCCGCTGACACGGCTTGCTGCGCATCAGAAAGGCGCGGCGTTGTGTGATCGGGGTCGGGAAGAGCTTCCGGTTGCGGCATCACGGCGACGGCTTCGAGCGCGCCCGTATCCACGAGCGCGTCGACGACGGAGGCGCTCACGCCGGCCTCGAGCGCGAGCTCGCGCTTGCCCAGCAAGGCGCCAGGCGCGAGCTTGGCGGCGACGTCGAGCGTGCGCCGGCGCGCCGGTGTCATCCTTTCGGGCACGGCGCCACCCAGTCTCACGCCAATTCGCGGAGCGTCGGACGGCCCGCCGCTCGCGTCGTGAAGGGCCATGCGCAGCACGAGACCGCGAGGTGCGAGCGTCCAGCGCGCCGTCCAATCCACGAATTCGACCAGCGTCTTCGGCAACGCGGGAATGTCGGCCTTGCCGATGAGCGACTTCAGGTTGGGATGCTCGCGTGGGCCTTCCTGGCGCGTGGCCCAGACCACGCCGATCGTCTGGCGAGGGCCGAGCGGCGCGACGACGAGATCGCCTGGCCGAAGCGCCATTCCCGGAGGCGCACGATAGGAATACGCGGTGTCCACCGCTACCGGCATGAGTACGTCGGCGATCATCGCTGCATTATCCGTGCGCCGCGTTTCGGCCTCTCCCGTCACGGGGAGTTGGAACGGCTCACGCATCGCGCAATGGCCTGGAATATTGCCCATCTAGCATGAAACCATCGCAAAGCACCTGCGTTCGCTACGAATGGGACCAGACCGCGAAGCCGGAGGGGAGGTTGCAGAGCGCTCCGTCTCGTCTGACCGGCGCGAATTGGCGGAGCGCGAGGGGAAAGATCCGCGCAGCTGAAGGAGGTGCCGATGTCCGATCTCGAGGGCATCCACAAGCAGGTCATCCGAGCAGCGATGTCTGCCCCCTACCTCCAGCGTGAGGAGGAACATGAGCTCGCGCTCCGCTGGAGCGAAGAGGGCGACGAAGTAGCGCTGCATCAGCTTGTTTCATCGCATATAAGGCTTGTCATCGCCATTGCCAGCCGTTTTCGCCGATATGGCCTGCCGCTCGCCGATATGATCCAGGAGGGCCATGTCGGGCTCCTCGAGGCGGCGGCCCGTTTCGAACCGGAGCGTGGGGTGCGGTTTTCGACCTATGTGACGTGGTGGATCCGGGCGTCCATCCAGGATTACGTATTGCGAAATTGGTCGATCGTTCGAGGCGGCACAAGCTCCGCGCAAAAATCGTTGTTCTTCAACCTGAGGCGGCTCCGCGCGAAGTTGGGGCAAAAAATGGACAAGCTTTCGGCGAGCGAGCTGCACCAGCGCATCGCACAGACGGTTGGCGTCTCCTGCGATGATGTGGAAACCATGGAAGCGAGGCTTTCGGGCTCCGATCTCTCGCTCAATGTCCCCGTCCCGGGCGAAGAGACCGAGAATGCTTCCGATCGGCAGGATTTTCTCGTGGACCGCAACCCCTTGCCCGACGAGATCGTGGCCGAAACGATCGACTCCGGCCGTCGCGCCCATTGGCTGCATCATGCCATGACAATGCTCTCGGAACGCGAAAGGCTCATCATCGAGGCTCGGCGCTTGCATGATGACGACCTCGTCACGCTCGAAACGGTGGGACGGCGTCTCGGCATATCCAAGGAGCGCGTGCGGCAAATTGAGAATCGTGCGCTCGACAAGCTCAAGAAAGCGCTGCAATCGAACCGAGGAGACATGCTCGTCGCCGCTTGAGGCTCGAGCAGCTCGCCGACGCTTCCAGTCGCTCTCGTTAGTGCTATGGTCGCGGATCGCAGCAGCGAAGCGAGCCGCCATGAACGAGCAGATCCGACAGCCCCGCGCCATCCGCCTCCACGCCGACGATAACGTCGTGGTGGCGGTCGACCAAGTGCCTGCTGGCGCGCTCGTGCAAGGGGTGGGTGCGATCGAGCGGGTCCCGCGCGGTCACAAGATGGCAAGCGCGACCATCGCGACGGGCGCGCCGGTGCGCAAATTCGGCCAGATCATCGGCTTTGCCTCGAAACCGATCGCGCCCGGCGAATGGGTGCATGAGCACAACGTCGAGATGCACGATTTCGCGCGCGATTACCGTTTCGCCGAAGCCGCTCCCCGGATCGACATCCTGCCCGAAGACGAGCGGGCCACGTTCGAGGGCTTTCGCCGCAAGGATGGCAAAGTCGGGACCCGAAATTACATCGGCATTCTGACTTCGGTGAATTGCTCGGCCTCAGTTGCCCGCTTCATGGCCGAGGCGGTCGAGCGCTCGGGGGCCCTTGCCGAATACCCCACAGTCGACGGCGTCATCGCGCTCGTGCACGGCGGGGGCTGCGCGCTCGATGTGAAGGGAGAAGGCTACGACATCCTCAAGCGCACGCAATGGGGTTACGCCACGAACCCCAACATTGCCGGCGTGGTGATGGTCGGGCTCGGCTGTGAGGGCTTCCAGATCGGCCGCTGGAAGGACGCTTACGGCATCGTGGAAAGCGACACCTTCCGCTCCTTTACGATTCAAGGCACGGGGGGAACACGCAAGACCGTGGCCGCCGGCGTGGAGGCGATCAAAGCGATGCTCCCCATCGCGGCGAAGGCCAAACGCGAGACCATTCTCGCCTCCCAGCTCGTGCTCGCGCTGCAATGCGGCGGCTCTGACGGATATTCGGGCGTGACGGCGAATGCCGCTCTCGGCGCCGCGGTGGATATTCTCGTTCGTCAAGGTGGCACCGCGATCCTCTCGGAAACGCCGGAGATCTATGGCGCCGAGCATCTGCTGACGCGGCGTGCCAGCACGCGCGCGGTCGGCGAAAAGCTCGTCGAGCGGATCAAATGGTGGGAGGACTATACGAGCCGCAACCGCATGGAGATGAACAACAACCCTTCGCCCGGCAACAAGGCGGGCGGGCTCACCACCATTCTCGAGAAATCGCTCGGCGCTGCGGCGAAGGGCGGCACGACGGCGCTCAACGCCGTTTACGAATACGCCGAGCCGGTGACGGAGAAAGGCTTCGTCTTCATGGATACGCCGGGTTACGATCCCGTATCGGCGACCGGCCAAGTGGCGGGAGGGGCCAATATCCTCGCTTTCACGACCGGCCGCGGCTCGGCCTACGGTTGCAAGCCGACGCCCTCCATCAAGCTTGCGACCAATTCGGAAATGTATCGGCGCATGATCGACGACATGGACATTGATTGCGGGGACATCGTCGACGGTGTCCCGGTGCTGACCAAGGGCCAGGAGATTTTCCAGAAGATTCTCGACGTCGCGTCCGGTGAGCGCTCCAAATCCGAGGAGCTCGGCTATGGGGATGCGGAGTTCGTGCCCTGGACCGTCGGTGCGACCATGTGAGGCGAGGAGTGAAGAGCGTGCAGTGCGCATTCACGCCACCAAACGTTCGCTGCTCGCCTTTCGCTACCCGCTCTTCACGCGTCGATGCACGCTCGAGAGCGCAATCGCGGTGGCGTTCGAGACGTTGAGGCTCTTGATTCTGCCTGGAAGCTCGATGCGCGCCAACACGTCACAGCTTTGCCGCACGCGTTCGCGAAGCCCTCTTCCCTCGGCACCAAGCACAAGGACGAGCGGGGCTGCCAGCGCCACCCCATCGAGCGTCGCCTCGCCTTCCGAATCGAGCCCGACACGCATGAAGCCGCGCTCACCGAGCGCGATCAGCGCATCGGCGAGATTGCGCACCGGAATGAGCGGCACATGCTCGAGTGCGCCCGAGGCCGATTTGGCGAGAACGCCCGTCGCGGCCGGGCTGTGGCGCAAGGGCACGACGACGCCATTCACCGCGAAGGCCGCCGCCGTGCGGAGGATCGCGCCCACATTGTGCGGGTCGGTGATTTGATCGAGCGCGAGCAGAATGCCTTCCGGCGCCAAGGTTTCGAGCGCGGGGGCTTCGAGCGGCAAGGCTTCGACGAGCGCGCCTTGATGCACGGCGTCTGACGGTAGAAGCCGCGCGATCTCCTGGGGCGAGACGATCTGTGGGCGAAGGCCCGGTTTCCCCGCTTCGCGAAAATCAAGTCGTCGAAAGGCGTTCTCTGTCACGAGAAAGCGAAGCACCTCGCGCTTGGGGTTGGCCAGCGCCTCACCCACTGCGTGCAACCCGTAAATGAGCGCTCGCTCGTCTTCGGCCTTTTTCTGCGCCGAGAAATCTCGAGGACGAGTCTTTTCCCCGTGGTTGGTGTGGCGCTCGTGAGCGTGCGCTTGGCGGGCGTGGCGCGCCCAGGGGGGCTTTCGGTGAGGAGGCATCTTCTGCAACGCAAGCTTTCTCCGTCGCGCGCGATCTGCGGCCATTCGGCGGAGATGTCCAGCGCGTCCCCCTAAAAAGGGACCGTTTTGGAAAGATGCGACGTAATCGGCCTCGTGGTCTTCGAGGTGGGGCGCCAACGTCGGAACGTCACCCGCCCGGCTCGTTGATGCGGGGTTTATGAGCGGCCTTTCGAAATCCAATCGATCCTTTATGCGGCCCTTCCTAGATTTCGGGCCGTCGTCAACGGCTAAAGGAGCGCTTTATGCGCGGATCGATGGGCCTTTGGAGGTCGAGCCCGAGGGTGGCTTCGTCAAACCCGGCTCAGGCTTCACGGCGGCAAGTTGGCGGTTCGAGCTTTGTCGTCGGGCGCGATTCGAGCGGTCGCTGGACCGCACTCGCAGCGGGTGGTCTCACCGGAGGCGTCTTCAGGAACAAGGACGCGGCGATCCGCTTCGCGCAATCGGAATCGGGGCGCACCCCCGGCGCGGTGCGCCTTACCTCCTCCCCTCTCGAGCTGCCTTTCACCCGCAACCAGATCGGGCGAGGCGAAGGGCTTCCGGCCTGGTGGCGCCTGGAGCGCGCAACGCGCGGAGCACAGTCGTTCACCGAGCGCATGCCGGTGACCGGCGGTGCGGATGGGCGATGGCTCGCGATCGATCTTGGCCTCGTGGGTGGCTTGGCGATGCTGTGCATCACGATTGCGATGGTGCTGTCATGACGGTCTTTTTGTGGAACGCGGCGAGCAGCACGCGCCTTGCAGCGCGAAACGGCAAGGTCGAAGGGCTCCCGACCAACAGGCAGACGCAGACGCCAACCTGGACGGCGATCTTCTCGCGTTCCGCTGCGGCAGCGCTCGCACTTTGGCGTCTCTCGGCCGGCAAGCCGGGCGGGCGGCCACTCGCCAGGATCAAGGCGCGGCGCGCAGCGCTCGGATTTCCCTTCCGTCACCCTCCTCGAGCCGCCGCACCCGCAAGGCCCGAGCGCGATTGCGATTGCGTGCCCTGGTCCGGGTGACGCGAAGAGGCGTGCGCCTGATCGTCGGTTCGCGCTGAGCCGTCGTAATCCAGATGGGCCTCGAGAGCCCGTCCCGCCGCGAAAAGCCAGCCGTTGACAGGATCGTGGCAGGCTCCTACCGCGTTCGCCAAAAGCAGGCCCTCTCTCCCTTGCGCCTGCGGGAGGCGAGCATCATGACGAAATTTCCTCATTTCATCGGCGGCAAGCGGGTCGAGGGCAAGTCGGGTCGTTTCAGCGACGTGTTCGAGCCCATGACGGGGGAAGTGCGCGGCCAGCTTGCGCTCGCTTCTCGCGCCGAGGTTCGCGCCGCCGTGGAGAACGCCAAGGCGGCGCAACCCGCCTGGGCCGCGACGAATCCGCAAAGGCGCGCGCGCGTGCTCATGAAATTTCTCGAGCTCGTGCACAAGGACTATGACGCGCTCGCCGATCTTCTGGCGCGCGAACATGGCAAGACGATCGCGGACGCCAGAGGCGACATTCAGCGCGGGCTCGAGGTGGTCGAATACTCGATCGGCGCTCCGCAGATGATGAAGGGCGAGTACACCGAAGGCGCGGGGCCCGGCATTGACATCTATTCGATGCGCCAGCCGCTCGGCGTCGTCGCC
>Ga0213876_10001516_pt1 | contig 14374 bp, 18 predicted proteins | sample BarmaccomBMRX_R9_FD_160113 | JGI IMG/M metagenome (GOLD analysis project Ga0213876, IMG submission 160113) | Root-associated microbial communities from Barbacenia macrantha in rupestrian grasslands, the National Park of Serra do Cipo, Brazil - RX_R9 | ecosystem: Host-associated > Plants > Roots...
AAGGGGACACGTACCTTTTCGCGAACGCGAAAAGGTACGTGTCCCCCTCACGCCGGAGCCGGGGACACGGACGAGTACATGTCCCCGATTCGCCTCACCCCCGCGGCGCGTTGCCGCGCATCGCCGCCATCGCCGCCTGCCGCTCGGCCTGGTCGAGCTTGCCGTCATGATTGGTGTCGGCGGCGTCGAACTGGGCGAGGCGGGCCTTGACGACGTCGTCGATCGCCATCCGGCCGTCATGGCCGAACTCCTTCATCAGCTGGTGCAGCCGGTCGCCGATCTGGGCGGGGCCGCCGGCGGTGGCGATCGTGTCGATGATCTTCTCGATCTCCTTGTCGGTGATGACGCCGTCATGGTCGGCGTCGAGCCGGCCGAGCTGCGCACGGACATTCTGCTCCGCCTGGGCGCGGGTGATGTCGCCCTGCGGGCCGCGCGCCTCGGGCCCGCCTTGCGGCGCCGGCGCCGCCTGTGGCGGAGCCGGGGGGGCCTGCGGCGGCTGGGCGGCGGCGGGGGCGGCGGCGAGCAGGGTCGTCGCGGCGAGCAAAAGGATCTTCATCGTCTCAACTCCTCATCGGGTCGCGGCGCCGCGCGGGCGCTCTTAGGATTTGGGCTTCTCGGCGGCGACGCGCGCCGCTTCCTGCTCGGCGGGGTCGAGCTTGCCGTCGTGGTTGGTGTCGGCCTTGTCGAAGGCGGTCATCCGCGCCTTGGTGAACGAGGCGAGGGTCAGCTTGCCGTCCGGTCCGGTGCCTTCGGCGAAGATGCGGCGGATGGCGGCGAGCGCCGTCTCGGGCGCGCCCTGCGCCTTCACCTGCTCGAGCACCGCGGCCTGCTCGGCGGCGTCGGCGACGCCGTCGTGATTGGCGTCGACCTGCGCGAACATCCCCTTGATCATCTCCTCGCCCTGGGCGCGCTCGATGGTCGGGGGAGTCGGCGCCTGCGCCGGAGCCGGAGCGGACTGCGCCATGGGTTGCGCGGCCGCGGGCGCGGCGAGCGTGAAGAGCGCGGCGGCAGCGCCGGCGCCAAGGCCTTTGAGCATCTCGATAATCTCCCATGGACGAGGGTGTGCGCACCCTCGCGTCATCCCCGCGCGGCTCTTAGCACGAAAGGCGATGAGCCGCGCATGAACAAGTTGTCGCAAATCCGTGCCGGCGGTCAGAAGGGCCGCTCGCCCTCGACGTTGCCGGCGGTGCGGTAGCGGCAGACCAGCATCTCGTCGCGCGCGCCCCGCGCCAGCGCGCAGCCGACGCGGTCGGTGGCGCGCCACACCAATTGGGTGTAGTGGCCGACATCCTCGAAGCGGCCGGTGCGGCTCACCGCCGGGATCGGCCCCGGCCGGAAATCCTTCTTCTCGGCGATCCACAGGCCGACCATCGCCTCGGGGGCGAAGCCGCCCGTCGTCCCCTGCCACAGATTTTCGCCTTCGGACGTGTCGGCGTCGCCGACCTCCTCCTCATGCTCGATCTCGCCGCGCCGCGCGAGCTCGGCCGCCCAGGCCGCCGCGTCGCGCGCCAGCCCCGCGTCCCAGGCGAGCGGCGCGAGGCCGAGGGCGTCCCGCTCGCGATTGTGGGCCGCGAGCAGCCGCGCGTCGAGATGGTCGAGGCGCCCGGTCCCGCCGGCCAGCAGCGGCGCCGCCAGCGCCAGCCCCGCCGCCGCCGCGATCCGTCCGATCCTCGCCAGGCCCCCGCGCATGGCCGACAGGATCGGCCCGCGCCGCTTAGCGCGGCGTTGCCGCCGATGGTTGACGCCGCGCTAGGGACAGTCGCTTTCCACGGCGGTTGGAGCGGGGACAGTCACTTTCCACATGGCCGGTCGAGACTCGGCACCGCCGCGGGTGAAAGTGACTGTCCCCTCAGCCCTCCGCGGGTGAAAGTGACTGTCCCTTCCCTACTCCGCCGCCTCCGCTTCCGGCGGGGTGAACAGCTCCGCGACCTGCGGCTTCGCCGTGCGCGCCGGCTTCGCCGCCGTCGCCTCGCTCTTCGCCGCCGCCGAGCCGTCATCGGCCGAGCGGCGGCGCTTGAGGCGGCCCTCGACCTCGGCGCCGCGGGCGATGCCCACGCTTTCGTAGAGGATGTCGCCGGTCACCCGCGCGCTTCCCTCGAGCGACAGCGCGCCGGCCTCGACCGCGCCGTCGACGAGGCCCGCGAGCCGCGCCTCGCCGGCGACGATGTTGCCGATCACCGCGCCGCTCTCGCCCTGGCTCAGCACGCCGCAGCGCACGTCGCCGACGATGCGGCCGTCGACGTGCAGCCGGCCCTCGGTGGCGATGTTGCCGGTGACGACCACCTCGGGGCCGATGAACGAGAATTCCGCGCCGGACGCTCCCGCCCCCGCCGCCTTGTCGCCGCGCAGAAACATGTGCCGCCCTCCCGACCGCATCATCGCACATTGCGGCGCCGAATCAACCGCCGCCCCAGGGCGCGCGCAGCCCTTCCCCCGCCCGGCCCGTGCCGCTAGGGCCCCGGCGAACGGTCGAGTGACAGTCACTCAGTGTTTGGGAGCAAGGACATGGCGCGGACGGCGGAAGCGATCGGGATGGCGGGCTGGGTTCTCGTCGACGCGCTGCTCGAGGAGCTCGACAAGAGCGATCCCGGCCTGCGCAGGCGCGTCTACGAAAAGGCCATCGCCGACAATCAGGCCCAGGCCGTGATGAGCCCCGGCGGCAACGCCCTCGACATCCTCCAGGTCCTCCAGTCGGTGCGCCTCTGATCCGGCGACAGGACAGATATGATCCGGCGACAGTGCACGTAATCAGATCCGGTGACAGTGCACTGAATTCGGTGAAAGTGCCCTTATCGCGCGCTGAGCCGGCCGCCCCGGGACGCTGCGCCGCGTTCCGCCTGTCCGCCCCCTGAATAAGTGCACTGTCACCGCAATCGAAACAGATACGGTGACAGTGCACTTATTCGGTGGCGGTGCCCTGATCAGCGCGCGTGCGGCGCGCCTCTCGCACCGCCAGCCTGTGCGGTCGGGGCCGCTGCCGACCCCGCCCGACTACGTGCACTGTCACCGGGATCGGCGCCGGGCGCCGAGCGCCTGGGCGAACGATCCCTTCGCCCCAAAACCAAAATGGGGGCTGACGTCGCCGCCAGCCCCCAATGTCCCAGGCTCACGATCGCCCGCGCCTCGGCGGGGCCATCACCCGCTGGGTGGGTGGGCACCGCGGGACGGCGGATGCCGTCTCCGGTCCCCGTGGGTCCCGTCCAGGCCGTGAGGCCTGGGCGGTTCCCTGCGGGTCGGGGCAAGGCCGAGGCCTCATTGCCCGTGTCCCGTTTCCGAAGCGTGCCGGCCTGCTCGCGCAGGACGCCTCGCCTCGAAGAGGCCGGCCGCGTCGAGGGCAAGCCCTCGCCTTTCGCCGTCCCCGGGTTCCGCCGGAGGCCTTGCGGCCCCGCCGTCCCCCTCGGTCGGTCCGGATCCGACGCCGAAGCGTCCGACCCTCGCCGCCTGGCGCCGCTCGGCGAGCAAGCCCGCCGCAACGCTGCGCCTTCGCGATCCCGGCATCGAAGCGAACCCCGCTGCCCGATCGCCGGACCGACAGATCGCAGGGGCGAACCCGCACGACCGTTCCGACCCGTTTCGCGGCCTGGCGATCGAAGCGAACCCCGATCCCTTGAACCGCCGGACCGCAGGAAGACCGAAGCCTCCGCAGCGACCCGTTTCGCGGCCTGGCGATCGCAGCGAGCTCCGATCCTCCCAACCGCCGGATCCTGCCGTCGGCGCAAGGCGCCTTCGCCGGAACCCGTTTCGCGGCCTCGCGATCGAGGCGAACCCCGATCCCTCGCACCGCCGGACCCTCGAGGAGAACCGAAATCCTCGCCGCAGATCCGTTCGGAGGCGGTCGGGCCGAAGCCTGTCCGTCTCCACCTCCGCCGCTCGCTCGGGGCGCGGGCCCTTCGCTCGCCTCGGAGGGTGAGCCCTGGCCGAAGCTCGTGAAAGCTTCGGCCGGGACCCTGTCGGCCTCTCCAGGTCCGGGGCGATTCCCATCCCTTTCGCGGCCGGCATGCGGCGTCACCTCGTCACGATCCTCGCGGATCCCGCTGCGGCTCGGCCGGCGTCTCGAACCACATCGACCCTCGGCTTGCGCGTCGGACCGGCGCCGTTCGAAGCGCCCTCGCTTTCGGCTTCCGGGAAAGCGGCCTTCCTTGGGGAGCGACCGCATCCTCGTCCGCCTCGGCGGGTGGTCTTCGGCTCCGGCCCTTGCGGGTCTTCGCCTCCGTCCACACCCGAAAGCTGTCACGCCTGACCGATTCGGAAAAGCGGAATCCGTCTGTGGATAACGAGGATAACGGGGGTAAAACGACGGCGCGTCAGCGCCCGCCGCCGCCGCCCTTCTTCGGCGGCTTGGCGCTCTCGCTCCACGCCTCGACGGTGCGCCGCGCCACGTCGATCGCGATCGACTTGAGGGCATCGCCGAGCACGCTCGCCTGCTTGCCGGCGCCGGCCGCGGCCTCGCCCGCGGCGTCGCCGGCCGCCTTGGCGCCCTTCTTCGTCGCCGGCGGATCGCGCAGCGCCGCCGCCGCGGCGAGGAGGGCCGCCGCCACCGCCTCGCTGACCACCGGCTGCTCGGCCAGCTTGCGCGCCGCCTTGCCCGCCTTGCGCAGCCCCTTGGGCACCTTGACGCCGGCAATCTCCTTCGCGCCCTTGTCGCCCTTGGCTCTCTTGTCCTTCTTCTTGCCCATCCGCTCCCTCCTCACTCGACGACGATGTGCCCGTGCATGCCGAGCAGCCGCTGGGCGAGCGGCGCGCCGCGCATCGGATAACGGCCCGCCCGCGGTACCAGCGCCACCGTCCGCTCCGACAGCGGCGGCACCGCCACTTCGCCCCGCCGCACCAGCTCGCGGTCCCGCCCGCGCAGCTCGGCGCGCGCGAAGAAGGCCGAGGCGGCGAAGCGGTGCGGCTCGTTCGAATTGTTGACGAAGCGCAGCTTCACCGGCTCGCCCGCCTTCAGCCGCAGCACCGGGGGGCGGATCGCATAGCTGGTCAGCAGCACGTCATATTCGGGCGCCGCCGGCCATTCCTGCGCCGCCGCCGGCGCGGCCGCGAGCAGGGCGAACAAGACGAGCATCGAACGGCGCATTGACCCTCCGTCGCAGGCTGCGGACGCTTGCCCCAACGCTTAGCACGCGCGATGAGGCCCACCAAACCGCCCCCTTCGGAAGATGCCATGCGCCGCTGCCTCCCCTTGCTCCTGCTCCTCGCCGCCGCGACCCCGTCCCACGCCGGCCTTTCGGGACCCGAGAAGAAGATCGCCGCCACCGTCGACGCCGAGCTGCCGCGCGGCGAGGTCCTGCTCGAGAAGCTCGTCAACCAGAATAGCGGCTCGCGCAATCTCGCCGGCGTCGAGGCGGTCGGCCGGATGATGCGGGCCGAGCTGGAGCCGCTCGGCTTCGCGGTCCGCTGGGTGCCGATGGCCGAGGTCGGCCGCGCCGGCCACCTCGTCGCAACCCACAAGGGCAATGGCCGCGGCAGGCGCATGCTGCTGATCGGCCACCTCGACACCGTGTTCGAGCCCGATTCGCCCTTCCAGCATTACGTCCGCAAGGACGCCACCCACGCCGAGGGCCCCGGCGCCAGCGACGACAAGGGGGGCCTCGTCGTCATGGTCGCCGCGCTCCGCGCGATGCAGGCGGCGGGGACGCTCGCCGCGGCCGACATCACAATCGTCCTCACCGGCGACGAAGAGGAAGCCGGCCGACCGATCGCCGTCTCGCGCCGCGATCTCGTCGCCGCCGGCCGCGCCACCGACGTCGCGCTCGACTTCGAAGGCCTCGCGCAGGAGGGCGGCCGCGACATGGGTTCGATCGCCCGGCGCAGCGCCGGCGGCTGGGACGTGCGCGCGACCGGCCGCACCGGCCACTCGTCCGGCATCTTCGGCGGCAATGCCGGCTATGGCGCGATCTACGAGCTGGTCCGCATCCTCGACGAATTCCGCCGCGCGCTCCCGGAGCCGAACCTCACCTACAATGTCGGCCTCGTCGTCGGTGGCGCCACCGCCACTCTCGATGACGCCCACATCCGGGGCGAGGCGACCGGCAAGACCAACATCATTCCGCCCGTCGCCATCGCCCGCGGCGACATCCGCACGTTGAGCCGCGAGCAGGAGGAACGGGTGCGCGCGAAGATGCGCGAGATCGTCGGCAGGCACCTGCCCGGCACCGGCGCGGAGATAAGCTTCGACGAGCCCTATCCGCCGATGGCGCCGGCCCCGGCGAACAAGGCGCTCCTCGACCGCCTCAATCTGGTCAACCGCGATCTCGGCCTCGCCGAGATGGGGCTGCTCGATCCCCTGAAACGCGGTGCCGGCGACATCAGCTTCGTCGCCGAGCTCGAGCCCGGCCTGGTCGGCCTCGGCACCGCCAGCCACGGCGACCATGCCCCCGGCGAGACGGTCGACCTGTCGACGATCCCGCGCCAGGCCAAGCGCGCCGCCATCCTCATGACCCGGCTGTCGCGGGAGCAGCGGTGACGGGCGCGCGGGTGAGATTTCTGGTGCGGACGCCGCGGCACGCTAGTAGGCTCGCGGCTGCCTCCTCAGTCCCGGGCGGGATCCACTCTCCATGTATGTTGAATCGCTCCGCATCGAGAATCTCCGCTCCTTCTCGAAGGCCGAAATAGGCTTGCTCCACCCGGCGCTGCGGCGTCGCCGGGGAGACGAGCCGCTGCCGCGGCTCAGGAACGTCAACGTGATGCTCGGCATCAACGGGTCCGGCAAGAGCACGATACTCGATGCAACGGCCCTCTCCTTGCTCTCGCCGCTGATCGCCTCCTCGGGCTACCGCCCCTATTCCTTGATCCGGCGCAGCGCCCGCGGCCGCATCGAGGAAGCGGCCGTCAAAGTCGACCTCGCCCTCGACGAGCAGGACGTCTGGCCGGACGGGCCCGCCGCGGGCAAAGCGACCATGCGCGTGCTGATCGTCCGGCGCGGCGACGTCGAGTTCGTCCAGCAGGGGGACGTTGGGGCGCCGCAATTTGAACGGCTGTTCTACGACGATTCCGCGGCCTTCTTTTTCGTCGGCTATGGCGCGACACGCCGGGTCGACGTCGAATCCACGGCCGACGGCGCGACACGTCGCAAGCTGCGCCACGTCAGGTATGAGCGCGTCGCATCGCTCTTCGAGGACCATTTCACGCTAACCCCGCTCAGCGCGTGGCTGCCCGAGTGGCGACACCGCAACCGGAGGCGGCACGATGAAGCGATCGCACTGCTCGGCGCGCTTCTGCCGAAGAGCCTCCGCTTCACCGGCCGCATGGAAAACGGCGAATACCTCTTCGCTTTCCACAGCACGACGGTGCCCTTCGGCGCCCTCTCCGATGGGTATCGCGCTTACATTGGCTGGGTAAGCGACCTGCTCCAGCACCTGTGCATCGCGGTCAGCCGCGAACCGGAGCTCGCGCTCCAGGACTGCCGGGGCGTCGTCATGGTCGACGAGATCGATCTACACATCCACCCCGAATGGCAGCGAACGATCATCCCGACTCTCGCCAGGAAGCTCCCGAACCTCCAATTCCTGTTCACCACCCACAGCCCCCTGGTGGTGGGAACGCTCGAGCGCGCGAACATCCATGTGGTCGAGCGGCGGCGTGGTTTTCCCATCATCCGCCGCCCCGACGAGGAGGTGTTCGGGCTCAGCGCGGACCAGATCCTGCGCTCCAACCTGTTCGGTCTCGATTCGACGCGCGACCAGTCCTTCAAGCGCAAGCTCGACCGTCTCGTCCGCGACGCGGAGCTCGGCGACGCGGCGGCGGCGCTGGCATTCATGCGCGGCGCGTCGCGCGGCGCCGCAGCGATCGTCGACGAGGCGGACGCCCCGCTGGAGAAGCGTCGCGCCGCGGGAAAGCTCGCGCGGTGATCCGCTACCGCCAGGCGACCGCCGCGGCGATCGCGGCGGCCGTCGCCGCGCACGACCCGACGTGGCAGGAACGGGCGCGCAGCCGCACCCGCGCGCTGCTCGCCGCCGGCCGCTACGCGGAGAAAAGCTCGATCTGGGGTGACGTGAAACGAGTCTACATGCGCCTGCAGCATTTCAAGTGCATCTTCTGCGAGCGCAGCCTCGCCGGCGAGGAGGTCGGCGCGATCGAACAGGATGTCGAGCATTTCCGGCCGAAGAATGCGGTGAAGCCGTGGCCGCCCTCTACCTCGCCGGTCTTCGATCTCCTGGATGGGCGCACGGGCGGCGCCTCGCCGGGCTATTATTGGCTCGCCTACGCCCTCACCAATTATTCCAGCGCCTGCAAACCCTGCAACACGGTCTGCAAGTCCAACATTTTCCCGATCGCGGGGACGCGCGGAAGCGCGCCGCACTCCGTCGCCACGCTGGACCGGGCCGAGCGGCCCTTCCTGATATGTCCGTATCGCGAGGATCCGGAAAAGTTCATCAGCTTCCTCGGCGTCGTCGCGGTGCCGAAGCAGCGCGAGGGCTTCGGCCGCGAGCGCGCGCTCGCGACGATCGACGTCTTCCAGCTCAATCGATCCGACCTCATTGCCGACCGCTTCCGGACGATCTGCGGCCTCTTTCCCTGGCTGCAGATGCGGCTCGATACGCCCGCGCGGGCGGCGACCATCGATCGGACGTTGGCGACGCTCACCGCCGACAGGATGCCGCAGGCGGCGTGCGGTCGCGCTTTTGTGAAGCTTGCGCGACGCCGTTTCGGATTGGCCAAGGAGATTTTCAGCGACGCGGAAGCCTATTTCCGCGTCGGCGACGGGGCCTAGCGGATGGGCGATGGGAGTCTCGCTCTGCCCTGTCGACGCGACATGCCGCGAAAGGAGGTTCGATGTCCCTCTTCTTCCTCCTCGCCATCGCCGCCGCGCCGGCCGTGGCGCCGCCCGTGCCGAAGGCGGCCTATCAGCGGCTCGTCTCGCTCGACGACTATCCGGCCGCGGCCCGCGCGCAGGGCCTCGCCGGGACCGTACGCTTCACGCTCCAGGTGGCGCCGACCGGCCGCGTGACCGCCTGCGTCATCCGGGCTTCGAGCGGGACGGCGCTCCTCGACGCGGCGACCTGCCGCCTCCTCTCCTCGCGCGCCCGCTTCCATCCCGCCCGCGATGCGCGCGGCAGGCCCACCGCCGGCTCCGCCAACGGCCAGCTGACCTGGTCGCTGCCGCGCTGAGCGGGTCGAACCCGGGAGCTGCTCCCTCCTCGGCTACGCCTGCATGCCCCTCGCCTTGTTCCGCCCCCCGGCGGCTTTGCCGGCGCGGGAGATGAGGGCGGCGCGGGTCTAGCCAGTCGGCCGGTGCGGGTGCTCCGCGGCGATCGCCGCAGCGGCCGCCGCGGCGGTGCCGCTGCCCGCCACATGCGTATTCTGGAACAGCCGGATCGACCAGGCGCCGGCCGGCCCCCGCGTCGCCACCAGGGTCGGCCGGCATTCGATCTCCTGCCATTCGCCGCCCGCTTCGAACTGCAGCCGCTGGTGAAGCAGCACCGCCGCCGCCTGGTCGGCGAGGCGCATCACCCGCACGATCGTGTAGGCGACCTCGCTCCGGGCATAGAGGGTGCGGAACAGCGCCGCATGGCCCGCCTCGATCGCCGCGCGCCCGGTGCCGCCGCCGCCCAGGATGTGGATGAACTCCGCATCCCCGGCGAAGGGCGCCGCGAAGGCGGCCGCATCCCGGCCGTTCCAGGCATCTTCCAGCGTGCGCACGAGCGCCTCGATCTGCTCCATCCCGAATCTCCCGCTGCCCGCCTGCCCGGATGGTGGAGGCGGCCGGGCGGTGCGAGCCGCGCGCGACGGGGCTGCCGTTCGGCGCGTCGAAACGGCGTCGGCCGGTCAGAAGGGAAAGAGGAAATCGATCGTGAACCGCTTCGAAACCCGTCCCTGCGGCATCCCCACCTCATGCATATGCGGCTCGGCGCGCGCGCCGCCGCCGAGATCGACGCCGGCATGACCCTTCGGCCTCGCGCCGGGCGGCGGCGGCAACGCCGTCAGCCGCTGGCCCTGGCCGCGACGGCCGCAGACCAGGATCTCGCCGGGCCGCGGCTCGGGGCAGCGCTGTGTCGTCGCCACGCCCGGTGCGGCCGGCTTGAGCTGGAAGTCGCTCGGCGTCACGGCTGGCGCCGGGGCGGCGGCCTGGATCAGGTAAGCGACTGGCACCACGAGCTTCTCCCGTGCGGTAAGGTTGCCGCCTCGGCGGTCGCCGCGCAACCCGTCACCGCATGCGATAATGATCGGCGAGCCGGTCCAGCGCCATGCCCAGCACGAGCTTGCCCGCCCGCACCGGCCAGCCGAGCGCCGTCTCCGCGTCGCGCATCCCCTCGCCGGCGCAGACGACGCGCCAGAGGATGTCGCGCAGCCCCGGCCCCACCGCCGCCGTGGCGGCGTCGAACCGGCGGCGGGCGGCGACCTGGCGCATCGTCGGCGTCGCCTCCTCGGGGGCAAGCCGGGTCTGCTTGCCGAGCGGCGGGGCGTCCCACTGCATTGTCACCACCGGCGCCAGCGCGGCCTTCTCCCAGTCGAGGCGGAGCTGCTCGCCCGCCGCGAACTGGCGCGCGGTGACGTGGCCGCGATCGTGCAGCCAGCCGAGCGGCGAATCGGCGAGGTTGACCGTCACCGACCGCGCCGGCCGCAGCCGCCCCGGACGTCGCCCGCGGCCCGACCCGTCCTGCGGCAGCGGCCGCTCCGCGAGCAGCCGGTTCTTCCTCACCTTGCCTGGTCTCATCCCATCCTCCGGAACATAGCGCGAATCACCTCAATCCTCTCTTGCCATTCCGGAGAGGGTGTAGGAAAGTGAAATAACCGCACTGGTTGGGGAGGCCGCCATGATCACCCGCATCCGCGAGGTCCGCCGCGCGAAGAAGATGACCCTGCAGGACGTCGCCGACCGCTGCGATCCGCCGACCACGCCGCAGACGATCGGCCGCCTCGAGACGGGGACCCGCACCGTCTCGGTCGGCTGGCTGAACCGCATCGCCGGCGCGCTCGGCGTCGAGGCGGGCGATCTCGTCAAGCTGCCCGACCGCGAGGACGTCCCGGTCGCGGCCCTGCTCGAGCATGACGGCGCCCACGCGCCGCGTCGCGCCAGCGTGGTTGTGCCGCCGCGGCCGGAGCCGGGCATGGTCGCCGTCGCCGTCGCCGCGGGCATCGGCGATTATCGCAGCGGCGACGAGCTCTGGTGCCGCCGGCTCCCGCCGGCGGAGTTCGGGCAGGCGATGAACCGCGACGTGCTCGTTCCCCGGCCCGCCGGCCGCTTCCTCTTCGCCCGCCTGATCGGTCGCGAGGAGGGCAAGCTCCATCTCCTGCCGCTCGGCGCCGGTGGCCGTCAGACGGTGCTCGCCGACCCGCCCTGGCTCGCCGTCGCGACTCGCCTCCTCCGCCCGCTCTGACCGGCGCCGCTTGACCGGCAGCCGGCGCCGTGGGAAGCGCGGGCCGAAAGGGCGCTTAGCTCAGCTGGTAGAGCATCTCGTTTACACCGAGAGGGTCGGCGGTTCGAGCCCGTCAGCGCCCACCATCAGACGAGCAGCGCCGACACGCGCTGCGCCGCCTTGAGGTAATTCTCCATCGCCGCCGCGCTGTGCTCGGCGAGCTCGATGAACACGCGCCGACCGTCCTCCGGGTCGGCCAGGCGCACGAAGATGCCCTGGTCGCACAGCGCCTTGATCCACCTCAGCGCCGTCGTCGGCGGCACCGCCGCGGCGATGCACAGGCTCGAGACCGCGACCCGCTGCTTCTCGAGCCGCGCCGCCATCAGGTCGAGCAGCATGTCCCAGGCGGGGTCGGCGAACAGCTCGGGGTGGAAGAAATGGTCGCGCAGCCGCCGCGCCCGGATGATGGCACGGATCTGCGCCGATTCGATCCGCTCGTCGGCGCCCATCTCGCCGCACTCGACCCCGGCGACGGCCGCCGCGGCCGCCTCGTCTTCGGACAGGGCCGCCAGGATCGACGCGATCCGGCCCACCTCCTCGCTCAGCTGCTGGAGCTTCGCCGTCGCCTGGCCCTTGGCGACGTCGTGCAGGCTGGGCGGCGACGGCTCAAGGGCGATGGCGAGCGCCAGCGCCCGATCGCGCGCATCCGCGTCGATCAGATAGGCGATCCGGGGTTCCGCCAAAGCCCCCGTCACGGCGTCGATCATCGCCGACGGAGCGGCGATCAGGGCCGGGCATTCCCGCGCCTCGGCGGCACGGCGGACCATGTCGATCGTCGCGGGCAGCGCCGCCTGCTCCCGCTCCACATCGACGATGAAGACGTCGGTGGCGAGTTGCGCCCCGATCCGCTGCGGTGCCGCGTCGAGCCGGACCGCCGCGCTCACCCGGCAACCGGCGATCCGCGCCGCCTCGCGCCAACGGCGCTCGCCCGCCTCGGTCTGCGCCGCGAGAAACAGCGAGCCGCGCGCGCTATATTCGAAATCCTCTTCCACCACGGCCCGACTCCCCCATATGCCCATCCCCGTGGCGGAGATTGCCACCGATCCGGAGGAAAGTTGAGGCCCGAGCTGGTCCATTTCGGTGCCATCTTCACACGACGGCGCGTCGGCGGCAAGCCGGTCGTGGGGGGCCTCGCGGCCCGCGGGTGGCGCCCTTCTCCCTCGCGCTGCGATTCTGCGGTCGGCGATTAGTCCCCAGCCCGCGGAAAACCTGTCGCTAAACGGCGTCCGTTCCGGATGAAACGGTCAGGCCGTGATCCACTCGACCGCCGCCTTGGCGTGCAGCGCGGTGGTATCGTAGACCGGCAGGACGTTCGCCACCGGATCGACGAGCAGGACCAGCTCGGTGCAGGCGAGCACCACGGCCTGCTGGCGCGCCTGGCCCATCTCCGTCAGGCAGGTCTTCAGCCGCCGCTGCGAATTGCGGGTCACCAGCCCCTTGGCGAGCTCCTCGAAGATGATCCGGTCGATCTCCTGCGCGGTCGCCGCGGCCGGCGGCGTCAGCGCCACCCCGCGGGCCTCGATCCGCTCGCGCACGAACGGTTCGGCCATGGTGAAGCGGGTGCCGAGCAGGCCGGCGCGCTTGACGCCATCCTCGGCCAGCCGCGCGCCGACCGCGTCGCCCATGTGGAGGAGCGGAATGCCGACGGCGCCCTCGACCTCCGCCGCGACCTTGTGACCGGTGTTGGAGCAGATGATCAGCCCCTCCGCTCCCGCCGCCTCCAGCCGCCGCGCCGCGCCGGCGAGGATTTCCGCCACGCTGCCCCACTCGCCCGCGAGTTGAAGGGGGGCGACTTCGGCGAGGTTGAGGCTCTCGAGGATGAGCCGCGCGGACGAGAGCCCGCCGAGCTTTCTCGCCACGCCCTTGTTGATCTGATCGTAATACATGGCGGTCGAGTGCCAGCTCGTCCCGCCGATCATCCCCAGCTTGCGCACGCCGCCGCCCTTCGAATCTCGCACCCAAGTCCTTGAGGCTTTCGAAGGGCCTGGGCGCCGGTTTTGCAAGCGGCACGGGCCGGGGAGCCTCACTATCGGGACCGGCTGTGGCGTGCGGGAAACAGCCGCTCAGGCGAAGGTTTCTGCGATCCGGTCGAGATCCTGGGTGAGGAGACGCGCCGCCGTTGCCGTCCCCCCTCCGAGGAGCGCGACCGTGAAGCCCCCGGCGATCCCCGACACGATCCAGCGGACGACCGTCATCGGCGACAGGACGAGCTGCGCGGCCGCCTGGCGGACGGCGGCCTCGCGCACGCCGTCCGCCCCGAAGCCGCCGCCGCCCACTATCGTTGCCCAATAGGAGCCCTGGGTCAGCGCCGCGGCGGCGGCGAACAGGACCAGGAGGATGAGGAAGAGGACGAGCAACGCTGCGAACATCGGCCAGAAGCGTCCGCGGGTGAGGCGCCAGCTCTCCGCGAGAACGAAGCGCCGGCGCAGCAGGGTCAGCGGGAAGGCGAGCGCGAGCCGCACCTCCAGCCATACGCAGACCGCTATGGTCAGCACCATCCCGACGACGGTGGCGACCGCGACCGTTTCGAGACTGCCGCTGCCGCCGACCGCGAGCCCGAGCACGACGAAGATGAGGGTACCGAAGAGGAGCGCGAGGTAGACCGCCACGCCGAACAGCAAGGTGAGCGCGATCAGCCGCAGCTCGTCTCCGCCGAGCCGGACGAAGGCGAAGCCGCGGTCCTCCGGCCGCAATACCGCGCGAAACGCCGCCGTCGTCAATATCGCGAACAGGCAGGCCGCGAGGAGCTGCGCGACGAACACGCTGCCCAGGCCTTGGAAGCTTGCCGGCGCCGCGGCGCCTACTTGCATCGCCTGCATGCGATCCATCGGCCGCAGGACGAGCGTCATGGCCGCCGCGGCCATCGTCTCGACAAGGCACCAGGCGACGACCGCGCCCGGATGGCCCCGGACCAGGCCGAAAGCACCGTCGAGAATGGCCCCGGTGCTGAACCCGCGCCCAGCCACCCTCAGCCCAGCGCCTTGACGATTTCCTCGACCATCTCCTTGGCGTCCGCG
>Ga0213876_10001518_pt1 | contig 14361 bp, 12 predicted proteins | sample BarmaccomBMRX_R9_FD_160113 | JGI IMG/M metagenome (GOLD analysis project Ga0213876, IMG submission 160113) | Root-associated microbial communities from Barbacenia macrantha in rupestrian grasslands, the National Park of Serra do Cipo, Brazil - RX_R9 | ecosystem: Host-associated > Plants > Roots...
ACTGATCTGATCGCTGCACTGCGCGCGCTGGGTGTCCGCTAGCGACGCCTGGCACAGCGTGCGCTAGACACTGTTCCCGTGACCTCCCGGAAGGCGACGCGTGGCCGCGGGCCATTCGTGGCAGGCGATCTGGTGCAGCTCACCGACCCCAAGGGCCGGATGCACACCATCGAGCTCGTCGCCGGCAAGGAGTTCCACACCCATCGCGGCCTGATCCCGCACGACGATCTCATCGGCCGGCCGGAAGGGATCGTGGTGACGACGGCCGGGGGTACGACGTACCTCGCCCTTCGGCCACTGCTCGCGGACTACGTGCTGTCGATGCCGCGCGGGGCAGCGGTCGTGTATCCGAAGGACGCGGCACAGATCGTGGCGATGGCCGACATCTTCCCCGGCGCGCACGTCATCGAAGCCGGCGCCGGCTCCGGTGCCCTGACCTGCAGCCTGCTTCGTGCTGTCGGTGACCACGGCAAGGTCTCGTCGTACGAACGCCGTGCGGATTTCGCGGAGGTGGCCCGTAGCAACGTCGAGCGCTTTCTCGGCGGGCCGCAGAAGACCTGGCGGCTGACGGTCGGGGATCTCGCCGAGGCATGCGACGACACCGATGCGGACCGGGTCGTGCTCGACATGCTCGCGCCGTGGGAGGTGCTGGACGTCGTCGCCGGGGCAATGACGCCCGGGGGCGTGCTGTGCGCGTACGTCGCGACCACCACGCAGCTCTCGCGGGTGGTCGAGGCGCTGCGCGACCACGGCGGATTCGCCGAGCCGAAACCGTGGGAGTCGATGGTCCGTGGCTGGCATGTCGACGGTCTGGCGGTGCGTCCGGAGCACCGAATGATCGGACACACCGGATTCCTCGTCACGGCTCGGCGGCTCGCGCCGGGGGTGACCGCCCCGCCAAAGCGACGCAGACCGGCCAAAGGCGCGCGACCCGAAGATGCTTAAGGCGAAATGAACAGGTGTCGACACTGGGTACGGCTATAGGCTCACGAAAAGGTAGACCCACACCGCTTCGAGGAGGTGCCTGTGCCCGCGAACCACGAGGCCGAGGCACGTGCGGCGCGCCTTGAGCAAGAAGCCCAAGACCTCAACAACCAGATCGCCTTCCTGGAAGAGGAAGTCGGCACGTTGCGGCGCCGCCTGTCAGACTCGCCACGTCAGTCACGCGGCCTGGAAGAGCGGCTCGCCGAGGCGCAGGCCAGCCTGGCCGGCGTAACAACTCAGAACGAGCGCCTCGCGTCGACCCTGAAGGAAGCACGCGACCAGATCGTCGCGCTCAAAGAAGAGGTTGACCGGCTGGCGCAGCCGCCGAGCGGTTACGGCTACTACCTCGGGACGCACGAGGACGGCACCGTCGACATCTTCACCGGCGGCCGAAAGCTGCGGGTCGCGGTCTCGCCTGCGGTTGAGGCGGCGGACCTGCTCCGTGGCCAGGAGGTCATGCTCAACGAGGCGATGAACGTCGTCGAGGCGCTGCACTTCGAACGCCAGGGCGACGTCGTGATGCTCAAGGAGATCCTCGAGGGTGGCGACCGTGCGCTGGTGATCGGCCACACCGACGAAGAGCGCATCGTGATGATCGCCGACTCGCTGAAGGACCAGCCGATCCGGGCTGGCGACTCGCTGCTGCTAGAGGCGCGCTCCGGCTACGTGTACGAGCGGATCCCGAAGTCCGAGGTCGAGGAGCTCGTCCTCGAAGAGGTGCCGGACATCGACTACGAGTCGATCGGTGGCCTGCGCGACCAGATCGAGCAGATCCGTGACGCCGTCGAGCTGCCGTTCCTGCACAAGGATCTGTTCATCGAGCACCAGCTGCGCCCGCCGAAAGGCATCCTGCTCTATGGCCCGCCCGGATGCGGCAAGACGCTGATCGCGAAGGCGGTCGCGAACTCGCTGGCCAAGAAGGTCGCCGCGGCTGGCAAGGGTGAGGGCCGCTCCTACTTCCTCAACATCAAGGGCCCCGAGCTGCTGAACAAGTACGTCGGCGAGACGGAGCGGCACATTCGCCTGGTCTTCCAGCGCGCCCGCGAGAAGGCGAGCGAGGGCACCCCGGTCATCGTGTTCTTCGACGAGATGGACTCGATCTTCCGAACCCGTGGTTCCGGTGTGTCCTCCGACGTGGAGAACACGATCGTGCCGCAGCTGTTGAGTGAGATCGACGGCGTCGAGGGGCTCGAGAACGTCATCGTGATCGGCGCGTCGAACCGTGAGGACATGATCGACCCCGCCATCCTGCGGCCCGGCCGACTCGACGTGAAGATCAAGATCGAGCGCCCGGACGCGGAAGCGGCACGCGACATCTTCTCGAAGTACGTCGTCGCCGAGCTGCCGCTGCACTCCGACGATCTCGCCGAGCACGGCGGCTCCACCGAAGCGACCATCTACGCGATGATCCAGCGGACCGTCGAGCGGATGTACACGGAGACCGAGGAGAACCGGTTCCTCGAGGTGACCTACGCGAACGGCGACAAGGAGGTCCTGTACTTCAAGGACTTCAACTCCGGCGCCATGATCGAGAACATCGTGGCTCGGGCCAAGAAGATGGCGATCAAGGACTTCTTGGAGTCCGGGGCGAAGGGCATCCGCGTCAACCACCTGCTCACGGCGTGCGTCGATGAGTTCAAGGAGAACGAGGATCTGCCCAACACGACCAACCCGGACGACTGGGCCCGGATCTCCGGCAAGAAGGGCGAGCGGATCGTCTACATCCGGACGCTCATCACCGGCAAGCAGGGCGACGACGCCGGCCGTTCCATCGACACCGTCGCGAACACCGGCCAGTACCTGTAACTGCGAGGACCCTCCGCGAAGGTGTGCTGCTAGCGCCCCACCGCGAAGATGTGTGTTCGGAACGCGGCGCCGCCGTGCTCGTTGACGGCCCGAATCGTGGCAGTCCACGTGCCGACTGCTTTCGGCTTGCCGTCGACCGAGCCGTCCCTGGCAAGGGACAAACCCGTCGGCAGGCTGCCGTTCGTCACGGTGAACCTGACCCGCCCGACAGCGTGGCGGGCGACGAACCGTCCGGTGGATTCCGTTCCCTTGGTGAGGTGTCCCAGGCGCTTCGCCACCGACCGCATCGTGGCGACGCCGGGATACACCGACATCGTGTTGGGGGCGTCTGGTGGCGCGACGCCCTTAACCGTCGGCCCGATGGTCGGGCGGTTCCGGTCGGCATCGTGCACGATGCTGAACTCGGGAATCGTTGACTTTGACACCGGGTCGTACTCGGCGTGCTGGACGGCGAGATCTCCGTTACGCAGGTAGGAGGTCGCATAGATCTGGCCGTTGCCGTCCTCCGCACCGAGCAGCAGGTCTTTGACCCTGGTCAGCGTGCCGTTGTTGCTGAGGAGTCCCTTGTAGATGTACAGGTGGTTCTGCGCGGCGATGTCGACATGGTCACCGTCGGGCGCGACCGCGACGCTGTGGATCGACATCGGCGGCACACCGATCGCCTGGCGGTAACGCTTCGGGTTGGACAGGTCGCTCAGGTCGAGAACGGCGACTCCGCCCGCGATCATGACGACCGCGGTCGTCGGCGTGACGGGGGAGAACGCGACACCGCCAGATCCCACATCGCTCGTCTCGGTTCGCTCGAGCCCGAACGACCCCATGAGCGCGGTCACGGCCGGATGCGCGGTGCCGACGCCTGCGACGACAGCTACGTGATTCGTATACGCGTCGACCGCGATCGCGACGTACCTGCCGTCCTTGAGCGGTAGCGGGCTGAGCGCCACGCCGTCGAAGGTCTCGTGGTGAAGTGGTTGCTGCGGAATGGTGATGAAGCCGGGCGCATGGGCGTCGCCGGCGTCATTCAGGCCGGGACTCTGCACCCGCGAGTCCACGGACCAAACATCTCCGGCCTCTCGCAGCTGGACGACACCGGTCTCTGAGACCGCGACAAGGCCGAACCCGCGACCCAGCGCCACACCTTTCGTGTACGGCGAGAAGTTGGCGCGACCTTCGTGGCCGAAGGCGCTGAGGTCGATCGCGGGCGCGGGGGTGACGTGACTGGCCAGGTTCATCGCGTACAGGGAATCGGTGAATCGGCAGGCGAGCGCGGTCTTGCCCGCCGGATCGATGGCAGAGCAGTAGACCGTATCGGCGCCCGGAACCGCGCGGGTAGATGCGCGAGCCAACTTGCCGCCGTTGATACCCCTGAAAACATCCAAGGCCGCACTGCCGTCGGCTGCCAGCGCGACGCCCGTCGCGCTCGACGAGGCCGTCGCGCGCATCGTCGCAGGCGGCGGTGATCCGGCTGCACCAGCGGGACCGGCCGCGTTCGCCACGGCCAGCACCGCAACAGCAGCCGTGACAGCAGTCACGAGCTTCATGCGTCCCCCGTACGGCGTCACAGCCACGTGGTCAGGTCACTCGAAGCTTGACCTTCTTGAAGACAGCACCACCGTACTGATTGACGGCGCGCAGCGTGACCTTTCGGCGAACCGGGTGCTCGACGGTGCCCGTGATCTTTCCGCTCTTGCGCAGCCGAAGGCCCTTGGGCAGCTTGCCGTTGACGACGCTGAACGTGAACCGGCCGACGCCGTGCCGGACGGTGGCCACGATCGAGGACTTCTCGCCCACTTTCAGGTGCTTCGGCGCGACCCGCAACGTGGGCAGCGGCGCGGCCGGCCACACCGAGTCGCCGTCGAACTCCATGGGCTTCCCGCTGAGCTCGACACTCTTGAGGACGACAGGATGCTTCGCCCCCGCCTTCTTGATCACGCTCGCGCGATAGTCCGTCGTGACGCCGTCGTCCGCAAGGGCTTCATGCACCGCCAACAGACGATGGGATGTCACGTAGTTGAGGCTGTAGGTCGGGCCGGCGGGGACTGCTGGGAACACCGTGACCTGTCCGATGGCCTTCGGCGCGGTGTGCAGCAGGCCGCGGAAGACCACAACCTTGCCTCCCGAAGCGACCGCGAAGTGGTTGCCGTCGGGAGCGATCGCAACCGCTGAGACGGAGTTTGGGGCGCCGACCGTCAGCGCGACGGCCGACGGGTTCGCGGGGAACTTCAGGTTCAGGAAGTCGATGCCGGTCGGGGTCACCATGAGCCCCTGTTCCGGTGTCACGGGTGACAGCACCATCCCGCCGTGTCCGTACAGGCCGCCATCTGTCGGGTCGGCGAAGCCCGGCATCGTGAACATCTTCACGACCTGCGGGTGCGCCGTACCGACTCCAGTGATCACCGCCACGTTGCCGTCGTCGCTGGAGCGCGCGGACGCGAGGGCGACATAGCTGCCGTCGGCGCGCTGCACCTGACCGATGACGACGCCGTCGAACGTCCTGTGGTCATTGGTGACCTTGAAGCGGATCAGGCCGGCCCGGTGGGCGGTGCCGGCATCGTTCTTGCCTGGAAACTTCACGCGCTTGTCGACGTGCCAGGTGCCCTTTCGCGATCGCAGCTGGATGACGCCCTGGGAATCGAACGCCACCAGGCCGACGCGGTTGGTCAGAGCGGCGCCGTCGGTGTAAACGGTGTAGTCCTTGCCGCCCTCACCCGTATAGCCGGAGAGGTCGAGGGTCGGCCCAGCGATGGGGACGGCCTTGGTGAGGTGTTCGACCTGGGCGAGCTGCCCGTTGTCCAGTGCGAAGACCGCGGAATGCCCATTCGGGCTGATCGCGCTGGCCTCGGCATCCGCCTTGTCGCCAGCAGGCAGGTGTCCGGTCACCTTCAGCTGGCCATGGGTCAGATTTCCCACCGCGTCGAAGGTGTCACCTGCGCTGATGAAGCCGAAAGACAGGCCGCTCTTCGTCGCGGCGGGGGCTGATCGATGAGCCGCTGCCGCTCCCGGAGCGATGACGGGTACGCCGAGAACGACGGCCAGGCAAGCCGGCAGGACGAAACGCTTCACAATTCCCCCAAGGCGCAACAGATCCGATCCGATCTGGTCTGAACCTCTCACGATGGCGCGGCCGGGTCTATACACCGGCTCGGCCACTAGGCTGATGCCATGACGGTCCGTCGGGTGATGGGCACCGAAACTGAGTACGGGATCTCAGTGCCGGGCCACTCGACGGCGAACCACATGCTGGCGTCGAGCCAGATCGTCAACGCGTACCTGAACGCAACTACCGGATCGAGCCGCGATCGCAGCCCGCGATGGGACTTCGAGGAGGAGTCGCCGCTGCGCGATGCGCGCGGCTTCGAGGCCGGCGGCCCGATCGTCGCCGACACGGCGGACATGCTGCCCGACGACGAGGTCGGCCTGGCGAACGTCATCCTGACCAACGGTGCGCGGCTGTACGTCGACCATGCTCACCCGGAGTTCTCGAGCCCTGAGGTCACCAATCCGCGGGACGCGGTGCGGTGGGACAAGGCGGGGGAGCTGGTGATGGCTGCGGCCGCGGAGTACGCGGCGCGGGTCCCTGGCACCGGCCACATCCAGCTCTATAAGAACAACACGGACAACAAGGGCGCGTCGTACGGGTCGCACGAGAACTACCTGATGCAGCGCCAGACGCCGTTCGGTGACATCGTGCGGTATCTGACGCCGTTCTTCGTGACGCGGCAGATCGTGTGCGGAGCCGGCCGGGTCGGGCTCGGGCAGGACGGACACGGGCACGGTTTCCAGATCTCCCAGCGGGCGGACTACTTCGAGGTCGAGGTCGGGCTCGAAACCACGCTGAAGCGGCCGATCATCAACACCCGGGACGAGCCGCACGCGGACCCGGAGCGGTATCGCCGGCTCCACGTGATCATCGGCGACGCGAACCTGTCGGAGATCTCGACCTACCTCAAGGTCGGCACGACGGCGCTGATCCTGTCGATGATCGAGGAGAAGTGGTTCAGCGACAACGACATCGACTTCGGCATCGACTCGCCGGTGGCGTCGCTGCGCGCGATCTCCCACGACGCGTCGCTGAAGCATGTCGTCTCCATGCACGACGGCCGGAAGCTGACGGGGCTACAGGTGCAGGCGGAGTTCCTCGAGCAGGCACGGAAGTTCGTCGAGGACCGGTACGGCGCGGACGCCGACGAGCAGACCCTCGACGTACTCAACCGGTGGGAACGGATTCTGGTCCAGCTCGCCGACGACCCGATGCTGCTCGCGAACGAGCTCGACTGGGTGGCGAAACTCCAGCTGTTGCAGGGATATCGCGACCGCGAAGGCCTGGATTGGGACTCTCCCAAGCTCCAGCTGGTCGACCTGCAGTACAGCGACGTCCGGTCGGACAAGGGTCTTTACAACCGGTTGGTGCAGCGCGGTCGGTTCGAGCGCATCTTGACCGATGACGAGATCTCGCGGGCGGTGACGGAGCCGCCCACGGACACGCGGGCCTACTTCCGGGGGCGTTGCCTGTCCAAGTACGCCGCGGATGTTGCGGCAGCGTCGTGGGACTCGGTGATCTTCGACGTGGGGCGGGAGTCGCTCCAGCGGGTGCCGATGCTGGAGCCCTTGCGGGGCACGGCGGCCCACGTCGACGAGCTGCTGGCGCGGTGCGCGACCGCGGCACAGCTGGTGGATGAGATCACCGGGGCCAAGTCGTAGCCGACTGTCGCTAGGCCGGACAGAACCAGTCGTCGGCCGACCTCGCTGCGGAAGGCTGGCGTCTGGCGGCGGGAACGGCTCGCGGAAGCTGAACGCGTATGGCGTGGATCCGTTGCGGCGCAACGATTGCAGGCGGTCTTCGGCTTCCTGGATGGTCGGGATGTGCCCGGCGGGCACCCACCACAGCACGGTGATCGCCTCGTCGAGCTTCACGAACCACTTGCGGCGCTGCCGCATGATCTCGACGTGCGCGGTCTTGAAGACGAAGTCGGCGAGCTGCTCGAGGGATTCCCAGACGGACATGTTGACGAAGATGGAGTCGTCGCCAAAGGCACGGAACGACGTGGCGTCGCCGGCGTCGTCCTGGAGGCGCCACACGAAGCCCGGTGCGGCGTCGGCGACCGCGTTGATCGGCTCGAGCGCCTCACGGAACCCAGTGATCGGCTCGGATTCGAGTGGAGCGATCAACGTGCCGATGTTCAACTGAGCAAGCTGCCAGGCCCCCTCGCGCATGAGTTGAGCGTAGATCCACAGGGCTGACAGGTACGGTCAGATCAACGACATAGGACCGGAGGTGCCCATGCCTACTCGTGACGAGGGCGGCCAGAAGCGCACGACCAAGCAGACTGAAGAGGTCGAGCAGGTTGAGGATCTCGAGTCGTCCGACCTCAAAGAGCGCCACGAGGCCCTGACCGACGACGTCGACGACATCCTCGACGAAATCGACAGTGTTTTGGAAAGTAATGCAGAGGAGTTCGTACGTAGTTACATACAAAAAGGGGGTCAGTAGACCATCTCTAGTGGTTTACTACGGTATCTGCGATGAAGAAGTGTCGTACCCACGGACCACACTTGCGACATGAAGACATGTCCTGATTGCGGTGAGCTCAAGCCCCTCGATGAGTTCGGTCTTCTGACCTCGGCGCCCGATGGTCACGCGCGCTACTGCAAGCCCTGCTTCCGGCGCCGCAGCCAGGCGTCGTACAGAAAGCGCAGAGGCATCGAGGGGCGCACGGTGCGCGTTCGTGTGCCACGGGTAGAAGGGCAGAAACGCTGTCCGAAGTGCGGCGACTACAAGCCGCTAGAAGACTTTCCAAGGAACCGCTCGACATGGGACGGACTCGCCGCCTACTGCAAGCCGTGCCATAACGCCAAGGGCAAAGAGACCTACACGCGGTTGTACGGCGGGACTCGCGAGTATCACCTCCGCAGGCGTTATGGCATCGGCCAGATCGAGGTCGATCAGATGCTCGAAGAGCAGGGCGGCAAGTGTGCAATCTGTCGGCGGCCCGACCCTGAACACGTCGATCATGACCACGCGACGGGCAAGGTTCGAGGCATGCTTTGCTTCAACTGCAACCAAGCCCTGGGCAACGTCCGAGACCAGCTGGTGGTCCTGGGCAAGATGCAGGACTACCTGATGAAGGCTGGCGCTGAGCCCGCGTCGTACATCGACTTTCGATTCCGGCGCGCAATCGTTGAGTTTGCGGGATCAACGCGACACACGCCGTAAGCCGTTGGCGAACCTTCGTGCACGTTCGGTTGGCAGTCGTGACAGGCTCTACCTCGTGGATCTCTCCGACAACACGACGGTGCCAGCAGCGTTCTTCACCGCCGGTAACAGCTCGTTCAGCGACTTCCTGTCCCAGCACGCGCCGGACCTGCTACCTGGCAAACGGCTGCAGGCTGCGATGACCTCGGCCAACATCGACGCGCCGCACGGTACGACGATCGTGGGTGTCACCCACACGACCGGAGTGATCCTTGCTGGTGACCGCCGAGCCACGATGGGCAACATCATCGCCTCGCGTGACATGGAGAAGGTCTTCCAGGGCGACGAGCACTCCGCGGTCGGCATCGCCGGCACGGCGGGTGTCGCGATCGAGTTGGTCCGCCTGTTCCAGGTCGAGCTCGAGCACTACGAGAAGATCGAGGGGACGACGCTGTCCCTCGAGGGCAAGGCGAACCGGCTCGCCCTCCTGATCCGCAACAACCTCCCGATGGCGATGCAGGGGCTTGCCGTCGTACCGATGTTCGCCGGCTACGACCTCGAGGCCGACGAACCCGCAACGGCCGGCCGGATCTTCTCCTATGACGTCACCGGCGGGCGCTACGAGGAGCACCGCTACCACTCGGTGGGATCCGGCAGCGTGTTCGCGCGTGGCTCACTGAAAAAGCTCTATCGCGACGACTTCACCGAGGCGGACGCGATCCTCGCCTGCATCCACGCCCTGTACGACGCGGCCGACGAGGACAGCGCCACCGGCGGACCTGATCTGTCGCGCCGGATCTATCCCGTCGTGACGGCAGTCACCGCCGAGGGCTTCCGCCGCCTCGCCGACGACGAAGTCGCCACCATCACCGAACAGGTCGTCCAGGAACGCCTCACCAGCCCTGGCGGACCGTCCGCCCCCCTCCGCTAGACACCCGCCAAGACGAAAGGCAGCGCAGAACTGTGACCATGCCGTTCGGCTACGTCTCGCCCGAGCAGATCATGAAGGACCGGGCCGACTACGCCCGCAAGGGAATCGCTCGCGGCCGCGCCGTCCTCGTCATGTCCTACGCCGACGGCATCCTGTTCGTCGCCGAGAACCCGTCCAGCGCCCTGCACAAGATCTCCGAGATCTACGACCGGCTGGCGTTTGCAGCGGTCGGCAAGTACAACGAGTTCGAGAATCTTCGGGTCGCTGGGGTCCGGATGGCAGACCTGCGCGGCTACTCCTACGACCGTCGCGACGTCACCGGCCGCGCGCTCGCCAACACCTATGCGCAGATCCTCGGCACGATCTTCTCCAGCGGAGGCGAGAAGCCGTTCGAGGTCGAGATCACCGTCGCCGAGGTCGGCGCGACCGCCGCCGAGGACCAGCTCTACCGGCTCACGTACGACGGGAGTGTCGCCGACGAGCACGGCGTCGTGGTCATGGGCGGGTCCGCCGACGCGATCAGCGCAAAGGTCACCGAGGGCTATCGCGACGACATCCCGCTCGGTGAGGGGCTCCGCCTCGCGGTGTCGTCGCTCACCGCCGGGGACTCCGAACCGCGCACGATCGCGGCGAACCAGCTCGAGGTCGCCGTGCTCGACCGCAGCCGGCCACGCCGTACCTTCCGCCGGTTCGCAGACGCCCAGCTGGAGCCGTTGCTCGCGGGGGAGTGACGGTCAGACTTTCTTCCCGGCGGCCAGCAGCTTCAGGTGCCGGAACTTGTGCATCTGGCGGGCATACCGGATCGCGCGGTCCACGTTGTACACCGTGGCCGGGGTCTGCGACACGGAGCCTTGCGGGATCGCGGTCAGCATGCCGTAGAGCAACCCACCGTGCGTCACCGGCGTCCCGACGTCTGTGCCGTCGACCGACGGGGTGGCCGACAGCTCGTAGACCCAACCGTTGTGCTTGATGTCACCTGCTGTCGCCGTCGCCTCGCCGAATGAGACCGTCGATCCGCTCTTCGGGCCCTGCTTGCTGACCGAGGTCGGGGCGGACAGGCCCGGGATCCCGCCGCGCGCGCGCTTGGCGTCGTGTTTCGCCAGCTTCAACAGCGCGAGATCGTTGAAATCACACAAGTTGTGACGCTTCACGCCCGTTCCCTGCATCCGGGTGAAGGAGTTGTAGACGAGGATTGCCCGGCGCTTTGCGCCGGCGACCCTCGCAGGCGTGCCGAGCGGTGCAGTCGCGGCGCGGCACCCGTTCTGCAGCTTGCCCTCATCCAGCGGCAGCGCCGTGCACGATGCCGTGATCGCGACGTACACCCGCTTGCCCTGGTGGAGCAGGAAGCCGCTCTTGCAGCCCATGTCGAAGAAGTTCACGTTCGCGTTGGGTCTGGCGTGCTGCGCGCCGGACGCGGCAACGGCTGGGGGAGCGGTCGTGGCGACGCCGACGAGCGCCGCGACACCGGGCACGAGGACGGCACGCGCGAGGACGCTTGAGCGCACTGGGAGGCCTCCAAGTAGACGTGTGAGCCAGGTCACAGTTCGCGACAAATCTTTCATATCCTGCCGACCGTCGCGACGTTTCCGAGGCCACTGGCGCCGCTGAATCCGCCGGTTCCGGTGAAACCACGCCACCGACGCCTACGCTCAGTTCATGGACCGGCGGATCTTCGGCTTGGAGAACGAGTACGGAGTCACCTGTACGTTCCGCGGGCAGCGCCGTCTCTCACCGGACGAAGTCGCGCGATACCTGTTCCGCCGAGTCGTGTCATGGGGCCGCAGCAGCAACGTCTTCCTGAAGAACGGCGCACGGCTCTACCTCGACGTCGGCTCGCACCCGGAGTACGCGACCCCTGAGTGCGACGACATCACCGAACTGGTAACCCACGACAAGGCGGGCGAGCGGACCCTGGAAGGCCTCCTGATGGATGCCGAGCGCCGGCTCCGCGAGGAGGGCATCGCGGGCGACATCTACCTGTTCAAGAACAACACGGACTCGGCCGGCAACTCCTATGGCTGCCACGAGAACTACCTGGTCGGCCGGCACGGCGAGTTCTCCCGGCTGGCCGACGTACTGATCCCGTTCCTCGTCACCCGCCAGATCATCTGTGGCGCCGGGAAGGTGCTCCTCACCCCGCGCGGAGCGGTGTACTGCGTCAGCCAGCGGGCCGAGCACATCTGGGAAGGCGTGTCCTCGGCAACGACTCGGAGCCGACCGATCATCAACACCCGTGACGAGCCCCACTCCGACGCCGAGCGGTTCCGCCGGCTGCATGTGATCGTCGGCGACAGCAACATGTCGGAGACCACGACGCTGCTGAAGGTCGGTACGACGGATCTCGTCCTGCGCATGATCGAGGCCGGTGTCGTCATGCGCGATCTCACCTTGGAGAACGCGATCCGCGCGATCCGCGAGGTCAGCCACGACATGTCGGGTCGCCGTACCGTCAAGCTCGCGAACGGCCGCGAGGCAAGCGCACTCGACATTCAGCAGGAGTACTTCGTCAAGGCGCGCGACTTCGTGCAGCGGCGGGGGAGTGACGCGACCACGGACCGGGTGCTCGAGCTCTGGGAGCGCACTCTCAAGGCCGTCGACAGCGGCGATCTCTCCCTCGTGGATCGCGAGATCGACTGGGTCATGAAGCACCAGCTGATCGAGCGCTATCGCGCGAAGCACGACCTAGCGCTGTCCTCGCCGCGGATCGCGCAGATCGACCTCGCCTACCACGACGTCAGTCGCAAGCGGGGGTTGTACTACCTGATGGAGCGCCGCGGCGCGGTGGACCGGGCAACCACAGACCTCAAGATCTTCGAGGCGAAGTCGGTGCCGCCTCAGACGACACGCGCGCGCCTACGCGGTGACTTCATCCGCAAGGCGCAGGAGAAGCGGCGCGACTTCACGGTCGACTGGGTGCACCTGAAGCTCAACGACCAGGCGCAGCGCACGGTGCTCTGCAAGGACCCTTTCCGCGCCGTCGACGATCGCGTCGAGAAGCTCATCGCCTCGATGTAGGGCGCGGCCGCCCCTATCGTTCGAGCGCCGATGGGGGTCTCACGACGCTAGTTGGTGCTCAGACCCCCATCAGCTCTCACTGAGCAGCGACGCCGACTACGAGTTGGCGATCACCAGGATCAGCGCGATCACGCCGACCACGGTGATGCCACCCGCGACGATCGGCATGCTGCGCGAATGGGGGAGCGGCGACCCGGACGCGATCGCCCGCTGGTTCGCCCGCCATCGCGCATAGGAGCCGACCGCAGCGAACAGGCCTAGCACCACGAGCAGGATCCCGAGCAGATGGCGCCCGGTGGAGTCGGCGAACTCCGAGGGCAGATTGACGACGCCGATACCCGCGGCAAGCAGCGCCAACGACGTTCGGATCCACGCCAGGAACGTCCGTTCGTTGGCCAGGCTGAACCGGTAGTCCGGGTGCGCGTCCTGGGGCGGCTCGATCACGGCAACAGTGTCGCAGCGTGCCTGCCGGCCGCTGCGCAGGCGGCGAAGTACGTCGCGTCCTCGTCGAGCGATCGACCCATGGTGGCGACTTTGACCGGCGAAGCCCGTACCGCGTCAAGCACCCCATCGAGCGCGACCTCGACGAGCCGGTGGGGCGGCGACAGAGGAGCTGCAGCTTCGCGAATCTCGTGACCGAACTCGCCGTCGTACGACGGGACCACCACGTCCGCTGCGGCTAGCGCCACTCGTCCTAGCGAGGTCAGCGAGTGATGCGAGATCCCGCGATGACGGTCGCGAGGGTCCACGTCGCTGATCCGCAGCGCCGCGACCGGCCGACCGCGCAAGACGGCGGTGGCGTTGATCGCCTCTCCGCTCGCGACGCCACTGAACCCCCACCGCGTTCCGGTGCCGAGGTTGCCTGGTCCTTGCGTGACGATCGCCACGTCCGCGCCCAACACATGTCGCGCCGCGAGGAGACCCGTGTGAGTGGTCACCGCTTCGACATCACCCCCGAACGCCTGGCCGACGGTGACCGCCGCCGCCAGCCAGCCTGCGGCACGCAGCTCGTCGACGGAGCGCGAGAAGCCGAGCGGCAGTGCGCCCCCATCGGTCATCACGTAGACGACCCGCGGAGCCTGGCCGGCCATCCGCAGGCCGGCGAGCACAGCAGGCAACGCAGAGTGCAGGTCCGCCACGACGACGGGCATGCCCTCCAGGTCGTCGGCATCGCGCAGCACTGCGTGGTGCGGCGAGTCCTGCTCGTCGACCGCCATCACGGTGGCCTGCATCGGCGTGTAGCGGGCCTTCACGACGTGCCCGGGCTCGTCACGATCAGGCGGCAGCCGGTCGGGGATGGCGACGACGAGCGCGTAGCCGCCGGTGCCGAGTCCGAGCGAGATCGCTGTCGTGTTCAGCAGGACACGATCGCCTTCGGCGGGCTCACCTACGAGGTCGGGATAGGCCAGCGCCGCGAGCTCGCCGTCGTCTG
>Ga0213876_10001519_pt1 | contig 14348 bp, 10 predicted proteins | sample BarmaccomBMRX_R9_FD_160113 | JGI IMG/M metagenome (GOLD analysis project Ga0213876, IMG submission 160113) | Root-associated microbial communities from Barbacenia macrantha in rupestrian grasslands, the National Park of Serra do Cipo, Brazil - RX_R9 | ecosystem: Host-associated > Plants > Roots...
AGCGCTACATCGTCGACGGGGGCCAGCGGCTGCTGATCAAGGGCAATGAGGACGGCACCGTCTCGCTCGTCGCCCCCAACGGCCAGGTCGCCCGGACGCTGCAGAAGGGCCAGTTCGAAGCGAGCGGCGACCGCTCGATGCTGTTCACCCTGCTGATGCTGATCGGCCTTTCGCTGGTCACCGTCGGCAACGGCTTCTTCAAGCCGAACATCTCGACCATCGTCGGCTCGCTCTACGATCAAGGCGACCGGCGGCGCGATGCCGGCTTCACGATCTTCTACATGGGGATCAACCTCGGCTCGCTCTTCTCGCAGCTCCTTTGCCCGTTCCTCGCCGACAATGTCGGCTGGTGGGCGGGCTTCGGCCTCGCGGCGCTCGGCATGCTCTTCTCGTGGAGCCTCATCCAGTTCGACGGCGGCAGGCTCGCGGGGTACGGCGAGCCGCCGGTGCGGGACGGGCCGGACCGGTCGCTGCTCATCTACGTCTGCGCCGCGGTGGCGGTGCCGGTGGTGCTGTTCCTCTTCTGGAACCTGATGGGTACGCAGAAGCCCCCGCCGGGCGCCGGCATCGTCGGCTACATCCTGTCGCTCTCGATCATGGGCAAGGTGCTGTTCGGGACGTTCCTCGTCAGCGTCCCCGCCATCCTCGTCTGGTCGTACAAGGCGGGCGACAGCCGCGAGTTCCAGATGATGGTCGCGGCCATGGTGCTGATCGTCTTCAACGTGGTGTTCTGGACCTTGTTCGAGCAGGCGGGCTCGTCCCTCACGCTGTTCGCGGACCGCAATACCGACCTCTCGATCTTCGGCCTGTTCAGCATCTCCGCCGGCCAGACGCAGTTCTTCAACGCCTTCTTCATCGTCGCGCTCGCGCCGCTGTTCAGCATGATGTGGAACGGCATGGCGCGGGCCGGAATCGAGCCGACCATCCCGATCAAGTTCGCGGTGGCGCTGATGGGCGTCGGCGCGGGCTTCCTGTTCCTCGTCTGGGGCACGAAGTTCGCGGGCGCCGATTTCAAGGTCGGGATCTGGTGGCTCGCCGGCCTCTACCTCATCCACTCCGCCGCGGAGCTGTGCATCTCGCCGGTGGGCCTGTCGATGATCACCAAGCTGTCGATCGCGCGGATCGTCGGGCTGATGATGGGCGTCTGGTTCCTGTCGATCTCGGTCGCGCAATATGTCGCGGGCGTCGTCGCGCAGGTCGCCAGCGTCGAGACGGTCGGCGGCCAGGTGACCAACCTCAAGGTCAGCCTCGACACCTATGCCGGCGTGTTCTGGAAGATCGGCATCTACGCGATCGGGATCGGCGTGATCCTGTTCGTCCTGTCCCCGCTGCTCAAGAAGTGGATGCACGGTGTCAAATAAATCCTGGCTGTTCGTTCCCGCGATCGCCGTGCTGGTCGGCTGCGCGAGCGCCGCGCCGCCGCCGCCGCGCGAGGCCGCCGCGCCGGCCGCCCCGCCCAAGACCTATTCGCGCGATCCCTATCCCTCGACCTACCGCGCTTATCCCGGGGTGCTGACGGCGATCGTCGGGGGGACGGTGTTCGACGGCGAGGGCCGGCGCATCGACAACGGCATCGTCATCCTCGCCGACGGCGTCGTGCGCGCGGTCGGCGGGGCCGACACGCCGATCCCGGACGGCGCGACGCGGATCGACGCGCGCGGCAAGTGGGTGACGCCGGGGGTGATCGACATCCACTCGCACCTCGGCGACTATCCCTCGCCGGCCGTCGAGGCGCACCAGGACGGCAACGAGGTGACGGGCCCCGTCCATCCCGACGTCTGGGCCGAGCACAGCGTTTGGCCGCAGGACCCCGGCTTCACCCGCGCGCTGATGAACGGGGGCGTCACCAGCCTCGAGATCCTGCCCGGCTCGGCGAACCTGTTCGGCGGCCGCTCGGTGGTGCTCAAGAACGTGCCGGCCCGCACGGTCCAGGCGATGAAGTTCCCCGGCGCGCCCTACGGCCTCAAGATGGCCTGCGGCGAGAATCCGAAGCGCGTCTACGGCAGCCGCAACCAGATGCCGGGCAGCCGCATGGGCAATATCGCCCTCGACCGCGCCACCTGGGCGCGGGCGGTCGAGTACAAAAGACGGTGGGACAAATATGAGCGCGACGGCGGCGAGCCGCCGGCGCGCGACATCGGCATGGACACGCTGCGCGGCGTGCTCGCCGGCGAGATCCTCGTCCAAAACCATTGCTACCGCGCCGACGAGATGGCCAACGTCATCGATATGGCCAAGGAGTTCGGCTACAAGGTCGCCGCCTTCCACCACGCGGTCGAGGCCTACAAGATCGCCGACCTGCTGCGCGACAATCATATCTGCGCGGCGATGTGGGCCGACTGGTACGGCTTCAAGATGGAAGCCTATGACGGGATCGAGGAGAATATCCCGCTCGTCCACAAGGCCGGCGGCTGCGCGATCGTCCATTCCGACGATCCGAACGGCATCCAGCGCCTCTACCAGGAAGCGGCCAAGGCGCAGGCGGCGGGGCGGCGGATCGGCATCGATGTGCCGGACGAGGTCGTCTGGACCTGGCTCAGCTCCAATCCGGCCCGCGCGCTCGGCATCGACGCCAGGACCGGGAGCCTCAGGCCGGGCAAGATGGCGGACGTGGTGCTGTGGAACGGCAATCCGCTGAGCGTCTACACGCGGCCCGAGCGGGTGTGGGTGGACGGCGCGCTGATGTACGACGCCAACGACCCGAGGCGGCGGCCGGTCACCGATTTCGAGCTAGGCCAGCCGGGCGAAGGGGATGTGAAGTGATGGGCGCGCGGAAAGCACATGGCCTCGTTCCGCAGGCACCCGTTCGGGCTGAGCCTGTCGAAGCCCTGTCCTTCACTTCTTCCATCAAGAGAAGGACAGCCCTTCGACAAGCTCAGGGCGAACGGTGGTTCTTGCGGTCTCTCCTTGCCCTCCTTGCTGGCGGGGCCGCTCTCGCCGCGGCGCCCGCCGCCGCGCAGACGGTGGCGATCGCGGGCGGCACCGTCGCGCTCGGTGACGGGTCCGAGCCGATCCAGGGCGGCATCGTCGTCATCCGCGACGGGCGCATCGTCGCCGCGGGCCGCGGCGTGGCGGTGCCGGCGGGGGCGCAGGTGGTCGACGCGACCGGCAAATGGGTGACGCCGGGGATCGTCGCCGGCTTCTCGCGGGTCGGGCTGGTCGAGGTCGACGCGGTCGACGCGGCGAACGACGTGTCGGCGCGCAACTCGCCGTTCAGCGCGGCGATCGACGTCGCGCCGGCGATCAATCCCAAGGCGCAGCCGATCGCCGTCAACCGCGCCGGCGGCGTCACCCGCGCCATCGTCGCCCCGGGGACGGCGAAGAGCATCTTCGCGGGCCAGGGGGCGGTGATCGACCTCGGCGCCGACATGAACCCGATCACCCGGGCGCGGGCCTTCCAGTTCGTCGAGTTCGGCGAGGACGGCACGCAGGATGCCGGCGGCAGCCGCGCGGCCGCGCACGTCCTGTTCCGCAATGCGCTGAGGGAAGCGGCCGATCTGGGGCGGCGGACCGGCGTCTCCTCCTCCGGCGCGGCGCGGGCGGCGACGGCGAACGACCAGCGCACCCTGCCGCTCGAGGACCAGCCGGACAACAGCCTGCTCGCCGCGGGGCGGACGCGGCCGCAGGACGTGCTCCTGACCCGCTTCGACGCGGCGGCTCTGGTGCCGGTCCTGCAGGGGCGGCAGTTGCTGATGGTCCATGTCGAGCGGGCCAGCGACATCCTGCAGACGCTGGCGCTGAGGAAGGAATTCCCCAACCTGCGGCTCGTCCTGGTCGGCGCGGCGGAAGGTTGGACGGTGGCGAAGGACATCGCCGCCGCCGGCGTGCCGGTGATCGCCTCGGCGCTCGACGACCTGCCCAACAGCTTCGAGGAGCTCGCCTCGACCCAGTCGAACATCGGCCGGATGCGGGCCGCCGGCGTCCACGTCTCGATCGGCATGATCGGCGACAATGAGGCGCGGCAGGTGCGTCAGGCGCGGCAATATGCCGGCAACCTCGTCGCGATCGCGCGGCTGCCCGGCGCCACCGGCCTCACCTGGGGCCAGGCGCTCGAGACGATCACCTCGGCGCCGGCCGAGGCGGTGGGGCTGGGCGGCGAGATCGGCTCGCTGCGGCCCGGCCGGCGCGCCGATGTGGTGGTGTGGGACAAGGATCCGCTCGAGAACGGCGCGGCGGCGCAGCTGGTGCTGATCGACGGCGTCCAGCAGCCGCTTTCCAACCACCAGACGAAGCTCAGGGACCGCTACCGGACGCTGCCGGAAGGAGCGCTGCCGAAAGCATACGACCGTTGACGTCGACGGTCGGCCTCGCGCTCGCGATGCTGGCCTTCGTCGGCAGCCACTTCCTCCTGTCGCACCCGTACCGACGGACCCTGGTCGGCCATTTCGGCGAGGCGGGATTCGCCGGGGTCTATGCCATCGTCGCGGTGCTGACCTTGCTGTGGGTGATCGTCGCCTGGAACACTGCGAGCGATTCGCTGCCGGTATGGATCGCGCCGGGCTGGTGGTGGCCGGCGGCGAGCGGGCTGATGCTCGTCGCCTCGATCCTGCTGGTCGGGTCGTTCGTCCGCAATCCCGCCTTTCCGCATCCCGGGGCGCAGAAGCTGGCGGCCCGGCCGGCGACCGGGGTGTTCGCGATCACGCGGCACCCGATGAACATGGCCTTCGCGCTGTGGGCGCTGGTCCACCTGTCGCTGTGGTGGTCCGCGCGCAACCTCATCGTCGCGGCCGGCATCCTCGTCCTCGCCGTCGGCGGCTCGATCGGCCAGGACTTGAAGAAGCGCGCCGTGCAGGGGCGCAGCTGGGGCGAGTGGGAGCGGCGAACGTCGCTGGTGCCGTTCGCGGCTCTCATCCGCGGCCGGGCCAAGTGGAAGGACGCGGCGCCCGGGTGGATCGCCCTGGTCGGCGGGCTCCTGTTCTGGCTCCTCGTCACCGCCTTCCACGCGACGACGGTGTCCCCGCTGGCGTGGATCTACCAGAATAGCTGAACCTCCACGTCCGCCGGCGCGGCGGAGTGACTGTCACTCCCGCTATGGCGGTGCCGGTCAGAACCAGGTGGCGACGAGGCAGAAGGTGGCGGCGAAGGTGATGGCGGTCGTCGCCCAGCCGAGGAGGTTGGTGGCGCGGTTGTTGCGGCGCGAGCCCATCACCTGCTTGCGGTTGGTGAGCAGCATCATCACGACGAGCAGAGGCGGGACGGAGAAGCCCTGGACGATGCCGGACCAGACGAGGGCGCGCATCGGGTTGAAGCCCAGGAAGTTGAGCCCGACCGCGAGCGCCGTCACCAGGAAGATGATCAGATAGAAGAGCCGGTTGTCGCGCGGATGGTCGTGGAGGCTCGCCTCCCGGCCGAGGCCCTGGACGACGTCGTAGGCGGCACCGGTGGTCATCACCGGGACGGCGAGGAAGCCGACGCCGACGATGCCGGCGACGAACAGCCAGGTCGCGCCGGCGCCGGCCAGCGGCGTGAGCGCGGCGGCGGCCTGGGCGGCGGTCTCGACCTCGGTCTGACCGGCGGCGTGGAGCGTGACGCCCGTCGCCATGAGGATGAAGTAGAGGATCAAATTGCAGAAGATCATGCCGATCAGCACGTCGCGCTGGGTGCGCTGCAGCTCGCGCTTGCTGGTGCCCTTGCGCTCGAACACGCGGCGGCGGCCCATGGCGATCTGCTCCTCCACCTCCTGGTTCGACTGCCAGGTGTAGACATAGGCGGAGAGCGACGTGCCGATGCAGGCGACGACGATGCCGAAGAAATCGGCGTCGAAGCGGATGCTGGGAATGACGGTGCTGCGCAGCACCGACAGGGGATCGGGCTTCGCCAGGATCGCGGCGGCGACGTAGGCGAAGAGGATCAAGGCCAGCCAGCGGAAGATGCCGCGGATGAGGCTGTAGGAGCCGAAATACTGGATCGCGTAGATGATGGCGGCCGTCGCCAGGACGAGGATCGGGATGGGAAGCGGGATGAGGAGGTTCATCGCCGAGCCGATGCCGCCGAGGTCGGCCGCCGCCTCGATGATGTTGCCGAGAAAGGCGAGGCTGACGAGCGGCATCAGCACCCAGCCCGGAAACTGGTCGCGGATGCAGGCGAACAAGCCCTTGCCGTAGACCTGGCCGATCTTCGCCGACAGGTAGACGACGATGTACATCATCGGCAGCAGGACCGGCGCGATCCACAGCATGCCGAGGCCGAATTTGGCGCCGGCACTGGAATAGGTGCCGATCGCGGAGGGGTCGTCGTCGGCGGCGCCGGTGATGACGCCGGAGCCGATCACCTTGAACAGGCTCGGCCGCCCGGCGATCGCCTCGGCATCGTAGCGCGAGTCGAGGGGTTCGCGGACGCTATCGGGCATCCGCCGACAACCGCCGGGGCGGCCGGCGGTTCATTCAGGCCTGATTATTGTCCTCGTTCAGGAGCCGGTCCTGATCTGTGTTAGATTCCAAGGAGATATCGCCGCGCCGCGCGACGGTTGCGGCGACGGCCACGTCCATCGTCACATTGCCGACGGTGCGGAACAGGTCCGGGATGGTCTCGACGGCGATGAGCAAGGCGAGCGGCTCGAGGGGGACGCCCATGGCGAGCGCGATCGGCGCGGTGTTGGTGACGAAGCTGACCTGGCCCGGCAGGCTGATCGCGCTGAAGGTGGTGATCGCCGCGACGACCACGCCCATGGCGATGACGGCAGGCGAGAGGCTCATCCCGTACCAATGGGCGACGTAGAGGACGACGCCCATGTTCATGCCGGGGCCGGTCGCGCGGAACAGGGCGACGGCGAGGGGGAGGGTGACGCCGGACGCGGCGACGGGGACGCCGAGCTTCTCCGCCGAGCGCAGCATCGCGGGAAGCGTGGCGAGCGAGGATTGGGTGCTGAAGCCGACCGCCTGGGCGGGCGCGACCTCGCGGGCGAAGCGGGCGAGCGGCAGGCGGGCGCCGAGCGCGGCGACGAGGTAGGCAAGGGCGAGGACGACGATCCCGACCGACGAGACGATCGCAATGTAGTGGAGAAGCGCGCCGAAGGCACCGCCGCCGGCGCGGACGCCGACCGTGTAGGCGAGGGCGAAGACGCCGATCGGGCCGATCCACAACAGCCAGTTGACGACGACGATCATCGCCTCGGCGACGGCACGGAACAGCGAAACCACCTGCGCGCGGCCTTCGGCGGAGATGCGCGTCAAGGCGAAGGCGAAGGCGGTGGCGAAGACGACGAGCGGCAGGATCTGGTCGTTCGCCGCGGCGGAGACGACATTGGCCGGGACGATCGAGCGCAGGAAATCCGCGAAACCGGGGACGGTGTCGATGGGCTTGGCGGTGCTGAGCGCGGACTTGAGGGCCTGCGCCGCGTCGCCGGGCATCGGGAACAGGCCGAGCAGGAGCGGCACGAGGACGGCGCCGAGAATCGCGGAGAGCCACAGGAGGCCGACCATCCAGGCGAAGGAACGCCCGGCGACACGACTGCCCCGCGCCGCCTCCGCGCCTTCGGCGATCGCGGTGACGAGGAGGCCGACGACGAGGGGGACGATGGTCATGCGGAGGCCGTTCAGCCACAGCTGCCCGACCGGCTCGACGAGATCGGCGGCGCGCGGCCCCCAGGCGGCGTGCGCGGTGGCGATGCCGAGCAGGAGCCCGGCGGCGAGCGCGGCGAGGATGCGGGCGGCTTGGCTCATGGCACGGGGTGTAGCGGCGGGTGGTGCTCCGGGGAAGGCAGGTCACGCGCGCCGTTCACGCCGTCCGATCGACGAGTCGCGTTGCGATTCCGTCGAGGGAGGATGCCGATCCATATCGGGTCAATTGGACCGTCGACGAGCGAGATTCTCATCATCTTGCGGCCGCTTTTATTGCGTTTCGGAGGGAAGCTATAAGAAACTGCTCGGAAATGGATTAGCACTATGGACATTCCAGACGACCAAGGCTCCATTTGTCACAGTCTCTTATACCAGAGGAGCATGAGATGGGCTGGAGCGATTGGCTAAGCATTGCCGGAGACACGGTTGATCTCATCTCTCGCATAAGCAAGCAATTTGGAGATGCTAGGAACACCCCTGGCACCCCCGTGAACTTGACGACTTTGTCATGGACTCAAAACTCAGATGGCACGATTGTCGCAAGAAATAATGATATTAATAACGCTGTAGCGGTATCATACAATATGATCTTCGAGGGAGGGGGGGGCTCACTACCCAACCTCTATTGCGCGTCGTCCAGCCCAACGCGTCCTATGATGCCACAACCGATCTGCAGACATATGCGAGTGGCACGATAACCCTGACTGCAGTGAATCCACAGACCGCGCGAACGGGTAACACTCCGATTCAACAGGCAGTGGGCACTCTCATCCGGCGGATGACGGCGTCGACAACCGTCAATCTCGGTTTCGCGACCGCGACCTTCGCCGTCGGCTCGGGGCTATCCTACCTCCTGGTGAGCGGTGCGACCGTCAATGGTGGCAGCGTTTCGATCAGCGGACCGGGGGGCTTTGCTTTCAACGGAACTCTCAACGCCCCGCCCCCGCCTTCGCCTCCTCCTCCTCCTCCTCCGCCTCCCCCTCCTTCAAAGGCTTCGCACGCGAGCTCGCTCAAGTCTCGCGAAGCGGCCGATGCGAACGCCTGGTGGGTGGACATCCCGCCGGGAATCGAGATGTCCGGCGAGCTGAGAGATGTGAGCCTGTCACTTCTCGTCGACCAGACCACGATCGACGAAGCGGCGGCCGCGGGCAGCGCGAAGCAGCACGGCAAGCGAGGCCGACGCTAAGCCAAGGTCCCGCCCTGCCAGCCCGTCGAAGGCGACGCTCGCTTCTCGGACAGGAAGCCGCTATCCGGGGCCGCGCCTCCGCCAGCGGAAGGCGAGCAGGACCGCAGGTAGAATGAATCGCAAATTCTTCGGGACCGACGGGATACGCGGCCGCACCAACCGGGCGCCGATGACGGCGCAGATGGCGCAGAGGGTCGGGCAGGCGGCGGGGGCCTATTTCCTGCGCGGCGACCATCGCCACCGCGTCGTGATCGGCAAGGATACGCGGCTGTCGGGCTACATGATGGAGACGGCGCTGATCTCCGGCTTCACCAGCGTCGGCATGGACGTGGTGATGGTCGGGCCGGTGCCGACGCCGGCGGTGGCGATGCTGACCCGGTCGATGCGCGCCGACCTCGGCGTGATGATCTCGGCCAGCCACAACCCCTATGTCGACAACGGCATCAAGCTGTTCGGGCCCGACGGCTACAAGCTCTCGGACGAGGCTGAGGCCGAGATCGAGCGGCTGATCGAGGGCGAGCCGGAGCTGGTGGACGCCGCCTTGATCGGCCGGTCACGGAAGATTGAGGACGCGCGCGGCCGCTACATCCATTTCGCCAAGTCGACCTTCCCCGAGGAGCTGCGGCTCGACGGGCTGAAGGTGGTGGTCGATTGCGCCAACGGCGCCGCCTACCACGTTGCGCCGGACGCGTTGTGGGAGCTCGGGGCGGAGGTTGTGTCGATCGGGGTCAGCCCGAACGGCCTCAACATCAACGACGGCTGCGGCTCGACCGCGCCGGCGCTGCTGCAGGCGCGGGTGGTCGAGGAGCAGGCCCATATCGGCATCGCGCTCGACGGCGACGCCGACCGGGTGATCATCGTCGACGAGAAGGGCCAGATCGTCGACGGCGACCAGCTGATGGCGCTGATCGCCCTGTTCCGGGCGAAGCGCGGGCTGCTCGAGGGCGACGGGGTGGTGGCGACGGTGATGTCGAACCTCGGCCTCGAGCGCTTCCTCATCCAGAACGGGCTCGAACTCGTCCGCACCAAGGTCGGGGACCGTCACGTGCTCGAGGCGATGCGGAGCGGCGGCTACAATGTCGGCGGCGAGCAATCGGGGCACATCATCCTGTCCGATTATTCGACGACGGGGGACGGGCTCATCGCGGCGCTGCAGGTCCTCGCCTGCCTGGTCGAGGAGGGGCGGCCGGCGAGCGAGGTGCTCCACCAGTTCGACCCGCTGCCGCAGCTCTTGAGGAACGTGCGCTTCCAGGGCGGGCAGCCGCTGGATGCGGAGGCGGTGAAGTCGGCGATCGCCGCGGCCGAGCGGCGGCTCGACGGCAGCGGCCGGCTGGTCATCCGCAAGTCCGGCACCGAGCCGCTGATTCGGGTCATGGCCGAGGGCGAGGACGAGCGGGTGGTCGAGGAGGTGGTCGAGAGCATCTGCGAGGCGGTGAAGGCGGCGTGATGTCGCCCGCAAAGCGTCACCCCGGACTTGATGCGGGGTCCGCCTTTCCCTTTCGTGCGCCGGAACGAGGTGGACCCCGGGCCAAGTCCGGGGTGACGGCTCTTGCCGTGAAGGCTGGGCGATGCTGGAGCTGAGGCCGGATTGCGAGCGCTGCGGGCGCGACCTGCCGCCGGACAGCGCGGAGGCGCGGATCTGCAGGTTCGAATGCACCTTCTGCGCGGCGTGCGTGGACGGGCCGCTCGCCGGGACCTGCCCCAATTGCGGCGGCAATTTCGAGCGGCGGCCGATCCGGCCGGCGGAGAAGCTGGCGCGCTACCCGGCCTCGACGCAGCGCAAGGGGCCGCGGTGATCGAGGAAAGGCGGCCCCCGCCGCGCGTCCTCGTCGTCGCCGGCTCGGACAGCGGCGGCGGCGCCGGTATCCAGGCGGACATCAAGACGATCACGATGCTGGGCGGCTTCGCGACGACCGCGATCACCGCCGTCACCGCGCAAAATACGCTCGGCGTCTCCGCGGTGATGCCGGTGCCCGCCGAGATGGTGCTCGCGCAGATCGACGCGGTGCTCTCCGACATCGGCGCGGACGCGGTGAAGATCGGGATGATCGGCTCGGCCGCGACCGCGGAGGCGGTGGCAGAGCGGCTGGCACGCGTGTCGGTACCGATCGTGTTCGACCCCGTGATGGTGGCGACGAGCGGCTCGGAACTGGCCGACGCCGCGACGATCGCGGCGTTCGGAAGGCTGATGCGGATCGCCTCCGTGGTGACCCCCAACCTTCCCGAGCTCGCGGCGCTGGGCGGCGAGGAAGCGGTGCTCGCCCATGGCTGCCACCTGCTCGCCAAGGGTGGGCACGGCGAGGGTTGGGAAATCGTCGATGCGATCGTCTCGCCGGACGGGGCCCGCTGGGAGCTGCGCGGGAAGCGCTTCGACACCGAGGACACCCACGGGACCGGCTGCACGATGGCCAGCGCGCTGGCCTGCGGCCTCGGTGCGGGGCTGTCGATCCAGCAGGCGTTCGAGCAGGCCGTGCGGTTCGTGCGGACCGCCATCCTCGAGGCGCCCGGCTTCGGCGGCGGCTGCGGCCCGATCGGCCACCAGGGCGTCACCGACTTTCGCTGGAACGATCTCGACTAATCCACAACTACTTGCGCCGCACCCTCTATCCCGCACGCCGGGGGCCTCCTACACCATGCGGCCATGGCCCGCCCCTGCTTCAAGCTCGAGAAGATCCATCCGGAGCCGCTCGCCGGGGTGGACGAGGCGGGGTGCGCGCCGCTCGCCGGGCCGGTGGTGGCGGCGGCGGTGGTGCTCGACCGCACCCGCTTCCCGCGCGGCATCGACGATTCGAAGGTCGTCCCGGCGAAGGAGCGCGAGGCGATCTGCGCCCGGCTGTACAAGGTGGCGCGGGTCGGCGTCGGCATGGCTTCGGTCGAGGAGATCGACCGGCTCAACATCTACTGGGCGCGGATGCTGGCGATGAGCCGCGCGGTCGATGCGCTCGGGTTCGAGCCGGCGATGGTGCTGGTCGACGGGAATCGCTGCCCGAAATGGCAGCGCCCGTCGCTGGCGATCGTCGACGGCGACGCCAAGTGCCGCTCGATCGCCGCCGCCTCGATCGTCGCCAAGGTGACCCGCGACCGCATCATGGCCGAGCATGCCCGCGACTGGCCGGGTTATGGCTGGGAGCGCAACAAGGGCTATGGCACGCCCGAGCATCATGAGGGGTTGGCGAAGCACGGCCTGACCCCGCTCCACCGCCGCAGCTTCGCGCCGGTGCGGGCGCTGATGGCGAGTGCGGGCGGCCCGGCGGCGATGCCGCAGCAGTTGCTGGACCTCTGAGTCCTTTCGGCCACACCACTCGATATTGAGTCTTTCGGGCCGCCGGAGTCGCTAGGGGTTGCGGAGGACTCATTCCGTTCCCGTGCTATTAACCGTTTTCTGAAGGCCCTGCGCTAAACGCCTGTTCTTGACCGGCGAGTCCGCCGCAGGCGAGGCTGCGTGTCCAACAACCGGGGGCGGTACCACGATGACTCTTTTGACGCCGGTCGGGCCGGCCAAGCGACGCGCGAACGCCGTGCCGCCCGCGGCCGACCTGCCGCTGGGCACGATCCTCGAGCAGGATTGCGTGGCGGCGATGGCGGCGCTCCCCGACGCATCGATCGACATGGTCTTCGCCGACCCGCCCTACAATCTCCAGCTCGGCGGCGACCTGTTCCGGCCCGAAGGCGGCCGCGTCGACGCCGTCGACGACGACTGGGACAAGTTCGAGACCTTCGCCGCCTACGACGCCTTCACCCGCGCCTGGCTGAAGGAAGCGCGGCGGATCCTGAAGCCGAACGGCACCTTGTGGGTGATCGGCTCCTACCACAACATCTTCCGCGTCGGCGCCGCCCTCCAGGACGAAGGCTTCTGGATCCTGAACGACATCGTCTGGCGCAAGGCCAACCCGATGCCCAATTTCCGCGGCACCCGCTTCACCAATGCCCATGAGACCTTGATCTGGGCGAGCCGGTCCGAGGACAGCCGCTACACGTTCAACTACCGGGCGATGAAGGCGCTCAACGACGAGCTGCAGATGCGGTCCGACTGGCTCTTCCCGATCTGCTCCGGCGGCGAGCGGGTGAAGGGCGAGGGCGGCAGCAAGGCGCATCCGACGCAGAAGCCGGAAGCCTTGCTCTACCGGGTGCTGCTCGCCTGCACGCAGCCCGGGGACGTCGTGCTCGACCCCTTCTTCGGCACCGGCACGACCGGCGCGGTGGCGCGTCGGCTCGGGCGGCACTGGATCGGCATCGAGCGCGAGAAACGCTATGTGAAGGTGGCGCGCGAGCGGATCGCCTCGACCCTGCCGCTCGATGAAAGCGCGATGCGGACGGTGCCGTCGAAGCGGGCGCAGCCCAAGGTGCCGTTCGGCACCCTCGTCGAGACCGGAATGCTGCCGGCGGGCACGATGCTCACCGACGCCAAGCGGCGCTGGCAGGCGCGGGTCGGCGCCGACGGGTCGATCGCGAGCGGAGCCGACCAGGGCTCGATCCACCGCGTCGGCGCCGCCGTCCAGGGCGCACCCGCCTGCAACGGCTGGACTTTCTGGCATTATGAGGAGGCGGACGCCCTGCTCCCGATCGACGCGCTCCGCCAGCGCTACCTGCTGCTGCTCGACTGAGCTCGGCCCGGCGCAATCGTTAAGCCGCCAAAATGGACGAGAGTTGCGTTTAGCCACTCGACAGAATCGCCAAAGCGTAGCAGATTGGCCTCGGCGATCGTCCCTTCACGCCTAACGCCTGCGCGCCTTTGACCACGGGAGACGTGTGGGAGCCCCTTTAGGCGTCGAAGGGCCCGGCCATATGCCATGCCCCACATGGCGGTTCGGGCCATCGGAGACACTCAGTTACCCTGCTGACCTTCGAAAAGAGGCGGTCGCCACCTCTTTCCCTCGCGCTCTCTCTGCGGAACGCCCGCCTGCGGGCTTGATCTGCGCCTTCACCGCGGCGAACAGCGGGTACGGGAAAAGCGGAGGCGCGGGTGTCGGAACGTCATTATCTGCGGCCGGTGGGCTTCGTCGACGCGCCGTTCGGGCTCGACGGCCAGGTCGCGCGGCTCGCCGGCGGGCTCGGCTGGTTCTCGGCGGTCGAGATCGCCGCGGTCGCCGGCGGCCGGATCGTGGGGGTCGAGCTTGTCCCGATTTCGGACGCCGCGGCGGCGGCCGAGCGGCTCGGCCTCGGCGAGACCTGGCGCAACCTGGTCGCGCCGCGGGCGCCGCTGACGCTCGGCGCGCGGGTGGTGCGGCTCGACCAGCCCCAGGTCGTCGGCATCGTCAACGCGACTCCGGACAGCTTCTCGGACGGCGGCCGTTTCGCCGGGGCGGACGATGCCGCCGAGGCCGGCCACCGGATGGCCGCCGCCGGCGCCGCGATCATCGACGTCGGCGGCGAATCGACCCGGCCGGGCGCGAAGCCGGTGTGGGAGGGCGACGAGATCGCCCGCGTCGAGCCGGTGATCCGCTCGCTCGCCGCCGCGGGCGCGGCCGTGTCCATCGATACGCGCAAGGCGGCGGTGATGGCGGCGGCGCTGGCGGCGGGGGCGGCGATGGTCAACGACGTGTCCGCCCTGACCTTCGACCCGCGGTCGGCGGCGGCGGTGGCGGCGGCGGCGTGCCCGGTGG
>Ga0213876_10001520_pt1 | contig 14348 bp, 13 predicted proteins | sample BarmaccomBMRX_R9_FD_160113 | JGI IMG/M metagenome (GOLD analysis project Ga0213876, IMG submission 160113) | Root-associated microbial communities from Barbacenia macrantha in rupestrian grasslands, the National Park of Serra do Cipo, Brazil - RX_R9 | ecosystem: Host-associated > Plants > Roots...
GAGGGCCTTGTCGAAGCAACGCTGTCAGCAACTTCTTGTCGGGGTCGACAACGGACGGAAACCGCACGGGTGGGCTGACGTGCGCACCGAAGTCCAGCGCGCTGTTCGCCGAGTCGACCGTGTCGACGCCGAGGAAGCGCACCTTTCCTTTCACGCTGCGATACGCCGCGGACAGGTACTTCTCCTCGGCCTGGCACGGCTCGCACCACGAGCCCCAGATGTTGACGACGGTCGGTTTGCCGACGAGACCAGCGAGGTGGACCGGGTCGCCCGGGGCGAGGCAGTCGAGGGTCAGATCCGGCAGCCCGCCAGGCACCGCATTGGTCGACGACTTCGGGCACGCGTCGAGGTTCGCCTGCTTCACCAACTGCGGGTAGGGGTTGATGGCGTGGTCGGTGCCGCCGCCAGAGGATGAACATCCGGCGGCCATCGCGGCGACCAGCGACAGCACCAACAAACGCTTCATGCGACCGGCTTCATCTGCGAAGCGGGTTTGAGGAGCTTGGTCGCGATGGCCGGGTCGACCGGTCCCACGCCGTACGACGGGCACAGCTTCGCCAGCGGGCACACGCCGCAGGCCGGCCGTCGCGCATTGCACATCCGGCGGCCGTGCCAGATCATCCGGTGCGACAAGCCGGTCCAGTCCTTCTTCTCGAACAGCGAGCCGACCTCGTGCTCGACCTTGACCGGGTCCTCCTCAGTCGTCCAGCCGAACCGGCGCGACAGCCGCCCGAAATGCGTGTCGACCGTGATGCCCGGTACGCCGAAGGCGTTCCCGAGGACGACGTTTGCGGTCTTGCGTCCGACCCCGGGAAGCGTCACGAGGTCGGCGAGCTTGCGGGGCACCTCACCGTCGTACCGCTCGGTGAGCGCCTGTCCCAGGAGCATCAAGTTGTTGGTCTTCGCCCGGAAGAACCCGGTCGGCTTGATCAACTGCTCCATCTCGTCCCGGTCGGCCGCAGCCAGGTGGGCGGCGGTCGGATATCGCGCGAACAGGGCCGGCGTGACCTGATTGACCATCTTGTCGGTGCACTGTGCGGAGAGGATCGTCGCGACGAGCAGCTGGAACGGCGAGGAGAAGTCCAGCTCGCAGTGCGCGTCGGGGTACGTGACCTTGAGCACGCGGTCCATCCGTCTCGCCCGGCGTACCAAGGCCGTTCGAGATTCGGACAACGCCACGCTTCGAGCGTACGGGGAGCGATGCGGTCCTAGCCCGAAGGGGTGACGTGGGGCCGCTGTGCCTCAAGCACCCTCCGAAAACGGCCGATTCGCCGGGTAACAGTTGCGGAGAGTGACGAATGCCCAACCGGCCGACAGCGGACCGATTCCACGCTCCGCCCGAGCGGAGCGCAGACTTCGCGCACCTTTCGCTGGATGGACTCCGGCAGTACCGCTCCACGCTGTCCAGCGAGGAGAGCCGCGTGTCGTACTGGCGGCGCATCATCCAGGCGCGCCTGGACCTGGTTCGCGCTGCGGACGCCGGCTCGACGACGACCGTCGACGATCTTCCGGACGTGTTCGCCGAGGGGCGAGGGGCGGGAGCCCGTACGGCGCTGATCACGATCGTCCCGGTCGACGACATGCCGCCGCTGCCCGATCTCGGGGCGATCTGGGCGCGCGAGCCGATCGTCGGTAACCGCGAGCACAACAACTCCTTGATCCACGACCTGACGAAGGCCGAGAGCCAGCTGTCGGCGTACCGCGCGGCCCTGCACCGGCGGCTCGCGAGCGCCACCAGCGAGCTGATCGCGCGATACCGCGAGAGCCCCAACCTCTGCCTCACCGCCCTGCCCGGCGGCGGGCCGGACCGCAAGTCCGCCGCCCACTGAGACCCGCCTCGTCACCCCGGCGGGGCCACCGCGTCGACAGGCTGCCATAATTTGTTGGTAATGCTGACTTTTCTGAGCGTCGTCTTCCCCGTCGTGCTGCTCGGCGGTGGCCTTGCACTCGAGCGATTCGAGCGACAGCTGCGCGACCCGAAGCCGCGCGACCGCTGACCGCCCTTACCCCAAGGGACTCGATGTGAGGCAAACTGCCTAGACGGTTCGACGCGGGAGGGCTTGGCGTGGAAGGGGTACTGGCGCAGGCGCCACTGTTCGCTGCGCTCGATGCCGACTCGGCGGCGACGCTCGAGGCGACGCTGACCACCCGCACGCTGGCGCGGGGCCACGTGGTGTTCCGCGAAGGCGACGACGGCGACCGCTTGTTCATCGTCCTCGAAGGCAAGGTGAAGATCTCCCGAGCCGCGGCCGACGGCCGCGAGAACTTGCTCGCGGTGCTCGGCGGCGGCGAGATGTTCGGCGAGCTGTCCCTGTTCGACCCAGGTCCCAGGACGGCGACGGTGACCACCGTCACGGAAGCGGTGCTCGCATCGCTGGACCACGACGACCTCCGCCCCTTGCTCACGGAGCGGCCGGGGGTGGCCGTGCAGCTGCTGATGGCGCTCGCGCAACGACTGCGGCGTACGAACGAGGCGATGGCCGATCTGGTGTTCACCGACGTACCCGGTCGGGTCGCGAAGGCCTTGCTCGATCTGGCCGAGAAGTTCGGCGTGCAGGAGGCCGAAGGGTTGCGGGTCCGCCACGACCTGACCCAGGAAGAGCTCGCGCAGCTCGTCGGGGCCAGCCGCGAGACCGTCAACAAGGCGCTCTCCGAATTCGCGCACCGCGGCTGGCTTCGCATCGAGGGCCGCAGCGTCCTGCTGATCGATCCCGAGCGCCTGGCCCGTCGCGCCCGCTAGCCCCCGGCGCCCGTTAGTCCCCGCGCCCGCCAGCCCCTAGGCCCGCTACCACTTTCGCCAAACCGTCTCGAATCGTTGGTTCCGGCCATCCAAAACCAACGATTCGAGACGGTTGGGCGAGAAGGGCCGAGCGCAGAAGGGCGGAGCCGAGACAGGGTGGTTACTTCAGGGCGTCCAGCGACTTCTGTGTCGCGGCGAGCTCACCGCGCATCTCCGTTGCCCCGGACAGGGCGAGCGCCTGCCGCAGGGCGAACTTCGCGGCCGGCAGGTCTCCGGCGGCGGCCAGGCAGTGGCCGAGCACCCGCAAGGTGACGATTCGCGAGCGCAGGTCCTGCGCGGGCGTCGCCATCGCCTGGTGGGCGACCGTCAAGGCCTCCCCCGGCTCACCGAGCTCGAGAAGTACGCCGGCCAGATGTGCCAAGGCTTGGCGTCGCGGAAAGGCCAGCGACCCGTCCTCGACCGCCTGTGCCTCACGAAGCAGCGGCAGCGCCGCAGCCGCGTCGCCCCGAGCCCGCAGCGCCTGTGCGAGGAGCACACGAGTCCCGACCAGCGCCGCGGGCCGGACGTCGAGCTTCTCCACCGCCTCGAGCGCGCCCTTCGCTGCATCCTGCGCACCGCTCGCATCGCCGGTGTCGAGCCGGCAGTACCCGATCGCCGACATCGCGAGCGCGCGCGGGATCGGCTGGTGCCCCTTGTCCGCAAGGTCGGCGGCGTGCTCGAGGCGACGGATGGCCTTGCGCGGCCGACCGGCGCCTCGCAGCGCGATCCCCGACGCGATCGAGGCGAGGCACATGCCCCACGTGTCGCCGAGCACCTCGAACGAGTCGTACGCGGTGGCCGACTCCTCCAGCGCGGTCGTGATCTGGCCGAGTTCGGCGGCGGCCAGGGCATCGATCGTCAGGCAGGCAGCCGTCCCCCACTTGTCGCCGAGCGCGCGGCCGAGCGGCAGCAACCCCTGGGCGAGGTCACGTGCCTGCTCGAGGCGGCCTTGGAGCAGCCGGACGAACGCCTCGGTGCCGGCGCACCACGACAGGCCGCCGTCGTCGTCGAGACCGGCGAACACGTCGGCCGCGGCCGCAAGCCGGCGTTCGGCCTCGGCGTAATCTCCGCGGGTGGTCGCGTTCCAGGCGAGGTGCTGCAACGCCCAGCCCGCACCGCGGCGATCACCGACTCGCTCCGCGAGGCTCAACGCCTGCTCGAACCGCTCGTCCGCGGCTCGCAGCCGACCCGCGAGGTAGTCGATCAAGCCGAGCTGTCGCAGCGCCTCGCCGGCGACCCGGTCGAAACCGGCCTCGCTGGCCGCTGCCAGCGCTGAGACGAGTGCCTCGGCGGCGCGCGCGTCGTCGCCGCTTCGCCGCAAAATCTCGCCGCGGACCACCAGCGCCGCGGACCTGATGCGCAGATCGGTGGCCTCGAGCGGACCCTCGAGGTCGGCTTCAGCATCAGCGAACCGGTGCAGCGCGACCCGAGCCGCCGCCCGGCGCACGCGCGCCCGGGACACCACCGCCGCCGGAACGTCGTCACCTGCCAGGTCCAGAGCGCGGCTGAACAAGCTCTCCGCACGCTCGTTGTCGTCCCGCGCCAGTGCCGCCTCGCCGAGGCGATCGAGTGCGCCGAAGCCGATCTCGCGCGCGGCCCACGCCGGGTCGCGTGCCGGGAGGTTCATCTCCTCAGCCAGTGCGACCGCCTGCTCCGCCTGCGCGGCGACCAGCGCATCGGTCTCACCCGGAGACCAGTGCAGCCCGGCGATTGCCCAGCGGGCGACCGTCGTGTGCCGCCGCGCCCGCTCGCTCTTCGGGATCCCCGCGTAGGCGACGTCGCGGGCCAGCGCGTGGGTGAAGGCGTAGTGCGGCGTCGAGTCACTCGCCGTACCGGTCGGTTGCACGATGCCGCGCGCGACCAGCTCGTCCAACGCAGGCGCGACCGGGTCCTGGCCGCCGTCGGTGATCGGCTCGAGTGACCGCAGCATGTCGGCCGTGAAGCGGTTGCCGAGCACCGACGCATCGCGAAGCAGCGCGCGAGCGCCTGGCGTGAGGCCGTCGATGCGCGCAGCGAGCACGGCCTGGACCCCGGCCGGGAGCACATCGCGAGGGAGCTCGCCGGTCAGCCGCCAGCCGTCACCGTCACGCCGGAGCAGGCCACGGTCGACCAGCAGGTGCAACAGTTCCGCGAGGAAGAAGGGATTGCCTTGGGCTCGCTCGAGCAGCAGCTTGCGGGTCTCCGGATCGAGCTCTGCACCGCTGAGGTAAGCGCGCAACAGTCGTTCGCTCGCCGCCTCGTCGAGCGGCTGCACCGGCAGCACCTCGACGTCGGGCATCTGGTCCCACCAGGTCGCGGTGAGCAGGTCGGACCGGCCGACGGTCAGGAACAGGACGGCGCCGAGCACCTCGCTCGCCAGATTGGTGACCGTGCCGAGCAGCTCGCCGGTGGCCCACTGCGCGTCGTCGATGACAAGGACGAGCGGACCCTCGGCGACGAGTGCGGCGAGAACGGCGACAACCGCCTCGACCGTCGGATCGCGCAGCAGCTCCGTCCCTCCTGGCGTCGCGTTGTCACGCGGGCCGATCGGCGCGTACTCGACGAGCCCGAGCAGGGCGAGCAGCCGATCGGTCGTCGCCGAGTTGATCGGCCGCCCAGGGTGCAACGTCGCAAGTCGGCCCAAGGTACGGCGCACTCGCTGTATGGCGACGTCGAGATCGTCCTCCTCGGTGATGCCGAAGACAGTGCGCATCCATTCCGCGAGCGCCGACATCTCGCGGCTCTCGCCGTACGGCGGGCAGCGCCCCCACAACACCCGAACGTTCGGCAGCTCTCCGGCGAAGTGGGCCAGCTCGACGGCCAGGCGAGTCTTGCCGACACCGGCCTCGCCCGTGACCACTACCGACGCCGGCTTGCCGCGCTCGACGACGTCGAGGACCCGGCCCACGAGGCGCCCGAACTCCGCGTCCCGGCCGATGAACGGCGCCTCCTCGCCGAGACCGAGGCGGGCAGCGCCGGGCGGTCGGAGGCCCATCAGCTCGTAGGCCGCTACCGGCTCACGCTTTCCCTTCAACCGCAACGGCGGCAGCGATCGCCACGAGGCGATCGACATCGTCGCGAGCGCCGTCGCCCGGCCGGCATAGACGGTGCCCACCCCGGCTGCGTCGGACAGCCGCGACGCGGTGTTCACCGTGTCGCCGACGACGGTGTAGGCAAGCGAGGCCTGAACCCCTGCCAGGACCTCGCCGGTGTTGAGGCCGACTCGTAGGCCCATCCGCCGGCCGCCGCCGCTCTCCTCAGCCATGAGACGGCGGACCGCCTGCTGCATCTGTGCGGCGGCGCGTACCGCTCGTTCGGTGTCGTCCTCGTGTGCTGTCGGCGCCCCGAACACCGCCATGATGCCGTCGCCGGTGAGCTTGTCGATCGTGCCACCGCAGTCGGTGACCGCATGGCTGAGCTCCGCGAGCACGTGATCGATGACGACGCCGACCCGCTCGGGGTCGACGTCCTCGGCCCATGCCGTGAAGTCGGAGAGGTCGCCGAAGAGCACGGTGACGATTCGGCGTTCAGCGGTGGTGTCGGCCGACATCGCCGTCGTGTCCAGCATTGCGCCGCACGAGTAACAGAAGCGGGCGCCGGCGACGGTCGGAGTGCCGCACACCGGGCACACCATCGGGGCGTCGATCGGTGGCTGTGAGGTCACACCCTCACGTCCTGCCGTCGATGAAGTCGAGCTGTGCCAGCACCGACTGCTTGGCAGCGGGCCACAACGACTGGTCGACGTCGGCGTAGACCCGCTCCACGACAGCGTCGGCGTCCGTGGCTCCTGCCGCGAGCGCGGCACGCACCTGCTCGAGCCGCTCCGCGCGGTGTGCAAGGTAGTACTCGAGGACCGCCAGCGGGTTGTCGAGCACGGGGCCGTGGCCCGGCAGCAGGATGTCGACCTCGGTGGCCGCGAGGTCACGGAGGCGTTGCAACGAGTCGAGGTAAGGGCCGAGCTGGCCATCGGGGTGCGCCACCACCGCCGTACCCCGTCCTAGCACCGTGTCGCCGGTCAGGAGCGCGCGATCGTTCTCGAGCAGGAACGAGACCGAGTCACTGCTGTGACCGGGCGTCAGGACGGTGAGCCAGTCGAGGCCGGCGAGCGACGTCCGGCCCGTGGCGTCGGACAACGGTTCGGCGGCGATGCACAGCTTCGGATCACGGGCGACGACCGGGGCACCCGTCAGCTCGTGCAGGCGAGGCGCCGCCTCGCAGTGGTCGAAGTGGCCGTGGGTGAGCACGATCAACGAGATCGATCCGAGAGCGGCGACCTCGTCGACGTGGCCGTCCTCGATCGGTCCAGGATCGATCACGACCCGTTGCTCGCCGCCGGGCTGTTGCAGCACCCAGGTGTTGGTGCCGTCGAGAGTCATCAGCCCGGCATTCGGTGCCAGCATCCGCGACGCGCACCGGGTGACCGGCTCGAGCCTGCTCACCCCGCCGGCTCCCGCGGATAGTCGGGGTCGTGCGGGAGCAGGAACCGCAGCCGGTCCCCCTCGTCGAGGACCAGCTTCGGAAAGATGACGTCGATCTCCCGCTCGTCACCGGCGGCGAGGAGATCCGCGACCGAGCGGAAGGACGCGACATCCCGCAGCGTCGCGATAGTCGGCGGCATCAGCATCATCTCGCCGCGCTCATTGCCGGCGATGGCATCGGCTGGCGCCATCCAGGCGACCCGGTCGGCCTCGCCGCCGACGTCGCGGGTCCGCTGCCCGGCTGGCAGGGCAGCGACGAAGAACCGGGTGTCGAACCGCTTCGGCTCGACCTCGGGCGTGATCCAGTGCGCCCACGCCCTCAGCAGGTCTGCGCGCAGCACGAGACCACGCCGTTGAAGCAGCGCGGCAAAGGACAGGGAGCGATCGATCAGGGCGAGCCGATCGGCTTCCCAGTCATCGCCGCTCGTGTCCGCGACGATCGTGCTCGCGTCAGAGCCGGCGAGCAGCACACCAGACTCCTCGAAGGTCTCCCGCACGGCCGCACAGACCAACGACTTGGCGAGCGGCTCGCTGCAGGTCAGCGCCTTCGCCCAGAAGCTCGGCGGTGGCCCCACCCAGTAATCGTCGCCGAGGTCCTGGTCGCGAGCGTCGACGGATCCGCCTGGAAAGACGAAGGCCCCTGCCGCGAACGCCATCGAGGCGGCACGACGCAACAGGTAGACCTCCGGTCCAGCGGTGCCGTCACGCGCGAGTACGACGGTCGCCGCGTCGCGTGGCGCAACGGCTTGCAGCTCGCCACTCGCGAGCCGCTTCACGGTGTCGACCATCCCCGAGAACATCGTCGCCACGGGGTCTGACGCGGCGCTCGCCTCGGTCATCCGCCCGCCACGGCGGCACCATTCACGCGCACTTGCGCGACGACCTCGACCTCGACCGGCGCATCCATTGGCAGGACGGCGACACCGACCGCGCTTCGGGCATGCCTGCCGGCGTCGCCGAACACCTCGCCGATCAGGTTGCTCGCGCCGTTGATGACTGCGGGTTGGCCGGTGAAGTCCGGTGCGCTAGCGACGAAGCCGACGACCTTGACGATGCGTTCGATCGCGTCGAGGTCACCGATCTCGGCCTTGATCGCGGCGATGGCGTTTAGGGCACAGGTCCGCGCGAGGTCGGCAGCGGCGTCAGGGTCGACGGCCGCCCCTACCTTGCCGGTTGCCGGTAGCGCACCGTCGACGAACGGCAGCTGACCAGAGGTCCACACGAGGTCCCCGTTGCGCACGGCAGGGACGTACGCCGCCACCGGTGCGGCCACCGCGGGCACGGTGAGGCCGAGCTCGGCGAGCCGGTCCTCCACCCGGCTCACGGCAGCGGACGCTTCAGATAGGCGACCAGCTGGTCGCCGCCTCCTGGTCCGGGGACCACCTGGACGAGCTCCCAGCCGTCCGAGCCCCACTGGTCGAGGATCTGCTTCGTCGCGTGGACGAGCAGCGGAACCGTCGCGTACTCCCATTTCTGCACGTGCCTGAGCCTATGGCTCCGCCGCCCACACCGGAACCCCGCCGCCGGGCAAGCAATGTCACATTGCTCGGGCTGACACGTGGCAATGTCACATTGCTCGGCCTAGAGCAAGGCAATGTCACATTGCTTGTCAGTAGCCGTTAGGGCCGGGGCCGAAGTTGTTGAAGTCGTGGTGGATCGAGCTCGCCGTGCTCAGGATCGACACGAAGGCGATCACCCAGACGACCATCGCGATGATGGAGATCACGATCGCCGCCGTCGCAAGACCGTCGCCGTCGGCCCCGGTCCGCTGGATCTCCTTCTTCGCCATGAAGCCGAGCACCAAGCCGGCCGGCGCGAAGACGAACGCCGCGATGAGCGCGCCGATCGCGAGCCCGCTGGTCGGCCGATGCAGCTGGACGTTGAATCCCACGCTCGCGCCGTATCCCGGCGGCGGGTAGCCCGGCGGCACGGAGGTGCCGCCCACCGGCGGAAGACCGGAGGACGGCGCATCGATCCGAGCCCCGCAGGACGAGCAGAAGGCACCGCTAGCGGCAGCGCCACATGACGAGCAGAAAGCCGTAGTGCTGGTCACACCCGCACCCCCGATCCGCGACGGCGCTCAGCGTATGCCCGAGGGGCGATACGACGATTCAGGCGCTCTGTGCGCGCATGCTGCGCAGCAGACGCTTGCGCTCGAGCTCGTTCAAGCCGCCCCAGATGCCGTGGGACTCCTCGACCGCGATCGAGTAGTTCAGGCACTGCTCCTTGACCTTGCACTTGCGGCACAGGGAGCGCGCGATGCCCTCGCGGAGGTCCTTCTCAGGCTTTCGCTCGAAGTGGCTCGGCGCGTAGAAGTACACGGCGTTGTCGGTCTGGCACTCGGCACCGGCTCGCCACATCAACTCGTCGTACATGTTGGGGAAACCTCCGCGCTGGGCTCGTTCGACATCAAACTTCGCCACCCGGCAGGGCTCTCCTGCTCGCTTGTGAAAAATTCACGACCTCTAACCTTGAGGTGAAATGAGCGACTTCCCCGCGGTCAAGCTGCACGTCGTGAGCGGCAAGGGCGGCACCGGCAAGACGACGGTGGCGGCCTCGCTCGCCCTCGCGCTGGCTGCCGGTGGGCGCCAGGTGCTGCTCACCGAGGTCGAGGGGCGGCAGGGGATCGCCCAGCTGTTCGACACGCCACCGCTGCCGTACGAGGAGCGCCGGGTCGCATCGGCCCGAGGTGGTGGCGAGGTCTACGCGCTCGCGATCGACCCCGAGCAGGCGCTGCTGGAGTACCTCGAGCAGTTCTACAACCTGCGCCGGGCGGGCTCGATGCTCAAGAAGATCGGAGCGATCGACTTCGCGACCACGATCGCGCCGGGCGTCCGGGACGTGCTGCTCACCGGCAAGGTGATGGAGGCTGCGACCCGCGAGCGACGGGGCGGCGGACGGCTGTACGACGCCGTGGTGATGGACGCGCCCCCCACCGGCCGGATCGCGCGCTTCCTCAACGTCAACAGCGAGGTCGCGGCGCTCGCCCGGATGGGTCCCGTGCGGAATCAGGCGGACAGCGTCATGAAGCTACTTCGCTCGAACAAGACCGCCGTTCATCTCGTCACCGTGCTCGAGGAGATGCCGGTTCAGGAGACCGCCGACGGCGTGGCAGAGCTGCGCGGCACCGACCTCCCGGTCGGTGCGGTGATCGTCAACATGGTCCGCGACCCGCTGCTGCCCGACGCCGACGTCGCGTCCGCCGCAGCCGGCCAGCTCGACACCGCGGAGCTTGGCCGTGGCCTGAAGGCGGCGGGCATCGAACCCGACCCTGCCATCGTCTCGGCGCTTGCCGCCGAGGCGACCGATCACGCCGGCCGGGTTCGGTTGGAGCAGCAGGAGCGCACCGTCCTGCACGACCTGGACCGACCGACGTACGAGCTGCCGCTGATTCCTGACGCCACCGACCTTGCCGGGCTCTACGACCTCGCCGAGCGGCTGCAGACCGCGGGGATGGTCTGACATGGCGGCCAAAGCGTTCGACGTCGATGCCCTCCTCGACAGTGCGCAGATCATCGTGTGCTGCGGTGCCGGTGGCGTCGGCAAGACCACCACTGCCGCGGCGCTCGCGCTTCGCGGTGCCGAACGTGGTCGCAAGGTGTGCGTGCTGACCATCGACCCGGCCCGCCGCCTCGCGCAGTCGATGGGCCTGACCGAACTGGACAACACGCCGCGCGCAGTCGCCGAGATCGACACGTCCGCGGGCGGTTCGCTCGACGCGATGATGCTCGACATGAAGCGGACGTTCGACGAGATCGTCGAGACCCACTCCGACCCGGACCGCGCGAAGGCGATCCTGTCGAACCCGTTCTACGTCTCCCTGTCCTCGAGCTTCGCGGGCACGCAGGAGTACATGGCGATGGAAAAGCTCGGCCAGCTCAAAGCCGCGAGCAACTGGGACCTGATCGTCGTCGACACTCCGCCGAGCCGGTCCGCGCTTGACTTCCTCGACGCACCGCAGCGGCTTGGCCGGTTCCTCGACGGGCGCATGATCCGGATGCTCACCGCACCCGCCCGCGCTGGCGGCCGCGCCTATCTCAAGGTCTTCACGATCGGCGTGAAGGTCTTCACCGACGTGCTCAACAAGGTCCTCGGTGGCCAGGCCCTCAAGGACCTATCGCTGTTCGTGGCCTCGCTCGAGACGATGTTCGGCGGTTTCCGGGAGCGCGCGGACGAGACCTACAAGCTTCTCAAAGAAGGCGGTACGTCGTTCATCGTCGTGGCCGTGCCCGAGCGAGACGCGCTGCGCGAGGCGGCGTACTTCGTCGAACGACTCGAGACCGAACACATGCCGTTGGCCGGCGTCGTCCTCAACCGCGTCCACTCGAGTGCGGCGTCGAACCTGTCGGTGGAGAAGTCGCTCGCCGCTGCCGAAGCACTTGACGAGTCCGGCGAGGAGCCGCTGACCGCGGCGGTGCTCCGCGTCCATGCCGATCGCCTCGCGGTCGCGGGGCGTGACGGACGGCGGGCCGCGCAGTTCCGATCCGCTCATCCGCGGGTCGGGGTGGTCGAGGTCGCGGCGCAGTCGAGCGACGTCCACGACCTCGAAGGGCTTCGGGAGATCGGTTCAGAACTGTCCAACGGGCCGAGCGCGTCGGCTCCGAAGATCGCGGGCTAGCCGCGAGCCGTCGCTAGATCGCGATCGGGCTGGCGCAGTGAGCGTTCTCGTACTGCTCCATGGCGCTCGCAAGCAGCCGCTGCCACGACTCGACGTTCGGGCGACGGCGCAGCAAGGCGCGGCGCTCACGTTCGGTCAGCCCACCCCACACGCCGAACTCGACGCGGTTGTCGAGGGCGTCGGCCAGGCACTCGGTGCGCACCGGGCAGCCGCGGCACACCGTCTTGGCGCGGTGCTGGGCGGCGCCAGACACGAACAGAGAATCGGGAGCTTCGTCGCCGCAAGCGGCTCGCGTCGTCCAGTCTTCGGTCCAAGGCACCCGGCAACAGTACGAATCGGACAGGACGGGCAACAGGGTCCGTTCGTACTGTTTTCGGTAGTCCGAAATGACCGGGTCCACACTCACCCTGTCCGCCCTCGGCCCGTGCCGCCTCACCCGATCTTCGGTCGATCTCTCTTAGGCTGGGAGGGTGCGTCGCGCTCCCCTGACCCAGAGCATCAGCCTGCTGCTCGCGGTCAGTGTGGTCGCCGGGGTCCTGATGGCCGGGATGCTGCTGCCGTTCGTCGGCGGCGTCGGCCTGGTGGCGCGCAATGCGAGCGACAGCTTCACGGTGCCGGCGATCCTCAAGCGGAAGCCGCTGCCACAGGTCACCAAGGTGCTCGACGTCAACGGCCACACGATCGCGACGTTCTACGACGAGTACCGCAAGAGCGTCCCGCTGTCGGCCATCCCGCTGATCACGCAGAAGGCGCTGATCGACACCGAGGACGTCCGGTTCTACGAGCACTCGGGTCTCGACATCCGTGCTGCGCTTCGGGCGTTGCTGTCGAACGGGTCCTCCGGCGGCGTGTCCCAAGGTGGCTCGACGATCGCGCAGCAGTACGTGAAGAACGTGCTGGTCGAGAACGCCCGCACCAAGAAGCAGCGCGAGGCCGCGGTCGCCGACACCCTGGCCCGAAAGATCAAGGAAGCCCGGTACGCGATCTACCTCGAGCAGCACTACTCGAAGTCCCAGATCCTCGACTGGTACTTCAACATCGTCTACTTCGGTGACGGCGCGTACGGCATCGGCGCGGCGGCCAAGCACTACTTCAACGAACGCGTCCAGGATCTGACCCTTGTCCAGAGCGCGATGCTGGTCGGCCTGATCCAGTCACCCGAGGCCTACAACCCGCACTACTACCCGGACGCGGCGAAGGTACGGCGCAACGTCGTACTGGGTCAGATGCTGAAGTACGGCTCGATCGACCAGCCGACCTACGACGCCGCCATCACCAAGCCGATCAAGCTGGACATCCACACGCCGGGCAACACGTGCTCATCCTCGAAGTACCCGTACTTCTGCAGCTACGTGGAGAACGTCTTCGACAAGACGCCGAAGCTCGGCTCGGATCTGCTGCGTCGGGGCCTCACCATCAGCACCACCCTCGACCCGAAGATGCAAAAGGCCGCGAACGCCGGCATGCACCAGTACGTCTACTCATACGAACCCAGCAAGGTCGCGGGGGCCGAGGCGCTGATCGAGCCGGGCACCGGCAAGATCCGGGCGCTCGCCGTGAGCACGAAGTACGGCAACGACCCGAAGAAGCACGAGAACTCGATCAACTACGCGGTCGGCACGAAGTACGGCGGCAGTGCGGGCTTCCACGCGGGGTCGACGTTCAAGCTGTTCGTTCTGGCGGCCGCGCTAAAAGAAGGCATCCCCCTCAGCACGCGGATCTCGTCACCGACCACGGTGACGATCGATGGCCTGACCAACTGCAAAGGTCAGCCGGTCGAGTCCTGGAGCCCCAGCAACGCGGGTGACGGCGAGTCGGGCACGTTCAACCTCGAGACCGGAACCTGGTACTCCGTCAACACGTTCTTCGCGCAGCTGGAGGAGCGGACCGGACTGTGCGAGCCGGTGAAGCTCGCCGCCGCCATGGGCGTCAAGCAGGGCACCGGCAAGCCCATCGAGCAGGTCGCACCATTCGTCCTCGGCGCCGGCGCCCAGACTGGCTTCACCCCGCTCAACCTGGCGGCCGCTTACGCGACGATGGCAGCGCACGGCAAGTACTGCCGGCCGATCGCCATCACCAAGATCGTCGACCCGCGATCGGGTACGACCTACGACCCGCCCCAGCCCAAGTGCGAACAGGTGGTGCCCGAGGGTCTTGCGAACACAGTGACCGACATCCTGCACGGGGTGCTGACCGTGCCGCGCGCGACGGGAACCATCGACAACCTGACGGGGCGACCCGCTGCCGGCAAGACGGGCACGCTCGACAACAACACCGGATCGTGGTTCGCCGGCTACACCCCGCAGCTGGCCTCCGCGGTCTGGGTCGGAATCCCCTCCGCGCCGAACAAGAGCCTCAACTACCTGCGGATCGGGCCGACCTCCTACAGCGCGGTCTACGGCGCGACGATCGCCGGCCGGATCTGGCAGTCGACGATGAACGCGGCGTTGCAGGGGTACCCGATCCTGCAGTTCACCGGGCCCAGCTCGTACTA
>Ga0213876_10001521_pt1 | contig 14344 bp, 12 predicted proteins | sample BarmaccomBMRX_R9_FD_160113 | JGI IMG/M metagenome (GOLD analysis project Ga0213876, IMG submission 160113) | Root-associated microbial communities from Barbacenia macrantha in rupestrian grasslands, the National Park of Serra do Cipo, Brazil - RX_R9 | ecosystem: Host-associated > Plants > Roots...
GGTCGGCCTCGTCTTCGTCAGCTTCGGCTACCGCCTCCTGCCGAGCCACCGCCAGGCGGGCGCCGCGCTGCACGAGGTGATCGCCGAATCGCCTTTCTCCGTCGAGGCGCTGGTGCCGGAGAGCTGGCCGGAATCGCTGGCGACGGTCAGCGACCTTGCGCTCGCTGAGGACAATGTCCGCATCGCGGCGCACATCCGCAGCGACGGCATCCGCAGCCTCGCCTTCCCCGACGCCCAGCTCTCGCCCGGCGACATCCTCGTCCTCGAAGGCGATCACGACGCGATCGACCGCATCTACGGCCGGCTGCCGCTGGTCGAGGCGCATCGCGAGCACCGCATCCGCGCCGGCAGCCCGGCGGAGGAGACGCGCTCCGTCGAGGCGGTTATCCAGCCCGGCTCCGCGCTGATCGGCAGCTCGGCCGAGCGGGCGCGGCTGCGTGAGGCGCACGGCGTCCACCTGCTCGGCGTCGGCCGCAGCGGCGAGCGCATCACCGAGCGGCTGCGCGACGTGACGCTGCGCGCGGGTGACATCCTCGTCCTGAGGGCCGGCGAACGGGCGCTGCCCCCGGCGATGAAGGCGTTGGGCGTCCTCCCGCTCGCGGAGCGGGAGGTGCGGCTCGGCGTCGTCCGCCGCCGCTACCTGCCGGTGCTGATCCTCGCCGGCGCGATCCTGCTCGTCGCGCTCAAGGTGACGCCGGTGGCGGTCGGCTTCTTCGGCGCCGCTTTGCTCATCGTCCTCACCGGCGGCCTGTCGATGCGCGAAGCCTATGGCGCGCTCGAGCCCGAGGTGCTGATCCTGATCGGCGCGCTGACGCCGCTCAGCGAGGCGGTGCGCGAGACCGGCGGCACCGATCTCATCGCCCACGGCCTCGCCACCCTCCTCCAGAACGCGCCGGGCATGCTGGCCCTCGGCGCGATGATGCTGGCGGCGCTGCTTTGCTCGCCCTTCCTCCACAACGCGCCGACGGTGCTGGTGATGGCGCCGATCGGCGTCGCGCTGGCGCGCGCCCTGCACCTCAACCCCGACACCTTCCTGATGGCGATCGCCACCGGCGCCGGCTGCGATTTCCTCACGCCCATCGGCCACCAGTGCAACACGCTCGTGATGCGCCCCGGCGGCTACAAATTCGGCGATTATCCAAGGCTGGGCGCGCCGCTCTCGGTGCTGATCATCCTCATCGGCACGCCGCTCGTCGCCTGGGTCTGGCCCCTAAGCCACGCGCATTGAGGGATCAGGCGGCGCGCGGGGCGATCCGATCGAGCGAGCCATTCAGGGCACGCTTCGCTTCGAGCAACTCATAATCCGCCTGGAGCCGGAGGAAAAAGCCCTCGGACATGCGGAAATAGCGGGCCAGGCGCAGATCGAGCTCGGCGTCCATCGGTGCTGTGCCACTAACGACCGCCTCGACACGGTCCGCCGACGCATCGATGGCATCGGCCAAGGCCCGCGCGTCGAGGCCCAGCGGCTCCATGAACTCGCTGCTCAATATCTCCCCCGCCGTAGCGTTGTGCAGCCACTCGGGGTTAATGGTAGTCCGTGATCTCGACACCGTCGGCGCCTCCGTCGCGCCAGACGAAGCATATACGCCATTGCATGTTAATGGAAATGGAGTGCTGCCCGGCGCGGTCGCCCTTCAACGCGTGGAGCCGGTTGCTCGGCGGGTGACGTAGGTCGTCCAGCGTCTCCGCTTCGTTCAGCATCCTGAGCTTGATGAGGGCGCGATCCTGGATGTCCTGAGGCAGCTTGCGGCTGCGCAGGCCGCTCCAAATGCGCTCGGTTTCCTCTTCGGAGAAGCTGGCGATCACAGCCCCATCCTGTCCAGAGCGGCAATGACTGCCTGCGGGAGCCGATAGGAGTACTCCCCTTCATCATCGTCCCACTGCCATTCCCACAGTACGAAGCCTGACTTATACCCCTTAGTAGCTGTTAGTCTGCGCCCGAGCCCGCCTAACACGCCGCCTAGCTGGGTGCCTGTCCACGACAGCTGCCTCTGGATTTCCGACGCGAGGGTCCAATCCGGGTATGCCTGCTTAAGCACGCTAAACAGCGCCCTCTGAGACGCTGAGAGCGGAATCCGCCGAAGTGTCCGGTAGGCGAATTTGGAGGTGATGCCGTGTTCGTCGTCGGCCTCAGCCTCCTCCGGCGCCGCCGAAATAGCGGGGGCAGCGACGGTTTCGGGGCCACGGCTGTCGCCACGAATCGACCGAAGAAGGATAGCTATCTCCTCAGGAGTTCCTTCTATTTCAACGCCTTCGATGGTCGCGCGCATCCAAGCCTCCGCCGGTTATGCGCGGACGCTATACCGCCAGCCTCAGCTAGTGACAAGAGTATAAGTCTCACTTGTAGGGACTACCGACGACCTATCCGCTTCCCCATCCGGATCTGCTGCTGCTTGCCGTAGCGGGTCTTGCGGGTGCCCGGTTTCCCCTCCGTGGAATTGCCCAGCAGCGGCGCCTTCTTCTCGTGGTCGGGGATGCCGAGCTCGTCCGCCTCGAGCCGGCGAATCTCGTCGCGGAGGCGGCCGGCTTCCTCGAATTCGAGGTCGGCGGCGGCCTTGCGCATGCGCTGCTCGAGCTCGGCGATATAGGCCTTGAGGTTGTGGCCGACGAGGTGCGGACGCGCGTCGTCGCCGGTCTCGATCACCACGCCGTCGCGCTGCGAGACGTCGGAGAGGATGTCGGCGATGTTGCGCTTGATCGTCGTCGGCGTGATGCCGTGCGCCTCGTTATAGGCGATCTGCTTCTCGCGGCGGCGGCCGGTCTCGTTGAGAGCGCGCTCCATCGAGCCGGTGACGCGGTCGGCATAGAGGATGACGCGGCCCTCGACGTTGCGCGCCGCGCGGCCGATCGTCTGGATGAGCGAGGTCTCGGAGCGGAGGAAGCCTTCCTTGTCGGCGTCGAGGATGGCGACGAGGCCGCATTCGGGGATGTCGAGGCCCTCGCGCAGCAGGTTGATGCCGACGAGCACGTCGTAGACGCCGAGCCTCAGGTCGCGGATCAGCTCGATCCGCTCCAGCGTCTCGACGTCGGAATGCATGTAGCGGACCTTGAGGCCGGCCTCGTGCATGAACTCGGTGAGGTCCTCGGCCATCCGCTTGGTCAGCGTGGTCACGAGGGTGCGATAGCCCTTCTTCGCCGTGATCCGCGCCTCGTTGATGAGGTCGTCGACCTGATCCTCGACCGGCTTGATCTCGACCGGCGGATCGATCAGCCCGGTGGGGCGGATGACCTGCTCGGCGAAGACGCCGCCGGTCTGCTCCAGCTCCCATGGCCCCGGCGTCGCCGACACGGCGACGGTCTGCGGCCGCATCGCGTCCCACTCGTTGAAGCGCAGCGGCCGGTTGTCGATGCACGAGGGCAGGCGAAAGCCGTATTCGGCGAGGGTGATCTTGCGCCGGTGGTCGCCGCGCGCCATCGCGCCGATCTGCGGCACGGTCTGGTGGCTCTCGTCGACGAACAGCAAGGCGTTGTCCGGCAGGTACTCGAACAGGGTCGGCGGCGGCTCGCCGGGAAGGCGGCCGGTGAGGAAGCGGCTGTAATTCTCGATGCCGGCGCACGAGCCGGTGGCGGCGATCATCTCCAGGTCGAAGTTCGTGCGCTGCTCGAGCCGCTGCGCCTCGAGCAATTTCCCTTCCGCCTGCAGCTCCTTCAGCCGCTCGGCAAGCTCGTGGCGAATCGCCTCCATCGCCTGCTTCAGCGTCGGGCCCGGGGTCACGTAGTGCGAGTTGGCGTAGACCTTGACCGAGTCGAGGCTGGCCACCTTCTTCCCCGTCAGCGGGTCGAACTCGACGATCTCCTCGATCTCGTCGCCGAAGAAGTTCACCCGCCAGGCGGTGTCCTCATAATGGGACGGGAAGATCTCCAGATTGTCGCCCCGCACCCGGAAATTGCCGCGGGCGAAGGCCTGGTCGTTGCGCTTGTACTGGAGGGCGACCAGCTTCCTGATGATCTCGCGCTGGTCGACCGTCTCGCCCTTTTTCAGCGAGAACACCATGGCGCTGTACGTCTCCACCGAGCCGATGCCGTAGAGGCAGGAGACGGAGGCAACGATGATGACGTCGTCGCGCTCGAGCAGCGAGCGGGTGGCCGAGTGGCGCATCCGGTCGATCGCCTCGTTCACCGAGCTTTCCTTCTCGATATAGGTATCGGACCGCGGCACGTACGCCTCGGGCTGGTAGTAGTCGTAATAGCTGACGAAATATTCGACCGCGTTGTCGGGGAAGAAGCTCTTGAACTCGCCGTAGAGCTGGGCCGCGAGGATCTTGTTCGGAGCCAGCACCAGTGCCGGCCGCTGCAGCGCCTCGATCACCTTCGCCATGGTGAAGGTCTTGCCGGACCCGGTGACGCCGAGCAGCACCTGCGTCTCCTCGCCGCCGCGCGCACTCTCGACGAGCTCCTTGATCGCCTGCGGCTGGTCGCCCGAAGGTTCGTACTCGGAGACGATCCTGAACCTCTTGCCGCCCTCGGCCTTGGCAGGCCGCTGCGGCCGGTGCGGGACGAATTCCCGCCCCGTCTCGGGCTCGTCGAGGCCGGTCCTGATTGCGATGGCCATGACGGCTATATGGTCATTCCCGCGGTCCCGCGCTACCGTGGCGGGAACGAGAAAAACGGGGGAGGGGACATGCGCAAGTCCGCAGCCTTGCTGTTGTGCCTGGGAGCGGCCGCGTGCGGCGGCGCGCCCGAGGAGAAGAAGCCGGCCGAAGTGCCGGCGCTGCTGCCGGCGGGGACCTGGACGGTCGCCTCCGAGATCACCGCGCTGCGCTCGCTCGACAAGACGACGCCGGCGATCAAGGCGAAGGTCGGCGACAAGGACAGCCTGACCGTCTGCGTCGACAAGCCCGGGCCGCAGCCGCCCGCCAACATGTTCGCCGGCACCGGCTACGAATGCGGGTACAAGAGCGCCTATATCAAGGACGGCATGCTCAACGCGACGATCGACTGCCGCCGCGCCGACGTCGACGGCTCGATCATGATGACGGTCCAGGGCAGCTACACCGCCACCGGCTTCACCGGCACCGCGGAGACGACCGCCTATCTGCCCGGGGCCGGCGACTTCGCGATGAGCCGGACGCTCACCGGCAGCGTCAAGGGCGGCGCCTGCACGCCCGCACCGCCGCCGCCGCCGCAGGACAAGGATGAAGGCTGAGGCAGAACGCCCGGTCGGCTCGATCAGAAGGAGGGCATGATGCGCAAGACGAACATGGCCGCGCTTGCCGCGCTGGCACTGGTGGCCGCGTGCGGCAAGCCGACGCCGGGGCGGAGCGACAACGGCGCCGCGGCCAATGCCGCGTCGGCCAACGGCACCGCCGCCAATGCTGCCCCTGCCGCGCCGGCGCCCTCCTCGCCGGTCCAGACGGCGAGCGTGACGCTCAACCCGGGCGAGTGGGAGACGGTGTCTGAGACCGCCGTCACCGGCCTTCCCGCCAACATCCCGCCCGAGGCCGCGGCGAAGATGAAGGGGCAGAAGATCACCAGCCGGCACTGCCTTTCGCCCGAGCGGGCGGCGCATCCGGGCGGAGACTTCTTCTCCGGCAAGCCGGTGCAGGGCTGCGTCAACAACGTTCACATGACCGGCGGCCGCGTTCAGGGGGACATGACCTGCAAGGACCCGCAGGGCGGCACCTCCACCTTCACCATGGACGGCAGCTATGGCGGCGACGGCTTCGAGGCGACGATGAAGGCGACGCTGACCCGCCAGGGCCAGGCGATGACGATGACCAGCCACACCGTCGGCCGCCGCGTCGCGCCCGCCTGCTCGGCCGCGGCGAAGGACGATTGACATGATCGGCTACGTCACCCTCGGCACCAACGACCTGCCCGGGGCGCTCGCTTTCTACGACGCGCTGTTCGGCTCGATCGGCGCGCGCCGGCTGGTGGAGCTGCCGCACGGCTTCACCCTGTACGGCCACGCCTGGGGACAGCCCGGAGTTGCGATCACGCCGCCTTATGACGGCAATCCGGCCATCCCCGGCAACGGCAACATGGTGTCGCTGGTGCTCAAGGAGCGGGCGCAGGTCGACGCCCTCCACGCCCAGGCGCTGGCGCTCGGCGGCAGCGACGAAGGCGCGCCGGGCGTGCGCGGCGAAGAAGGCGAGCGCGCCTTCTACGGCGCCTATTTCCGCGACCCGGAAGGGAACAAGTTCTGCGCCTTCCGCGTCGGGCCGCCATGACGGGGAGCCGCCGCGCTTGAAAGTACGCGTGATCATCAACCGCGGCGGCGGCTCGTTCGGGGAAGACAGCGCGGCGAAGCTCGAGCCGCTGTTCGCCGCCCACGGCATCGACGCGAAGATCCTCGCCGTCGCGCCCGGGGACCTCGACCGCCATTGCGGCGAGGCGGCCCGGGAGGCGGGGGTCGACGCGCTCGTCGCGGCCGGCGGCGACGGTACGATCGGCACGGCGGCCGCCGCCGTCGCCGGGACCGACGTGCCGCTCGGCATCCTGCCGCTCGGCACGCTCAACCATTTCGCCAAGGACGCCGGCATTCCCCTCGACCTCGAGGAGGCGGTGGCGGTGATCGCGGCGCGCCGCACCCGCCAGGTCGACGTCGCCGAGGTCAACGGGCGCGTGTTCATCAACAACAGCGCCGTCGGCCTCTACCCGCGCCTGGTGCGCGACCGCGAGCTCCAGCAGCGCTTCCTGGGGCGATCGAAGAAGCTCGCCATGGCGGTCGCGGCGGCGCGCACCTTGTGGCGCTTCTCGCACCGCCGCCTCACCCTGCGCGTCGAGGGGCGCGAGGCGCCGGTCGAGACGCCCCTGCTGTTCGTCGGCAACAACCGCTACCAGATGGGCCTGCTCACGCTCGGCACGCGCGAGGCGATCGACCGCGGCGAGCTGTGCCTTTACGCGCCGCTCGCACGCTCGGCCCGGCAATTCCTGACGATCTCGCTGCGCGCCGTCTTCGGCCGCGAGGACGAGCAGGCGAATTTCCTCACCCTCGACGGCGTCCGCGCCGCCGAGATCGACGCGCGCCAGCCGCACCTGATGGTCGCGACCGACGGCGAAGCGCAGATGATGGATACCCCGCTCCGATACCGGCTGCGCGCCGGCGCGCTGAAGCTGTTCGTGCCTCTCCCGCGCGAGGACGGCTGAACTCCAAGCCCCGGTCGCGCCGCGACTCATTGCACTTTTGTGACAAAACTGTTTCAGGTGCGGCGGTGTCCCCGCGTCCGCTCCGCCTTTGCCTGTTCGCCGCGGCGGTGGCGGCATGCCCCCGGCAGGCCGGTGCGAAGGACGACGCGCAATTGTGGCTCGGCGGCACCGTCACCGTCGATGCGGGCGGACGCGTGCGCCTCTCGCAGGAGGTCGTCGCGCGCTTCAGCGCCAATCGCCGCGGCCTCTACGAGATCGAGAGCAACACGATGGTCGGCTACCGGCTCGACTCTCGCGTTACCCTGTGGGCCGGCTACACCCACGACCCGCTCTACGCCGCGGGCCGCTTCACGCTGATGGAGCAGCGCGCCCGCGAGCAGGTCACGGTCGACAAGCTGCCGTTCGGCCCGGGCACCCTCAGCCTTCGCCTCCGCCTCGAGCAGCGCTGGCGGGACGGTACCGCGGGGACCGGCTGGCGGCTGCGCCCGTTCGTCCGCTACGCCCTGCCGTTGCGTCCCGGCGGCCACACGGCTTTGGTGTTCAGCCACGAGAGCTTCCTCGACCTCAACCGCACCGCCTTCCAGAAGGTCGGCGGCGAGGAGAGAATGCGCAACGCGGTGGCGCTGGCGACACCCCTGGCCGGACGGATCACCGCCGAAATCGGCTACCTGAACCAACACGGCTTCGTGCCGGGCGGGCCCGACACCAGCGACCATGTTGCAACGGTGACCCTCAGCGCCTCTTTCTGAACGCGGCTTACTTCCCGATCAGCGGGAAATGCGGCTTGTCGGCGGCGATGGTGGCGGTGTCGATGGTCTGGTCGCCGCCAAGCGTGCGGTAGAGGTCGGCGAGGTTCGTCGCGCGGGTGAGGCGGGTGGCGATCAGCGAACGCTGCGCGGTGTAGAGGGTGCGTTGGGCGTCGAGCACGTCGAGGAAGCTGGCGATGCCGTTGCGGTAGCGCGCCTCGTTCAGGGTGAAGCTGTCCTGCGCCGCGGCGACGAGGCGGGTTTGCGCCGCGAACTGCGCGCCGATCGTGCCGCGACGGGCCAGCGCGTCGCTGACCTCGCGGAACGCGGTCTGGATGGTCTGCTCGTAGCGGGCGAGGAACAGCGCCCGCTGCGCCTGGGCATATTGGAGGTTGCCGCGGGTCGCGCCGGCATCGAAGATCGGCAGCGACGCGTTGACGCCGGCCGTGTAGTTGAAGGCGCCGCCCGTGAACAGGGAGGCGAGGGCGTTCGAGGCGAGGCCGAGCAGACCGGTGAGGCTGATCCGCGGGAAGAAGGCGGCGCGCGCGGCGCCGATCCGGGCATTGGCGGCGATGAGCTGGAACTCGGCCTCGACCACGTCCGGCCGGCGCAGCAGGATCGTCGAATCGAGCCCCGCCGGCACCTCGCGCACCAGCGTGTCCACCGCCTCGAGCGACGGCGGCAGGTCGGCGTCGGCGACCGGCGCGCCGACGAGCAGCTGGAGGGCGTTCCTGTCCTGCGCGACTCGCGTCACCTGGGCGGCGACGTCGCTGCGCGCCTGCTCCAGCACGGTCTGCGCCTGCCTGAGGTCGATCCGGCTGGAGATGCCGCCCTGCAGGCGGGCGTTGGTCAGCGTCGTCGCCCGCGCCGCCGCCGCTTCGGTCTCGCGCGAGATGCGCCGCAAGCTCTGGTCGGCGGCATAGGTGAAATAGGCGCTGGCGATTTCGCCGACGAGGGTGAGGCGGGTCGCCCGCGCCGCCGCCTCGGTCGAGAAATATTGGTTGAGCTGGGCGTTGGAGAGGCTGCGCAGCCGGCCGAACAGGTCGAGCTCGAAATTGCTGGCGCCGACGTCGGCGCTGAACCGGGTGTTCGGCCCGTTGTCGCCGGTGCCGCTGACCGTCGCGCCGCCGCCAGCGGTAACGGTCGGGAAGATGTCGGCACGGGCGACGCGATACTGGGCGCGCGCCGAGGCGATGTTCGCCGCGGCGATGCGCAGGTCGCGGTTGTTGACCAGCGCCCGCTCGACCAGCGCCTGCAGCCGCGGATCGCGGAACACGTCCCGCCAGCTCAGCGCCGGCAGCGCCGCCTCGCTCTGCTTGAGATAGGCGGCGCCCTGCGGCCAGCTCGTCGGGATGGGCGGGGCCGGCTGGCTATATTTCGGCTCCATCGTCTTGCAGCCGGCGAGCGCGCTTACGGCGAGGAGAGCGGCGAGGAGGCGGCGGGTCATGCGGCGGGCACCTCGCGGCCGGAAAGCTCGAGCGTCTGGCGCCGCTTGCGATTGAACAGGCGCCGCACGAGGACGAAGAAGAGCGGGACGTAGAAGATGGCGAGGATCGTCGCCGCGATCATCCCGCCCATCACCGCCGTGCCGATCGCGACGCGGCTCCGCGCGCCGGCGCCGGTGGCGATGGCGAGCGGGAAGACGCCGGCGACGAAGGCGAGGCTGGTCATCAGGATCGGCCTGAGGCGCAGCCGCGCGCCCTCGATCGCCGCGTCGAGCGCGCTCATCCCCTGCCGCTCCGCCTGTTCGGCGAATTCGACGATGAGGATCGCGTTCTTCGCCGACAGCCCCATCGTGGTGAGCAGGCCGACCTGGAAGTAAACGTCGTTCTCCAGCCCCCGCACCGCCACTGCGATGGCGGCCCCGAGCAGGCCGAGCGGGATCACCATCAGCACCGAGATCGGGATCGACCAGCTTTCGTACAGGGCGGCGAGGCAGAGGAAGACGACGAGCAAGGAGATCGCGTACAGATAGGGGGCCTGCCCGCCCGACAGCCGCTCCTGGTACGAGAGGCCGGACCAGTCGACGGCGACCCCCGGCTCCTTCGCCGCGAGCGCGGCGATCCGGTCCATCGCCTCGCCCGAGCTGCGCCCCTCCGCCGCCTGGCCCTGGAATTCGTAGGCGGGGACGCCGTTGAAGCGGGACAGCGTCGAGGGCGCCTGCCCCCAGCTGGTCGAGGCGAAGGCGGAAAAGGGCGCCATCGCGCCGTTCGCCGAGCGGACGAACCAGTCGCCGAGATCCTCCGGGCGGCTGCGATACGGGGCGTCGCCCTGGACGTAGACGCGCTTCACCCGACCGCGGTCGATGAAGTCGTTGACGTAATTGCCGCCCCACGCCGCCGACAGCGTCGAGTCGACGTCGGCCTGGCTGACGCCGAGCGCGCCGATCTTCGCCTGGTCCTCGTGCACTTCGAGGGTCGGATTGTCCTCCAGCGTCGACAGGCGGACGCCGGCGAGGTTCTTGTCGGCGATCGCGGCGGCGAGGATGCGGTCGCGCGCGGCCTTGAAGTCCTGGCGGGCCATGCCGGACGTGTTCAGCAGCTCCATGGTGAAGCCGCTCGACTGGCCGAGGCCGCGCACCGGCGGCGGGTTCAGCGCGAAGAATTGCATGTCGCGATAGCTGGCGCCGAGCGCCCGCGTCGCGCGCGAGGTGATGCCCTGCGCGCTGTTCTCCGTGCCGCGCCTCTTGTCCCACGGCACGAAGGAGAGGAAGCCGCGGCCGGCATTCTGGCCCGAGCCCGCCTGGTTGCCGCCGACCACCGTGAACATGGCGCCGATATTCTTCTGCTCCCGCCCGAGGAAATAGCGCTCGATCGCCTTGGCGGCGGCGAGGGTGCGCGGCTGGGTGGCGCCGGGCGCGAGGTTGAACTGGAGCTGCGCGAAGCCCTGATCCTCGGTCGGCAGGAAGCTGGTCGGCAGCCGGAAGAAGATCACGCCGAGCAGCACCGCGAGGATGACATAGCCGAGCATCATGATGCGGCCGCGCTCGATCGTGCGCACGACGCCACGGCGGTAGCGCTCGCGCGTGCGGTTGAACCAGCCGTTGAAGCGGGCGCCCAGGCGGCGCGCATAGCCGGAGACGGTGCCCCTCTGCTCTTCGGCCTCGGTCTCGCCCCGATGCCGCGGCGGCTTGAGCAGGGTCGCGGTGATGGCCGGGCTCAGCACCAGCGCGACGACGACCGAGAGGACCATCGAGCTGACGATGGTGATCGAGAATTGGCGGTAGATGACGCCGACCGAGCCGCCGAAGAAGGCCATCGGCAGGAACACGGCGGAGAGGACGAGGGCGATGGCGATGAGGGCCGTCTGGATCTCGCCCATCGACTTGATCGTGGCCTCGCGCGGGCTGAGCCCCTCCTCCTCCATCACGCGCTCGACATTCTCGACGACGACGATCGCGTCGTCGACGAGGAGGCCGATCGAGAGGACCAGGCCGAACAGGGTCAAGGTGTTGATCGAGAATCCGAACACCGCGAGGATGCCGAACGTCCCCAGCAGCACCACCGGCACCGCGATCGCCGGCACCAGCGTCGCCCGCCAGCTCTGCAGGAAGACGAACATGACGATGACGACGAGGACGATGGCCTCGAGCAGGGTCTTCACCACCTCCTCGATCGACAGCTTGATGAAGGCGGTGGCGTCGTTCGGGTAAGCGAGGCGGAAGCCGGGTGGGAAGGCGGCGGCGCGGCGCTCGACCTCCTGGCGGACCAGCGCCGCGGTCTTGAGGGCGTCGGCGCCGGGGGCGAGCATCACCGCGATGCCGGCGCCCGGGTGGCCGTTCAGCCGCGACATCGAGCCGTAATTCTCACTGCCGAGCTCGACGCGCGCGACGTCCTCCAGGTGGACGCTCGACCCGTCCGGCTGGGTCTTGAGGATGATCTGCTTGAACTGGTCGGCATTCTGCAGCCGCGAGCGCGCCGTCACCGTCGCGTTCAGCATCTGCGTGTCGGGCGAGGGCTGCCCGCCGATCGAGCCGGCCGCGACCTGGGTGTTCTGCGCCTGGATCGCCTGGATGACGTCGCGCGGGATCAGCGAATAGCTGGCGAGCTTGTAGGGATCGAGCCAGATCCGCATCGCATATTGCGAGCCGAACACGTTGACGTCGCCGACCCCCTGGACGCGGCCCAAGGGATCCTGGAGGTTCGAGACGAGATAGTCCGAAACGTCGGCGGTCGAGCGCTGGTCGCTTTCGTCGTAGACCGCGACGACCATCAGGAAGTCCTGGTTGGACTTGGTGACGACGATCCCCTGCTGCTGGACCTGCTGCGGCAGCCGCGGCAGCGCCTGCTGGACCTTGTTCTGGACCTGGACCTGGGCGATGTCCGGGTCGACGCCCTTCTGGAAGGTGGCGGTGATGTTGACGCCGCCCGAGGCGTTCGACGTCGCCGAGAAATAGAGCATGCCGCTGATCCCGGTCAGCTGCTGCTCGATGATCTGGGTGACGCTGCTCTCGACCGTCTCCGCCGACGCCCCGGGGTAGCTGGCGCGGATGTTCACCGAAGGCGGCGCGATGTCGGGATATTGCTCGACCGGCAGCGACAATATGCCGCCGATGCCGCCCAGCATGATGACGATGGCGATCACCCAGGCGAAGATCGGGCGATCGATGAAGATGCGGGAGATCATCGAGCGCTAACCCTGCGGTCCGCCCGCGCCGCCCCTGCCCGGTCCTCCCCCGTGACCCCTGCGGGCCCCGCCGGCGCCGCCGGTGCCTCCCGCACCGTTGCGGCCGCCTCCCGCACCGGCGCGCGCGGGCGGCGAGCCGGCCGGCACCGGCCTGACCGGTTGCCCGGCCTTCACCTTGACGAGTCCCTCCACGATGACCTTGTCGCCCGCCTGCAGTCCCGCCGTCACCACCCACTTGTCGCCGACCGTCCGTTCCGTCGTCACCTTGCGCTGCACCGCCCGGTCCCCCGGTCCGACGACCAGGACCGTCGCATTGCCCTGCGGGTCCCGGCTCACTCCCTGCTGCGGCACCAGGAAGGCGTTGGCGATGGTCTGCTGGACGATCATCCCGCGCACGTACATGCCGGGCAGCAGCAGCCCCTGCGGGTTCGGGAAGGTGGCGCGCAGCGTCACCGTGCCGGTCGCCTGGTCGACCACCGTCTCGGCGAAGTCGAGCGTGCCGGTCTGGCCGTAGTCGCTGCCGTCCTCGAGCACGAGGCGGACCTGCGCCCGGGACGGTATCGCCCCGCCCGCGGCGATCGCACGGCGCAGCGCGAGCAGCTGCGCGCTCGACTGCTGCATGTCGACATAGATGGGGTCGAGCCGCTGGATGGTCGCCAGCGCCTCGGTCTGGTTGGCGGTGACGAGCGCGCCGGTGGTGACGCTCGAGCGGCCGATCCGCCCGGTGATCGGCGCCGGCACCCGGGTGTAGCGCAGGTTGATGGTGGCGCTCTGCAGCAGCGCCTGGTTCTGCTGGACCGCCGCCTCGGCCTGCGCCGCCTGGGCGCGCACGTCGGTATATTCCTGCTGGCTCACCGCCTGCATCTTCGCCAGCGGTCCGTAGCGGCCGGCGCGGATGCGCGCGGCGTTGCGGTTGGCGACCGCGCTGGCGAGGTTGGCGCGCGCCTGCGCCGCCTGCGCCTGATAGACGCTGGGATCGATCTGGTAGAGCGTCTGCCCCTGCCGGACGATCGTTCCTTCGGTAAACAGCCGCGCGCGGATCACCCCGGAGACCTGGGGCCGCACGTCCGAGACCTGGTAGGGGGCCGTACGCCCGGCGAGCTCCGCGGTGATCGGCACGTTCGACGGCTGGACGACGACATAGCCGGCCTCGGGAGTGCCGCCGCCGCGCCCGCCGCGGCCGCCGCCCTTGCCGGCGCCGGCGGTCTCATCCCCTCCGCCCCCGCAGGCCGCGAGCGCGAGGGAGAGGAGCAGCGGCAGCAGCGCCGCCCGGGCGATCCGAAACCGTGTCAGAGGCATGCGTCCGGAGATGAGCAACGAAACCAAGCCCCGGCCCCTAGAGCGGCCTTCCCTGCCTGTCGAGCGATTCGCCCGCGCGTGTCCGATTGTTCACGCGGAGACACGGGGACAGCCGGCGCGCCGGGGACAGTCTATTGACTGTCCCCGTTTCGGAGTCGGGAGCGGGGACAGCCGATAGGCTGTCCCCGGCTCAGGCCACGAAGTCGCCGGCGACGATCTGGTGATTGTTCTGGGTGGTCACCAGCAGGGTGAAGTCGGCATTGCCGTCGCCGTCGGTGTCGCCCTGGATGATCCACATGCCCTGGTCGAAGCTGGCGCGCAGCTCGCCGGCGTGGTGGCCAAAGGCATTGGCGCCGATGAAGGCGAAGGCCTGGTCGCCGGCGAGGGTGGTGTCGGCGTCGATCTGGCTGAGGTCGATCCTGTCGCCCGCATCGAAGTCGGTGATCTGGTCGACGGACGTGCCGGCGGACTGGGCGGCGTCGGTGTAGAGGAAGGTGTCGCTCCCGCCGCCGCCGGTCAGCGTGTCGGCGCCGAGGTTGCCGTAGATCAGGTCGTTGCCGGCGCTTCCCGTCAGCGTGTCGTTG
>Ga0213876_10001522_pt1 | contig 14337 bp, 14 predicted proteins | sample BarmaccomBMRX_R9_FD_160113 | JGI IMG/M metagenome (GOLD analysis project Ga0213876, IMG submission 160113) | Root-associated microbial communities from Barbacenia macrantha in rupestrian grasslands, the National Park of Serra do Cipo, Brazil - RX_R9 | ecosystem: Host-associated > Plants > Roots...
TGACCTGCGAGAAGGCGCGCCGCCCGTAGATGCCGCCGACCAGCGTCGCCGCCAGGATGATGACCGCCGCCGTGATGCGTCCGAACGTCCTGCTGCTCATGGATTGAACCCCCCCGAACTCCCCTTGCCCTTCGCGCGTTTATACGCCCGTGAGGGGATTTTATCACGGGCGGGACGGTAGGCAGTAGGCAGACGGCAGCAGGCAGTTGCCGTGTCGGCGGCGGAATCGCGCTCGGCTTTTTCCAACTGCCTGCCGCCTACTTCCTGCCGCCTACTTTCTGTTATATTTTCGCGGCAGTATTCGACCCGGAAGTTTTCTAACCGATGGCTTCATCTTCTCTCTCAATCATCATCCCCGCTTACAACGAGTCGGCGCGCATCGGGAAGACCTTGCGCGAGGTCTTGGCCTATTTGGAAGAGCAGCCCGGCGGCGGCGAGGTCATCGTCGTGGACGACGGCTCGAAGGACGACACCGTCGGCGTCGCCGAGGGCGTCTTCGACGAGCGGCCCGTCCGCAACGTCGAGGGGCGCGTCATCCGCGTCGAGCCGAACAGGGGGAAGGGGCACGCCGTCCGCACGGGGCTCCTCGCCGCGCGCCACACCGTCGCCGCCTTCTTCGACGCGGACTTGTCGATGCCCGTCACGGAGACGCCCAAGCTCGTCGAGCCGATCCGCTCGGGGCAGTACGACGTGGTCTTCGGCTCGCGCGCGCTCGACCGCCGCCTCATCGGCACGCACCAGCCCTGGACGCGCGAGCAGTCGGGGCGCGTCTTCAACTTCGTGATGAGACGCTTGACGGGCCTGCCCTTCAAGGACACGCAGTGCGGCTTCAAAGCCTTCCGCATGGACGTGTGTCGCGCGGTGGTCGAGGGCGCTTTGATCGACCGCTTCGGCTTCGACGTGGAGCTGCTCTTCATCGCGCACCGGGCGGGCCTGCGCATGCTCGAATACCCCGTCCGCTGGGACGACGTGGCCGGCGGCTCCGTCAGCTTCAAGACCGGCCTGCAAGGCTTCGCCGAGCTGTGCGAAGTCCGGCGCAACGCCGCCCGCGGACTCTACAACGACGCCGTCGCCCGCGCCCGCGAGGCCGCCGCGAGCGTCAGGAACCACAGGCGCCTGACCGAAGCAACTGAAATAGAGACCGACGTGTCGCCCGAACTCGCCGGGCAGAGGATTTGAATCTCTTAGTCGGAGGTTTAAGGATGACGGCGAGACTCAACGTCAACATCGACCATGTGGCGACCGTGCGGCAGGCGCGGCGGGCGCCGGAGCCGAGCCTGGCCGCGGCCGCGCTCATCTGCGAGGATGCCGGGGCGGACGGCATCACCGTCCACCTGCGCGGCGACCGCCGCCACATACAGGACGAGGACATCTACACGCTCAGGCGCGTCGTCTCGACCTACCTGAACGTCGAGATGGCCGCGACCGAGGAGATGATCGGCATCGCCGTGGACGCGCGCCCCGACGCCGTCTCGCTCGTCGCCGAGACGCCCGGCGAGATCACGACCGAGGGCGGCCTGGACGCCGTCGCCAACTTCGACACCGTCCGCGGCGCGGTTGACGGCCTGCGCGAGGGCGGCATCTTCGTCAGCCTCTTCATCGACCCGGACGCGCGCCAGATCGAGGCGGCGCACAGGGCCGGCGCGCAGCAGGTCGAGCTGTGCACGGCCGTCTACGCCGAGGCGACGCTCGGCGCGCGCGCCGTCCACTCCGAGGGGCGCGCGCGCGCCGCGGCCGAGTTGCGGCGCCTGCGCGAGGCGGCCGCGCTCGCCGCGCAGTACGGCCTGCACGTCGCCGCCGGCCACGGCCTCACCTACCGCAACGTCGCGGAGGTCGCCGCCATCCCCGAGGTCACCGAGTTCAACATCGGCCACAACGTCGTCTCCCGCGCCGTGCTCCACGGCCTCGCCGACGCCGTCCGCGAGATGCGCGCGCGGATTAGAGAAGCGAAGTCTTAACCCGGGAGCCGGGAGCGCGGGCATCCCTGCCCGCCAAAGCGTGCCGCAGCACGCTTAGCCGTCAAGCGCTATTTCTCAACCTTGGGATATAAAGCCTCTCTGCCTTCGCGCTGACGCGCTCATGGCGGGCAGGGATGCCCGCGCTCCCGGCTTGGGTTCTGATTTGTTAAAATGGCTTCGCTCCCCGGCAGTAAATCAGCAAGACAAACGGAGAAGCCTTGTGCCCCTGTCTGTGCCTCATCGTGTGCATTTCGCCGTCGCGCTCTTCGCCGCGTGCCTGCTGCTCGCGCCGTGCGCGCGCGCGCAGCAGCCTCAGCAGTCGCTCAAGCTCGACCGGATAGAGTTCAAGGGGCTCGAACGCGTCAAGGAGCCGGAGGCGCTTGAGAAGAGCGGCCTGACGGTCGGCCAGACCGTCACCATCGACGACGTAGAGGCGGCCGCCAACCGCCTGCTCGAATCCGGCCTCTTCAACAACCTCAGCTACAAGATCAAGGGGACGACCGACAAGGCGCTCCTCAGCTTCGAGGTCGTCGAGCGGAAGTGGACGATGCCCGTCTCGTTCGACAACTTCGTCTGGTTCACCGACGAGGAGTTGACGGCCGCCGTCCGCCGCAAGCTCCCCGCCTTCGACGGCACCGCGCCCGAGGCCGGCGGCGTCACCGAACAGATCAGGCAGGCGCTCGCCGAGTTGCTGAGCGAGCGCAAGATCGAGGGCACGGTCGAGTACACGCTCTCGGAGAATCCTTCGACCCACAAGGTCGAGCACCTCTACAGCGTCAAGGGGCCGGGCCTGCGCGTCTGCAAGATTACTTACGCGGGCGCGCGCGCGATTCCCGAGGAGCAGTTGGTGATTAAGTCGGGCGGCATCTTCGACAACGACTACTCGCGCGCCTACGTGGGCGGCTTCGTCGAGAGCAATCTGCTCCCGCTCTACCAGGAGCGCGGCTACCTGCGCGCTGCCTTCGGCCCGCCGAAGGTCGCGCCCGAAGCGAGCCCCGAGTGCAAGGGCGTCGCGGTCGCTTTGACCGTGGACGAGGGCTCGATCTACGTCTGGGACAAGGCCACCTGGGAGGGCGCCGAAGGCTTAACCGCGCAGGAGTTGGACGCCGCTCTGGGGATGAAGAACCGCGAGGTCGCCAACGTCGTCAAGATCGCGAAGGGGCTCGGGAACGTGCGCAAGGCTTACGGCCGCAAGGGCTACATCGCCGCGCGCGTCCGCCCCGAGACGGAGTTCGACGACTCCGCGCGCAGCGTCTCGTACCGCTTCCAGGTCACCGAAGGGCCGCAGTACTATATGGGCGACCTCGTCATCAACGGGCTCGACGAGGTGGCGACGAACAACCTGCGCGGCCGCTGGCGGCTCCTGCACAAGGAGGTCTACGACGAGGGCTACGTCGAAGAGTTCGTCAAGAAGGGCGTCGCCGAGTTCCAGCGCGACGCCGCCCACGCCGGCAACCCCCTCCCCGCGCTCAAGGTCGTCAGCCAGGTCAAGCCCGATCCCGACACGCACCTCGTCAACGTTACCCTCGACATCAAGCCGGACACCACCCCGCCGATGGCGAAGCCCCAGTAACAGAAACGATGAGCTATGAACGCTGAACGATGAACTGAAAGACAGATTGCCTTCAGTTCATCGTTCATCGTTTATAGCTCATCGTTCCGTAGATGCACCGAGGCGGGCGGCGTCAACGGCTCCCGATCCGTCAACGCGCCCGCCCGGCGACTTCGACCTCGTGAAAGGCCGAAACTCAATTCTCCTTCCGCTTCGGCGGCGTGAACCCCATGTGCCTGTAGGCGGCGGGGGTGCAGACGCGGCCGCGCGGGGTGCGGTTGAGGAAGCCGATCTGGATGAGGTAGGGCTCGATGATCTCCTCGATTGATTCGCGCTCCTCGCTGATGGAGGCCGAGATGGTGCCGACGCCGACGGGGCCGCCGTCGAACTTCTCGATGATGGTCGTCAAGACCTTCCGGTCGATCTCGTCGAGCCCGAACTTATCAACCTCCATCTCGTCCAGGGCGCGCCGCGCCACCTCGCGCGTGACCCGCCCGTCGTACTCGACCTCCGCGTAGTCACGCACGCGCCGGAGCAGGCGGTTCGCGATGCGCGGTGTCCCGCGCGCGCGCCGCGCAATCTCCGAAGCGCCCGACGCCTCCATCTCCACGCCGAGGATTTCGGCCGAGCGGTGGACGATGATTTCGAGGTCTTTCTGCGAGTAGAAATCCAGGTGGAAGACGATGCCGAAGCGCCCGCGCAGGGGCGCCGTAATCAACCCCGCGCGCGTCGTCGCGCCGACGAGTGTGAACTTCGGCAGGTCGAGCTTGATTGACCTGGCCGCCGTGCCCTGCCCGATCATGATGTCGAGCTGGTAGTCCTCCATCGCGGGGTACAAGACCTCCTCGATCTGCGGCTTGAGGCGGTGTATCTCGTCGATGAAGAGGACTTCGCCCTCTTGCAAATTGGTCAGGACGGCCGCGAGGTCGCCGCCGCGCTCGATGGCGGGCGCGCTGACCGACTTGAGCGGCGCGTTCATCTCCGAAGCGATAATCTGCGAGAGCGTCGTCTTGCCGAGTCCCGGCGGGCCGAAGAAGAGGACGTGGTCGAGCGCCTCGCGCCGCGCTTTCGCCGCGCGGAGGAATATCTTGAGGTTCGTCGTGATCTTCGGCTGCCCGACGTACTCTTCGAGCGAGCGCGGGCGCAAGGAAGACTCGACCAGCTGGTCGTCCTGCGTCGCCGCGCCCGAGACCTCGCGCGGCATCTCGACAACGTTTGTTCGCGCCTCCGGCGCCGCCTGTGACATCCGTTAAAAACCCCCTCGCCTGTCCCCGCGTCGTCAACGTTTGAGGCGCTCATTATGCCACGGGCGGGCAAATGTTTCAAGCATGAAACGAGTTAAGAGTGAAAAAAAGTTCCGGTAGTTCAGGCAAAAGGAAAGGCGCGCCCGACCGTAGCAAGTCGGGCGCGCCTGCTTTAGTTGTCGAATTTTTAGCGCGTCGTGTCGCCCGCGGCGAGTTGGAGGCGCGTGCTGGCGCGGTCGAGGCGTGCGCGGACGTCGGCCAACTCTTCGGGCGTGCCGGCGAAGGCCCCGAGGAGGCGCTCGGCCTCTTCGCGCTCGGTGCGGGCGCGGGCGGCGTCCACCTCTTCGGGGAACTCGGCGAGGTCTGCGAGGACGGAGACGCGGTCGTTGTTGACCTCGACGAAGCCGCCCGAGACGAGCAGGCGGCGCGTCGTCTGCCCCTGCGTGTAGGAGAGCACGCCCGTCTGGAGCGCGGAGATGAGCGGCGTGTGGCCGGGCAGAATCCCCAGCTCGCCGCCCAGGCCCGGCACGGTCACCGAGTCCGCCTGCTCCGACAGCAGGCGCCGCTCCGGCGTAATGACGTCTAGTTGAAGAGCCATGATTGAAGTGATGAGTGATGAATGCGGAATGATGAATTAAGGGCTGTCTTCAATTCATCATTCATCACTCCGCGTTCATCGTTTGCCTTTAAGCCCCGGCGGCCAGCCTCATGCCGCGCTCGCGCGCCTCTTCGATGGTGCCGACCATGTAGAACGCTTGCTCGGGGAGGTCGTCGTGCTTGCCGTCGATGATTTCCTGAAAGCCCTTGACGGTCTCGGTGACGGGCACGTACTTGCCCTCCATGCCGGTGAACTGCTGCGCGACGAAGAAGGGCTGCGAGAAGAAGCGCTGCACCTTGCGCGCGCGGCTGACGACCAGCTTGTCCTCTTCGGACAGCTCGTCCAAACCCAGAATGGCGATGATGTCCTGGAGGTCTTTGTAGCGCTGGAGAATCTGCTTGACCGCCTGCGCCGTGCGGTAGTGGTCTTCGCCGACGATGCGCGGGTCGAGGATGCGCGAAGAGGAGGTGAGCGGGTCAACCGCCGGGTAGATGCCCAGCTCGACGATCTGGCGCGAGAGCGCGGTGACGGCGTCGAGGTGCGCGAAGGTCGTGGCCGGCGCGGGGTCTGTGTAGTCGTCCGCGGGGACGTAGACCGCTTGAATCGAGGTGATGGCGCCCGTCCGCGTCGAGGTGATGCGCTCCTGCAACTCGCCCATCTCGGTCGCGAGGTTCGGCTGGTAGCCGACGGCCGAGGGCATGCGCCCGAGGAGCGCCGACACTTCGGAGCCGGCCTGCGTGAAGCGGAAGATGTTGTCGATGAAGAGGAGCACGTCGAGCCCCTGGTCGCGGAAGTATTCCGCCACGGTCAGGCCCGAGAGGGCGACGCGCAGGCGCGCGCCCGGCGGCTCGGTCATCTGCCCGTAGACGAGGGCGACCTTCGAGTTGCCGATGGCGTCCATGTCCACCTTCGTCATGTCGAACTCGCCGGTCTCCTCGAAGTGCTTGTTGAAAGTCTCGCCGTACTGGATGACCTGCGACTCGACGAACTCGCGCAGCAGGTCGTTGCCCTCGCGCGTGCGCTCGCCGACGCCCGCGAAGACGGAGAAGCCCGAGTGCTTCTGCGCGACGTTGTTGATCAGTTCCTGAATGAGCACGGTCTTGCCGACGCCCGCGCCGCCGAAGAGGCCGATCTTGCCGCCGCGCAGGAAGGGCTGGATGAGATCGACGACCTTGATGCCGGTCTCGAACATCTCCATCCCGGTGGACTGCTCTTCGAGCGTGGGCGCGTGGCGGTGGATGGGGTAGCGCTGCTCGGAGTTGACCGGCCCGAGGTTATCGACGGGCTGGCCGATGACGTTGAGGACGCGCCCCAGGGTCTTCTCGCCGACGGGGACGGTGATGTTGCTGCCGGTGTCGGTGGCGATCATGCCGCGGACAACGCCCTCGGTCGGCTGCATCGAGACGGTGCGGACGCGCCCTTCGCCGAGGTGCTGCTCGACCTCGCAGATGATGTCGATGGGCGCGGGCACGTCGAAGCCTTCGGAGGTGACGCGCAGGGCGGTGTAGATCGGCGGCAGGTAGCCTTCGCCGAACTCCACGTCGAGGACGGGGCCGATGATCTGGACGACCTTGCCCGTCTGGCCGCTGCCGTTGCTGCTTGAGTGTGTGGACATACCTTTAGTTAAAGCTCCTCTTCGGCAAAGCTATAAGGCGAGAAAATCTCAGTAAATTTAAGCGGGAAGGTTAGCACACGCGCCCGCGGGAGGCAAAGCGGCCGAGTTAACCGATTGACTTTTCACGCCCCGTTCCGTACAGTTCGACGGCTTTACCAACCCCCGCCCGCTACGAACGGAAGGAACGATTCAAAGAATGAAGAGTCTGAAGTTGATCGGCGGCGTGGCCTCCGCGCTGCTCCTGACGGCGGCCTGCTCGGCGCCCGCCCCCACCACCAACACCGCGGCCAACTCGACCGCGGCCAACAAGGCCGCCACGCCGGCCGCGACGGCGACCCCGGCCGCCGCCTCCTCCCCCGCGGCCTCGAACGCCAACACGTCGTCGGCCGCCGCGCAGGACTTCACCCTCGTCAACGAGACGGGCGTCGAGATCGACAAGGTCTTCATCTCGCCGCACGACAAGGACGACTGGGAGGAGGACATCCTCGGCAAGGACACGCTCCCCACGGGGCAGAGCGTGGACATCAAGTTCGACCGCACCGAGTCGGCCGCCGAGTGGGATCTGCGCATCGAGGACAAGGGCGGCCACAGCATCGAGTGGGAGAACCTGAACCTGCTCAAGATTGCGAAGCTCACGCTGCACTACGACCAGGCGACCAAGAAGGCCACGGCCGACATGGAGTAACACTCCGCACCGCCGGAAAGAGAAAGGGTGAGGCGCCATCGAACGGCGTCTCACCCTTTCTCTTTTGCACGGCGGCGGCGCCCCTCAGTCGGAGTCGTCGAGGCGTATCTTCATGCTGCGCAGCGTCCGCCGGTCTTCGTCCGTCAGTTCGAGCGGCGCAGGGATTTCGCCGCCCTCCTCCTCGGGCTCGCCCTCGTACTCGCGCAGGCCGATCTCCAGCCTGAGCGTCAGCTCCATCTCGTAGCCGGCCTCGCGCAGGCGCTCGATGGCGGCGGCCACTTCGGGAGAGTTCTCGACCGCGGAGTTGATGGCCGCGCCCAGCTCCTGCACGATCTCCTTCGCCTCGTCGTTGATTTCCAAATGCTTCTCGCGCCGAACAATTTTAAGGGGGTAAATCTCTGACGAAGATGCTACGCGGCGGGCGCGCGCAGGTCAACCGCGCGCGCCCGCCGCATCCGGGGACGATTGTCCGAAACCTTTTACGAGCGGCCGTCGAAGTCCACGTTGGCCTCGACCGCGGAGTAGATGCGGAGGTACATCTTGGTCTCCTCGGGGATGAGCGTGCGCCAGGCCGCGCCGCCGCGCGAGAGGTAGCCGGGGAGCTTGCGCGGGTTCGAGTTGTAGCCGGCCGCGAGCAGCTCGGCCTGCGTCGCCAGCCCGCCGTCGAGCGCCGCCGTGACCTCGTCCTGCTTCTTCAGGTAGTCCCAGGTGTCCTGCATGTAGAGGAGCATCGCCTGCGTCGCGTTGGCGTGGTCACGCATGCCCTCGACGAAGTCGGCCTTGAGGTCGGCGCGCGGGTGCTGCTCGCGCGTGCCCTCGTAGGTCGGCGGGATCATCTGCACCATGCCGCCCGCGCCGGCCGAGCTGACCGAGTAGCGGTAGGTGTCGCCCGCGTTCAGCGCGTAGAGCGTCCGTATCTCGTCGAAGAGCGAGGCCGAGTCCTCGGTCAAAAATCTCTTGTGGTCGGTGTGCTCGACGTGGCAGAGGCGCTCGGCCACGTCCACGACCGCGGGGTCGATGGGCTCGCCGATGGAGTTGAGGCGGCGCGCGGCCTCGTCCAACTGCTCGCGGACGTACTGGCCGCCGGCGCGCACGACCTCTTTGTTCTCGACCGCGGGGTGCGCGGAGGTGTAGTAGGCGACCTCGTGCAGCTTGCCCTCGCGCTCGACGGGGTAGCGCACGACGAGCGGCTGAAGCTCGCGCCCATTTTCGTCGGTGACGCGCACGGCCGTGTTGACGTAGTTCGGGCGGACGACCGAGACCTTCAGGGACTCGCCGGAGGAGGAGACGGCGTTGAACGAGCCGCCCTTCTGGAGAAACTCTTCCTTCGTGGCGCGCAGCGTCTGCACGTCGCCCGAGGGGGCGGCGACGGCGAGCGTCACGTCGTCGAGCGAGTCGGCGGGGAGCTTTTTAAGCTCCTGCTTCGCCTCGTCGATGCGCCCGCGCAGGGCGACGGTCGCGGGGCTGGCCGAAGGGCGGCGGAGGTAGTTCGCCTCGACGCGCGGCACCGAAGGGCCTGCGAAGAAGCCGAGGAAGGACGGCAGCCCCGCGTAGGTCGGCCCCAGAAACACGAGTAGCGGGAGAACAGAAAAAAGCGTCTTTCTCATCGGCAAAAATCCCTAATTTTTGAAGGAAGTTGATTGCGCCGGAGTGCCCGAAACCCTCGTTCGTCCCCCGCCCCTTGCTCGCCCGTTGCGCCCGCGTTGCGCGTTTATTGCAACTCATCTCAGACGTGCGAGAGTGCTTTCCAGTTGTACCCGTCTGCCCGTTCAAGTTGGCGGAGTATTAGCGCACACCGGGCGTTCAAAAGGGTGCACAGAAACCGTTCGTTGCCCGCCCCCGAGCGCGTGTGCTAGGCTTCGAGACAACCCCGCGTGAGAAAAAAGTTGTCCGACGCACACGTCAAAAGAGAGACTTTATGAGTACGAAGACGGACGCGCCGCAGGCCGCCGCGCGCGAGCGTAGAGAGCACTTCGAGACCTCCTCGGGCATCCCGCTCCCGACCGACTTCAACCCCTCGAACACCGAGGCCGTGGAGTACGACCGAGACCTCGGCGACCCCGGCGACTTCCCCTACACGCGCGGGGTGCGCCGCAACATGTACCGCGGCCGCCTCTGGACGATGCGCCAGTACGCCGGCTACGCGACGGCCGAGGAGTCGAACGCGCGCTACAAGTTTCTGCTCTCTCAGGGGACGACCGGCCTCTCGGTCGCCTTCGATTTGCCGACGCAGATCGGGCTGGACTCGGACGACCCGCTGGCCGCGGGCGAGGTCGGCAAGGTGGGCGTCGCCATCGACTCGCTCGAAGACATGGAGCGCCTCTTCGAGGGCATCCCGCTCGGGGAAGTCTCGACCTCGATGACCATCAACGCGACGGCCGCCGTCCTCCTCTGCCTCTACGTCGCCGTGGCGAAGAAGCAGGGTGTCGCGCCCGACAGACTGCAAGGCACGATTCAGAACGACATCCTCAAGGAGTACATCGCGCGCGGCACGTACATTTACCCGCCCGCGCCGTCGCTCCGTCTCGTCACAGACACCTTCGCCTACTGCGCCGCCGAGGTGCCGAACTGGAACACGATCTCGATCAGCGGCTACCACATCCGCGAGGCCGGCTCGACCGCCGTGCAGGAGGTCGCCTTCACGCTCGCCGACGCCATCGCCTACGTCGAGGCGGCCATCAAGGCGGGCTTGAAGGTTGACGAGTTCGCCCCGCGCCTCTCCTTCTTCTTCAACGCGCACAACAACCTGCTCGAAGAGGTGGCGAAGTTCCGCGCCGCCCGCCGTCTCTGGGCGCGGCTCATGCGCGAGCGCTTCCACGCGCGCGACCCGCGCTCGCAGATGCTCCGCTTCCACACGCAGACGGCCGGCTCGACGCTCACCGCGCAGCAGCCCGAGGTCAACGTGGTGCGGACGACCGTCCAGGCGCTCGCCGCCGTGCTCGGCGGCACGCAGTCGCTTCACACGAACGCGATGGACGAAGCGCTCTCGCTCCCCACCGAACAGGCGGCGCGGCTCGCCCTGCGCACGCAGCAGGTCGTCGCCTACGAGTCGGGCGTGGCCGACACCGTTGACCCGCTCGCCGGCTCCTACGCCGTCGAACATTTAACCGGTGAGATTGAGCGCCTCGCGCTCGACTACATCCAGAGGATCGACGCGATGGGCGGGATGCTCCACGCCATCGAGATCGGCTACGTCCAGCGCGAGATACAGGAGGCCGCCTACCGCTACCAGCGCGCCGTCGAGTCCGAGGAAGCGGTCGTCGTCGGCGTCAACCGCTTCCGCGCCGAAGACGAGGCGCCCGTGCCGACGCTGCGCATCGACCCCGCGGTCGAGCGCGCACAGGTCGAACGCCTCCGTTCTTTACGCGCACGCCGCGCCGCTGACAAGACGGAGGTCGCCCTCACCCTCCTCGAAGACGCCGCGCGCTCCGAAGACAACCTCCTCCCCCGCATCCTCTCCTGCGTCGAATCCCTCGCCACCGTCGGCGAGATCAGCCACCGCCTCCGCCGCGTCTGGGGCGAGTACCGCGAAGCCTTGACGGTGTAGAATGGCGGCAGAGGAGTTAAGCCATGTCTCAGACGTTTAAGGCAATCTTCCGCGACGGTGCCTTCATCCCTCAGACCCCCTGTGACCTTCCCGAAGGCTCCGAGGTCGAGTTGACCATCAGCAAGCCTCGCGTCATACCACCGAAGGCCACTGACGCCGAAGAGCGGAAGCGCATTCTGGAACGCATGGTCGCGCGGATGCGCGCCAACCCTATCCCGGCCGAAGCGCCGCTCCGTTTCACGCGCGAGGAACTGCATGAACGCCGTTGACACGAACGTCCTCATATACTCGCGTGACCCGCGCGACCCGCAGAAACAGTCGGCGGCCAACGCCCTCCTCGCCTCGCTCACGGACGGCGTATTACTCTGGCAGGTGGCGTGTGATTACATCGCCGCCTCGCGTAAACTGGAGCGATTCGGCTATGACGTGGAACAAGCGATGGCCGATGTGGCCGACATGCGAACTGCGTGGGAGACACCACTTCCTACCTGGAAGATTATTGATAGAGCCGAACAGTTGTTAAAGAAATACAGCCTGTCCTTTTGGGATGCGCTGCTCGTCGCCGCCTGCCTTGAGGCCGGCGTGACGCGGTTGTATACGGAGGACTTTGACGATTCCGTGAGGGCGGAAGGGCTGGAAGTCATAAACCCGTTCGCGGCTCCTTAAGAGGTGTCTTGGCAGCCGGGCCGTCGGTCGTTTACTCTTGCAGACAGTGACGCACCTTCTCGAAGTCAAGAGTTTGCGGACACAGTTCCAGACGCGCGCGGGGGTGGTGCGCGCGGTGGACGGGGTGAGCTTTCAGGTGGGCGAGGGCGAGCTGCTGGGGCTCGTGGGCGAGTCGGGGTGCGGGAAGTCGATTACGGCGCTGTCGGTGATGAGATTGGTCGGGGCGCCGGGGAAGATAGTGGGCGGGGAGATTCTGTTCGCGGGCGAGAACCTTTTGGCGGCGTCGGACGCGCGGATGCGGGAGATTCGCGGCGACGACATCGCGATGATCTTTCAAGACCCGATGACCTCGCTCAACCCCGTCTACACCGTCGGCGAGCAGATTGCCGAAGCCTTACGCCTCCATCGGAAGTTAAATCGGAAGCAGGCGCGCGAGGCGGCCGTCGAGGCGATGCGCGAGGTGGCGATACCAGACCCGGGCCGCCGCGCCGACGACTACCCGCACCAGCTCTCGGGCGGGATGCGGCAGCGCGTGATGATCGCGATGGCTTTGGCCTGCGACCCGCGCCTGCTCATCGCCGACGAGCCGACGACCGCGCTCGACGTGACCATCCAGGCGCAGATTCTTGAGCTGATCGACGAGCTGCGCCGCACGCGCAACCTCGCCGTGCTCCTCATCACGCACGACCTCGGCGTCGTCGCGGAAGTGGCCGACCGCGTCGCCGTCATGTACACGGGTCGCATCGTCGAAGAGTCGCCGGTCGAAGAACTGTTCGCGCGGCCGAAGCACCCTTACACAGAGGGGCTGCTCCGCTCCGTGCCGAAGCTGACGGAGGCGGGCGTCAAAAGGGCCGGCCGGCTCTCGACCATCGAGGGCACGGTGCCGAAGCCGACGAACCTGCCGGAGGGCTGCCACTTCGCGCCGCGCTGCCCGCACCGCATGCCGCGCTGCACGGAGGGCGACCTGCCGCTCTACCAGTTGGAGGGCGGCGTCTCCGTGCGCTGCGTGCTCTACGACCTGACGGCGGCGGTCGCGGCCGACAAGGAGATTAAAGAAATGATGAGTGATGAACGATGAGTGATGCATACGACCTCGAAGCGGTATTCATCACTCATCGCTCGTCGTTCATCACTCAAACTTTATGAGCACGAACGAGCGGATGCAGACGGTGCCGCAGGCAGAAGTCTCGGCCGCGCGTGCCGAAGACTCACGCGAAGAACTCGTGCGCGTGCGCGGCCTCTTCAAGCACTTCCCGCTTGAGGGGAGCGACGACGTGGTGCGCGCGGTGGACGGCGTGACGTTCGACATCTATCGCGGCGAGACTTTGGGGCTGGTGGGCGAGTCGGGCTGCGGCAAGTCAACGGTGGGCCGCTGCCTTTTGCGCCTGATTGAGCCGACGCGCGGGCAGGTCGAGTTCGGGGGGCGCGACGTGCTCGCGACCTCGGGCGAAGAGCTGCGCCGCCTGCGCCGCGAGATGCAGATCATCTTCCAAGACCCTTACGCCTCGCTCAACCCGCGCATGCGCGTGCGCGACATCGTCTCGGAGCCGCTGGTCATTCACGGCATCGGCGACAAGGGCGAAAGGCGCGAGCGCGTGGCGGAGCTTTTGCGGAAGGTGGGCCTCGACCCAGACTACATGAACCGCTACCCGCACGAGTTCTCCGGCGGGCAGCGCCAGCGCATCGGCATCGCGCGCGCGCTCGCCCTCAACCCGAAGCTCGTCGTGGCCGACGAGCCGGTCTCGGCTCTGGACGTGAGCGTGCAGGCGCAGGTCGTCAACCTCCTGGAAGATTTGCAGGGCGAGTTCGAGCTGACCTACCTCTTCATCTCGCACGGCCTGGCGGTGGTCGAGCACATCTCCGACCGCGTGGCCGTCATGTACCTCGGCCGCATCGTCGAGGTGGCCTCGGCCGACGAGTTGTACGCGAACCCGCTCCACCCCTACACGCGCGCCCTGCTCTCGGCCATCCCCGTCCCCGACCCCACGCGCAAGCGCGACCGGATTGTTTTAAAGGGCGACGTGCCCACCCCCATCAACCCGCCCTCCGGCTGCCGCTTCCACACGCGCTGCCCCGAGGCCATCCCCGACTGCGCCCGCATCGACCCAGACCTCCGCGAAGTCTCCCCCCGCCACACCGTCGCCTGCATCCGCGTCCCCGGCTGGTTCGAGGCCGAGACCAAAGCGCAGTAGTCCTCAGCAGAAGGGGCAGAGTTCGCACCCTGCCCCCGTCATCCATTCCTTGACTGTCGGTCTTCTTACGTCTTTCCGTTCCGGCCTTCGCTGATGTGGCGCTCGACGGTGTTGATGAGGGCGTTGAGGCGTTCGTCAGTCTCCTTGATTTCGCGGTCGTGAATCTCTGCAATGGCGAGGAGCGCCGTGGCGCTGTCGGCATTGCGGTCGATCTTTTCGGACAGGCGGCCGATTGTCGTGGTTATCTGTGCCTGCTGTTCGAGGATGAAGGCGATAGCCC
>Ga0213876_10001523_pt1 | contig 14336 bp, 8 predicted proteins | sample BarmaccomBMRX_R9_FD_160113 | JGI IMG/M metagenome (GOLD analysis project Ga0213876, IMG submission 160113) | Root-associated microbial communities from Barbacenia macrantha in rupestrian grasslands, the National Park of Serra do Cipo, Brazil - RX_R9 | ecosystem: Host-associated > Plants > Roots...
CTTACATCGCGAGCTTGCAATAGAGGCACGCGCCTACGACGACGGCGTTGCATTCCGCTATGTAGTGCCGGAGCAGCGCGCCGTTCGCGAGTTTCGGTTGGCAAAAGAAGACACGCAGTTCCGGCTCAGCAAGGATGCAACTACATACGCGCTGGTTCTGCCGCACTTCCGAACCATGTACGAAAGCGAATACATCAAGCTCAACGCGAGCGCTTTCGGAAATGCGAACGGTCTCTCGAACAAAGTGCTGATCGGGCTGCCGCTTTTGATGGAAGTGCCGGGCGTTGGGTGGATGGCGATTAGCGAAGCCGATATGCGCGACTACAGCGCTATGTACCTGGTGAATCCCGGGAGCGATTGGGGCTCGCATGAATTCGTCTCGCGGCTTGCGCCGGGCGATGATCCGGATGTTGCTGTGACGGGGTCCCTGCCACACCACTCGCCGTGGCGCGCGCTGCTGGTGGCCGATGAACCGGGCAAGCTGATTGAATCGAACCTACTGACAAACCTGAACCCCGAATGCGCGATCAAAGACACTTCGTGGATCCACGCCGGCCTTTCCACATGGGATTGGTGGAGCGGCAGCATCAACCGCAACGGTAAGCACGAATTCACGACCGAGACGATGAAGTACTACGTCGACTTTGCGGCTAAATCAGGATTTCCGTACATGCTGATCGACGCGGGCTGGTCGGCGCCGAACGACATTACGCGCATGAACGGCACAGTGGACGTTCCGGAGGTGGTGCGTTACGCGGCTACCAAGAATGTCAAAGTCTGGATCTGGCTTACTTACAAACTCGCCGATGCGCAGATGAGCGAAGCCTTTCCGCTGTATGCGAAGTGGGGCGTCGCCGGCCTGAAGATCGATTTCGTGGAACGCGATGACCAGAAAGGCATCGACTTCTATTACCGTGCGGCCGAAGAAGCCGCGAGGAATCACCTGATGCTCGACTTTCACGGTCCGACGAAACCGACCGGAATGGATCGAACCTATCCGAACATTTTGGGCTATGAAGCAGTGCTTGGAATGGAGCAGTCGAAAGTCGGAATGCGCGACAATCCGGACCATCGCGCCATGATTCCGTTTACGCGAATGCTGGGCGGGCGCATGGATTACACGCCGGGCGGATTCGATAACGTTACGCGCGACGATTTCACGCCGCGCTCCGACCATCCCGAAGTGATGGGCACGCGCGCCCAACAGCTCGCGATGTATGTCGTGTACGAAGCGCCGTTCCAGATGGTGTCGGACACGCCGAAGGCTTATGAGGACCAGCCTGCGTTCGAGTTCATCCAGCATAGTCCGACGACATGGGACGAGACGAAGGTGCTGAACGGACGGCCCGGCGAGTACATTACGATCGCGCGGCGCAGCGGGGGCATGTGGTTCTTAGGCGCGATGACGAATTGGGATGCGCGCCAGTTCGAGGTTGCGCTGCAGTTCCTTGGCTCCGGCCAGTACACGGCTGAGATTTACGCCGATGCTGACGATGCCGCGCAGTATCCGAAGAATGTCTCTATTCGCAAGCAGACAGTTGACGCGAAGACGACGCTGACTCTTAAGCTCGCCCCAGGCGGCGGATACGCCGTTCGCTTTGTTCCGCTGTCAAAGTGAGGGAACGAAGACGAACGATACCGGCGATGGAACTTCAAACGTTCTGCCGGTGAGATGCAGCTTGCCGCTTTGCTGATCGACGTCGAAGAGAACGAACCTGTTGGCTTTTTGGTCACCGACGAATAGGTATCGGCCGGTCGGATCGATCTCGACGCCGCGCGGCCATGTTCCGCCCGTTTCGGCGACTTGAATCTGTTTGAGCGTGCCCGAACCGGGTGCAACTTCGAAGACCGTGATGGTGCCCGGGCCGCGATTGGAAGCGTAGATGAATCGGCCGTTGCCGTCGAGCAAAATCTCGGCCGGTCCACTTTCGCCTTTGTAGCCTTCCGCTAGAAGCGAAACTTCCTGCGTCTGCGTGAGCGCGCCTGACGCGGTGTCGCGGGTGAAGACCGTGACGACGGGTTTGAGTTCGTTGACCACGTAGGCGAACTTGCCGTCGGGCGTCAGCTTGATGTGGCGCGGGCCGTTTCCGGGATGGAGCTTCGCGAAGGGCGGATTGTTGGGGCTGACCTTCTTCGCGGCGGCATCGATCTTGTAGATGCGAATTTCATCCAAGCCGAGGTCGGGCACATATAGAAAGCGATTGTCCGTTGAGACGACCGCTTCATGCGCATGCGGGCCTTCCTGGCGTTCCTTATTCACGCTTGAACCGTGAGCGCTCATCACCTGCGCTTCGCCGAGGCCGCCGTCAGGGCCGACCGGGAAAACGGAGAGCTGACCCGTGGTGTAGTTGGCAACGAAGACGATCTTGCCGGTTGCGTCGACGCTCGCATGGCAGGGCGCTACGCCTTCCGAAGATCTGGTATTCAGCGCATTCAACTTCGCCGTATTTCGATCAATGCTGAAGGCACCTACTTTGCCGGTTGCATTCCCTTCTAGTTCGCTCGCGGCGTACAGATGCCTGAAACCGGAATCGGTCGTGACCCAGGATGGATTGGTGATTTCACCCATCATCCCGAGAGACTGCAGATCTGCGTTTTCGGGGTTGAAGCGGTATGCGTAAATTCCTTTGCCGTAGATGCCGACGTACACGATGTATTTCATTTGCTCTGGCGCTCCGATGCAAATTTGAGAGACTAGCGCGCAGCCGAAAAGTGTCAGTATCGTTCGACGGCCAAGCACATTAATGCCCATAGCGCACCTCTTTCCCCGGAAGGATGTTGTTTTGTAATTCATTGTTCTTCACTGCCCAGGCACCGTTGACCATGACGAAAGGAATTCCTTCCGAATACTGGGCCGGGTTCTCAAACGTAGCCTTGTCTGTCACACGCGCCGGATCGAAGATCGTGATATCGGCGTCGGCGCCGACTTGCAGCCGGCCCTTATTGGACAGCCGCAAAAGATTAGCCGGCATCAGACTCATCTTCGACAAGGCTTCCGTGAGCGACAGCAATTTTTGATCACGGACATATCGACCCAACACGCGCGCATAGGTACCGGCAGCGCGGGGATGACCTTTGCCGTGATCCAGGATGCCATCGCTTGCAATCATCACGGTGGGATCTGCAACGGCGCCGCGCACAACCTCTTCCGGAATGCTGTGGATGGCAACCATGCCGCCCTGCTTGCGATAGCGCGCGAACGATTCTTCGGTCAGCCGCTCTCCCGTCTGCGCCCACTGCAGATCCTTATAGGTGATGCCACCGTTGCGCTGCTGCCAGCCCTCGGAGAAGATTGCCGAACTCAGGTCCGTCATACCCGCCGTGTACGGATAAGCTTCGGTAGTGACGTTCACACTGTGTTGCGCCGCCGACTTGATCATCTTGAGGGCGACCGGCGTTTCGCGCAACTCCGTGCTGGTGATGTGAACGACGTGCAATGACGCGCCGCTCGCCGCCGCATTCGCGAGCACTTCCTGCAACGCATCTAGTCCGCCGGGATCGACAGGGCCGGCGCTCCTCAGATGCACGTAAACCGTCACGCCGCGTTCAGCCGCGAGTTGAAAGACTTGAAATATCTCATTGCGGCTTGCGCCGGGGACATAGGCAATACCCATGCCGAGGCCCAGCGCGCCCTCGTCAAGCCCGCGCCGGAGCAACGACATCACTTCATCTAACTGCTGCGCAATTGCTTGAGTGTTTATCGCAGCATCGCGCGGCAGAAATGTTCCCGAGTCGTGCATCACAAGCATGCGAGCGGGTATGTGCCCGGCGCTGGCACCGAAGTTGATCAGCGACTTGCCTCTACGTCGGGCATACCAAGAGTCGACATCCGCCACGCCCACTTCCATTTCGAGCGCGGTGGTTACTCCGTCGCGCGCTTTGAAGGCGTAGTTCTCCGGGGTCTGGCCGTGTTGGTGCAGGTCGATGAACCCGGCGGTTACGACCAAGCCGTGCGCGTCTACCACCTCGCGGCCCTGCAAAGGCGTTTCGGAGATGGCAGCGATTTTGTTCCCGTTTACGCCGACGTCGCATATGGCGTCGAGCTTCGTCTCCGGATCGATGACGCGACCACGCGAGATGACGATGTCGAATTGTTGGGGCATTGCCGCTGTCACAAACATTAAGGTCGCAAGCAGTAGCTTCGCGGGCATCCACAGCGATTATAATTTCGCCAGTGCCCAGGCGCGCTCTGATCCTGTTTCTTTTCCTCACCTGCACCTTTGGGTGCTTCCGGCGGACGCGTCTGCCGATTCAGACCGGGCCGCCAGTGATGCAAGCTCTCGGCGACAGCTTGAGCGAGGGCGTGCAGTCGGCAGATGCCAATCGCGAGACGCAGCCAGTCGGCTACGCGAGCCGGATTGCGCTACAGATGCGCGGCAGCTTTCCACTTCCGTTGATCGACATCAGCCCGGTTGGGGTGGTCGGCTCTACTTTCTTGCGGCATCGCATTCATCCAAGCGTGGTGGCAGCAGACTTGGGCGTTTCGGGCGCGCAGGTATCTGACACGCTCAACACTAATTCGCAAACGGGAACGCACAAAGAGTACGAACTCGTGCTCGAGCCGCGTACGACTAGCGAAATCGACGCGGCAGCTGCGAGCCCTGCGCCGCTCATTCTCTACTGGGCGGGCAGCAACGATGTCATCGGCGCTGTTCTGAGCTTTGACAAGCTAAGCACGTATCAGCAGCAGATCACCCCGGTCGACGCATTCCGCGCCAACATTACGCAGGCGATGGAACGACTGAAAGCACTGCACCGTCCTGCCGTGATTGGCAACATCCCCGACGTCACGCACACCGCCTTCCTGATGGGCCGCCAAACGCTCGAGCAGTTCGCAGGATCCGATTTCGGATTGCCCGAGGGCAGCTACACGACGCTGATCACAGCGATCGAATTGCGGCTGGGCGTCGAAGACGGGTCGATCCTGAAGAATCCGGATTATGTACTCGACGCGGCGGAGATCGCAAACATCCGGCAGTCGGTTGCGACGTTCAACTCCATCATCGCCACCGCCGCGGCAGATGCGGGCTTTCCCGTGGTTGACGTGTATTCGTACTTCGACAACCTGATGTCCAATCCACCTGTATATGGCGGTGTGGCGCTGACGCAGGTGTATCTTGGCGGGATGTTCAGCCTTGACGGCATACATCCTTCCGATATCTCGTACGCGTTACTCGCCAATCAATTTATTCGGGCCATCAATACGCACTACAGCGGGGCCATACGGACCATTCCTCCGTTGACGCCGCGCCAACTCGAGCGCATTGCTCGGCACGACCCGTTTGTCGATCACAAACACGACGGTTCGGTGAAGGGCCGGTTTGGGGCGGGCCTGCTCGAGACGCTGGCGCCACTTCTGAGAATCAAACACGATGCGAAACCGCCGCAGGGACCGGTTGAACAACTGACGCCAGGCGGTTCGATCCAAGAAAAGCTTATGTCGAAATACCGCAAGCTCATGAATCAGGAGCCGCAGAAAGCGCAGGCGTCGCGCACTGAGCGGCACAACGCGATGCGGCACATTTTCGGGCTGGACACCATGAAAGCACGATGAAGCGCATCCTTCTGCTCGCACTCCTATTCGCGGCCTGCACGTTGGGGCAAATGCAGCCGCGCGAGAAATGGCTTGCCTCCTGGATCACACATCCGACGGCGCCGCTGCGTGAACCGATAGTTCTCCACTTCCGGCGAGATTTCCAACTCGATCAGGCGCCGGCACATTTCGTTGTGCATGTGAGCGCCGACAATCGGTTCGTTCTGTACGTGAACCGGACACGAGTTGGCGAAGGCCCCGCGCGCGGCGACCTGGCGCACTGGCGCTACGAAACGTTCGACCTGGCACCGGTGTTGAAAGCGGGCGCGAATACGATCGCCGCCACGGTGTGGAATTTCGGCGTCGACGCGCCGATTGCCCAAGTGAGCGACCGCACGGCCTTCCTGTTGGAAAGCAACACGGATGCGGAAAAAATAGTAAACACAGGACCCGATTGGATGGTCGAGGTGGAAGCGGGACACACGATCATTCCTCCGAAGTTGACCGAGTTCCAGGTCTACATGGCAGCCGGACCGGGCGAACAGATCGACGCTGCCCGCTATGACTGGGATTGGCAGACCAGCCCGACCACAACGCCGGGATGGACGCACGCGGCCTCGCCGATTCGCGAAAACGTTCTCCCCGGAGCCGCGCGCGCACATTCGGCAGGCACAGAAGAAGGAAGCGACTGGAGCCTGCAGCCCGATCAGTTGCCAACTATGGAATACCGCACCGCGGAGGCCGGCAGCGTAGTTCGCGCGGACAGTGGCGAGCTGAATCCATTTCCCGCGCAACCGGTGAAGATTCCCGCGAATGCACATGTGCATCTGTTGCTCGACCGGAAGACGCTGATCACTGCTTACCCGGAGCTGACCGTTTCGGGGGGCCGTGGCTCCCAGGTGAGGCTCACTTACGCGGAAGCGCTGTACGACAAAAAATTGCACAAGGGCGACCGAGACGAGGTCGGCACGCGCGAGGCGCTGGGCATACAGGACCTGTTTCTGCCTGACGGCAGTTCGCATCGCAGTTTTCAACCGCTGTGGTGGCGCACATGGCGTTACCTCGACATGGAAGTCCAGACGGCGAGCGAGCCGGTTACACTCGAGTCGCTTCGGGCACACTTCACGGCATTCCCGTTTGAAGAGCGCGCGTCGTTCCATAGCAACGATGCCGATCTCGATCGCATCTGGGACATCAGTTGGCGCACGGCGCGCATGGATGCGCACGAGACGTACATGGACACGCCGTATTACGAACAACTGCAGTACATCGGGGACACACGCATTCAGGCGTTGATCTCCTACGCGGTGGCGGGCGACGATCGGCTTGCGAAACAGGCGCTGGCGGCGTTCGATGAATCGCGTATTCCCGATGGGATCACGATGAGCCGCGCGCCCTCGAGCAGGCGTCAAATTATTCCTCCTTTCTCACTGATCTTTGTCAACATGCTGCACGACTACTGGATGTATCGGCCCGACATCGAGCCGGCGAAATCGGCTCTCCCGGGTACGCGGACGGTGCTTGCGTGGTTCGCCCGCTATGAGCAACCCGACGGCCTGCTGCGCAGACTGCCGTGGTGGAGCTTCATCGATTGGGTACCGCACAACGGGCTGCCCAACTACGACGCCGCGGGCGAGAGTTGCACGACCACGCTGCAGTATCTGGGCGCGCTGAACGATGCGGCCGAGCTCGAAGCTGCGCTCGGCGACAAGATGCTGGTCGAGCGATATCATGCGCGAGCCGCGCACGTGCGCCAGGGACTTCATGACCGTTGCTGGGACGAGCAACGCGGACTGCTGGCCGATAATCCGAGCCACAATATTTTTAGCCAGCAGACGAACTCGCTGGCTGTTCTCTTTGATGTCATTCCGGCGGCGCAGCAAAAGGATGTTCTGGCGAAGATTGCGTCGATACAACCGGGCGGCTCAACCCAGGAGATGCTGAGCGCCACCTACTACTTCCGCTTTTATCTCGCTCGCGCGCTGGTACACGCGGGAGAAGGCGACCTGTATCTGAGTTCGCTGCAACCCTGGCGTGATCTGCTGCCATTGCACTTCAGCACGTGGCCGGAAGAAGCGGGCGACAGCCGCTCGGATTCTCACGCCTGGAGCGCGCATCCTATTTATGACCTGTTGACGATCGTGGCCGGGATCGAACCGGCATCGCCAGGCTTTCAGACGGTACGAATCGCGCCGCATCCCGGTAGCCTTCCGCACATCGAGGCAACTTATCCGCATCCGGCTGGAAACATCAGCATTTCCTTCGACCAGCGTGGGACGGTGCTTCATGGCGTGGTCACGCTGCCTGCCGGTCTGACCGGCACTTTCCAATGGGGCGAGAAGGTGCTGCCGCTTCACGCGGGCAAAAATATCCTGTACTCCCAGTAGCATTTCACGTGTAAAGCTCTACTCCTCGCTCTACTGAAGAATCCGCGCACACTCCCGCTTCCCAGAAACAGGACTCGTGCGGTTTTGGCGGAGCACGCCCGGTTCAGGCGGCGATTTTCTCCGTCTTTCGCGTTTCGAGTGGGCTCAATTGCTGCCCGGCGGCGGCGCTGGCCGCGAAAACTTTGGTTCCGAGGAGTTGGAGACGCATTTCGCCGGTCGCGATCCTCACTTTGTGCAGGTCCTGGTCGCGATTTTCCTTAGCGTCGCGGCGTTCTTCCTGGCGGGCATGGCGTAATTCTTCGGCCTCACGGCGTTTTTTCGATTCAAAGCCAATTTCGGCTTTGCGCCTTTCGTTTCTGCGTTTTGCGAGGTCATTGGCGGCGCGCTGGTAGGCGCGGTCGTGAGCGGTCTGGTAGCGCATGTAGCGGTCGAGCTCGTCTCGAACCGCGATGTCGTCCTGGCGGTTGGCTTCGTCTTCGGGAGATTGGGGCAGCACGACGAAGCAGCCATCCTGACAACGTTGCGCACGGTCGGAGACCCAGGTGTGGCGCGCCATTTTGGCGACGAGTTCGCGTTCGACGTCGTCGACGGGGTTTTCGGCATCCATGAAGCGGTTGAGCAGATCGTTGTACTCGGCTTGATCTTCGCAGGGGAGGACCTGGAAGCGGCCGCAGAGGCCGTGAGTGGTGCGGTTTTGAGCGACCTTCGCTTTCATGGCAGGGTCCTTCGGACCGGTTGATTTTTGCGCGTTCGCGCAGTTGGCGGCAATTTGGCGTTTTGTAGCTTTCATGGATTGTTCACACTCCGGTTCGAGAGTAGAACGGTCAGAAGCGCGATGCAGTGCCGCGGAAGGGGTAGAATCCGGTTACACGTTGCGGGTCAGCGAGGTAGAGGCCGTAGATTTATTTGCGCAGTTTGTGATCGCGTGGTGGGAGCGGAAATAGGCCGCCGATGAACGCCGATCAACGCCGATTTTTTTGGGGAGTGAAACCCGGAGACTGGGCGGGCAGAATCGGCACCGGTAGGATGCTGGTATGACTAGGAGCAAGATCGCGATCAGTTTGCCCAAAGATCAACTTGCGAGAGTCCACCAGGAAATCCGGGCCGGACGAGCGCATTCAGTCTCGGGTTATATCGCGGCCGTAGCGGAACATGGCAAGCGCGAGTCTCTGCGCGCACTGCTGCGGGATTTGATCGCACAATATGGCCCGCCGTCCGCCAAGAATCCGCAGTGGATGGGGTGAGTGTCTGGAGGGAATGAAAGGCCGCAGATAAACGCCGATTAACGCCGATTTTTTTTGGGGAGTGAACCCCCAGACTGGGCGGGCAGAATCGGCGTCCACCGGCGTTTATCTGCGGCAAGATCGCGATCAGTTTGCTCAAGCCGGACGAGGGGAGACGAACTGGTAGAAGTTCTGGGAATAGGCGGGCAGTCGGCTCTTGTGCCCTGCCGTAGCCGCAGATTCCTCGAAACTGACGCTCGCGTACCTTTCTCTTACTACCGGTAGTAGCTGCGTAGTAAGCACCACCCGGAAGTGCAAAGGAGCGTAGTGCCATGCCTCAACCCTTCGTCCGTTATACTCTGCTGGCCGCGGCGTTTGCGGCTGCTGGATTTGCCAGCACACCGTCCAGCGGGACATTGACCGATTCTAAGCCGCAACTTAGCTACACGGCCGGGCCGTTTCTGGTGCCGAACGTGACCGACAATGTGAACTCGACACCTACGTGCAGCACGACTATACCTGCAGAACAGTGCGACACCTACACCTTGAACGTGGTTGTGTCGCCGAGCGATGTGGGCAAGAAAGATATTGCCGTTTCCATCAGCTTCCCGATTTCGGCAGGCGAATTTGATTTGTTCATTTTCGATGCGAAAGGAAACCTGCTCGCCGCCGATACAGCAGGCGGAGAGCCATCCGTGGCTAAGATACCGGCGTCGACGGGAACGTACAAAATCGTGGTCGATCCGTGGAATCCGTTGGGGCAGAGTTTCGTTGGAAGCATCGCATTGACAGCGATACCGGCTAATCCGCCGCCCCCGACGGGCATTGCACCGCGCTATCAGGTTTATCCCGCGCCGAATACTGCCGGCGGTGCGGCATCGTCGGGCGAACCGTCGATCGGGGTGGATTGGAATCCAAACGTAGCTTCGCTGAAGCACGGAACAGTGAATCAGGGCGGAGTAGCGTTCTTTACCGCGAACCTTAATGAGTATCGCGTGGATTTCGACGATTGTTCCTCGCCCGCACGGAGCAATTGGGAGAACGTATCGAGTCCCGTTGAGACCGTCAATACGCTTGACCCGATTGGTTTTTGCGATCATTTCGGCGGGAGCCATCCGGGAAGGGTATTCCAATCGCAGTTGGCAGGAGCCACGAGCGTCATGGCCTTTTCGGATGACGATGGGAACACGTGGCTGCAATCGCAAGGCTCGGGGCAGCCGGCGGGCGTCGATCATCAGACCGTTGGCGGCGGGCCGTACAACGTGAATGCGACGCCACCGCCTCCGCCGCATCCGGCCTATAACAACACGATCTATTACTGCTCGCAAGATATTGCGACGGCCTTTTGCGCGCGCAGCGATGACGGTGGACTTACGTTCGGCCCCGGCGTGCCCATTTACAACCTGACCCAGTGCAGCGGTATTCACGGGCATGTGAAGGTAGCGCCTGATGGAACCGTTTACGTTCCGAATCGCGGGTGCGGCGCGAATCAAGCAGTGGCGGTATCGGGTGACAACGGTTTGACGTGGGCGGTGCGACCCATTCCGGACAGCACGCCCGCGATTGGCAACGATCCGTCAGTTGGAGTAGCGACGGACGGCACGATCTATTTTGGCTACCAGGATGGCAGCGGGCTCCCGAAAATTGCGGTTTCGCACGATCAAGGGAAAACCTGGAGCCATTCTGTCGATGCGGGGGCACAGTTGAGCATTCTGAACTCGGTGTTCCCGGAGGTGGTGGCGGGGGACCCGGAGCGCGCCGCGTTTTTCTTTATCGGTACGCCTACCGGCGGAAACCTTCAGGCGACGGGCGTGTTCCCTGGTATCTGGCACGCTTACATCGCGTCGACGTACGATGGCGGGGCGCACTATTATCTGGTCGATACGACGCCGAACGATCCGGTGCAGGTAGGTTCGATTTGCATTGGCGGAACGACTTGTGGGGCGGATCGAAATCTGCTGGATTTCAACGATCTGAGTATCGACGCGCAAGGGCGGGTGATTGGCGCTTTCGCAGACGGTTGCGTGGTGGGCAGCTGTGATGCGAGCTCGCCCGATACCGCGTCCCGCAGCGCTTTGGGGACGATTGTGAGACAGTCGGGCGGCAAGCGGATGTTTGCGGAATTCGATCCCAAGGAACCGGAGGTACCGGCGGCCCCGCAGATCGGCACGGCATTGCAGGGCGTAAATGGAGTGCTGCTGACGTGGCTTGCTCCGGACAATGGTGGTTCGCCAGTGACTGAATATGTCGTCTATCGCGGCACTACAAGCGGCTCCGAGAAGCCGATAGCTACCGTCAGTTCGACGAAAACGGCGTTTCTCGACCAAGCGGCGAAGAAGGGCACTTTCTACTATCGAGTGGCGGCGATGAATAAATACGGCACCGGCCCGTTGTGCGGCGAAGTCAAGATCGCTCCGACGCCGATTCCGCAGAGCGCGTGCAACGAGCCCGGTATCACCGTAGTTAGTGATCCGAGTGGAGACCAGACCGGCGCGCCCGCCAATGCGGAGCTGGACATTCAGTCGATTTCGATCGCGGAGCCGTATGATTCGGGCGTGCCCGCTGCACTGACGTTCACGATGAAGGTGGCGAACCTGTCGACCGCTGTGCAACCGAACTCGTCGTGGACGATCTTTTTCACGGCTCCAAATGGCACACAGTATTTCGTGGACATGAACACGGATGGCACATCGACGACGCCGGTTTTCCAGTATGGGCACACAACGACTTTGGCGACAGGGACAACGCAGCAGAACACCGACGGAACGGCTGAAGCTTCGAGCAAATACACAAGCGATGGCACGATCACGATCGTGGTTCCTGACAGCGTCATTGGGGGCTTGAAAGCCGGCGACCAGTTGGTGAACGTCAACGGCAAGACCCAACTGGAAGTGGGCGCGGCGGGAACCGGCTTACTCGAGACGATCGATAGCACGGTGGCGGGCCGCTACATTCTTGTGGGGAATGCATCCTGCCGCGGAAAGACGACGCCGGGTGCGAATTGATGCTATTCGCGGCTGCTCTGCTGTATGCGGCGGTTGCAATAGAACCAAGTAGTAAGGCTGCACAGCACGAAGCTGTGGATGCCTGCACATTGATCTCGCCCGGGGCGATTCAAAAGACCCTGGGCGAGCCTCTGCAAAGCACAAAGCCGACGACGCAAACGGTGGGTGAGGTCTTCTTTTCGCAGTGCTTTTATGCGCTGCCGACGTTTACTAAGTCGATCAGTGTAGCGGTTACGGCGCCGGGTCCGGCAGACGTTCATCACGATGCTGCGCGGCACCTTTGGGAGCACTGGTTCCATCACGCAGCAGCAGAGAAGGACGAAGACAGCGAGCATGAGGCGCACGGCACGGCGCGGAACGAGTCCGAAGAGGCAGAAGCTACCGCGAAAGCTGAGCCGGTAGAGGGCGTTGGCGACGAAGCGTTTTGGGTGCGCAGTTTCGTCGGCAATCTGTATGTTCGGAAGGGCGATCAGTTTTTGCGGATCAGTATCGGAGGAAAGCAGAAGCCTGAAGAACGGCTGGCGGCGGCGAAGGCCTTGGCAGGCGATGCGGTCCGGCATATGGGTTCGAAGGAATAAAAAGCCGCGGATAAACGCCGATTAACGCCGATTTTGACGTAAGATCTGCCTATGGGCGGCGCTTTCTTCGAAAACGCATGGAAAGACGTGCGTTATTGCTTGCGCACGATGGCAAAGAGTCCTATGTTTGCCATGACGGCCGTGCTGACGTTGGCTCTCGGGATCGGGGGCAACACAGCGATGTTCAGTGTGATTCGTGCGGTTTTGTTGAAGCCGCTCGAATACCGCGAGCCGGATAGGCTGGTTCGAATCTGGCTCGACGATTCGATGCACAATCGCGATGGTTCGTTCACGCTGCTGCGATTGGAGGACATGCGGAAGACGGCCCAGTCGTTCGATGGGATCGGCGCTTACCTGAAATTTAAAGAAGACGTTTCGCTTTCCGGCCAAGGCAGGCCGGAGGCGCTGAAGAGCGCACGCGTATCGGCTAATTTTTTGGACGTGCTTGGCGTGAAGCCGCTGTTTGGCCGCAGCTTTCTTGCGGAAGAAGATAAGCGCGGTGGGCCGGCGGTTGCGATGATCAGCGCGGGGTTGTGGAAGCGCCGTTTCGGCGGTGATTCCCAGATCGCCGGCAAAACAATGGTTCTCAATTCGACGCCGTACACGGTTATCGGCGTGCTGCCCGAAGGATTTGCGTTTCCCTTCATCGATACGGATGTGTGGCTCACGAGGCCGTCGGAGTGGTCACTGATTCCGCAGCGCGCGTGGCCTTTCGTCAGCCTGCTGGCGGGATTTGCCAGGTTGAAGCCGCAAGTTACTTTCGAGCGAGCACAGGCCGAGATGGACGTGCTGAACAGGCGCTACCTGCGCGCACATCCGGAACGAACGGACGCCAAAGCGGGGGCAACGATCTCGCTGCCGCCGTTGAAGGAACAGCTGGTGTCGAAAGTGCGGCTCACTTTGTGGACGCTGTTCGGCGCGGTGGGCTTTGTGCTGCTGATCGCGTGCGCCAATATAGCGAGCCTGCTGCTGGCGCGGGCGAGTTCGCGTTCGCGAGAGTTTGCGGTGAGGGCGGCAGTAGGAGCTTCGCGCGGTCGCCTGATTGGTCAGCTTCTGGTAGAAAGCCTGGTGCTTGCGGCCATGGGTGGAGCGCTGGGTTGCCTGTTGGCGAAATGGGTTTCGGCGGGTATCAAGCACGTGACCGCGGTGAATCTGCCGCGCGCGGGAGACATTCAATTGGATGGCACGGTGCTGGGATTCACGCTGGCTCTGTCGATCGTGACCGGCGTTTTATTCGGATTGTTTCCTTCGTTGAAGATGTCGCGGCCGGACGTTGCGGATGCATTGCGCGCGAGCGGGGCGACGGCGGGACAGGCAGGATCGGGACGAAGAAGAGTTTTCGGATTGAGTACGCGGGCGGTCCTGGTGATCGGGCAGATTTCTTTATCGATCGTGTTGCTGATTGGGGCGACGCTATTGATAAAGAGCTATGCGCGGCTGCATGCGGTAGAGCCGGGTTTTCAGCCCGCGAATGTGTTGACAATGAAGATCGCGCTGGCGCCGACCACTTATGACACGAGCGAAAAGAAATTTGTGTTCTTCCGCGAATTGGCGCGGCGAGCAGGCAACGTGCCGGGTGTTCGCGATGCGGCAGTGGCGATGTCCATTCC
>Ga0213876_10001524_pt1 | contig 14335 bp, 10 predicted proteins | sample BarmaccomBMRX_R9_FD_160113 | JGI IMG/M metagenome (GOLD analysis project Ga0213876, IMG submission 160113) | Root-associated microbial communities from Barbacenia macrantha in rupestrian grasslands, the National Park of Serra do Cipo, Brazil - RX_R9 | ecosystem: Host-associated > Plants > Roots...
CTCGCGACCGACACCTGACGGAACCCGACGGAGGCACGCCGCGCATGCGCCGACTCTTCCGACTTCCCTCCTCCGCGCGCCAGGTCGACGCCGACGTCGACGCGGAGGTCGCGTTCCACCTCGACGAGCGCGTGCGCGCCCTCGTCGCCGGCGGCATGACGCCCGACGATGCCGCCGCCCACGCCGCGCGCGAGTTCGGCGACGTGCGCGCGGCCCGCGCCGAGCTGCGCGCCATCGATCGGCGGCACGTTCATCGCGCCGCGCGCGCCGACTGGTGGGACGCGCTGCTCCGCGACGCGCGCTTCGCCGGCCGCTCGCTCGGCCGTCAGCCGCTCTTCCTCGTCTCGGCGGTGCTCACGCTCGCGTTGGGCATCGGGGCGAACGCGGCGATCTTCTCCGTCGTCGACGCCGTGCTCCTCAAGCCGCTGCCGTACGGCACGCCGGACCGATTGGTGCGCGTGTGGCCGGAGGGCAAGGTGCCGTTAGGCGCGTACGACATCGTCGCCGCGCGGAGCCGCGCCTATCGTGGGCTCGGCGGCGCGGAGAGCGGGCGCGACGTGTCGCTCACGGGAAACGGCGCGCCGGAGCGCGTCACGCTGTCGCTCGTCACGCCCAACCTGTTCGACGTGCTCGCCGTCCGCCCGGCGTTGGGCCGCGTCTTCCGCGCCGGGGAGAGTGCGGCGGGGAGCGGCCGCGTGGTGATGCTCGGCGACGCGCTGTGGCGCACGCGCTTCGGCGGCGACCCGCGCGTCGTCGGCACGACGGTGACGCTCGACGGCGCGGCGTACCAGGTCGTCGGCGTGATGCCGCGCGGCTTCCGCTTCCCCAACGCGGACGTGCAGCTCTGGTCCGTCGCGACGGCCGACGTGCGCTCGGCGGACTACTGGTGGGGTACCTACCTCGCGCTCGTTGGCCGGCTCGCTCCGGGCGTGACGCCGGGCGCGGCACGCGCCGAGGCGAACGTCGTCCTCGCCCATGCGCGCGAGAGCTTCCCCATGCGCATGCCCGACGGCTGGGGGCGCGACGTGGACGTGGTGCCGCTGCGCGACGCGCTCGTCGGCTCGGCGCGGCCGACGCTGCTCGTGCTGCTGGCCGCGGTTACGCTCGTGCTGCTCGTCGCCTGCGTGAACGTGGCGACGCTCTACGCCGAGCGGGCCGCGGCGCGCGAGCGTGAGATCGCGATGCGCGCCGCGTTAGGCGCGGGGCGTGGGCGCATCGCGCGGCAGCTGCTCACCGAGAGCGTGCTCGTGGCCGCGTTGGGCGCCGCGGCCGGCTTCGCGCTCGGCGCCGCGCTGCTCCGCGGGCTCGTGGCGCTGCTGCCACCGGGCACGCCGCGCGTCGAGGAGATCGGCGTCGATCTGCGCGTCGTCGCGGTGACGGCGGCGCTCGCGGTGGCGAGCGGGCTCGCGTTCGGGCTCCTCCCCGCACGCCGCGCCGCGCGCCAGGACGTGCACGCCGCGCTGCGCGGCGGCGCGCGCGCGAGCGCGGCTGCCGGTGCGGGACGCGCGCCGCGTTCGCTCGTCGTCGCGCAGATCGCGCTGGCGGTGGTGCTGGTGTCGGGCGCGGGGCTGCTGATCAAGAGCTTCTGGCGATTGCAGGCCGTGACGCTCGGCTTCCGCACGGAGCAGGTGCTGACCGCCGAGGTGGCGCGCCCCATCGTCACCGCCGACACGACGGCGCGCGTGCATGCCTTCTACGACGCGGTGCTCGAACGCGTGCGCGCGATCCCCGGCGTGCGCTCGGCGGCGGTGGCGAGCGGGCTCCCGTTCGGCGGCGGCGCGTACTTCGTCGCGACCGCGATCGAGGGACATCCGACACCGCCGGGCACGGAGCCGCCGCTCCCGATCCTCGCGTCGGTCGACGGCGCGCTGCTGCCGACGTTAGGCATCCCGCTTCGCCGCGGCCGCGCGCTCGCGCCGGAGGACCGCGAGGGCGCGCCGCTCGTCGCGCTGATCGACGAGGAGGCAGCGCGCCGCTTCTGGCCCGGCGAGGACCCGATCGGCCGGCGCATCCGCTACGTGTGGACGCCGGACCGATGGCTGACGATCGTCGGCGTGGTCGGCACGGTACGCCGCGACAGCCTGAGCGCCGCGCCGTCCCCGTCGCTCTACGTGCCGATGCATCAGGCGAACGCGGTGGCCATGCGCCTCGTCGTGCGCACCGACGCGGGGCTGGACCCGGAGAGCTTCGCACCCGCCCTGCGCGCCGCGGTCGCCGCGGTGGACGCGGCGGTGCCGGTGGGCGCCGTGCAGCCGCTGCGCGGCGTCGTGAGCGCGTCGGCGGCGCGGCCGCGCTTCGTCACGACGCTGCTCGGCGCGTTCGCCACGGTGGCCGTGCTGCTCGGCGCGGTGGGCATCTACGGCGTGGTAGCCGCCGGCGTGGCGCGGCGCCGGCGCGAGATCGGCGTACGGCTCGCGTTAGGCGCGACGCGTGGGCGCGTGCTGCGCATGGTGCTGCGCGAAGGGTTGACGGTGACGCTCGCCGGCGTCGGGCTGGGGCTGTTAGGCGCGGCGGCCGCCGGCGGCGCGCTGCGGGCGTGGCTGTTCGGCGTCGAGCCGTGGGATCCGACGGTGCTGCTGCTCGTGCCGGCGCTGCTCGCGATGGTGTCGATCGGGGCGAGCGTGGGGCCGGCGCGGCGGGCGGCGAAGGTGGAGCCGGCTGGCGTGATGCGGAGTGAGTGACGGACAGCGTTCGGAGAACGGCGTCGACAACGCCGTCCTGAAACGCCGTCAGGGATGCGTCGCATCGAAGAAGCCGTCGGGCACCTTCGCCTCGTTGCCCAGATCCGCCACCACCTTCCACCGCCCCGCCGCGTCGCGACGCCAGATCGTCACGTACTTCGAGTCGCTCGTCGGCAACGCCTTGCCGGTCGAGTCGCGCGACGACCAGCGCGCGTAGCCGTAGGTGTAGCCCAGATCGCCCGAGCGCGCGACCTCGGCGTAGACCGGATGCCACACGACGTGCACCGAGCTGTCGCCGAGCGCGCGGCCCATGCCGGCGCGGATCGGGGCCGTGCCGACGCCGATCGGAGCGCGCGGCGCGAAGCTCGCCGCGTCGTCGACGAACGCATCGACCCAACCGTCGACGCGGCGCGTGTCGGTCTCGCGCATGAACGTGCCCTCGGCGCGTACGAGGCTGGCGAGCGCGGTGTCGGCGAGCGATTCGGCGATCAGTGGGCGTCCTGCGTCGGCACGCACGCGGCGCTGGGCGTGCGCAGCGTGTGGCGATGCGGCGAGCAGCAGCGCGGCGAGCGCGCAATGGACTGTGGAGCGGAACCGGCGCATGCGAGGGATCGGTGAAGGGTCGGGTGCGACGCCTCCAACATGCCCCGGGCCGGCCGTCATCCGTGCGACGTCCATCATCGCACCACCGCGGTTCGTCACTGGGACGGATCGGACGAGCAGGTGTCCACAGATTGCACAGATTGCGCAGATTTCTGCTGCTGTTGGGCAGTTCAATCTGCGTAGTCTGTGCAATCTGTGGATCGAACATGCCGTCCGAAGCGCCCGTTTCGGGCTGGCGGTCAGTCGCTACGCAACGCGATCGCTGGATCGACGCGTGCGGCGCGGCGGCCCGGGACGAGGCTCGCCGCGAGCGCCGCGGCGATGAGCACCGTGGCGACGCTGCCGAGCGTCAGCGGGTCGTACGGCGTGACGCCGAACAGCAGCTTCGCGGCGTAGCGGCCAGCGACGAGCGAGAGGCCGATCCCCGCCGCGACGCCGACGAGGGCGATCGTGAGACCGCGCCGCACGACGAGCCCCAGCACGTCGGCCGAGCGGGCGCCGAGAGCGACGCGGATGCCGAAGTCGTGACGGCGCTGGGCGACGTCGTAGGCGAGGGCGCTGTAGAGTCCCACCACGGCGACGAGCAGGCCTAACGCGCCGAACGCCGCGAACAGCGTCGCGCCGAGCCGCCACGGCCGCAGCTCCGGCGCGACGAGATCGGCCAGCGCGCGCACGCTCACGTATGCGGCGCCCGGCACGAGCGGCTGGAGCGCGCGGTGGAGCGCGAGCACCTCATCGGACGCGTTGCCGCGCGTCCGGACCATGAGCCCCGTGACGTCGTGCGCGCCGGGCACACGCCCCACGGCGACGTAGAATCCGGCGACACCCGGCTCGCGCGGCTCGGCGAGGCGCACGTCCTCCACCACGCCGATCACCGGCCGGCACGGCGCGGTCGCCGCTTCCTCGACGATGGCGCAGCGGCCGACGGCGTCCTGCCCCGGCCAGATGATCTGCGCGAGCCGCGCGCTGAGCACCACCGCGTCCTGATCCGCGCCGGCGCCGCGCGGATCCCACACGCGGCCGCGCACGACGCGCGTGCCCATGGCGCGGAAGTAGTCGCCGCTCACCGTGTTGCCGTGCACCTCCGTCTCCCCCGTGATCGAGTCGCGACCGGGGACGCGCACGCGATCCGTCGTGTAGCCCTGGTAGTAGGGCACCTCGAACGTCGTGCCGATCGTCTCCACGCCGGGCAGCGCGCGGGCGCGATCCGTCAGGCGCGCGTAGAGCGCCGCGAGCGCCACGCTGTCGAGCGACACGCCGCGCAGATCCACCGATGCGTAGGCGACGCGCGCCGGATCGAAGCCCATGTCGAGCGCCTGCACGTTGCGCAGCGAGCGCACGAACAGCCCCGCGCCGACGAGCAGCATGGCCGACAGCGTCGCCTGCGCGAGCACGAGCACGGCGCGCGTGCGCTGGTGCCGCGCGCCGCCCTCGCGCGCGCCGCCGCGCAGCCGCGCCACCACGTCCGGACGCAGCGCGCGCACCGACGGCGCGAGCGACGCGAGCACGCCCGCGGCGAGCGCGATCGCAGCGGTGGCGAGCAGCGTCCGTCCGTCGGTGAGCGACTCGCCCCACGCGACGTCGGGGAGCAGCACGTGGGTGATCGTCGCGCCGCCGATGCGCGCGAGCGCCAGCCCGGCGACGGCGCCTAACGCAGCGAGCAGCGCCACCTCCGCGAGGAGCTGCCGCGCCAGCCGTGCGCGGCCGACCCCGAGCGCCACGCGCACCGCGACCTCGCGCTCGCGCACGAGCGCGCGGGCAAGGAGCAGGTTCGCCACGTTCGCGCACGCGACGAGCAGCACGATCGCGGCGACGCCGAGCACCCACACCGACACGCGCGCGCCATCGCTGCGCCGTGGGCCGCGGTCGATGAGGATCGGGTAGAGCGTCGCGCGCGGATGCAGCGACGGAATCGGCCGCGAGGCGGCCCGGGTGCCCGGCTGCGCGGCCGCCCGGCGCTGGAGCGTCGTCGCGAACGCCCGACCGAGCAACGCGTTCGCGCGCTCGACGCTCACGCCGTCGTGGCGCCATGCGACGAGGCGAAACCAGCTCACGTTGTACGACGTCGCGAACTCGGGGCCGATGAAGCCGCGCGCCGCGGCGGTGAGCGGCAGCCACAGGTCCACGCGCTGCAGCCCGATGCCCGTGAAGTCCTTCGGCGCGACGCCGACGATGGTGAACCGGTCGCCGCCGACGCGCATGGGGCGGCCGAGCACCGTCGGATCGCCGCCCAGCTCGCGGCGCCAGAACTCGTAGCCGAGCACCGCGACCGGCGCGCCGGCGGGCAGCCGGTCGTCCTGCGGGCCGAAGAACCGGCCTAACGACGGCCGCGCGTCGAAGAGCTGCCACAGCTCCCCCGACGCGTGTCCGACCATCGCCTGACGCGCGGTCGCGCCGTCGCCGACCACGGTCTCGAACGCGGTCACGCCGATGAGATCGAGCGCGCCGGCGGTGCCCTCGCGCAGGTCGCGAAGCGAGGCATATCCCGTGTGGTCGAACGTGTCCTCGACGCCGTCGCGCACGCGGGTGAAGAAGACGCGGCTCGTCCGGCCGGCGTCGCGCAGATAGGCGGGCGGGCGCAGGAACAGCCGGTCGACGATGCCGAACATCATCGCGTTCGCGCCGACGCCCAACGCCAGCGTGGCGACGATGACGGTCGCGAAGCCCGGCGCGCGGCGCAGCGCCCGCGCCGCGACGCGCAGATCCTGGACGAGCCCCTGCATCCACTCGCCGGCGCGCCGCGTGCGGTCGCGTCGTCCGTCGATCTGCCGCAGCTCGGCGCGGCGTCCGTCAACGTCGCCGAACCGGCGCCGCGCCTCGGCGCGCGCGTCGTTAGGCGGGAGGCCGCGCGCCTCCAGCTCCGCCGCGGTCATCTCGAGGTGGAACGCCAGCTCGGCGTCCACGTCGTCCGCGACCGGCGCACGGCCCGTCGCCAGCCGGAACACCCGGCGGAGCCCCTGAATGCGACCCACGATCCACCTCCTCCGAGAACGATCGAACGGTCAGTCCGCGCGCAGCACCGCCACGGGATCGACCCGTGCGGCGCGCCAGCCCGGGATCGCGCTCGCCGCGACGGCGACGGCGCCCAACACGAGCATCACCACGCCGAGCGTGAGCGGGTCGCGCGGCGAGACGCCGAGCAGCAGCGCCGACGCGCTCGGCCCGACGGCGACCGCGAGCCCCACGCCTAACGCGAGCCCGAGCCCGGCCACGCCGAGCCCGCGGCGCAGCACGAGGCGCAGCACGTCGCCGCGCAGCGCGCCGAGGGCGAGCCGCACGCCGAAGTCGTGGCGCCGCTGCGCGACGTCGTAGGCGAGGACGCCGTAGAGGCCCAGCGCCGCGACGAGCAGGCCCAACGCGCCGAACGCCGAGAACAACGTCGCCCCGAGCTGCCACGGGCGGAGCGCCGGATCGACCTCCTCGGCGAGCGGGCGCACCGCGAGATAGGCGGACGGCGGCAGCAGCGGCGTGAGCCAGCGGCGGAGTGCCGTCGCCTGGTCGCGCGCGGAGCCGCGCGTGCGCACGACGAGCGCGCCGACGCCGCTCCCCTCGCTCGGCGCGGCGGGGCGGTAGAGCGATGCCTCGAGCGGATCGTGCGGGTCGGCGGCGCGCACGTCCTCGACCACCCCGACGACGGTGCGGCACAGCGGCGACGCGCCGACGACGACGCAGCGGCCTAACGGGTCCTCGCCGGGCCACAGGAGGCGCGCGAGCCGCTCGCTCACGACGAGGCTCGACGCATCGCGCGCCGGATCGTGCCGGTCGAACGCGCGACCGCGCACCACGCGCGTGCCCATCGCGCGGAAGTAGTCGCCGCCGACGACGTTGTCGCGCACGCCGTGCTCGCCGGCGACGATCGAGTCGCGCCCCGGCACGCGCACGCGGCGCGCCGTCGTGCCGACGTGGAACGCCAGCGCGGTGCCCACCTGCTCGACCATCGGCATCGCGCGCGCCCGCTCGGCGAGGCCGGCATACATCGCGGCGCGACCGCCCGCGTCGAGCGACGCGCCGCGCAGCTCCACCCACGCGTACACGACGCGCGGCGCATCGACGCCCAACGTCGTGGCGCGCGCGTTGTGGAGCGAGCGGACGAACAGCCCCGCGCCGACCAGCAGCACCACGGAGAGCGCCGCCTGGACCACGACGAGCGCGCCGCGCAGCCGTCCCTGCCGAGCGCCCACGCCGGCGTCGCGCGCGCCGCCACTGCCGCGCAGCCGTCCGAGCACGTCGGGGCGCCACGCACGCAGCGCGGGCGCGAGCGACGCGAGCAGCGCGCCGCCTAACGCGATCGCCGCGGTGACCGCGATCGTCCGCACATCCACCGACGCGTCGTGCCACGCGTTGCCGGTGGCGCGGCCGAAGCTCACGTCCGGCACGAGCACGCGGGCCACGACCTGGCGGCCGAGCCACGCGAGCAGCAGCGCGGCCGTCGCGCCGAGCGCGGCGAGCAGCGCCGCCTCGACGACGAGCTGTCGCACGAGCCGCCCGCCGCTGACGCCGAGCGCGACGCGCATCGCCGTCTCGCGCTCGCGCTGGAGCGCGCGGACGAGGAGCAGGTTGACGACGTTCGCGCACGCGACGATCAACACCACCAGCGCCACGCCCGTGGCCCAAAGCGTCACGCGCACGTTGTCGCTCGGCCGCGGCCCGCGCTCGCCGATCGTCGGATACAGCGCCGCGCGCGCGCGGGCGACGTCGGTGGCGGACGCACCGCGCTTCGTCTCGCTGGCGCGCAAGGCGGCCGTGAGGCGCGCGTCGGCCTGCGTCGCGTCGACGCCGGGGTGGCGGCGTGCGACCAGCCGGAACCACGTGCGATCGTACGACGAGAGCTCGGTGGCGCCCAACGCGTCCGCGGCGCCGGCGGTGACGGGGATCCACACGTCGGCCGGCTGCAGCCCGAGACCGGTGAAGCCGGGCGGCGCCACGCCGACGACCGCGTATCGCTGATCGCCGACATAGAGCAGGCGTCCGAGCACCGTGGAGTCGGCGCCGAGCTCGCGCCAGTAGTCGTAGCCGAGCACGGCGACGCGCGTGCCGTTAGGCGGCCGGTCCTCCGCGTCGACGAAGACGCGGCCGAGCGCCGGGCGGAGGTCGAACAGCCGCCAGAAGTCCGCGCTGGCCAGGCCGATCTGCCCGAGCCGCGCGGACGCGCCCTCGCCGACCGGCGCGGTGTAGGTGGTCGTCAACGCGACGTCGAGCGCGCCCGCGGTGGCATCGCGCACGTCGCGGAACGCGGGATAGCTGATCTCGTCGCGCCACGCGTCCACCGACGCCGCGTCGCGACCGAAGTACACGCGCCCCGTGCGCGTCGCGTCGCGCAGATGGCTCGGCGCCCGCAGCAGCAGCCGATCGACGACGCCGAACATCATCGCGTTCGCGCCGACGCCCAACGCCAGCGTGAGCACGACGACCGCGGTGAAGCCCGGCGTACGCCGGAGCGAGCGCGCCGCCATCCGCGCGTCCTGCGCAACGCTCCCGATCCACTCGGCGACGCGCCGCGCGCGGTGGTGCGCCTCGTCGATGTGCCGCAGGCGGCGCCGCGTCGCCTCGACGTCGCCGAAGCGCCGTCGCGCCTCGGCATGCGCGTCGTCTTCCGTTAGGCCGCGCGCCACGAGGTCGTCGACCGTCTGCGCGAAGTGGAACGCCAGCTCGGCGTCGACGTCGTCGGCGACGGGCGCGCGGCGGGCCGCGAGCCGGAAGACGCGGCGCAGACCGGGGATGCGAGGCATGGCGGGGCTCCTCTGCGTGAAGGCGACGTCGTGTCAGTCGTGACGGAGCACGTCGACCGGGTCGAGGCCAGCGGCGCGGCGCGCGGGCGCGTAGGCGCCGGCGAGCCCGCCTAACGCCAGGAGCGCGACGGCGACGCCGTAGAGCGTGACGTCGCGCGGACCGATGCCCCATAGCATCGCGTCGGCCGCGCGCGCGACCAGCACCGCCACCGGCAGCCCGACGAGCAACCCCGCGCCGATGACGATGGCACCCTGCCGCAGCACCTCGCGCGCGACGGCGAGCGGCGCGGCACCGAGCGCGAGGCGGATGCCGATCGCGCGCCGCTGCCGTCCGATGCGGTAGCTCAACACGCCGTGCAGCCCGATCGACGCGAGCAGCAGCGCGAGCGCGCCGAACACGCCCGACAGCGCGGACAGCAGCCGCTCGGCGAGCAGCGCGTCGTCCACCTGCCCGCGCACGGTGACGACCTCGGAGACGAGGATCCCCGCGCGCACGCCGTCGAGCGCCCGGCGGACGGCACGCAGCGACCGCGCGTCGGACATGGACGACGCGACGAGCAGCGTGAGGCGCGAGGGCACGTCGTCCACCTGTCCGACCGGGAGGAAGACGAACGGCGGCGTGGGCTCGCGCAGGCTCAGGTGCTTCGCGTCGCGCAGCAGGCCGACGACGCGGTAGTCGCCGCCACCGACGCGCACGGTGCGGCCGATGGGGTCGGAATCGGCAAAGTGGGCGCGCGCCGCGGACTCGTTGACGAGCGCGACGCGCTCCGCGCCGGCGGCATCGCGCTCGGTCAGCGTGCGTCCGCGCAGCAGCGAGAGGCCGAGGGTCTCGACGTAGCCCGCGGACACGCGGCCGACGCGCGCCGTGCTGTCGACGGCCGTCGTCGAGCCGCCGGCGAAGCGCACGACCTCGCGCGGATCGCGTCCCGAGAGCGGCACGATCGACGACAGCGCGGCGGCGCGGACGCCGGGGAGGGCACGCACGTCGGCGAGCACGCGTGCCCAGAACGCGGCGCCCTCCGCCTGCCTGACGCTGCCCTCCGGCGGCTCGACCGACATGGTGAGGACGCGGTCCGGGCGGAAGCCGAGGTCGACGCGGCGGAGGTTGGCGAGCGTCTGCACGAACGCGGCGGCGCCGACGAGCAGCACGACCGACAGCGCGACCTGCGCGACGACGAGCGTGCGGCCGAACGCGCCCACGGCGCGCGACTCGGTGGCGCGCGACGGCGCGTCCTGCATCGCGTCGTGCGGCTCGGTGCGCGACGCCGTCCACGCCGGCAGGAGCCCCGACACGAGCCCGGCGACGAGCGTCGTCGCGAGCGCGAAGGCCAGCACGCGCCAGTCGACGCGCGTGCCCACGGTGATCGCGCGCCGCCCCTGCGCGAACGCGACGCCGATGGCGCCGACGCCCCAGCGGGCGAGCAGCATCGCCGGCACCGCGCCTAACGCATATAGCAACACCGTCTCGGTCAGCGTCTGCCGCACGAGGCGTGCGCGCCCCGCGCCCGCCGCGAGGCGGATGGCATACTCGCGGCCGCGCGCCGAGCCGCGCGCGAGCAGCAGGCTCGTGACGTTCACGACGGCGATGAGCAGCACCAGCGTGGCGATGCCGGTGAGCGCGTACAGTGGCCCCGAGAAGCGGCGGCGCAGCGCGTCCATGCCATGCGCCGCCGGCACGAGCTCCACACGCGGGCGACGCGCCTCATCGGACGATGCCGGCTCGCCGAGGAGCGACCGCAGTGTCACCGTCGCCTCGGCCGCCGCGCGGCTCGCCGAGATGCCGTGCGGCAGCCGCACCACGGCGTCGAACCATCGCGCGTCGGGATCGCGCATCATGTCGCGTGCGACGGTGAGCGGGAGCGTGACGTCGACCGGGGTACCGGGCACGAGGCCCCAGAACTCGGGCGGCGTCACGCCGACGACGGTGTAGCTGCGGCCCTGATGCGTGATCGTGCGTCCGATCGCCGCGGAGTCGCCGCCGAAGCGCCGCCGCCAGTAGCGGTCGCTGATGACGGCGACGGGCGCGTCGAGCCGCTCGTCGCCCGCGACGGTCAGCCTGCCTAACGCGGGGCGCACGCCGAGGACGTCGAAGTAGCGAGCGGACGCGACCTGCCCCATCACCTGCTCCGCCACGCCGTCCACCTCGATGCGCAGCTCGTCGGTCGCGAACGCGGCGGCCGCGGCGAAGGTGGGCGACGCGGCGCGCAGCCGCTCGAACGCGGGATACGGCGGCGCGCGTCCCGCGTCGCCGACGGTGTGGAGGAAGACGAGCGACGCGGCGTCGGGCACGGGGAGCGTGCGCAGCAGCACGGCGTCCATGAGGCTGAACACGGCCGCGTTGACGCCGACGCCGAGTGCGATCGTGAGCGCGACGGCGACGGCGAACGCGGGCTCGCGGCGCAGGGCGCGGAGCGCGACGCGTGCATCCTGCACACGCCGTGCAGCAGCTCGTCGAACCGGCGGCGGCGGTCGTGCTGCCGATCGATGCGCCGCAGACGGCGCCGCGTGAGAGCGAGGTCGCCGAACCGCTGCAGCGCCTCGGCACGCGCCGCATCGAGCGAGCGGCCGCGGGCCACGAGGTCGCGCACGGTCATGTCGACGTGGAACGCGAGCTCCGCGTCGATGTCCTCGTCCACGCGCCGCCGCGCGAGCGCGAGGCGGAACGTCCGCCGCAGGCCGGCGATGCGCCGCATGCTCAGGCGGTCTCCAGCACCTTGAAGACGGCGTCGGCGTAGCGCGTCCAGCGCGCGGTCTGGGCGCGCAGCGCGGCGCGTCCGGCGGTGGTGAGCTGATAGAACTTCGCGCGCCGGTTGTTCTCGGAGAGCCCCCACTCGCTCTCCACCTGGCCGCGCTTCTCGAGCCGATGGAGCGACGTGTAGAGCGCTCCCTCCTCGACGGCGAGCGCGTCGTCGGTGGTCTCGGCGATCCAGCGCGCGACGGCGTAGCCGTGGCGGGGCCCCCACGAGAGGGTCTTGAGCACGAGCACGTCGAGCGTGCCCTGGAGCAGGTCGAGATCGGCGGGCGGCATGGGTTCCCCTCAAGATTTGAGGGCTAGCATACACCCCTCAAGACTTGAGGGCAAGACCTGGGTCTCCGAGCCGGCCTGCTCCCGTCGCTCCCGCAGTGTGAAGTTCCCTCGGTGCGAAGTTCCCGCAGGGCGAAGTTCCCGCAGGGCGAAGTTCCCTCCATACGAGGTTCCCGCCATTTCGCGCGTCGGCTGCGACCAGAGCGGGAACTTCGCAAGGCGGGAACTTCACACGGAGGGAACCTCGTACGGAGGGAACCTCGTACGGAGGGAACCTCGTACGGAGGGAACCTCGTACGGAGGGAACCTCGTACGGAGGGAACGGGACGGCGGGGGTTATCAGCCTCGATACGGACCTCCGACCTCGCCCCAACCCCAGCGCGGCATCGGCTGCGGCGTTGGCGCCGGGACGCCGTCCTGCGAGTTGAGCACCGCCAGCCGCGAGCCCCATTCCAGATACGCGACGAACGCCGAGCGGAACTCCGGATCGTCGGGCAGCGCGATGTCGTCCGCCGTCGCGAGCAGGAGCGCGATCCAGCGCGTCCGCTGCGCCTGCGTGAGATGGCGGCCGAGGTGGCGCGCGACCATGTGCGCGTGCCCGCCGCGCGTCGTGCTGTACTCCGTGGGGCCGCCCAACACCTCGGCGAGGAAGCGCGCCACGTGCTGCGGATGCCGCGCATCCATCCCGGCGAACACCGGCGCCAGCAGCGGATCCTCGGCGACACGCCGATAGAACTCCTCCGTCAGCCGCTCGAGCACGGGCATGCCGCCGGCCCACTCGTACGGGGTCGGCGGCCAGGCGTTAGGCGCAGCGGCTGCGGGCGGCGGGGCGACGGGTTCGGACACGGGGCGGCTCCTGACAGAGAGGGTCGCCTCACGCTCGCCGCCGAACCGGCCGCGCACAATCGCCCGTTCGGGCGGCTTCGTCTACGGCAGCAGCCGCGGCCCCACCAGCCCGATGTACGTCGCCGCGCCGAGGATCGTGCCGAGGACGACGCGGGCGACGTAGCCCCGCCCGCCGAGTCGGCGGCCGGTGCGCAGCAGCAGATACCAGCCGGCGAGCAGCGTGCACAGGCCGAGCAGCTGGAGCAGCGCCTCGGGCACGCCCGTGATCGCCGCGACCTGTCCCTCATCGGTGCCCGAGGGGCGCGTGTGGCCTAACGCCATCAGCACCAGGCGCGGCGCCGCGGCGATGGAGCGCAGCGGGGTCGCGAGCCCCAGCCCGAGCAGCGCGCCCCACCACGCGCTCGGCTCGCCGGCCGTAGCGTCGTGCGGCGTTAGGCGTCCCGAGCGCGCGAGCGACACGCACACCGCGAGCACGGCGTACGTCGTGAGCGGGCCGAGCGCGGAGACGATCGCGGCGTGCGCCGGATCGAGCAGCAAGCGCGCGGCGGCGAGGTTGCCGGCGCGGATCGCGTTCCAGAACGCGTCGCCGTCGTAGGTGGCCGCGGCGTAGTGCAGCGCGACGTCGTGGAAGCCGAAGAGACGTGCCGCGAGATAGTGCGCGCCCTCGTGCAGCAGCACCGCCGCCGGGAAGACGACACCCGCCGCGGCGACCGTGCGCGCCCGTGCCGCCGCACGCCGCGCGGTCGGAACGGCGAGCGGCGACGCGTCGAGCGACTGGTGGGTGACGGTCATGCGTCCAGCGGTCCCGACGCGAGGCCGAGGTCCACCGGCCGCATGCGCGCGAGCCCACCGACGACGTGCTCCAGATCGTCGTCGCTCAGCTCGTCCCCGAGCGGCACCGGCCGCGACATCGACGCCGCGACGGGAGCGAGCACGGGCGCGAGGACGGGGCGCCCGGTGATGGCGAGTGCTTCGGCGCTCGTGATCGACATCAGGCCTCCTGCGGGTGGTGGGTGCACAGATGGGGAAGCCGCCGGCGCGCGACACCGGACATCGCCTCGACGGGGCGCGCGGCGACGGCGAGCATCGTCGGCAGCAGCATGCGGAACCAGACCGTGTACTCGTGCGGGCGGCACGTCACGTCGCGGACGAGCTGCCGCACGGGCATCCAGCACCAGTCGTCGGCCTCGGCGGGATCGGGCGCCGGCGCGTCGTCGCACGCGCCGCGGAAGACGTGGTCGTACTCGTGCTCGACGAGGCCGTTGCCTAACGACGCGCGATAGAGCAGCGTGAGCGCCGGCTCGAGCGCGCAGCACAGCCCCATCTCCTCGGCGAGCCGCCGGTGTGCCGCGGCCAGCGTGTCCTCGCCCTCGCGCGGATGGCTACAGCACGCGTTCGACCACAGGCCGCCGGAGTGGTACTTCCCCACCGCGCGGCGCTGCAGCAGCATC
>Ga0213876_10001525_pt1 | contig 14332 bp, 8 predicted proteins | sample BarmaccomBMRX_R9_FD_160113 | JGI IMG/M metagenome (GOLD analysis project Ga0213876, IMG submission 160113) | Root-associated microbial communities from Barbacenia macrantha in rupestrian grasslands, the National Park of Serra do Cipo, Brazil - RX_R9 | ecosystem: Host-associated > Plants > Roots...
TCGGTGGCCTGCCTGAAGAGAGCACTCGTCAGCGGGTTGCCACGCACGGCTTCGGGCACGTCGGAGCCGCCTTGCCCTTGGGTTTCGCGGACAATGGTCGCCCGCACTTCCTTGGCTCTGTTGAGATAGTCAGCCTCGCTCAATCGCCCTTCGCGGAACGCGTCGATAATTTCCTGCACCATGCGCGAGAAGCGCGCATAGAGCGTCGGGTCGTGTTCCATCCGCTCGGTAATCGTGCGGGTCGCGGCAGAGAGGATGGTGTCGGCAACGGAGGCCGGACTTCCGCCCTGTTCCTCCACCACCAGGCGGAAGTTCTCGTCATCGAAAATGTCCACGGGGGGCACGACGGACATAAGCTCGCTCGCGTCGATATGCTTGTCGAGCAACGCGCGAATCGCGGCCTGATAGCGCCGATAGTCGTAATCCTCGTCGGCATCGCCATAGCGCAGGCGGACGGCGCGGCGCAGTTCCTCGAAGCGCTTGAGGTCGGCCTTGTAATTGGCGATGATCCGCTCTTCGGTCTCCTGGATCCACTGCTGACAAGAGAACGCAGTCTGAAGCGTCCGGGCGAACGCGCTCAGCCGGTCATAGAAGCGCTTGCGGGTCAGCTCCTCGCGGAGATGGAGCTGATAGGCTTCCATGTCGAAGGCATTGCCGATCCCCTTGAACAGATCGAGCAAAGCCGCGTGACGATCCGGCAGAAGCCTGGCTTCCTCGTGCAGCGAAAGCATGGCCTCGGCGACATCGCCCTCGTCATACCCTTCGAACTCGCGATAGTCGGTGAGCGCCTTGTCGAGGTTTCCGAGGCTCCCGACATAATCGATGATCCGGCCATATTCCTTCTCGTGCAAAGGGCGCCCCAGCTCGTCCTCTTCGGTCGAGGAAAACAGCCGGTTCACCCTGGCGATGGCCTGCAGCAGCTTGTGGTCGCGCAGCTCCCTGGCAAGGTACAAAGTTTGATTGCGGGGCGCATCGAAGCCGGTGAGCAGCTTGTCGACGACGATCAGGATATCCACGCCGGAGCCCGCGATGAAGGCTCGGATCGCATTCTTCTCGTAGGTCTTCAGCGGCTGCAGGGCGGTGACCTGCTTGAGGAAAGCCTTGACGACATCGTCCTCATCCTCGGCGGCAACCGCTTCGTGGCCCTTGCGCTCGTCCTCGTCCGAGATGATCACCGCGCTGGTCACCAGCCCGGTTTCGTCGAGCAGCTTCTTGAGCAGCACCGCTTCCCGCTTGAACGGGGCGACCAGCTGCGCGGTGTAGGGCGTGCCGCGCAGGTTGCGGTCGAAGTCGTTGGCGACGTCCCAGGCGACCTCCTGTAGCCAGGGTTTCACCCCCTGGACCACCTGCGCCCGCGCCATTCGCTTCTTGAGATCGGCGCACTGATCGGGCGAAAGCTCGCGGGTCACCCGGTCGAACCACTTGTCGAGCGGGGCCTGCTGCACCGTCATGTCGACATGGCGGCCCTCGTAGAACAGCGGCACCACCGCCTTGTCCTTCACAGCGCGATCGATCTTGTAGTCGTGGATCAGCCCGCCAAAGCGGTTGAAGGTGCTCTTCTCCGACCTGAGCAGCGGCGTGCCGGTAAAGCCGATATAGGCCGCGCGCGGGAGCACCTTGCGCATCTGGGCGTGCAGGCTGTCGATGTCGGTAATGGTCTGGCTCCGGTGGCTTTCGTCGACCAGCACGAAGATGTCCTGATCGTCGTCGACGAACTGCGCGGCAGCCGCAAGGCCGGAGCGGAACTTGTGAATCAAAGTGGTGATCACGGCGCGCTTTTCGCGGATCAGGCGGATCAGCTCCTTGCCGGTGGCGGCCTGTTCGGGCGACTTGCCGGTATCACGGAACGTGCCGGTGAGCTGATCGTCGAGATCGACCCGGTCGGTGACGAGGATCAGCCTTGCGCGCGGATAGGCCCGCTCGATCGCGCCCGCCAGCATGACCATGGTGAGCGACTTTCCGGAGCCTTGGGTGTGCCAGATAACGCCGCCGGCGCGCCTGCCCGAAGCATCGACCTGGGCCACCCGCTCCAGCGTCCGCTCCACGCCGAAATATTGCTGATAACGGGCGACCTTCTTCACGCCGTTGTCGAACAAGGTGAAGCCGCGGGCGATCTTGAGCAGGCGCTCAGGCGTACAAAGGCCGATCAAAGTCCGATCGAGATCGGTGGGCAGGCGCCCGCCCGCATTTGGATCCATCAGCCCATCATGGGCGCGGCGGAAAGGGCTGAAATCGGTCCAGATGCGCGCGGCCTCTTCCGGGTCGAGACCCCGGTTGACGCGCATGTGCAGCTCACCCTCGCCAAAGCCCTCCTCGCGCCAATGCGCCCAGAAGGGGAAGGGGGTGCCGGTGGTGGCGTAGCGTGGTGCGCTGTCATTGGCGGCGATCAGCAATTGCGCGGGTACGAACAGCCGGGGAATTTCCCCGTCCGGATTCTGGTTGCGGATCATCTGGCTGACGCCTTCGGCAGTGGCGACGGCGCTCTTCTTCACCTCGATCACCACCAGTGGGACGCCGTTGACGAACAGCACGATGTCGGGCCGACGCGTATCGTCGCGCCGCTCGCGCCGCACTGCGAATTCGCAGGTCATGTGGAAACGGTTGTTGGCGGGCGTGTCCCAGTCGATGAAGCGCAGCTGGCGCCCCTTGGTCTCGCCCTCGATCGTCATGTCGACCGAGGTGCCGAGCCGCAGCATGTCGCTTGCTTTGGCGTTGGCGGTGAGCAGCCCTTCAGAGAGATTGGCCGTCAGGCCTTTCAGGCGGTCCACCGCCTCGCGCGCGGCGCTTTCGGTCACTGGATAGTTGCGCCCGCGCTGCCGCACCGAATTGAGCGCTAGGATGCGCTCGGCCAGCACATCCTCCAGCACGATACCATCCAGTCGCCCGCGCCGCTGGGCATCGATCTCGGCGCGGGGCATGTAGCGCCAACCATTGCGGGCGAGCGTCATCACGGCTGCGAGCTGGACGCCGCCCGCTTCGGATGGATCGAAGCGCGGGGAGTTCATGCTGGCACCGCTCCGGGACTAAGCGCATCGATGCTTTCGGACACGCGCCACTGGCCGGTGAGCAGCTTCTGCATCAGCCCGCGCTTCTGATTGCGGAGGAGCTTCAGTTCGGCTTGGTGAAGGTCAAGTTCGGCGCGCGCGGCTTCGACAAGCTCGCTCAATGCCACGATTTCGCGTGGGTCCGTCGGCAAATGCAATCGCGCCTTCAGGAAGTTCTTGTTGGTAACGGCGATAGTGTTCTTCGCCCCCTTCTGCACTACGGGGGCGAGCAGGCGCTCCGCTGCTGCGGGTGAGGCGAACAGGGTATCGAGAAACGCGCCCAGTTCACGGCTTGCCGGCGTGAACACGCCATAGAGCGGCGAGACGATCGCCGCCTTGGTCAGCCTGCTCTGCTTGATGATGCCAAGCGGGAAATCGCCGGTCGGGCTCTTCGTGTAGACGATGTCGCCGGGCAGGACTCGATTGTAGTGATCGGTGGAGGCCGCGGCAAAGGACCGGCCCAAATGCTCGATCTGGTTTACCAGCCCCAGATGGACGCTGACCGAGTGGACCTCCTCGCGACCCGTGCTGGTTTCGCCATGCTCGATAAGAATTCTGGAGAGTGGACCGGTCTGCCACGTCTTGGCAAAGCCGCGTAGGCGCACATCTCCTGCCAGGACATTTGCGCGAATCCAAGCGAGACGCTGCTCCTTCGCCGCGACCAATTTCTTGGCGGCTACGATCGCTTCATCCCATGCGTCCAGCACCGCCGCAATGTGTCGCTGCTCCCGGAGTGGAGGAAGCCAAACCGGGATTGAACGGATGGTTGGAAGGTTAAGTCCAGCCTTGGCACCCGCATCGTTCAGGCGTTGGATCACCTTCCAATGCCGCTCGGACGCCAATTGATGCGCAACAAACCGAGGGTGGCAAATTCCTCTGGGCAACCTGATTCGCGCTACATGCTGGCTGATATAGGACGCTAACTTCGGCTCAGTCGCGACAAACCCAACTGTGCCGAGATCGGCGGTGATTGACATCAGGATATCGCCTTGGGCCAATTTGGTCCGTGTTCCCTCATGGCTGTCCTCGGGAACACGAACGAATTTGAGTTTGCGAAGGTCGAGATTGATCGACTCTCGTGTAAGGTTGGTGATCCTGATAAAGGGATTGCCGTTCTCGGCGTAGAACTTCGCCCAACCGCGCGACCCGCTCGTCACATCTGCCGCCAGGTCTTCAAGCGTGGCAGCGTCCCACCCGGTCGGAATCACGCTCCACCCCCCTTAACTTTCGGCTTCTTCCCCGCCCCGATCCGCTTCGCCGCCTGGGTCGCCTCGAGGAAATGCCGCTCCACCCCACTCGGAGCTTCGAGCGTGCGGGCGCTCCAGCGCCCGTATTCGGCCTCGGCCCGGGCCTTTGCCACTTCGGCCGAAACCCGCCCGGCGTGGGTCAGGATGTCACGGTCGCTGATGTTCAGGAACTGGTTGAGCTTGGCGATCCAGTCGGCCATGAACATCTGCTTGCGGTTCTGCGCCTGCAGTTCCGCGAAATCGAGATAGAGCGTGACGATGCGGTTGAGCGTGTCGATCTCCACAGGCGACAGATAGTTCTTGGCCACGGCCACGTCGCTCTTGCGCGGGCTCAGCCCGCGCGCCTCGCCGGCCCAGCTGGTGAGGCCCATATGGTCCTTGGCGGAGTCGGCGCGCGCATGGATCACTTCGGCGGCGGTATGGCCGTGGGCGGCCCAGTGCATCTTGTTCTGCACCGTCTGGAAGAAACGCTGGCTGGCTTCGGCGCCCTTGTCGTAATCGACGCTGGTCGCGTAGATTTCCAGCACCTTCTTGTAGAACAGCTTTTCCGACGAGCGGATGTCCCGGATGCGGGCGAGCAGCTCGTCGAAATAGTCGGCCTCGGGGTCCTTGAGTCGCTCGTCGTCCATGACGAAGCCCTTGACCAGGTATTCGCTCAGCGCCTCCGCCGCCCAGCGCCGGAACTGCGCACCGCGCGGCGACCGCACGCGGAAGCCCACCGCCAGGATCAGCGGCAGGCTGTAATGCGCAATCTGCCGGGAAACCTCGCGTTTTCCTTCAGTTCGAACTTGTAAGTAATCCTTACAAGTTGCCGCCTGTTCCAGCTCGCCATCTTCGTAGATCGTCCGGATGTGCTGCGTGACAGCCTGGGGCGTGATTTGGAAGAGCTCGGCGATCTCCGCCTGGCTGAGCCACACGTTGCCGTCGCGCGCCTGCAGGCGGATGACGGTGGCGCCATCCTCGGTCTGATACTGGATGAGCTCGGCCGCCATCAGAGCGCCACCCCCAGTTCCTTCAGGAAGGCGTTCATCCGCTTGCGCGTCTCGGCAAGCTGCGCTTCCAGCGCGACGATCTCGGCCTGGACGGCGGCAATGTCGATTTCCGCTTCCGCCTCGAAGGTATCCACATAGCGCGGGATGTTGAGGTTGTAGCCGTTCTCGCGGATCCGCGCGCGATCGATGCGGGCGGCATAGCGTTCCACATCCTTGCGCGCCCGATAGGTGTCGACGATCCGCTTGATGTGGCCTTCCTCCAGCTCGTTCTGCTTCTTGCCGGGGTTGAATTCCCGGCTCGCGTCGATGAACATTACGTCATCCGCGCCGGCGCGTGCGCCGCCCTTTTCGCGCGCGCGGTCAAAGATCAGGATGCACACCGGAATGGCGGTCGAGGGAAACAGCTGCGCAGGCAGGCCGATCACCGCATCGAGGAGATTTTCCTCGACCAGCTTCTGCCGGATCACGCCTTCGGCCGCGCCCCGGAACAGCACGCCGTGCGGGGCGATCAGCGCGACCCTGCCCTCGCGCGGGCGGGCGCTCTCGATCATGTGGCTGATGAAGGCATAGTCCCCGCGAGACTGCGGGGGAAGGCCGCGGTGATAGCGGTGGAAACGGTCGTTCTTCGCCGAATCATACCCCCACTTCTTGAGGCTGAACGGCGGATTGGCGATCACGCGATCGAAGCGCATGAGCGCGTCTTCGGTGAGAAACTTGGGGTTGGTCAGCGTATCGCCCCATTCGACTCGCGCGCTGTCGAGTCCGTGGAGGAACATGTTCATCCGGGCGAGCGCCTGCGTCTGGTTGGTCGCCTCCTGTCCGAACAAAGCGACATTGGCCTCGCTGGCGTGGTCCTTGCCCTCCTTTTCCGCGACATGCTCGGCGGCGCGGATCAGCAAAGTGGACGAACCGCAGGCCGGATCGCAGATGCGGTTGCCCGGCTGCGGATCGGCCAGCTTGACCAGCAGCTCCGAGACCTTGCGCGGCGTGAAGAACTCTCCGGCCTTTTTGCCCGCATCGCTGGCGAAACGCGAGATCAGATAGATGTAGGTCTCGCCGATCACGTCCTCGGCCGTGTCCTTGCCCGTAAAGCGCGAGGGGGAGAAATCGAGGGCGGGCTTGTGGAAGGTGTCGAACAGGTCCTTAACCCGGCGGTTGCGATCCGCGGTTTCGCCGAGGCTGTTGCGGCTGTTGTAGTCGACTGGGGTTAGCACGCCCTCGAGCTTGGAGAGGTTCGCGTCTTCGATCGCTTCCAGCGCGATGTTGACCAGCTCGCCGATATTTTCCGCATTCCGTCGCGGATAGAGGTCGTGGAAACTGGTCCCATCGGGAAGCTGGAAGCGGAAGCGCGAGAGGCGGCGGGCGATCCGCGTTTCGTCGCCTTCATACTGCTTGGCAGCTTGGTTGCGCTCGTCGGCCCAGATGTCGCTGAGATACTTCCAGAACAGGAAGACGAGGATGTAGTCCTTGTAATTGGCCGCATCTATGGTGCCGCGAAACGTGTCGCAGGCCTCCCATGCAGCTTTGTTCACGTCGGATTGCTTGACGGGGGTCATGGCTTGGCTTCCTTCATTGGCCGACGGCGGCTTCGGCCAGGCATTGATTGAGGAGGACGGAGCGCAGCCGGGCAATGCGATCGGCCAAGCGTCGTTCTTCCGCGGACTCACGGGCGAGCGCAATGATGGCCTGCTGGCGTTGCCAGTCCGGGACTGGAACCTGGAGCTGCCTCAGAGGGCCAAGGGGCAGGCGCTTGGCTGCCGATCCTTCGCGGCTTTCGGCAAGGATCGTCTGCGTCGCCGGAAGATTCAACCACGTCGCGATGTAGCGAGGATCGACGCTCTCAGGGTCAGTGAGCCGGATCACAGCAAGATCCAGTGTGGCAAACAGTGGGGGCCCGTCGAGATCACAAGGCTCTATGGCGGCCGCGTTGTTTACATTGCCGCGCAATGAAATCACGACATCGCCGACGCGCAACGCCGCGGCACTGCCTGACGGTGGGGCGCCGATGGCGGTGAGCGTGTACGGCAGAATGCCGGTGCCGTTCAGGTCGCCTACCATCACCGCGCGCGAGTCTCCGGCCCGCCGGGTGACGGCGGAACCGTTGAAAATGCGCGCGACTGCATCAAGGGCGATCCAAGTCATGGAACACGGCTCTAGCAGAAAATTTCGAAAATATCAATAGAGAGCGTTTCCAGCATGCTGAATTGATCAGCCCTGTAAAGCGAGCCCGTCGCGTCGGGCGCTATGGGTGACGGCAGCGAGCGAAGCGGAGCCCGCGAGTAGCGGGGGGATGGCGTTTGCTAGCGGGAGAGGTCACCCCGGCCGCGCCGGTATTGGATTGACGCGGTGCTGGCGCCTCCCCTCAAGGGGAGGGGAATGGCGACGCGTGGCGGCCTGGTGGAGGGGTCGCGAGCGACAGCGCGCATGGCGGGGTCGGGCCCCTCCACCATGCTTCGCATCGCGGTCCGAAGTCGGGTCGATCGCTCCCCCCGGGGCGATCTTGGACTGCTGGAGGCAGCCCAACCCGACTTCCCCCGTTCCGGGGAGGATTTGAGCGTCCTTACTGCCCCGGCGGCGGCGTCGTCGTGGGCGGCGGGGCCTCCACCTTCGGCGCCGTCGGCGGCGGGGCGGCGACCTCGGGCACGTCGGGCGGCGGCGGCGCCTCGGGCTCGGGGGCGGGCTGGGTCGCGTTCCGGTCGACCGGGGCGTTCGCGTTCTCCTGGTCCGCCTTGTAGAGCGGCACGTTGGTCTGCTGCGGCGGCGGCGCGGTGGCGCCGAGCGCCTCGGCCATGAAGGCGTGCCAGATCCGGGCCGGAATGGTGCCGCCGGTCGTGCCGGGCATCGGCCGGTTATCGTCATTGCCGACCCAGACGCCGACGACCAGGTCGCCGGCGAAGCCGACGAACCAGGCGTCGCGATAGTCGGAGGTGGTGCCGGTCTTGCCGAAGGTCGGCACCGAGAGCGCGGCGGCCCGGCCGGTGCCGCGCTGGACGACCGCGTAGAGCACGTCCCGAAGCATCGGGAAGGCGCGGTCGCGGCTCACCTGCCGGTCCGGGCTGCCCCAGCCGAACCAGCCGGTCGATTCCGGCGGCAGGCCGTGCGGGCGGATCGGATAGCGGCCGGCGGCGACCGCGGCATAGGCCGAGGTCAATTCGAGCAAGGTGACGTTGTTGACGCCGAGCGGCAGGCTCGGATCGGGCCGCAGCGGCGTGGTGATGCCGAGGTCGCGCGCGGCGCGGATCACGTTGGCGCGGCCGACCCGCTCGGAAATCTGCACCGCAACCGAATTGCTCGAATAAGCGACCGCGTCGCGCAGCAGCTCGGGGCCGCGATAGGAGCCGCCGTAATTCTGCGGCGACCAGTCGCCGACCCGGATCGGCACGTCGTTGACCGGCGTGCTCGGGGTCAGGCCGTGGCGGAAGGCGGCGAGATAGACGAAGAGCTTGAAGGCGGAGCCCGGCTGGCGGCGGGCCTGGACGGCGCGGTTGAACGGGCTCTGCGCATAATCCTTGCCGCCGACCATCGCGACGACGCGGCCGTCGAGCCGCATCGCGACCAAAGCCGCCTGCGCCCGGCCGAGGCCGGCGCGGCGGATGCTGCGCACCGCGAGCCGCTGCAGATCGCCTTCCAAAGTGGTCTGGACGTGGCGCTGGCCGTAGCCGTCGTCGGTGAGGTCGGCCGCCTGCGGCAGCACCCAGTCGGCGAAATAGGTGCCGGTCGGGACGTCGTCGCGGGGGCCGAGATGGAGCCGCGCCGGCCGCACCGCGGCGCGCTGGGCGTCGGTGAGGAAGCCGAGCTCGTGCATCGCGTTCAGGACGAGCTCGGCCCGGTCCCGCGCCGCGTCGAGATGCGAGCTCGGCGCAAGCCGCGACGGCGCGTTGACGACGCCGGCGAGCATCGCCGCCTGGGCGAGGGTGAGATGCTCGGGATCGACGTTGAAATAATGGTGCGCGGCGGCGCGCAGGCCGTAGACATTGTCGCCGAAGCCGACATTGGAGAGATAGCGGCTGAGGATCTCCTCCTTGCTGAGCCGCGCCTCCAGCCAGAGCGCGATCAACGCCTCCTGGATCTTGCGCGTCGGGGTGCGGTCCGGGGAGAGGAAGCTGGTCTTGGCGAGCTGCTGGCTGATCGTGCTGCCGCCCTCGCGGAGGCGGCCGGCGCGGATGTCGCGCAGCAGCGCGCGGCCCATCCCCCAGGGATCGATGCCGACATGGTGGAAGAAGCGGCGGTCCTCGATCGAGATGAAGGCCTGGCCCACATAAGGGGGCAGCGCCATCACATCGACCGGCGCCTCGATCGTGGCGCCGCGGCGGGCGATCGGCTCGCCCTCCGCCGAGAGGATGGTGATGCTCGGCGCGTCGACCGGCCCGAGCGAGCGCGACAAGGGCGCGGTGACGATCAGCCAGAGCAGGGCCAAAGCGAACAGGGCAAGGAAGATCTTGATCGCGCGCTTGACCAGGCGGACGCGCGAGATCGGCGGCAGCGGCTCGGGCGCCTCCCCGGGAGGGGGCGCGCCAGCGGCATCGGCCGGCGTCCGGCTCGCCATGGTCAACGCCCTCCGAACAGGTTGCGGACGCGGCCGACGACGCCCTCGAGGAAGTCGCCGACGCTGTCGCCCTGGTCGGGCTGCGCCTCTTCGTCCGGCGCCTTCTTCGGCACCGTGGGCGCGGCGTGGAGGTTCAGCGCCTGCATCATGAAATTGCGCCAGATCCGCGCCGGCAGGCCGCCGCCGCTGACCCCCTCCATCGGCCGATTGTCGTCATTGCCGACCCATATCCCAACGACCAGATCCCCCGCGAAGCCGATGAACAGGGCGTCGCGCGAATCCTGACTAGTCCCGGTCTTGCCGAACGTCACGATGGGGAGTTCGGCTCCATGGCCGGTGCCCTTGGCGACCGCGTAGCGGAGCAGCTCGCGCAGATTGGCGAAGGCCGGGTCGGGGCGGGGCTCGCGATTGTCGATCCGGTGGAGCAGGGTGCTGAACACATTCTGGTCGGCGGGCGTCTCGGTGAGGCCGCGCGGCGCCACCGGGAAGCGGCCGGCGGCGATCGCGGCATAAGCGGCGGTCATCTCCAGCAGGCTGACGTCGGCGGTGCCGAGCGCGATACTCGGATCGTTGGCCGGGATCGGCGCGGTGACGCCGAGGTCGCGCGCCGCCTGGATGACGTTGTTCAGGCCGACCCGCTGGGCGAGCCGCACCGCGGCGACGTTGCTCGACAAGGCGAAGGCGTCGCGCAGCGGGATCTCGCCGTCATAGCGGCCGCTGGCATTGCGCGGCGTCCAGCGGCCGATCGTGATCGGGCGGTCCTCGATCATCGAATCGGGGTTCATCCCCCGCCGCAAGGCGGCGAGATAGACGAAGAGCTTGAAGGTCGAGCCGGCCTGGCGCCGGGCCATGGTCGCGCGGTTGAAGGGGCTGCGCGCATAATCGCGGCCGCCGAGCATCGCGACGATCCGCCCGTCCGTGTGCATCGCGACCAAAGCCGCCTGGCGGGTGCCGATGCCGGACTGGCGGAAGGCCTGGATCGCGGCGCGCTGCATGTTGCGCTCGAGCGTCGTCGAGACGGTGCGCTCGCCATATTCCTCCTGGTCGGCCTGCTCGACGCCGGAGAGGATCCAGTCGGCGAAATAGGTGCCGGTGGGGAGATTGTCGCCGGGCGCGAGGTTGAGCCGGGCCGGCTGGATCGCCGCAAGCCGGTCCTCGTCGATGAAGCCGAGCTCGGCCATGGCATGCAGCACCAGGCGGCCGCGCGCCTGCGCGCCGGCGAGGTTGCGGTTCGGCGCCAGCCGGTTCGGCGCATTGACGAGGCCGGCGAGCATCGCCGCCTGGGGCAGGGTCAGCCGCTCGGGCACGGTATTGAAGTAGAAATGGGCGGCGGCGCGCAGGCCGTAGATATTGTTCCCGAAATAGACGTTGGAGATGTAGCGGCTGAGGATCTCCTCCTTGCTGAGCCGCGCCTCGAGCCAGAGCGTGATCAGGGCCTCCTGCGCCTTGCGGCCAAGCGTCCGCTCGCCGCCGGTGAAGCTGGTCTTGGCGAGCTGCTGGCTGATCGTGCTGCCGCCCTCGCGCACCCGGCCGGCGCGCCAGTTTCGGATGAAGGCACGCCCGATCCCCCAGGGATCGATGCCGACATGATGGAAGAAGCGGCGGTCCTCGATCGCGATGAAGGCCTGGCCGACATAAGGCGGCAGCGCCATCACGTCGACCGGATCGGCGCGCACCGCGCCGCGCCGCGCGATCGGCTGGCCGTCGGCGCCGAGGACGAGGAAGCTCGGCGCAGCGATCGGCTGCAGCGACTGGGAGAGCGGCGCGGTATAGGTGAGCCAGCCGACCAGCAGCAGGAAGAGGAGGGCGAGCCCGCGCAGCACCCATCTGGTCGTCGTGCGGACGATCCTGGTGATCCTGTCCTGCCGGTGCCTGTGGCCGTCGACCAGGCTGGCGACCACTGCCGGCCGCTCGCCCTGCAGGTCCTCGAGCGAGAGCGAAACCGGCCGCACCCGATCGAAGGCGCGCGCCAGATAATGGTCGCGCACCCCCGGCTCGACCGCCTCCCAGGCCGGCGCCGCGTCGCCATGGGCCTCGCGCATCTCGGCGGCGAACTGGGCCATGGCGAGGGCGCGCACCTTGCTCGCCTCGTGCAGCGCCTGTTCGATCCGGGCGCGGTCCTGCTCGGACAAAGCGGTCCAGGTTTCGGTGGAGACGCCGGTGAGGGGAGGGGGGCTGCTCGTCAAAGTCGGTTCCGGCTCAGGCGGGGCCGGCGCCGGCAGCGCCTCGTCCCGGCGCCACCTGTTCCACCCCAAGCCCCCGTTCCGCAAGCCCTTTCGGCCAGGCGCCGCCAGCGATCAGGGCCTCCGCGATCTCGGCCATGGCCGGCGCGGTCTGGAAGCCGTAGCCGCCCTGGCCGGCGAGCCAGAAGAAGCCCGGCGCGTCCGGGGCGAAGCCGGCCTTTGGCACGCGGTCCGCGGTGAAGGTGCGGAGGCCCGCCCAGCGATGGGCGATCCGGGTCACGGCGATCGTCGTGTAATGTTCGAGCCGCTCGGCGGCGAGGGCGATGTCGTAATCCTCGGGCTGGGCGTCGCAGGGATCGTCGGCGACCTCGTCGACCGGCGAGACCAGCAGCCGGCCCGCCTCGGGCTGGAGGTAGAAATCGCGGGTGGCGCTGAGCGCGAACGGCCAGGACCCGATCGCGGCGCCGGCCGGCGGCTCGACGACGATGATCGTGCGGCGGAGCGGCGTCAGGCCGAGCGGCGCGACGCCGGCCAGCGCCGCGAAGCGGTCCGCCCAGGCGCCGGCCGCGTTGACCAGCACCGGCGCGGAAAAGCTTTCGCCGCCCTCGGTGCGGACGGTCCAGCCCGGCTCGGCCGCGACGACGCGCCGCCCGGTCAGCACCGCCCCGCCCGCCGCGCGCACCGCGCGGGCGTAGCTCTGCAGGATCAGGTCGGCGTCGAGCTTGAGCCCGGTCGGATCGAGCAGCCCGCGCACCGCGCCGCCGGGGCCGGTGCGCAAGGGCGGGAAGAGCGCGGCCATCTCTGCGGCCTCGACCGGGCGGATCGCGTCAGTGAACGCCGCCATGTCCGCGGCCAGCGCCTCGAGCGCCGGCACGGCCTCGGCCTCCGCGAAATAGAGGGTGGGGAAGGTCCGCCCGAGCGGCGGCGCGAAACGGTCCCGGCTATAGGCGGTGAGCGCCCGCACCGCGGCGCCGCCGATCCCGTAATGGCTGAACGAGACGCTCCGCCCCGAGCTGTGATAGCCGAGCGCCTCCTCGCCCTCGAGCAGGACGACGCGCCCGTGAAGCGCCAGCCGCGCCGCCGCCGAAAGCCCGGCCACCCCGCCGCCGACGATGAGGAAATCCGCACGCTCCATTGCGCGTGGGGCTAGCCGATAAGGCGCGCGGCGTCATCCCGACGGATGTGGGGGTGGGAGGCGGACGGAGCCCTCGCGGTTGGCGCGCATCATGTGATACGGTGAGCGTGTCCGAGGCAGAGCAGTCCCATGTCGGCAGATAGAGCCGCGTCTCCGTGATTCGTTAATCAGTAAACTGGCAGCGTAATCCGAATTAGGATCGGAGATGATGAGGCACTTCCCGAGGTTTGCTCTGTTCGCCACTTTGCTGACCGTCTGCAGCGCCACTTCGGTACAGTCCCACGCGCGGCGCGCCACCGTGATCAGGCCCGAGAATATCGGTGAGGCGATTGCGCGGGTGCACCTGATCGCTAATCCCGACCAAAGATTTGCGGCACTCGAACAGATCGAAACGGCATTGGAGCGGGACAGCAGCCATATAGACGATAGCGACGTCCACGCGCTGGCGGCGCTGATGAGCGATGACAGTGATATGGTTCGATTTGCGGCGGCGACCGCAATTGGGCTTATCGGTCCTCGGGCGGCAGCGGCGGCCCCCGCGCTTCAGGCCGCGCTTCCGCGGATCGAGTGCGAATGGGGTGGCCATAATTCGCGCGCAGCCATCATCTACGCTTTCCGCCGGATTGGAGTTACGCCAGTCGAGAGAGATTGTCCGCCTGTCGATTTCAGGGCGCCGCGGCACTGACTTGGATTACGGGGAGGGTGCCAGTGCACCAAATGGACCATGTGCTCGTGGGCGGAGGGCCCGGTTTGTTTGAAGCCGCAATCGTGAGCCGTCGCACACAGTGTTCATGGGGTCCCGGCCTGCGCCGGGATGACTCTTTCCCCTCAATAAGCTCCGCCCGAGCGCCGCGCATCGGCGCGCCCGCGAGATAGGCGGCGCAGCTGGCGCGGAGCGAGGTGCGGTCGTCGGCGCTCAGCGCATAGGCGCTGCTGAGGCGGCCGATGAAGGCGGCGGGATCGTCCTGCTCGCCGGCGGCGCGGTAGATCGTGGTGATCTAGGCGAGGTCGAGCGGGGTGCCGGCGGTGGCGCAAAATTCCAGGGACACGATATCTAATTACTCGAACGGCGTCGCGAGGACCCGCAATTGGCGTCGATGCTGCGGGATGGTTTGGAGGCGCAGATCTCGCCGCGGAAGAGATCGCGCGATCAAGACCCATGCCTGCACCGGGCGTCCGCGCGGC
>Ga0213876_10001526_pt1 | contig 14331 bp, 16 predicted proteins | sample BarmaccomBMRX_R9_FD_160113 | JGI IMG/M metagenome (GOLD analysis project Ga0213876, IMG submission 160113) | Root-associated microbial communities from Barbacenia macrantha in rupestrian grasslands, the National Park of Serra do Cipo, Brazil - RX_R9 | ecosystem: Host-associated > Plants > Roots...
TGGGCGCCGAGGCCTTCGCCTTCGGCCCGTGGGTGCTGCGCACCGGCGAGCGGGAGCTCGTGGATGCGGAGGGGGTGGCGGCGCCGCTGTCGACCGGCGAGTACAATCTCCTTTTCGCGCTGGTGACGCATCCGCGCCGGGTGCTCACCCGCGACCAGCTGCTCGATCTCGCCCGCGGCCGCGAGCTCGCGCCGTTCGAGCGCAGCATCGACAATGCCGTGTCGCGGCTGAGGCGGAAGATCGAGGCCGATCCGAAGCAGCCGACCCTTATCAAGACGGTGTGGGGCGGCGGCTATATGCTCGCCGCCGACGTGACGCGGCGGTGACGCGCCTGCTTCCCAGGAGCCTGCTCGGGCAGATGCTGCTGCTGATCGGCGCGGCGCTCGTCGTCGCGCAGCTCGTCAATGTCGCGGCGCTGCTCAGCCAGCAGCAGAAACTGAGCCTCGCCCAGAACGAGGCGCCCGCCCTCATCCGCTTCGTGCAGGTGGCGGCGACGGTGGCCGAGGCGCCGGCGGCCGACCGCGCGCGGCTCGCGGAGATGCTGCCGCACGAGCCCGGCATGGTCTACCGGCTCGGCGGCGCCAGCGTCGTCGAGCGCATGGGGCTCCCGCGCGATATCCCGCTCGAAGCGCGGCTCGACGCCGGCCTGACCCGCGCCGGCGTGCCGCGCATCGCGCTGCGGGCCGCGCTGCGGGAGGAGAAGCGGCCGCCGCCTCCGCCGGACGCGCCCCCGCCGCCGCTCTTCGGCCACGGCGACCGGCAGAAGATCGTCTTCCTCTCCGTCCAGCTCGCCGACGGGCGCTGGCTCAACGGCCGCCTGCCGGCGCCCCCGTTCAACCATTACCTCGTCCACCAGCTGCTCGTCGCGACGCTCTGCCTGTTCGCCCTTGTGTTCGGCGCAACCTTCTGGATCGCCCGCCGCCTTGCCGCGCCGCTGCGGGACCTCACCCGCGCGGCCGAGCGGTTCGACGGCGCGGAGGAGGGGCCTTCCGTGCCGCCGCGCGGCCCCTCCGACGTCCGGGCCGCGATCGAGGCGTTCAACGCCATGCGCCGCCGCACCCTCGCCTTGCTCGACGAGAAGGACCGGATGCTCGGCGCCATCGGCCACGACCTCCGGACCCCGCTCGCGGCGCTCCGCATCCGCGCCGAGAACATGGAGCCGGAGCAGGAGCGGGCACGGCTCGTGGCGACGATCGAGGAGATGCACGCGACGCTCGAGGACATCCTCGTGCTCGCCCGCACCGGCCGTTCGCAGGAGCCGGCGCGGCCCATGGACGTCACCGCCCTGGCCGATGCCGTCGTCGAGGAGCTGCGCGACCTCGGCCGCCCGGCGGCCTTCGCCGAGTCCGCGCGCACGGTGCTGGCGGTGCGGCCGAACCTGCTGCGCCGCGCGATCCGCAACCTGGCCGACAATGCCGTCACGTACGGCGGTAGCGCGAGGGTGCGGGTCGAATCCGACGCCGAGACGGTTCGGATATACGTCGAGGATGAAGGGCCCGGCATTCCTCCGGCGCGCCTCGCCGAGGTGCTGGAGCCGTTCCGCCGCCTCGAAGCCTCGCGCAGCCGCGACACCGGCGGCGCCGGCCTCGGCCTCGCCATCGCGCGGGCGGTCGCCGCCGCGCATGGCGGGCGGCTGGAGCTGGCGAATCGGGGAACGGGCGGGCTTCGTGCGACGCTCGTGCTTCCCCGGGGACAGTCTATCTGACTGTCCCCGCTCTTCGGCGCTGAACGGGGGCAGCCGGCTAGGCTGTCCCCGGCGCGATCCAAGAATCGCTGGCGCCCCGCCGCCTGCGGCGATAGCATCCAAGTCTTGGGAAAGAGGGGGCTTTTCTCACCGCCCCCCGCGTATCAGGGGGACATAAGATGAAGCTTGCGACAATGCTGCGCGTGGGTGCCGCGGCCGTGCTCATCCTCGCCGCCTCGGGAAGCGCCTCGGCGCAGCTCGGCGGCCTCGGCCGCTCGCTCGGCGGCCAGCTCCTCAAGCACAGCCCGGCGAACAAGCTGCTGGGCGGCGAGGAGCCGATCACGACCAGCCTTCCCGATGCGAGATGGGGCGACTCGTCGAAGGACGGCTTCACGCCGCGCGAGGCGCTGCGCTCGCTGATGACGCTGCAGCGCACGCCCAACGGCGGCTTCGTCCTGCAGCCGGGCTATTACATGCTCGTCGACCAGAGCTACTGCCTCCACGCCGGCACGCACGGGCCGGGCGGCGGCGACGGCTATCTCTACGCCCCGCCCAAGGGGCCGGCGCAGGACGCGGTCATGACGATCGTGCGCAATTCGGTGAACCATCCCGAAATCCAGCAGCACGACATCCAGTTGCTCCTCTGGGCGATCATCGCCCGCGCCAAGTTCGAGAATCTGAGCATGGAGCTGAAGGCGGTGGCGGCGCGGCTGCTGACCCCGCGCCAGCTTGCCGGGCTCAACCGCACGGCGCTCGATTTCCTTCCCGCCGAGGTCATGAACCGGATGCCCGGCCCGGTCCGGCAGATCGCCGAGGCCGAGCAGAGCCTGCGCTCGATGCTGACGTCCGGCGGCAGCTTCGCCGAGATGGAGCGCGTCGCCGTCCTCGCCGGCATGGCGCCGCGCGGGCCCGGCAGCATCGACGTCCCCTCGGGCCGCTGGTCGGCCCATCCGGACGGCTATTTCATCCGCTACATACCGAGCGGCTACTCGACGACCCGGGTCGAGATCTGGGTGCCGCAGGGAAGCCCCGGCGTCGGCAGGGAATATGATCCGGCGACGCACATCGCCGTGCCGGGCAACACGTCGCGGCAGCGGCTGATCCAGTCGGGACGGCCGCAGCGTCAGAGCTGATCCGTCCCGCGGCGGGGCAGGTGTCGCCGCCGTCTTGAAACGAGGCAGGAAAAGGGGCTGAGTCGGCGCCGTGACCGGCCGCCGTCTCAGCCTCCTGCTCTTCGCCGCGCTCGCCGCCTGCGGGCGTTCGCCCGAAGCGCCGCCGCAGCATCGCGAGGCGCGTCCCGCCGCCGCCGTCTCGCTGCCGCCGGTCGACGTCGCCCCGGAGATCGCCGCCTTCTACGCGGCGCGCGGGAACCGTCCGCTTTGGGTGACGAGTGCCGGCGTCCGCCCCGGCGCGGACCGCGCCGCCGCCCTCCTTGCCCATGCCGCGGATCACGGCCTCGATGGCGCGCGCTACGGCGCGGCGGAGGTGGCGGCTGCCCTGGCCGGCGCCCGTTCCGGCGATCCGGCGGCGCTCGCGCGCGCCGAGCTGCTGCTCTCGCGCGGCTTCACCATGTTCGTGCGCGATCTGCGCACGCCGCGCGTCAATCCGATGCTGCAGGCGGAGGAGGGTCTCGCCCCGCGGGCGCCGGCGCCGCGTGCCCTGCTCGAGATGCTGGCGGCCGCGCCGAGCCTCGGCGAGGGCGTCGCCGCCGCCACCCGGATGAACCCGCTCTACGGCGCCCTGCAGCGCGGCTATGCCCGCTGGCGGACGGCCCCGCATCCGGCGCAGGAGCAGGCGCGCGCGTTGCTGAACCTCGACCGGGCCCGTGCCATCCCCGCCGACGCGCCCCGCTACGTCATCGTCGATCTCGCCTCGGCGCGGCTGTGGACGGTGGAGAACGGCCGCGTCGGCGGGCCGATGCGGGTCGTCGTCGGCAAGCCGGGGATGAAGACGCCGCTCATGGCGAGCCGCCTCACCTACGCCGTCCTCAACCCCTATTGGAACATGCCGCCGGACCTGGCGCGCGAACGCGCCCGGCGGGTGCTCAAGCAGGGCTCCGGCTTCCTCGCCGCCGGCGGCTTCCAGGTGCTGTCCGACTGGGGCGAGACGGCACGGCCGGTGCCGCTCGGCGCCGTCAACTGGCGCGCCGCCGCCGCGGGCGCCGAGGCGCTGCGCATCCGCCAGCTGCCGGGCGCGTCCAACGTCATGGGCCGCATCAAGTTCATGATGCCGAACCGTCTCGGCATCTACCTCCACGATTTCCCCGACAAATCCTTGTTCACCCGCGACGATCGCCGGCTGAGCTCCGGCTGCGTCCGCCTCGCCGACGCGGCGGCGCTCGCCCGCTGGCTGTTCAGGGGGGCGCCGCCGCGCCCCGAAGGGAGCACGCCCGAGCAGCGGGTGGACCTGCCCGAGGCGGTGCCGGTGTATCTCACCTATGTGACGGCGCTGCCGGGAGAGAAGGGCCTGGATTTGCGGCCGGATCCGTACGGGCTCGACGCAACGCGCATCGCCCTGTCGGACAGGAAGAGAAGCCGTTCGGGCTGATGATCAGGTTGCCATGTCCCCCGGACATGGCTGCAGGCGTCCGGGGGACGCCTGCACCCGATCATGGTCGAAGCCCTGTCCTTCCCTTCCTAGGCTGCGGAAGGGGGAGGACAGGCCTTCGACAAGCTCAGGCCGAACGGTGTCGGGATCGCTTGGACCGGGTTGGCAGGTTCAGGCCCCGCCTTCCTCTTCCTCGAAGGTCATCGCGACCGCCGCGTTCGCGGTGAGGCGGACCTTGTCGCCTTCCACTTCGGCGACGAGACCGAGCGCGATGTAGTGGTGGTGGCCCTGGTGCGAACCCTGGCCGCTGTCGGCCTTGGTCAGCTTGATGCGGTCGCCTTCGACATGGTCGACGGTGCCGACATGGACGCCGTCGGCGCCGATCACTTCCATATGCTCGCGAATGTCCGCTGCGCCCGCCATGGTCCGGCTCCTCCAGATCGTAGAGGCTTGCTCCCTTAGCACTCTTCGCGCCGCGGTTGCTGGTATTTTAGGAATCGCCTGCCTATCTTCCGTCCCGGGAGCGATAGCGGGATTGCCAATGTTCGACGGGCTCGTCGCCTATCTGGATTCGATCAAGGCGCGCGATCCGGCGCCCCGGTCCCGCTGGGAAGTGCTGCTCTATCCGGGTCTGTGGGCGCTCGCCTTTCACCGCGTGGCGCACTGGCTGTACCGCGGCAACCTCTTCTTCCTCGCCCGGCTGGTCAACCATATCGGCCGCGCCTTCACCGCGATCGACATCCACCCCGGCGCCGTCATCGGCCGCAACTTCTTCATCGACCACGGCTTCGTGGTGATCGGCGAGACGGCCGAGATCGGCGACGACGTCACCATCTACCAGCAGGTCACCCTCGGCGGCACCAACCCGTCGGACGGCGTCCCCGGCAAGCGCCACCCGACGATCGGCGACGGCGCCATCATCGGTTCGGGCGCGCAGGTGCTCGGGCCGATCCACGTCGGCGCCCGCGCCCGCATCGGCGCCAACGCGGTGGTAACCAAGGACGTGCCGGAAGGCGCGACGATGGTGGGCATCCCCGCGCGCTCGACCCTCGTTTCGGCGGAGGCGAGCAACGCCGGTCGCTTCCTCCCCTACGGCACGCCGTGCAGCGAATTGTTCGACCCCGCCACCCAGAAGCTCGAAATCCTCCAGTGCGAGGTCGAGCGGCTGCGCGCCGAGCTTGTCGCTTTGGCCGCCGAACGCGGTCGCGACGCCGAACTCCCCGCCCGCAACGGAAAGGAGCGCGGCCGCGCCTGATGGGTACCGTCCACCCTTTTCCGGGCGGCTCCTCGCCGCAGATCGGCTTCACCCGCGGTGAGCTGAAGCGGATCATCGACCTCTACGGCCGCATGGTCGCGGCCGGCCTGTGGAAGGATTATGCGGTCGAATTCGGCCGCGACCACGCCGCCTTCTGGGCCTTCCGCCGCTCCGCCGAACGTCCGGAATACAAGATCGAGAAGCGCCCCGCGCTGCGCCACCGGCAGGGCATGTGGGCGCTGGTCAACGAGGGCGGCATGGTCGTGCGCCGCGGGCACGAGCTCGGCCCGCTCCTCGCGCCGCTCGAGCGGCGGTTGCTGAAGGTCGTCGGCGGGTAAGCGCGTCTCAGCTGGCCCAGGGATAAGGCCGGTCCGGCACCGGCTCGCGGGCCAGACGGGTGAGCCGTTCCCATAGGAAGTCGATCACCGCCCGCACCCGCGGCGTGTGGCGCACGCGCTCGTGGGTGAGGAGCCAGAGGCCGGTCTCGTCGCCGCCGACCGGGTCGACGCAGCGGACGAGGTCGGGATCGTGGTCCGCGAAGAAGCTCGGCAGGACGGTGATGCCGAAGCCGGCGCGGACCGAGGCGAGCAGGCCCGTCGCCGTGTCGTGGTGCATGGCGACGCTGTCCTCGAGGCCGAGGCGCTGCAGCCAGGCCCGATAGCGGCGCCAGAGGCCGGGCCCGCCGCCGCCGATGAACGGGTGCGCCGACAGTTCCTCGCGCGTGTGCGGCCGCGGGTGGCGCGCCGCATAGTCGCGGCTGCAATAGAGCGTCCACGGATCGTGGGCGACGCGCCGGCCGACCAGACCGCCGCCGCTGGGGGCGACGCTCGTCCGAAGGGCGATGTCGGCAGCGCCGGCGGCGAGGTCGCGCTGCTCCTCCGCCGTGTCGAGCTCGATGAGGATGCCGGGATGCGCCTCGTGGAGGTCGCGCAGGATCGGCGGCAGCACCGTGGCGGCGTAGATTTCGAGCGTCGTGAGCCGCACGGTGCCGCTGACTTCCCGCGACAGCGACGCGGCGGTCTCGCTGACCGCAGCCGCCGCCGCCGCGACCGCACGCGCCGGCTCGACCAGGGCCTCTCCCGCGGGCGTCAGCGCATAGCCCGCCTGTCGCCGCTCGAAGAGGGCGAGGCCGAGCGCCCGCTCGAGCGCCGCCACCCGCCGCGCCGCCGTCGTCTGGCTGACCCGCAGGCGCCTGCCGGCGGCGAGGGTGCTGCCGGTCTCGGCCACGGCGAGTAAGGTCCTGAGGTCGTCCCAGTCGAACATATTCCTATTCTGCACTTTTGCAGAACGGTCGCGCAACATCGTTGTTCGTCGTCGAGGGGCGGCTGCGCGTATCGGGATGAGGAGCCGGCCGGCCCGATTCGCCAATCCGAAGGAGACTCGCGATGAAGATCCTGCTTTCCCTCGCGGCGCTCGCCGCCACCGTCGCCGGCGCGCCCGCTGTGGCCGAGGCCCCGTCCTCGGCTGCCGCGGTCGTCGTCCGCTACGCCGACCTCGACCTCTACAGCGCGGCGGGTCGTCGCGTCCTCGACCGGCGCATCGACGCGGCCGTGCGCGATGCGTGCGGCAGCGCCTCGGACGCGGACCTGCACGGCCGCAACGCGGTGCGGGCCTGTGTCGCCCAGACGAAGCGGGCGGTCGCGGCCCAGCGCGCCGCGGTGCGTGCCGCGGCGCTGCGCCCCACCGGCGAACGCTTCGCCGCCGGCCGCTGAAATCCGCCGCACACGAAAGCTGGGGCGGCGCCCGCGAGGGTGCCGCCCCAGTCGTGACGGGAATCGCCTCAGGCCGCCGCGGCGGCGGACGGCCGGTCGAGCACCGGCAGCTTCGCCTTCACCGCCGGCGGCAGCGGGCGGACCACCGCGGCCCGCGCGCTGTGCCAGAAGGCGGAGAGGAGGAGCAGCGCCGAGCCGATCACCAGCGCCGTCACCGCGAAGCTCAGCTCGACGGCGATCGCCTGCTGGAACAGCCGGCTGAGCGCGAAGAGCACGTAGACGAGCGCCGAGACGAGCAAGGCACGGCGGTCGACCGCCAGCGCGGTCAGCCCGAAGACCGCATAGACCACCAGCACGATCACCGCGCCCACCGCCGAGCCGCCGCCGTCGGCGAGGCCGAGCAGGCGGAAGATCGGATGCACCATCATCGGCGCCGCGAGCAGGTGGAGCCAGAAGGCGACGTCGGAGCGGCGCGTCTCGCGCGTCGGGTCGGAGGCGTCCCAGCTCATCGCGAACAGGAACATGCCGACGCCGAGCAGCAGCATGAAGCCGAGGAACACCGGGTCGCGCGGGGTCAGGTCGAAGCTCGAGGCGAGCAGCGCCATGACGAGAGCCGCGACCGAGGCCGCGCCCGCCGCCACCGTGATCGGCACCCGGAACCGCCGCCAGTGGAGCCAGGCCGCGCCGGCGCCGACGGCCGCCGCGCCCGCCATGAGGAACCCGCCGAGCGTCTTGTTGTGCTCGACCGCATCCGGCCCGACGCCGAGCACCAGGCCGAAGCCCGTCGTCGCGACCACCCCACCGACGAAGGCGAGGAGGAGGAGGATGCTCGGCAGCGCCATGCGGCGCTTCCTCGTGAAGAATTCGGCGAGGCCCCAGGCCGCGCCGGCGACGAGCAGGCCGCTGGTCGGGGACGGACTGTTATACTCGATCCGCGGGCCGATCGACCAACCGATATACCCCAGGGCGAAAAGCAGGATCGCCGCCGCGACGGCGACGAAGATGTCGTTGAAGCCGGTGATCAGCCGGAAATGCTCCTCGTCGACCGCCGGGCTCGCGCTCCGGTCGGCGACATAGGCGCGGAGCGACGCCGCGGCCTCGGGCGTCAACGCCCCCGCTGCCACCGCCGCTTCCAGATCGCTGTCGCTGTACATGTCTGAAGATCCTCCCTAACGGACGGCTCCTAGCACAAGTGTATTAGTGATGCAATACGGCATAGCTCCTGCCTCCTCATCGCGAGATGGGAGGGGAACCAGATGGACCTGGTGGAGAGGCAGCTGCCGCAGCCGTCGAGGATCGCGCGCGCGACGGCAGAGGCGTGGACCAGCCACCCCTCCCACCAGCTGCGCGGGTCCCCCTCCCCACGCTGCGCGGTAGGGAGGCAAATCAGCCCTGTAGCCGCTTCAGGATCAGCATCGCCTGCTCGGCGCCTGATTGCGGTACGATCTCGCCGTCGCGGCTGGTGATCTCGTCCCAGTGGGCGGCGACCTCTTCGACCGTGCGGCGGCCCTCGCGAAGCGCATAGCCGGGCGTCAGCGTCACATAGGCCGCCTGCACGACGCCCGCGCCCGCGCCGACGATGGCGTTGGTCGGCGCCTCGTCGGACACGAGGTACAGCGCCGCCGGCACGACGTTGTCCGGGTTGAACAAGCTCAGCATGTCCGGCGGGAAGAGGTCCTCGGTCATCCGCGTCGCCGCCGTCGGCGCGATCGTGTTCACGCGGACATTGTACTTGGCGCCTTCGAGGCTGAGCGTCTTGGCGAAGCCGGCGAGGCCGAGCTTCGCCGCCCCGTAATTGGCCTGGCCGAAATTGCCGTAGAGGCCGGTCGAGCTTGCCGTCATCAGGATGCGGCCGTAGCCCTGCGCCCGCATCGCCTCCCACACGGCCTTGGTGCAGTTGGCCGAGCCGATCAGGTGGACGTCCACCACCGCGCGGAAATCGGCCATGTCCATCTTGGCGAAGCTCTTGTCGCGCAGGATGCCGGCATTGTTGATGAGGATGTCGACGCGCCCCCAGCGCTCGGTCGCCGCCGCCACCATCGCCTCGACCTGGTCGAGCGCGGTGACGCTGGCGCCGTTCGCCATCGCCGTGCCCCCTGCTGCCTCGATCTCCGCGACCACCTTCGCCGCGGCATCGGAGTGGCCGGTCCCGTCGCGGGCGCCGCCCAAGTCGTTGACGACGACCTTAGCGCCCCGCCGCGCCAGCTCGAGCGCATAGGCGCGGCCGAGACCGCCGCCGGCACCGGTGACGATCGCCACGCGTCCTTCAAAGCTGATCGTCGTCATCGCCTCGCCCGCTCCTGCTCATCTGGTGAGAGGAGCCCAGCGCGCGGACGGCCAGGCTCCGGCGCCCGCGCGGAGCGCCGGAGGCTCATGGCAGAGAAAGACGGGCCGGACCAGCCCGCCGGCAGGGCCGCGTTCAATGCGGCCTGCCGCCGCTTACTTCTTGTGGCGGCGGTGACGACGGTGGTGAGTCGTCTTGGTGGTGGTGGTCGTCGTCGTGGTGGCGCTGTCGCCGCCGGTGTCGCCGCCGGCCGCCATGTCGCTGCCGCCGCCCGAAGCCGTTCCGGCGGCGCCGTGGTTGCGCTCGTAGGTCTGGGTGCAATGGTCGGTGACCTTGCGCGTGCAGGGCGGCAGCGGGCCGGCGGGCGCCATGGTCGGCGCGGTGCCGGTCGACGGAGCCGCGCCGGGGCTGTTCACCGGCTGGTTGTACCCGGCGGGGGCCTCGGCGGGCGCCGAGATGACGGGGACGCCGCGCGCGTCGCGCTTGGGCGCTGCGTTGCTCGGGGCGACGGTGCCGCCCGGCGCCATGCCGCCTTGCGTGCCGGTCGTGTCCTGCGCGTAGGCGGCACCGCCGACCATCAGCGCGGCCGCGAACAATAGGGTTTTCATCAGGTGATCCTCCTTGGGATGACAGCCGCCTCAACGCCGGCGACCCGCGACCCCAACGCCGCCGAAACGATTTTTCTCCGCACGCGCGGATGAAAGAGAATTTAGGCTTTTGCTCCCTCCGCCGTCCCGCCCCGGGACGCGGCGCGACAGGCCCTTTCCTCAGGGGCTTGGCCGCTTTACCCTTGCGAAAGGCCCGAGGCATTAAGACGGTTCGAGCATGGACGAGCGGAACGAGCAGCCCGGCGGTGAGGCCGGAGGCGGCCTGGTGCCGAGCCGCCGGATGGTGCTCGCGCTCGGCGCGGCGGCGGCCTCGACGGTGGTCACGGTGCGGCCGGCGCTGGCCCAGACCGCCGGCTCGGTGATGCACTGCCAGATCCCGGTGCCGGCGCCGCAAAATGCCGGCAGCTACATCGCGCCCGACGGCAGCGTGGTCGCGCCGGGGACGGCGGGGGCGTTCCCGCCGCCGCCGCGCCCGCTGACCGGCGAGGAGGCCAAGGCGCTGCTCAACCACGGGCCGACGCCGGCCGGCCTCGACCCGGAGGCGGCCCAGGCCTATGTCAACTACATACGCCGTCTGCAGGCGGGGATGAGCGGCTTCACCTGCTACGCCTCCCTGCAGATGCCGCGCTGACGCATCGCGCCGCCGGCATGGCCGGTCCCCGCTACCTCGCCGACGCCGACGTCCTCGCCGTCGCTGCCGAGATGGAGGGGTTGACCATCGTCTTCCACCAGGCGTCCGGCCAGACCCACATCCTCGCGCCGCCGGCGCCGCAGATCCTGGCCGCGCTCGCGGGCGACGCGGGGGACGAGGAGCAGATTCTCTCCCGGATCGGCGCCGACTTCGACCTGGCCCCGGCCGCTCCGGCTGCCCTCGCGGCGCGGCTCGCCGAGCTCGAGGCGGCCGGGCTCGTCCACCGGCCGTGAAGCATGTCTTCCGGCTGAAGGTCGGCCCGGTCGCCTTCCGCATCGGCTCCGACTGGGAAGCGCCGCTGGCGCAGCTGCGCCGCCTCTACGCGGGATATCCCACGCCGGAAGGGATTTGCGACTTCACCGTCCGCGTGGAGGCGGACAAGCCCTGGCGTCGCCGGCTGCGGCCGTCGGTGGCGATCCGCGGCGACTATGTCCTGCCCGACGCCGCGCCGCTGCCGCTGGCGCAGGGGCTGCTCGCCGCCGAGATGGGCATGAACCTGCAGATGGCGCTCGGCCAGCGCCGCTATCTCCTCCTCCACGCCGGCGCGGTCGAGCGGGACGGGCAGGCCTTGCTGCTCACCGGCGAATCCGGTGCCGGCAAGTCGACGCTCTCGGCACTGCTGGGCGAACGCGGCTGGCGCTTCCTCGGCGACGAATTCGCCTTGCTCGGCCTCGGGGACGGCGAGTTGCGCCCGTTCCCCCGCGCCGTCAGCCTCAAGAATGCGGCGGCCGACCTGTTCGCCGACCTGCCGGAGGAGCGCTTCGGACCGGTGCTCAGCGGAACCCCGAAAGGGACGATCCGGCATTTGCGCCCGAACGATGCGGCCATCGCCGGGATGCACGACCGGGTGCCGCCGGCGCTGATCCTGTTCCCGCGCTTCGGCCCGGAGCGTCCCGCCGCGGTCCGTCCGGTCGGCGCGGCGGAGCTGTTCATGCGCCTGACCCAGGCGTCGACCAATTATGTCGCGCTCGCCCGCACCGGCTTCGACGCGCTCACCCGCCTCTGCCGCTCCGTCCCCGCCGCCGCCATCGATTATGGCTCGACCGAGGAGGCGCTGGCGCTCGTCGACCGGCTGTGGGCCGCGCGATGACCGCCGCCGCGCGCGAACTCACAGGCCTTCTGACGGACCCGGCGCGCGCCGGCGAGGTCGCCGATTGGACCGCCCTCGTCTCCGCGGCGCGGGCGGAATCGCTTGCCGGCACCCTCGCCTGGCGCCTCGCCGGCGTGCCGCTCCCGCGGGAGGTGGAGCGGCTGATGGAGGACGCCCGCCGCGCGTCCGAGACGGTACGCGTCGAGGCGCTCTGGGAAGCGGAGATGGCACGGCGCGCCCTCGCGCCGCTCGGCGTGCCGGTCGTCCTTCTCAAGGGCACGGCCTATGCCGCGGCCGGCCTTCCCGCGGCGGAGGGGCGGTCGATCGGCGACCTCGACATCCTGGTTCCGGCCAGGTCCCTGCCGGAGGTGGAGCGCGCCTTGCTCGCGGCCGGCTGGGAATGGGTGAAGGAGGACGCCTACGACGACCTCTATTACCGCCGCTGGATGCACGAGCTGCCGCCGCTCATCCACCGCGCGCGGGACCGGATGATCGACGTCCACCATACGATCCTCCCGCTGACGGCGCGGCCGAAGCCCGATGCCGAGGCGATGATCGCGGACAGCGCTGCTCTCGGGAACGGCCTGCGCGCCCTCGCCCCCGCGGACATGGTCGTTCACGCCAGCGCCCACCTCATCGCCGACGGCGACCTCGCGGGAGGCTTGCGCAACCTGTGGGACATCGACCGCCTGCTGCGTCACTTCGCGGGCGCCGACGCCGGCTTCTGGGCCGAGCTCCAGGCGCGCGCCGGGCACCATCGCCTCTGGCGGGCCGTGCACCGCGCCGCCCGTCTCGCCAACGATCTCTACGCGACGCCGATCCCGGAAAGCTGGCGGATCTGGGACAGCGCGGATCCTCTGTTCCGCGCCCGAATGCTTGCTCGCGACGGCTGGGGCCGCCAGACGGCGCGAGGATTGCGCTTCGGCTTCTACGTCCGCTCGCACCTGCTTCGCATGCCGCCGCTGATGCTGGCGCGGCATCTTCTCGCCAAGGCGAGGCGCTAGACCCGCACCAGCCTGGCGGGGAGGGAGCGGTAGCCGTGGACGAAGCAGTTCGGCACCCGTTCGGGCGCCCCCGCCTGCACCGGCCGCAGCCGCCGTTCGCGCAGCACCTCGATCAGCGTCGCCACCTGCAGTTCGGCGAGCCGCGCCCCGACGCAGCGGTGGATGCCGAAGCCGAAGGCGAGGTGCCGCCGCGCATTGCCGCGGTCGGCGACGAACCGGTCGGCCTCGGCGAACACGCTCTCGTCGCGATTGGCGGACATGTACCAGAGCACGACCTTGTCGCCGGCGCGGATCGTCTTGCCGCCAAGCTCGGTGTCGGCGGTCGCGGTCCGGCGCATGTGGGCGAGCGGCGTCTGCCAGCGGACCAGCTCCTGCGCCGCATTCGGGATGAGCGCCGGATCCGCGGCGATCTTCTCCCATTCGCCCGGCCAGCGTGCGTTGACCACCGGGAGCGCGCTCATCGAGTTGCGCGTCGTGTCGTTGCCGCCGACGATGAGGAGGATGAGGTTGCCGAGATATTCCTGCGGCGTCATGTCCCGCGTCGCGTCGGAATGGACCAGCATCGAGATGAGGTCGCCCGCCGGCGGCGCCGTCTCCCGCGCCTTCCACAGCTGGGTGAAGCGGGCGCTGCATTCCCACAATATGTCGAGCCGCTTCCGCCCGCGCACCGGGTCGAGCATCGCCTCGAGGTCGCCCGCCCAGTCGGACCAGGTGGTGAGCTTGCGCCGCTCGTCCCACGGGAAGCCGAACAGGATGGCGAGCATCTGGGTGGTGAGCTCGATCGAGACCCGGTCGACCCAGTCGAACAGGGTGTCGAGGGGAAGGGCGTCGATCGCCTCCTCCGTGCGGCGGCGCACGTCGCCGCGCAGCCGTTCCATCTCCGACGGCGTGAAGGCGGGCGCGACGGCGCGGCGGCGTCCGCTATGCTCGGGCCGGTCCATGGCGATGAACATCGGCAGCAGGTCCTCGCCCCAGATCGGCTTGCCTTCGCCCAGGATGGTGATGCCGCCGTAGCGGAAGCTCGACGAATAGAGATCCGGCAGCGCCTCGACATGCATGACGTCCTGGTGCCGCGTCACCGACCAATAGGGGCCGAAGGCGCTGTCAGGACAATGATGGACCGGATCCTCTTCCCTGAGGCGCGCGAACAGCGGCGCGAAGCGGTCGTCGCGCCACAGCTCCGGCCGGCTGACGTCGACGGGTGCGATCGGCCCGGTCTCGTCGTATCGCGGCACCATCGTCGCCATCGCCTCTCCCCTCGCGAAGCGCCAGTCTACGGCCCCGCGAAGGGACAGTCGATACGCGCCGGGGACAGTCTATTGACTGTCCCCGTTTCGGACCCGGTCACGCCACGAAGTCGCCGGCGACGATGGCGTGGTTGTTCTGGGTGGTCACCAGCAGGGTGAAGTCGGCATTGCCGTCGCCGTCGGTGTCGCCCTGGATGATCCACATGCCC
>Ga0213876_10001527_pt1 | contig 14330 bp, 7 predicted proteins | sample BarmaccomBMRX_R9_FD_160113 | JGI IMG/M metagenome (GOLD analysis project Ga0213876, IMG submission 160113) | Root-associated microbial communities from Barbacenia macrantha in rupestrian grasslands, the National Park of Serra do Cipo, Brazil - RX_R9 | ecosystem: Host-associated > Plants > Roots...
TAACGCGACGACCGCGTCGCGAAGCGCCTGGGATGGCCGGTATCGGGTGCGCCCGAGATCGATCGCCTTGCCGCTGATCGGGTCGGTGAGCATCCGTCGCATCGCAGAGTCGTTCGCTAACGCTCGCGCGGTCTGCGCGGAGATCGGGCCGTAGCCGTCGAGCCAGCCCGGCTTGTCGTCGATGCCGAGGTAGGTCGTGGTGTCCATCCTGAGCAACGCGTCGCGCCGCGCCGGCCGGCGTCTGGTCCGCCGCCCGGTCCGCCGCTGCCTGCTGCGCTGGTTGCGCTGCGTCGACCGGGGCTTGCGCGGCGCGGATGGGCGCACGGGCGCACCGTCCGGCGTCGCGGCGGCGTGCGGCTCCCGCTCCGATTCGTCCGTGGCGTCCGTCGCGTCCGCGTCCGTCGCGTCGGTACCTGTCTCGGTGTCGGTCTCGGTGTCACCGGCTGGCTCGACGTCCACGCCACGATCTGCGTCGGCGTCGGCGCCCGTGAGGTCGGCGTCGTCTGCCGGGTCGGTCAGATCGTCAATGTCATCGTCGTCGGCGTCGGGGTCTGTGGGTTCGGGGGCGGGGAGCACCTCGCCGGTTTCGGTGATGACGTCGGGGGTTTCGCCGAGCATGGCTTCTTTGAAGGCGGCGACCCGCAGCTCACCGATGCGGCGGATGTCACCGGCCCGGCGCAGTTCCTCGGCGCGTTCGTCGAGGACGTTCATCGCGTCGCGCATCCCGACCGCGTCGCCGGTGGTGGTGACGGTCGCCATCTCCTCCCGCAGCGACCGGAACCGGACGTCGGAGTTGTGCTCGCGGGCGGCGGCGGCGCGCTCAGCCGCACCGTCGGGATCGATCGTCATGACGATCTTGTCGGCTTCCGCGGCGAGCCGACCCGGGGTCCAGCCGCGTTCGACCGCGAGCGGCACCGCCTGCGCGTCGACGGCCTGGGCGACCCACGCCGGGCAGTTCTCCACGACGTCACCGAGCGCCCGGACGTGGGCGAGGGACAGCTCGCCCCGGTCGAGTGCGACCCAGCACTGGGACAGGTCACGGGCTACCTGCCCGACGAGCGCGACGTAGTTCAACGCCGTGACCTTGTGGACCGCGCCGATCGCGGCGACATCGTTGCTCACCAGCTGGACGCGTTCGAGATCGGTCAGACCCGGGAGGTTCTCCGCGCCGTACATCGCGTCCTGCACCGAGACCATCTTCCACGCCTCGACACACCGCGCCACCCGCTCCCACAGCGCGAGGACACGCACCGCGCCACACGCGTCGATCGGCTCGCTGCGCAGCTCCCACAACCCGGCGACCAGCGAAGGCCCGGCCGGCATCTGCTCCAGCTCACCGATCCGGGCGTTGGTCCGCTGGTAGGCGAGCTTCATCTCCGCCGCGGCCTGCCAGGCCGGGTGCCCCTCCAGCGGATACCCCTGCATCATTCGAACATACGTTCGAATGATGGCTTTGTCAAGGGACTCCGCTAGATGATCACGTTCGCTATAAGTCAGCCATCGTGGCGTGCGATTCTCGTCCAGTGAGGCGATGGGTTGTCGTGGGATGCGCCGCGGCGGCTTCGTTGGCGCTAGGGGGTCCGTCGATCTCCCGTGCCACTCCTGTTCACCCTGCGACCCATCAGCTGCTGCGACAAAGCGGCTTAGAAGTCGCCTCGTCACCGATCTATGACGTATTTGGCGGGCCGGGGCAGGGCAAGGCGACGACCCTGGATCAGTACCCGGTGTCGATTGCGCGCGACGGTGACGGAGTGCTTGTCAGCGATGGGCTCTACAGCGTGATCCGCCGACTCGACCTTTCGACCGGGATCGAGACGGTGGTGGCGGGCACCGGTTCGAACCACACTGACGACGGCACAATCGGTCCCGCGCTAGGTGACGGTGGCCTGGCAGTCGCCGCGCCGCTTACCGCGCCAGGTGTCGTAGAGGCCGCTCCCGACGGCGGCTTCACATTCGTCGATGGCAGCCGTATTCGACACGTCGGGCCCGATGGAGTGATCACGACGATCGTCGGCGACGGCGAGGTTGGAGTGTCCGCGCAGGACGGCACACCCGCGATCGCCTCACCGCTTGTGCACATCATGGGTCTCGGCTACGACCCCGCCGGGGAGCTGTGTTTCGCCGAGGATCAGACGTATGACCAATACACCGACGGGATGCACAACGGCAGCATCCGCTGCGTCAACGCCGCAGGGCTGCTGCACACCCTGATCGGATCGATGACCATGCCGGGCGACTTCGTGTTCGAAACCGACGGCAGCCTGCTGTTTCCGAACCTTGATGGCGGGGTCTACCGGCGGTCACCGAACGGTTCGATCGCGACGGTTATCGGCGCGCACCAGGACCGAGCCGAGGGCGCATGGAGCACGGACCCTGACACTGTGTGGGTTCAGGGCACCGACGTAGCGGAGCAAGCCAACGGGGAAATCGCGGTCGCGGAAGGATGGCGGGATGAAGTACTCGCCGGCGACGGGCAGATGCACTTTCTCCCCTCTAATGCTGGTGGCTGGGTTTTCCCTCATGGCAATGATGCAGGCGCCGCGTATTCCGTCATTCCTGCTGCACACGGTTGGTACGTCGCTGACGTCGACCAACACGTCGTCTATCAGGTCCAGGATGACGGCACGGTGAAGATCGTCGCTGGCGACAGTCGCCTCGGTGGCGATGGCGGTCCGGCTAGCCTGGCGCAGCTGGTAGAGCCGCGTGACCTCGGCCTGCTCCCGAATGGAAGCCTGATGGTCTTCGATGAGGCAGCCCGCCAGTTGCGCGCACTGCGCCCGAATGGGACGGCCGCGACCACGTACACGGCCGAGTTCAGTCAGGGTGGGGCCCCCAACCGAGCGGTGATTGGTCCGGACGGTAACACCTACGTGTTCGGCGTCCAGATGTTCTTGACGTTCGTGACCGTAGTGTCACCGAGCGGCGAATTCACCACAAAGAGACTGCCATTGCCGAATGGGCTCCCGACCGACATTTCAGGGGGCATCGGATTCACCGCGGCTGGAACCATCATCCTGGGGTGGCACGGAAAGCTCACCGAACAGAGCCTCGATGGCGACCTGATCGACTGGACCGATGAGCACTCACCGATCAAGTCAATTGACTCGGTCCTCGCAACTCCCGATGAGGGTGTCCTCGTTGGGGACAGCGTCACTCACCATGTGTGGTTCATTGGCCACCCCGGCGCGCGGCCCGTCGTCGTCGCTGGCTCCGGCGCACCACAAGGTTCCGCCACCGACCCGCAAGGAGTTCCGGCGCGGGATGCGGACATCAGTGATCCGATCGGGTTGGCGTTTGATCCGGTGGGTGACGTGCTGGTCGCCGATCAAGCGGGCGGTCGTGTCCGGCTGATCACCGCGGACGGACTCGCTTACACGATCGCCGGGGGCGGACCGCCGAGCGCCGATGACGGCAACACAGGCGCGCCCCTCGACGCGAACATGACGCCTACCGCAATCGCCGTATCGAATACGGGACTTGTGTATGTCGCCGACAGTGCCGACCTCGTGTGGGGCAGCCAGTGCTTCAACTGCGACAGCACCTTCATCGACGGCCATCATCAGGTAAGGGCGTTTCTGCTACCGCAGGCAGCCGCGGTCACCGGCATCGCGAACGGGGCCACGATCGCGACTAGCACACGCGTCGCCGTCGCTGAGAACGTCCCGGCCGCGGCCGGTCACACCAGCCTCGCCCTCGACAAGCGAATCATCGCGCGCGGCCACCGCCATCTCACCGCAGCCGTCCACGCACGCCGCCTGGCGCAGGGTCCGCACTGGCTCGTCGCCCGCGCCTGCAGACACGGGAAATGCGTGACGTCACGACCGGTGCACTTCCATGTGACCCGCGTGCGCCACCTGACGATCACGTTGGCGAAAATCAGGCACCGCACCTCCAAGTATCTCGCGTCCGCGGTTGTCACAGGCCCGCGCAACGTTCGAGTGTCGGCCGCTACCGTCCGCTTCACCCGTCGCGACCACCCGATTGGCAAATGCATTACCAATGCGCGCGGTGACTGCACCGCCACACTTCGTGCGAAGCGTGGCAGCACGGTCGCCGCAACAGTGACAGGAACCGCGATCGTGACCCATCGCATCGCGCGGCCCTAGATCGGACGACATCAACACGGCGGGTACGGCTCGCTAGTCGGATGTGGAGGCGCTGGGCGTCGACCGTCCTGACACCGATTGAGGTCCACGGGGGTGACCGAGGTTCACGTCGCAGGTGCCGGAGGGGCTGGCCGACTCGCTCGTCAGGCCTTGTCCTTCTTGGACCACTTGCCGTAACCGGCCTTCGACTTCGCCCGCACCTGGCACTTGTAGGTGTGGCCACGCGCCAGGTGTTTCACCGTGACCGGCGAGTGCTTCGTCTTGCCCTTTCGGGTCGGCTGATGATGAGCAACGCAGCGCGCCTGGTACCCGTTGATCTTGGAGCCTCGCGGTTTCACCTTGCCGAACTTCACCTTGGCCTTGTGAGCGGACGACCGCTTCGCCTTCACCCGAAGCGGCACCTTCGGCGTGATCGTGCCGCGCTTGACCTTCAGCTGTTGTGAATGCGCGTGCGCCTTCGCCGCAGGCGTCAGCGCCGGCGAGGTCGTCGGCGGGAAGGTGATGCCAGTGGCATCGACCTGAACGGAGCTCGCACCCGGGTGGACCGCCACGGATCCGGTACCGATCTGCGCATCGACGCCGGCCGGATCGATGCTGCTCGGGTCGTCGATGCCCATGTCGACGAGGAAAGCGTTCGGAATCACTACGTGGTAGAAGCCCGAGAACACAGCGCCGGTCGCCAACTTGTAGGAGTTCGCGAGCGGCTCGATGATCTGCAGCGGGTCACCGTTGATCGTTGGCGGGATGTAGGTGACCTCGACGTTCGTCCAGGTGTCGAGCCCGTAGAAGTCGTTGCGTTGACCGGCGTCTTCCCACTGCCCGAAGTCCGAGACCTCGCCGCCGAAGTAGGTGACGTCCGCGGATGCCTGCACCGGGCACGAAGCCACGCCCGACGGGGTGTTCACGTCACACTCGGCGTTCGCACTCTGCGTGACGACATTGCCAGCAACCGTGACGTCGAACGTCCCGTCAGTGTTGAACACGCGAGTGACGTCAACGGCGTCGCCATAGGTGGACGTCACTCGCGGAATTACCGCGGTCCCGAGGTCGAAGGTGACGGACCACGCCGTGCCCGCCTCCTCCGGACCCATCGACGAGTAGTTCTCGTTGGTGGCCGGGTCGTGGACGGCAGCGCCGACCTTCGACACGTTCCACTGGACCTCGCTCGCACCATCGAGGGTGAAATACGTGCCGGAGATGTCCCAGGTCGAGTCGGACGAGGTGATCGCGGAACCAGCGCGGGTCACGGACGAGATACAAGGTGCCGCGGATGGCGCGTCACACCAGGTGACCGGGGTCGACGGAATCACGTCATGCGGTGCGGCGGCGGACGCCGGTGCGGCCAGCGTTCCAGCAGCGAGTCCGAGCGTCGCCGCGATGACAGTCAACGAGAGTTTGAGTTTCGGATCCATGCTCGAAAGCCAATCACGGAACCTGCCAGGCGGCGTGAAGCCAGAACGTTCCGCCCCTCGACACCGTCACCGCACTAAGACCGTTCGCGGCTTCGCTGACCGAGCCGCCGGACATGGTGAGGTACGGCGAGTAGTGCAGGTTGACCACGTAACGACCCGCGGCCGGTGCCTGGAATCGAACTCCCGTGTCGGTCAGCGACTCGATGACCAGCGGCGCCGGCACGATCGGCATCGCATCGGCCACGCCGTAGAGCGTCCAATGCGAGTCGCGCCACACCGTCTCCAGGTAGGGCAGTCCCGTGGCAATCAGCGCTGCTTCGTCCTTCGCGCCGTAGTCCAGTGACACGCCGCTCGGGACTGCGATCGCGCCGACCGCGTTGCGGTCGAGGAAGGCCCGGTAGGTCGTCGCATCCAGCCGGGATCGGCCGTAGAACAACGGGTTGCGCTCCTCGTCGATCTGGCGCTGCCAGCCACGAGCGATGGCGACCGGCCCGAGCAGGTACGTCGACGGCCAGTGCGTCGCCGTGTCCACCACCTCGACCCGGAAGCCGTGCAGGTCGGGATCGGCCGCAATCGCCTGCGCAAGCGGTGCCGTGAACGAGCGCTCCGTGTCGACCCGGCCACGAGCCGCCAAGTCGTTGTGCAGTTGCGCGAGCGGGAGCACCAGGGCAAGCCCTGCCCAGAACGCCATCGTGATCCGGCCCCGCGAGGCCGCCACCACCGCCGGCGCCGTACCGAGAATCGCGATCCGTGTGGCGTTCGCCCCGATCGCGGAGTGCACCCAGAAGACGACGAACAGCATCGCGATGCTGACGAGCGCCACCATTCGCACCCGCCGGCCGACCGGCGCGACCACCGCGATCATCGCGGTGCCGACAGCGATCAGCAGCGACGTCCGGGTCAGCGGCTCGTACCCGCCACCGCCAGGCGACAGCCACGCGATGACGCCTAGCGCCACGACAACCGCGACGGCGATGCCGAAGGCACGACGGCGCCGTCCACCGTCGACGAGGAAGAGCGCGACGGCAACGACGAGCAGGAGAACACCCGCGACCGGGCTGGTCGCCGTGGTCAGCAACGCCAACAGCACAGCGAGTACGCCGCGATCGCGTTCCGCTGCGAGCAGCGTCGCAAGGGCGACGACGACGCCGACCGCAAACGTGGTGCGGCCCGAGATCACGTCGAGCGTCGCCACGATCACCACGAGCTGTGCCCCCGCCGCCGGACGTCGGGCCGATCGCAACAGCGGTACGGCGACGAGCGACGTCGCGACGATGGAGAGCGCGCCCAGCCAGACCGCTCCGAACCAGCCCAGCAAAGCCGGGGTGGTCAGGCTGTAGCTCGTCGTCGGGAAGCCGCCGTACCAGCCGGCCCAGTACGGCACGAAACCGCTGCGATCAAACAGATCCGCGCGGGCGGTCTGCCCCGCGAGGTCGGCGGTGTGGGGCGCCCAGACGACGTAGAGCAGCGCCAGCACGAGGGCGCCGACGTGGATCATCCAACCCGCGCGACGTCCCGGGTCCCTGCCGCTCGTCACGGACCGAACAGCCGCTCGTGGACCTGTCGGGCGCGGCGGGTCGCCCGCTGGTAGTCCTCGAGCAGCTCCGGGGCGGTGTCGACTCGGTAGCCCATCGCCCGGGCTACAGCGGCGCGTGCCCGGAGCTCGGACGGCATCGTGTCCGACGCCCGGCCCGACGCCAGCACGATCGCGTTGCGCACCCGACTCGCGATGATCCAGGCTGCGCGCAACGCCGCCTCGTCCGGTGCCGACAGCAGCTCGGCGTCACGCGCCGCAGCCAACGCCTCGAGCGTTGCCGTCGTGCGAAGCGGAGCGAACTCCGCCGCGTGGCGGAGCTGGAGCAGCTGGACCGTCCACTCCACGTCGGCGAGACCACCCCGGCCCATCTTGAGATGCATCGCCGGATCGACCCCGCGCGGCAGCCGCTCGGCCTCCATCCGCGCCTTCAGACGCCGGATCTCCCGTACCTCGCTCTCGTCGACGCCGATGACGGGATACCGCAGTGGATTGATCCCTTCGATGAATGCTGCGCCGAGCTCCGCATCTCCCGCGATGACGGTCGCGCGGAGCAACGCCTGCATCTCCCACGTCGCCTTCCAGCGGCGGTAGTACTCGAGATACGACGCGAGGCTTCGGACCAGCGGACCCTGCCGGCCTTCGGGCCGCAGATCCGCGTCGACGAGCAGCGGCGGATCGGGGGCCGGCTTCGACAGCAGCCGCCGCAGCTCTTGCGCGACGTCGTGCGCGATCGCGGTCGCACCCGACTCATCGCCGTCGAGCGGCTCGAACACGAACATCACATCCGCATCGCTGCCGTAGCCCTGCTCGAGCCCGCCGAGCCGACCCATCCCGATGATCGCGAGCCGCAACGGCAGCGGCCGGCGCAGCTCGGACGCGACCTTCCGCTGTGCGATCTCCAGCGCAGCAGCCAACGTCGCCGCGGTCACTTCGGACAGCGCGGTTCCGACCTCGGTGATGTCGAGCAGTCCGAGCAGGTCCCCGCAGGCGATCCGGAGCAGCTCGCGGCGCCGCAGGGCACGAACCGCGTCGATCGACTCCTCCCAGTCGTCGTTGCGACGCGCGACGGCCAGCAGCTCGCCGGCCAGCACCTCGGGTCCGCGTGGTCGCAGCTCTGTGTCGTCCCCGAGCAGCGCGACCGCCTCCGGTGCCCGCTGCAGCAGTTCCGCGACGTACCGCGAGGTCGCGAGCAGCCGGGCGAGGCGCTCCGCAGTCACGCCCTCGTCGCGCAGGCTCCGCAGATACCAAGGTGTGCTGCCCAGCGCGTCACTCACCTGCCGGAACGACAACAGTCCCGCATCCGGGTCGGCCGCTTCAGCGAACCAGCCGAGCATCGCCGGCAGCAAGGTGCGAAGGATCGCCGCGCTACGGCTCACCCCCGCGGTCAGCGCCTCCAGGTGCTTCAGCGCCGACGCCGGGTCGGCGAAACCCAGCGCCTCCATGCGCTGCGTCGCAGCGAGCGGCGTCAGGTGCGCGTGCTGCACCGGTAGCCGGGCGACGGCGTCCAGCAGCGGGCGGTAGAACAGCTTCTCGTGCAGCCGCCGCACCTCGCGCACGTGCCCGTCGTACTCGGTGCGCCAATCCTCGACGGTGCGGAAGCTCATGGCCCGCGCGAGCCACCGCAGCCCCTCGTCTGTCGTCGGCAGGAGGTGGGTTCGGCGCAGCTGCTGGAGCTGGAGCCGGTGCTCGACGGTCCGCAGGAACCGGTACGCCGAGGCGAGCCGCAGCGCGTCCTCGCGGCCGACGTAGCCACCGTCGGCGAGCGCTTCGAGCGCAACCATCGTCGACGGACTGCGCAGCTTTGGGTCCGCGCGGCCGTGGACCAGCTGCAGGAGCTGCACCGCGAATTCCACGTCGCGCAGCCCCCCGGGACCGAGTTTCACCTCGCGCTCGGCGTCGAGCGGCGACAGCGTGTCGAGGACCCGGCGGCGCATCGCCTGGATGTCCGCGACGAAGCCAGGCCGCTGCGCTGCCAACCAGACCTGCGGCGACACCGCGGCGAGGTAGGCCTTCCCGAGTTCCCGATCACCGGCCACCGGACGCGCCTTCAGCAGCGCCTGGAACTCCCACGTCTGCGCCCAGCGCTGGTAGTAGCCCTCATGGCTCGCGACCGTGCGGACCAGCGGGCCGGACTTTCCTTCCGGGCGCAGCGCCGCGTCCACGGGCCAGATCGTCCCCTCCGGTGTGACCGCCGAGCAGTTGCGCATGACCGCCGCCGCAAGCTCCGTCGCTTCAGCCAACCGTTCTGCCGGCTCCGCCACGAAGATCACGTCGACGTCGCTGACGTAGTTGAGCTCGCGCCCGCCGCACTTGCCCATCCCGATGATGGCGAGCCGCACGTCCGGTGGCGGCCCGATGTCGCGGACCGCGATCTCGAGTGCGGCGGACAGGGTCGCCTCTGCCAGGTCGGCGAGCTCGGCCGCTGCGTCGTCGACGCCGACGTCGCCCGCCAGGTCCCGGGCCGCCAAGCCGAGCAGCAGCCGCCGGTAACCCACCCGCAAGGCGTCGAGCGCCTCGCGGCCAGTCTTGCCGTCGATGGCGTCGAGCAGAGAGCGCTCGAGGCCGAGCTTCGTCGGCCGCATCCACGTCATCTCGTCCTCGGCGAGCTCGCGCCAGTCCCCCGGCCGCCGGGCGAGCTGCGCGCCGAGCGCCGTACTCGCCCCGAGAACCGCGAACAGCCGGATCCGCAAGCCTTCCCGATCCCGGAGCTCGGCGATGAACTCCTCGCGCTGCGAGTGCGGCATCGCCGCGGCCATCGCAGCGAGCGACCGCACCGCAAGGTCGGGGTCCGCGGCGGGGAACAGTGAGGCGATCACCCCGTCATCGGCCGCGACGCCGAGGTCGGTCAAGGTCTGCTCGGCTTGCGACGCATCCTGGAAGCCGGCCCGGGCCAGCCGGACCGTGAGCGTTCCGGTGCGCTCGGTCACGTTGTGAACGTTAGGCGAGAACGATCAGTCAGCCGGTGATCGTCTCGCCGAACCGGCGCGCGATCTCCCGGCCCGCGGCGACCAACCGGTCATTGGCGAAGGTGATCGGCTCGACGATCGGCGCCGGATCCATGTTCTCCTCGACCGCCCACGCGTGCACCATCTCGGCCGTCGCCTCGATGTGGAACTGCAGTCCCCAGGCGACCTCGCCGACCCGGAACGCCTGGATCGGGTACGCCCCACTCGACGCCAGCACCGCGGCGTCGGCGGGTAGTGAGGTCACCGCGTCGTAGTGCCACTGGATCACCGGTAGCTCGCCCGCCGTGAGCAGCAGGTCATCGGTGGCAGTGACGGTCACCCCGCCGAGGCCGATCTCCGGCCCCGCCGCGCCGCGCTCCACAGTGCCACCGGCCGCGACCGCGAGGAGCTGCGCCCCGAGACAGATCCCGAGGGTCGGTACGCCGTCGTCGATGGCGCTGGCGACCAGTTGCCGCACCGACGGAAGCCACGGCGCGACCTCGTCGTCGTACGCCCCCATCGGCCCGCCCAGCACGATCAGCGCGTCTCCCTCGACCGAGGGCGGCACCCGGTTGCCGAGGTACGGGTGCGTCGGGTGGACGTCCACCCCGACCTCGGGCAACCAGTCGAACAAGTGGCCCAAGCCTTCAGTCGCCGTGTGTTGAACGACGTGCACGCGTGCCATGTGGAGAGTTGACTACAGAACCGGGAGGTACCGCTGTAGCTCAAAGGGAGTGACCTGGCGCCGGTAGTCCTCCCACTCGGCTCGCTTGTTTCGCAGGAAGAAGTCGAAGACGCCTTCGCCGAGCGTTTCCGCCATCAGCTCGGAGCGCTCCATCGTGGTGATCGCCTCGGACAGCGAGCCCGGGAGCGGCGAGATGCCCATCGCGCGGCGTTCGGCGGCCGTGAGTGCCCACACGTCGTCCTCCGCGCCGTCTGGGAGCTCGTATCCCTCTTCGATGCCCTTCAGGCCGGCCGCGAGCAGGACCGCATACGTGAGATACGGGTTGCACGAGGAGTCGGGTGACCGGATCTCGACCCGCGTCGAGTTCCCCTTCTGCGGCTTGTACATCGGGATGCGCACGAGTGCCGACCGGTTGTTGCGGCCCCAGCAGACGTACGACGGCGCCTCCCCGCCGCCCCACAACCGCTTGTAGGAGTTCACCCACTGGTTGGTCACCGCCGTGAACTCCGCCGAATGGTGCAGCAGGCCGGCGATGAACGCGCGTCCGACCTTCGACAGCCCGAGCGGGTCGCTCGCGTCATGGAATGCATTGCGGTCACCCTCGAACAGCGACAGATGCGTGTGCATCGCCGAGCCCGGCTGATCGGAGAACGGCTTCGGCATGAACGACGCGTACACGCCTTGCGAGATCGCGACCTCCTTGACGATGAGGCGCATCGTCATGAGGTTGTCCGCGGTGGTCAGCGCATCGGCGTACCGCAGATCGATCTCCTGCTGACCCGGCGCCACCTCGTGGTGGGAGAACTCGACGCTGATCCCCATGCGCTCGAGCATCGTGATCGCCTGGCGGCGGAAGTCGTGCCCCAGATCGTGCGGCGTCTGGTCGAAATAACCACCCGAGTCGATCGGCGCCGGCAACAGGTCATCGCCGTTCGGGCGGTTGCGCAGTAGGAAGAACTCGACCTCGGGGTGGACGTAGAACGTGAAGCCCAGATCGGCGGCGCGTGCCATGGACCGGCGCAGCACATGGCGAGGATCGACGTACGACGGGCTGCCGTCCGGCATCAGGATGTCGCAGAACATCCGCGCCGTGCCCGGCTGCTCCTCGCGCCACGGCAGGACCTGGAAGGTGGACGGATCCGGACGCGCGAGCATGTCGGACTCGTGAACCCGGGCGAAGCCCTCGATCGCCGAACCGTCGAACCCGATGCCCTCGGCGAAGGCCCCCTCCAACTCGGCCGGCGCGACAGCTACTGACTTCAAGAACCCGAGCACGTCGGTGAACCACAGCCGAACGAAACGGATGTCACGTTCCTCGATCGTGCGGAGGACGAACTCCTGCTGCCGGTCCATGCGCCAAGCCTAGGCCGCGCAGGTTACGACCGGGTGACGCAACACCCGATCGCCAAAGCTGCACAAAGCGTTGCTTCGGGCCGCAGCGAACCAACGAAACGCGCACTTTCGGCGATTACATACGCTTGGGGTGTGCCGAAGCTGCGCGTTGCGCTGGCCCAAGTCGACGCGGTGGTCGGCGACCTCGCGGCAAATGCTGAGCTGGTCGTCGCAAAGACGCGCGAGGCCGCCCAGAGCGGCGCGCAACTCGTCGCCTTCCCCGAGATGTTGCTGACGGGGTATCCGCCTGAGGACCTCGTGCTGCGGCGCTCCTTCATCGACGCGTCGCGCGCCGCGATCGAGTCGCTCGCCGCCCGCCTCGAGGCGGAAGGGCTCGGCGAGATCACGGTCGTCGTGGGATACCTCGACCGGTGTCCGGACGCGGCCCCTCGCGTCGGCCGCCCGCCCGGCGAACCGCAGAACGCCGCGGCAACGCTTCACGGGGGCGAGGTGGTCGCTCGATATGCCAAGCATCACCTGCCGAACTACGGCGTGTTCGACGAGTTCCGGTACTTCGTGCCCGGCGACACGTTGCCGATCGTTCGCGTCGACGGCGTCGACGTCGCGGTGATCATCTGCGAGGACCTGTGGCAGGAGGGCGGACCGATCGCCGTCGCCCGGCAAGCAGAGGTCGGCCTCGTGGTCTGCATCAACGGCTCGCCGTACGAGCGCAACAAGGACGACGCCCGGCTCGCCCTCAACGCGCGTCGTGCGATCGAAGCGAACGCGACGTTGGCTTACGTCAATCTGTACGGCGGCCAGGACGAGCTCGTCTTCGACGGCGACTCGATGGTGGTCAGCGGCGACGGGCGGCTGATTGCGCGGTCACCGCAGTTCGTCGAGGACCTGCTGATCACCGATCTCGACCTCCCGGCCGCGACGTCGGTGCTCTCCGGTCCGGTCAGCGCCGCAGACGGTACGACGATGACCGTCGTACGCCGCGAGCTCGCGGGGTCCCCACCGCCGCCGGCCTCGCCGATCGAGCCGCGGATCGCCGCTCCCCTCGACGACTGCGCGGAGGTGTGGGCGGCCATCGTCGTCGGCACCCGCGACTACGTGGTGAAGAACGGCTTCCGTTCGGTCGCGCTCGGTCTGTCCGGCGGCATCGACTCCGCGGTGGTCGCCACGATCGCCGCTGATGCCTTGGGCCCCGACGCCGTTCACGTGATCGGCATGCCGAGCCGCTACTCCTCCGACGGCAGCGTCAGCGATGCCAAAGAGCTCGCCGTCCGGCAAGGCCTGCACTGGTCCGTGATGCCGATCGGTGCGGCCGTCGACGCCTTCGAGAAGGCGTTCGTCGAGGCTGACACCGGCGGCCTGCACGGCCTCGCTGAGGAGAACCTGCAAGCTCGAGTGCGCGGCGTGACGCTGATGGCGCTGTCCAACCAAGCCGGACATCTGGTGCTCACCACCGGCAACAAGAGCGAGCTGGCCACCGGGTTCTCCACCTTGTACGGCGACAGTGCCGGCGGGTTCGCGCCGATCAAGGATGTCCCCAAGACGCTGGTCTGGGAGCTGTCCCGCTGGCGCAACCGGGTCGCCGCCGATAACGGCGAGCCGCCTCCGATCCCCGAGGCGATCATCGACAAGCCGCCGTCCGCCGAGCTCGCGCCCGGCCAGCTCGACGCCGATCGACTGCCTGACTACGCCGTCCTCGACCCGATCCTCGACGCGTACGTCGAGCGCGACCTGGGGCGCGAGGAGCTGATCCTTGCCGGCCATGACGCCGCCACCGTCGACCGCGTGATTCGGCTCGTGGACCTCGCTGAGTACAAGCGTCGCCAGTACCCGCCCGGTCCCAAGATCACCGTGAAGAACTTCGGCCGCGACCGGCGCCTCCCAATCACGAATTCGTGGCGAGAGTCACCTACTCACGGGTAGGTCGTTACATCTGTCGACAGGGATGGCACACTGATCGACGTACCGGGGACCCGAATGGGCCTCGAGTCGAGGAGGTCTCTCATGACTGATGGCGGCATCTCGCCGTACGGCACTCCGCGCAACAGCGTGGTCCGCCGGATCCGCACCACTGCCTTGCAGGCAATGAAGGATCGCCACGAGAAGTGGGCGATGCTGACGGCCTACGACATGCACTCGGCGTCGATCTTCGACGAGGTCGGCATCCCGGTGCTCCTCGTCGGCGACTCCGCCGCCAACAACGTCTTCGGTTTCGACACGACGCTGCCGGTCACCGTCGAGGAGCTGCTGCCCCTTGTCCGGGCCGTCGTCCGGTCGACGAAGTCGTCCCTGGTC